>ENA-UOOK01004815-UOOK01004815.1-fermentation-metagenome-genome-assembly--contig:-NODE-4815-length-14104-cov-3.733647_pt1 | contig 14104 bp, 11 predicted proteins | sample MGYA00245777_ERZ724023 | MGnify/ENA primary metagenome ERZ724023 (study PRJEB28704, sample SAMN03018312) | fermentation metagenome | biome: anthropogenic terrestrial biome; feature: soil; material... | reverse complement strand
TGTCGCTTATGAGGCTCAAAAGGAAAGTATTGGCTATCTTGATTTTCTCAAGATCATCGGTGAGTTTAGCTTTATCATCTATGTCCTCCAGGGCGAACTTGGTCATGCCGCTTATAACGTTCATAGGCGTTCTGATATCGTGGCTGACTCTTGACAGGAAGTCTGATTTGGAAGCGTTAGCCTTAGCGGCGGCATCCAGGGCGTTATTAAGTTCTTCTAGTTGTTTTCTCTGCTGCCTGAAGGTCTCCGTAACATCGACACTCGTCTCTATGATTTCAGTTTTAGTATCATCCAGATAACTGAAATTCAACTGCTCATGGAATTCTTCACCGGAAAAGGCTATCTTTACGAAAGGTACAGTATAAACATCGTCTTTGGTTAATTGTTCTATTACACGAGGCAGAGCGATATCTTCATATAATAAGTCCAGATCCTTGTCGTGGCCGTCCTGCTGGAAGGCTACGATCGATTGATGATATTCCATAGGCTCTGTAGGATAAACAGTGTCAGCGGCGCCATACTTATCGCTGTAAAACGATCTGGTGCCTTTATTGACGTCGATAACTGCGACGAAAACACACTCGGCCTTAGATACATAGTTCATGACTTTGCGGGTCTTGACGGACTCGTTGATGTCCTTGATGAAAATGATGGCTTCGATATATTAGAAAAATTGCCTTTTTATGAAGATGAACCAAATGCAGATCCAGTGTGCATCCCACTTTATTTTTTAAGTAAATTGACACGTGAAAAAAAGACAATAGTTGTTCAAGTAGGCGAGGGCAGTGATGAGCAATTTTGCGGTTATAAATGGATGCTAAGAGATTATAAATTCATTGAAAGCTATTATAAAACATTTTTGTCTTTACCTAAGCTAATTCGAAAAGCTACATATTCATTTGCAAAACCTATACTTAATCATAAAAATTTAGAATTAGCTACAGATTTTATTCGAAGAGGTGTTAATAATGAAAAATTCTACTGGAGTGGGCAGTCAGTATTTTCTCCGGAGCATTTAAATGGATTATTCACTGATAAATATTCATTTTTAAAAGATAATCCTTATAAATACGTAAATGATTTATATAGCGAGCTTGCAAAATTGTATCCCGAAGCTGATATTTTGCAACAATTTTTATTTACTGAATTAACTCAAAGATTACCAGAAATGCTATTAATGAGAGTAGATAAAATTGGAATGGCTAATAGTATTGAAGCAAGAGTACCATTTTTAGATCATAGACTTGTAGAATTTTCAATGTCGATTCCTGAGAAAATGAAAGTACCTGATAATAAAACTACTAAATATTTGTTAAAAAAAGCAGTTGAACCAATTCTACCTAATAATATTATTTATAGGCAAAAACAGGGTTTTGCAGCTCCGGTAAATGAATGGCTCCGTTCTTCATGGTATGATTATGCTTATGAAAATATCATTAACTCTGACTTTGCTAAGTTGGGGATTATAAATAAGAATTATGCGAAAAATTTGTTGTTAAAACACAAAAATAATAAGGTAAACTCTGGAGCTATGATTTACTCACTTTTAAATTTAAATTTATGGTATAAAGTTTTTTTTAAATAATATGCTAAAATTAATCACTTTTGACTATTGGAATACTATTTTTGATTCTTCAAATGGCATTGAGAGAAATAATATTCGTAGAAATGCCTTAGCAAAAGAATTATCTGAATATGGGTTTTTAGATAAAGATTTTGATAATATGACTAAAGAAATAGGGGAGTATTTTAATAGAATATGGGTTGAGAAACAAATTACGCCAAAAACTATTGATATGCTGAATTATATTTGGGGAAAATACAAAATACCTGAAAATAGTGAAAAAAAGCAATATCTAAGAGAAATATTTGAAAATGTCGTGTTGCTATATCCTCCGAAATTAAATCCAAATGTAAAAGAAACTATAAGTAAATTAGAGGAAAAATATTTATTAGGTATAATATCTGATACAGGGTTTTCTCCGGGAACTATATTGAAATCACTATTAAATACCGAAGAGATTTTACATTATTTTAAATATTTTAGTTTCTCCGATGAAACTGGATATTCCAAACCAAATATAAATGCTTTTAGTTATATTTTAAAACAGGCGAATGTCCTACCAGACAATGCTATTCATATTGGTGATATTGAAAGAACTGATATCGTAGGAGCAAAAGCTGTTGGAATGAAAGCAATTAAATATATTGGCGATGAAACAAGTTTGATCTACAATGTAAAAGATAAAATCTCACTTGCTGACTTTTCAAGTAATGATTGGAATGAAATATATAATTGGATAAATGAAAATGAATAGGAAAATATATTTTTTATTGATTTTTTTTATAAGCATTATTTTTATAGCTTGCGATGTATTTCCTACTCGTATTCCAGAGGATCCATCGAATCCTGCTAATAACTATATTCCTCCTACTACGCAAAATATGCTTATTGAAAATTTCCAAAGCTCAATTAATTCAGCTGATTATAATAATTACATTAATTGCTTTTCCTCAAAATCGAATGGACAAATCAAAGAATTTGAGTTTGTACCATCAGGAGATGTCTTTAACTTATATACATCACTTTTCTTAAATTGGCATTTTACTGAGGAAACCAGAAATTTTAAGTCTATAGTAAGTAATATTTCTTCAGATAGCAAACCAAATTTAAATTTTTCAAAAAAAGAATTTAGTGAAATAAGTACTGATTCTACTGTATTTACGGCAGATTACGAATTAAATATAAATTTAAAAGAAGATAGCAAACTAACTTTATATTCAGGTAAAATTCTTTTAAATATTTATCGAGAACCTAATGGACTCTGGTATATTAGCAAATGGAATGATGTACAGAGCAGTAATGCAGGAAATTTTAAAACTTGGAGCAATTTAAAAGTAAGTAATTCAAATTAATATTAATTATTTTTAATTTTATTTTTCCAACAAGAATTTAATTTAGACAAGTAATTGATTTTATATTTTATTGATTGATTTTGTTTGAAAATATTTATAAATTTAAATATATTTTTAAAAATAAAAGTAGAATATAATTCAGAATAGCTATAAAGTTTTGTAACCCATTTAGTATTATATTTATTTGATAATTGTATTTTCGAATCTACAAATCTTTTTAAATAATTTTCATTTATGCCATCAATATTTGTGCTATTACCTCTTAGGTGAATTACTTCAGCATTATAATTTACTTTGATTTTCAAATTATTTTTAATATATTTTCTTGATAAATCAGCATCTTCAGAATAAAATAAAAAATTTTCATCAAATCCACCTACTTTATTAAATGCTCTTTTCGTTGTAATTAATACAGCTCCATCTAAATAATCATAAGTTGATTGAAATTTTATAGCAATTTTATTTAATATAGGATATATCAATAATAAGTTTATAATTATGTGTTTGATACTTGGGATAAATCCTGTACTGCTTTGCGGTTTTAGATTGGAAAACAATTGTTTTGGAGCAACTAAATCATACCCAGTTTTAATAGATTTAATTAAAGAACTAATTGAATCTTTTAAATATATTATATCAGAATTAGAAATAATAATAATTTCTTCGGTCGTTGATGATACTCCAATATTAACAGCTTTAGAATATCCTAAATTAGTTTCATTCTGAATAATTTCCACATCAGGAAATGAACTCATAATTTTCAGGATAGAATCATCAGTAGAAGCGTTATCTACAACTGTGATTTTAGCTTCTTCGGCAGTTTCTTTTATTGAATTAATACAGTTAAGAGTTACTTCAGCTGTATTATAAGAAATAATAATTACTCTAATATTCAAATTAAATTCAGTTTAGGGGGATCTTAATAAAAAAGAAAAATCTATATTATAAAATATAATTAAAATACAAAATTAATAATTTAAATTTTGATAGTAAAAAATATTTGATTGTTTTTATAAATTTTTTAATTAATTTAGATTACTACACAAAAATTGAAAGTTAAATTGAAATATATTTCCAAATATAGCAAAATAATAGACTCAAATAAAACTCAATGTCTTTTATGTAGTCATTATTGTGTGATAAGCAATAATGGCTATGGTAAATGTAAAGTTAGAAAGAATATTGATAATCAATTAATTGCCCAAAATTATGGTGCAATTACAGGTGTAGCTATTGATCCAATTGAAAAAAAACCGCTATATCATTATATGCCAGGTGCAAAAGTATTGTCTTTTGGTTGCTTTGGATGCAATTTTAAATGTATTAATTGCCAAAATTATAGCATAAGCGATTCAGATATTTTTGATATTGAGAAAATAATTGCAGATAATAACAATTACTCGACACCTGATATTTTACTAGATTTAGCAATTCAAAATAAATGTGAAGGAATTGCATATACATATTCAGAGCCTACAGTATTTTGGGACTTTTGTGAAGATATAATTAAACTAGCCAAAATAAATGCACCTGAGCTAAAGCATATTGTTGTTACAAATGGCTTTTTCTCAAATGAGCTTATAAAAAGTATAATAGAAAATAATTTTATTGATGCAATGAATATTGATTTAAAATTTATAAATAATAAATATCATGCTATTTGTGATGCTCAATTAAAACCAATATTAAAAAACATTGAAAATATTTATAAAAAAAGTAATATTCAAATTGAAATCACAAATTTATTAATTCCGACTTTAAATGATTCAGATGATGATATTAAAAAATTATGCGATTTTATTGCAAATTTATCAACTGATATTCCAATACATTTTTCTAAATTCTTTCCAATCTATAAATCAAAATATTTACTACCTACATTTGAATCCACATTATTAAGAGCTAGAGAAATAGCAGAAGAAGTTGGTCTTAAATATGTTTATATCGGTAATACAGAATTAGCAAATGTCTCAGATACCCACTGCCCTGAATGCCATGAGCTAATGATAAAAAGAAATGGCTATTCAACAAATATTTTAGGTGTAAAAGAGTCTAATTTTATTAAGTGCAATAAATGTAATTTTAAATTAAAAATCAAATAATTATAATGAAAAACAAGACTAATCTTTATATAATAATGGTTTTAATATCATTTCAAAATTTACTATCATATAATAATATCGATGAATTTATAATATTAAATAGAAATTATATTAACTTAGAATACCAAAGATATTCAACAGGCTCATTTAATGACTTTTCGAGACAACAATGGTTTACTATTTTAGATAGTATAGATATTTTACATGAAAAAGAGTATTCTTATGAAGTACAGAAAAATATTGTCGAACTATCAATTTCGCAAGCATTGTATTCAACAAGTAATTCCACTTATTACTTATCAATTAACACTCCATTGTCATTTAATAATTATGAAAAAATATATAAAGCTCTTTATGATACTGTACCGGATTTGCATTTTTTACATAGTGATATAAATGTTCCTTTCATAGGCATTAAAGCAGGTGTAGATTTTAAATTTGATAATTTATATTTATTAGGGAAATTAAGTTATAATTTATCCTTAATTAATAAAGATACTTTTCAAATATTTGATACATACTATTCTAATATTATTCCAGAAATTTCTTTTATTTATGATGCTGGCAAATCTTACTTTAATTTAGATTTAATGTATAAAAAATATTTATCAGGAGTAATTTCAGATGAATTTATCGGTAGATTTTCTGTAGGACTTACGACTGTGGAATCTTCTGTATTAAAGGCTTTTGCAGAATATTCACGTTCCATTGATAAATTTGATACTAAAATAGAATTTTTACCTGAATATTATCAATTACAGAGTGAAAATTTAAAACTTGGTGTAGAATTTCAATTGTTAATGGATAGCGGACTAATGCCGAAATTAGGCTATGAAATCATATTGAGTGGGTTAAATAATCCTATTTATGGGAAATTTCATATTGGTCTAAGCTATATGTTGAAAGTTCTTTAAAATATATTAATTATTTCAAAATTAGCTTAACAATTTACAAAGTATAAAATATCTACCTTCCTCCAATTAATATACAAAATATTATAAAATTTCAATTATGAGTTTTATGACCAAAAGTAGGAATTACTTTTTATCATACACAATTACATAATTTGTTATAAAATTCGTATTTTTGTAGTCTATTTCTTTTATTTAAAATTAATATTATAAGTATGAGTATTCAATTTCCTAAAGCATATCAACCTAAAGAATCAGAATCCAAATGGTATGAAATTTGGCAAAAAAATAATATTTATAAATCAAACGAATTTTCTGAGAATGAAAAATATAGCATTTTAATGCCTCCACCAAATGTGACTGGCATCTTGCATTTCGGCCACGTTTTAAATAACACAATTCAAGATATTTATATTAGATTTAAAAGGATGTCTGGTTATGAAGTATGTTGGTTTTCTGGAATTGACCATGCCGGGATCGCTACTCAATCAAGGGTGGAAAAAGAATTAGCTATTCAAAATATATCTCGATATGACTTAGGAAGAGAAAAATTTCTCGAAAAAGTGTGGGAATGGAAAAATACTTATGGTGGGATAATACTTAAACAGTTGCGATTACTTGGTATTTCTGCAGATTGGTCCAGAACTATTTTTACTATGGATGCTAATCACTCAAAAGCTGTAATTGAAGTATTTATCAGACTTTACGAGGAAGGATTGATATACAAAGGTAAAAGAATTATAAATTGGTCTCCGCTAGCTCAAACTGCACTCTCAGATGAAGAGGTTGAATTTAGAGAAGTCAAAGAGCATTTATATACTTTAAGATATAAATTCCCTAATAGCGATAAATATTTATCAGTCGCTACAGTTCGTCCAGAAACTATTTTTGGAGATGTTGCCGTTGCTGTTAATCCTAAAGATGAACGATATAAGGATTTAATCGGTAAAACTGTGATTGTCCCTCTTGTAGGACGAGAAGTAAAAATTATAGGTGATGATTATGCTGACCCTACATTTGGTACTGGATGCGTCAAAATTACTCCTGCACACGACCCAAATGACTTTGAAATTGGATTAAGACATAATTTAGAGCAAATTAATACTATAAATCCTGATGGCACGCTAAATGAATTAACAGGTGAATATAATAATATTGAAAGATTTAAGGCAAGGAAGTTAATACTTAAAAAATTGGAAGAATTAGACTTAGTTGAGAAAATTGAAAGTTATACTCATAATGTAGGATTTTCTCAGCGTGGGGGAGAAGCTATTGAACCTTATCTATCTGACCAATGGTTTGTTAAAATGAAACCTCTTGCAGAAATGGCATTAAAACCTGTTCAAGATGGAGAAATAAAATTTCACCCTGAGCATTGGATTAAAACTTATACTCATTGGTTAAGCAATGTTCGAGATTGGTGTATATCTCGTCAACTTTGGTGGGGGCATAGGATTCCAATTTATTATTCAAAAGATGGAAGAATTGTAGCTGCTCATAACGAAGAAGAAGCTAGAATTAAATTAAATTTGAAGAATGATGAACAAATCACGCAAGATTCTGATGTCTTAGATACTTGGTTTTCATCTTGGCTTTGGCCACTTACGACAATGGAATGGCTTAAAGAAGAAAATCCTAATAATAAAATTCTTGAAGCGTTTCAGCCTACAGACTTACTCGTAACAGCACCAGATATAATTTTCTTCTGGGTAGCACGGATGATAATGGCTAATCTAAAATTTAAAAATATTATACCATTTAAAAATGTATATTTTACTTCTATTATTCGCGATGGGAAGGGTAGAAAATTATCTAAATCTCTTGGTAATTCCCCAGATCCAATAAATATTATAGAAAAATATGGAGCTGATGCTGTTAGATTTACAATGATTTACTTATCTCCACTTGGGGCTGATGTAAAAATGGATGTAAATGTTCAGGATCAAGATATTCCTTCTATGGAAATAGGTCGAAATTTCGCAAATAAAATATGGAACGCTGGTAGATTTTTATTAATGAAAATCGAAGAGTTAGAAGTTAATGATCTAAATAATGATGCTATTCTAAATGACAATGAACTTTCTATTAGTGACAAATGGATAATGTCACGTTATAATTCTACTCTCGAATCTACTAAAAATTACTTAGATAAATTTAAACTAAATGAATATAGCAAATCGATTTATGATTTTATTTGGAGAGATTATTGCGATTGGTATTTAGAAATATTAAAAATTCAATTAAATTCTAGTACAGACAATTCATATAAGATTAAATTACTTAATTTCGCTATAAAACTCTATCAAGATATTATAATGCTTCTTCATCCTATTATGCCATTTATTACTGAAGAAATTTGGCACTTATTAGGAAATAAAGATGAAAATGAATCGATTTCATTATCATTACTTCCTGAGGTTAATTACCAACTAATTAATCAGGAATATGAAAATAAATTTGAATTAATTCAATTATTAGTTGAAGAATTTAGAAGATTACGTGCAGGAGCAAATATCCCAATTAATAATAAATTGCCTATAATAATTAAGTCTAATAAACAAGAAATAATCGACTTATTAAAAGAAATGCAAATTATTATAAAATCTTTTGCTAAAGCATCTTCAATTGAAATTAATCCAGAAAATGTAATTAATGATAATTCAATTAAATCAGTAATTAGAGAAATTGAATTATTTATTATTACTGAGGGTAGCATTGATGTTGAAAAAGAAATCGAAAGATTAAATAAAGAAATATTAAGATTAGAAAATAATATTACAGGTTGCCAGAAAAAATTATCAAATGAAAAATTTGTGAATAATGCAAGCCCAGAAATAGTAAATAATGAAAGAGAAAAATTACAATCAATGCAGGAATCTCTAATTAAAACAAAGGAAAATTTAGCTAAGATTAGAAAATAAGTACTATTTTCAATCTTTGCAGAATATGGGAATAAATAAAAATTTTGAAAAACGAAAAATATATGAATCAAAAGTTATTGAAACTATGATTTATATATATTGCAAAAAAAATCATAATTCAAAATCCCTTTGCTCAAATTGTAAGGAATTAGTTGAATATTGCAATAAACGAATTGAACATTGTCCACTTGGGGATGCTAAAATTAATTGTCAGCAGTGCGAAATACATTGCTATAGTAGCGAGCAGAGAGAGAGAATTCGAGAAATTATGCGATTTTCAGGTCCAAGAATGACATATTTACATCCAATTATGGCGATAAAGCATTTATTGAGTAAATAATAAAATGCTTTTAAAATGGATGCCCTAAACTAATATGAATTTTCGCATCCTTTAGTTGATCTGTTTTTGTAATTGAGGGGTCAATATAATGATTTGGGTCATATAATTTCCAACCTAAGTCTAAACGAATTATACCTACAGGTGATTCATATCTAAGTCCTACACCGGCAGCAGCAGCAATTCCTTTAAAATAATCTTTAAATTGCGGATTATATTCTGGGTAGTCAGACTTACCACTAAATAAAAACCATTGATAAGCATTTCCAAAATCGAAAAATGCTGCTAATTGCAAGTCAGACAATAATGTTTGAATATAGTTTTGATGTCCTAATCCGGCAATTTTATATCTATATTCAATAGAGCCTTCAATTAGGGAGCTACTACCAATATAATCTTCAAGAAATTTAAATGTCTCGCTATTATCAGGCTTAAATCCTTCTAAACCAAAATATCTTAATCTTCTTGAAGCCCAGCCACGAATAGAGTTAGCACCACCTGCATAAAATTGTAAGTCATAAGGAATAATGGATTTACTTTTTTCTAACCATATAATATGACCTAGTTTAATTTTATAGGCAATTGTTGATTGGTAATTTATAGAAAAATATTGAGATAAGTACGTTTGTAATCGTATAAATCGGCTAATACCTGTAAAATTATTTACTTTAAAAGGAGCTATATCAACTAAGAACGAAGCATAATACCCTTTACTCGGAGAAAAAATATCATTTCTTGTGTCTCCATTTAATCCTAAACTAAAAGTAGTAGATGTTAAAAAAGGTTTTTCACTATCTACAAATGAATTAAAATCTTGAAATGGTAAAAACTTTCTTTGAATATTGAGTGAATCAGTCAAATTATTAGCTAATTTTAGTGATTCAGATAATGCATCATCATAATTAGATGGAATTTGTCTTCTAAATCCAACTTCAAAAGAAGCATTATTAATAAATGTCCATCGAGGTAATCTAACTTGAAAACGAAATGGAAGTTCAAAAGTAGATAACCATAAATTATCTATAACCCTACGAAAAGAATATAAAAACTGTAACGAACCTCCAATTCTTGCCTTATCAATAGTAAAAAGTAAAGGTTGAGAGAGATTAATACCAAATTGATATTCAATTTCTCTATTATTGGTTTCAAAAAATCTACTAAGATCTAAAAAAGTTACTCTTACAAATGGATTTATAACTTGTGCTGCATTAAAAATATTACGATGAGAATATGTTAATTCAGCACCGGCATTCCAATATTTATCAAAAGTTGTTCTATTAGTGAATAGACCAAAGTTATATTCTTGTTGCTTTCTATAGTCAAGTCGAACAATTAGATCCATTGAAGTATCTATTGGATTTATTCTAAGAGTATCAATTAGAACAGATTGAAATAAATTCAAATTTAAATAATTTATTTCAGAATTTCGTATTTTGCTTTTGCTATAATAATCGCCTGGATGAATATTTAATTGAGCTTTTGTCATGGAAGATGCTAATAATTTATATCCTTTAGAATTATGCTCAAAATCAATAGAATTTATTTTGTATTTATTGCCAGGGAATATATTTAAGGTAACGCTATCCTTTTTAGTTTCAGTGTTAATATAAACTTGAGGTAATTCATAATATGAGAAAAAATAACCAGCATTTTGCAAATAATATAGCATTCTATCAGCTGAGAGAAGGATTAATTTTTCATCAAATTTATCTTTACTTTTTATTAAAAGTTCATTTTTTAACTTTTTGGTTAAATCTTCTGGTATAGAATCTTTATAATTAATATCGAAACTTTTAATATAAAAATCTTGACCTTCATCTAAAATGAAAACAAGCTCATTGATTTTTTTGTTATGGTTGGGAGTAAAAGTATATGAAACTTTAAGTTGATGATTACCATTTTGGTGATAAAATTGTCTTAAAAGATCAAGATCGTTAGTAGCTTGTTCTTCACGAAAAAAATGGATATTACTTTGTAAATCATTTAATTTCGAATAAAATTCATTTTTTACAAACTTTGGAACGAGTTTACTTGTCCTAGTATTTCTATATGTAAATTCGAAGAAACTATAAGAAAGTGATCTATTTGTAGCTCGAGAAGAGATAATCGATTCTAATTGGCTTGATGCAAATTTTGCATTTCCATTGAAAGAAATTTGTCCAATTTCATATTCAGATGGATTTACTCTTGATTTGTATAAATTTTCATATTCAATTTGAGAAAATAGCGGTAAAGCTATTTGTAGTAGTATTATAATAGAGGATATATAAAAATATTTATACATATCTATATATATTGTTCTTCCTCATCATCATTATAGAAATATTCTTCAGATGTAACGTCTTCATACTCAGGCCAAAGATCTTCGATGCCTTCAATTAATTCATCATTTTCATCTAATTCCATTATATTTTCTATAACTTGCAAAGGACTGCCGTTTCTATTAGTATAATCTAATAATTCTTCTCTTGTTGCGGGCCAAGGTGCATCTTCTAAAAATGTAGCAAGTTCAGGAGTCCAAAACATTTATTTTAACCTTTCAATTCAATTTTTTTTCTATACAATATTTAAGAACGCAAAAATAGGAATTTAGTTTAATATTGCAAAAAATATTATTCAAAAAAAAACAATAATAATATTAATATATTAAAACGATATGAAATCTATCATTATTAATGATTACGCAAAAAGTTGATATTCATTGTAATTTTTAATTCTTAATTGATAAAAATTACCTATTTCTAATCTTTTATTCTTTTCAATTAATACTTCATTATCAATTTCAGGAGCATCATGCTCAGTGCGTCCAATAAAATAATTATCTTTTTCGCCATCTATAAGCACTTTTATGTTTTTTCCATAAAATTGCTTGTTCTTCTTTAAAGAAATTTTTTGTTGTTGGAGCATCAATTCTTCATAGCGTTGTAATTTTAATTCAGTTGGTACATTATCAGTAAGCTCATAAGAGCTAGTAAATCTCTGAGGTGAATAAGTAAATGCTCCTACTCTATCTAACTCATAATTTTTAATAAAATCTAATAATTCATTAAATTCATCATCAGTCTCATTTGGATAGCCAACAATAAAAGTACTTCTAATAGCGACATTTGGTATAATGTTTTTAATTTTTTCAATTAATTTAATAGTATCTACTTTATTAATACCTCTTTTCATAGATTTTAATATTTTATCCGAAATATGTTGAATAGGAATATCAATATATTTGCAAATATTATCCCTTTCATTTATCACATTTAATGCTTCTTCCGGAAAAGCAGTAGGATAAGTATACATTAAACGAATCCATTCGAAGTCAATATCGGCGAGTTTGTTCAACAATTCGGGTAACATTTTCTTACCATAAATATCAATACCATAATTACTTGTATCTTGAGCAATAATGACCAACTCTTTATAACCTAAAGATCTGATTATATTTGCTTCATTAATTAAATCTTCCATTTTTATAGAAACTTGATTACCGCGAATAAATGGAATTGAGCAAAATGAACATCTATGATTGCAACCTTCAGCAATTTTTAAATATGAAGTAGGAGGTTTTGTTAGAAATTCTCTATTAAAAATATCTATATTGTGATTATTATTTTCTGGTAAAAGTACATTAGCAATATCGTCAATACTATTTGTTCCGAACAAATAATCTATTTCAGGAAATTTGTTTTTAATATCATCTGAAATAACTTGTACAAGGCATCCAAAAACAATGAGAGTGTGTATTTGCTTTTCTTCTTTTAATTTACAAAATTGACTTATTATATCAATATTTTCAATTTTTGCATCGTTAATAAATCCGCAAGTATTTATTAAGACTACATCGGCTATTAAGGCTTCTTCAGTAAAATCATAGTGATTTTTTAATTTAAAAAGTAATCTTTCAGAATCTACTAAATTTTTTTTACATCCGAGAGTTATTATTGATAGTTTTTCTTTTGATCTCATTAGATCCACTCGTGTTTTTTTTGTCGATTCATCAATTCTTGCATTGCTATTTCGGAGGAGCTATTTTCAAAAAGGATTTTATACATTTGGGTTATTATCGGCATATCAATATTATATTTTTGAGATAATTGAAAAGCTGAGCGAGTAGTATGCACACCTTCTGCTACAGTTTTCATATTTTTCATAATATCCTGTAATTTCTCTCCTTTTCCTAACCTATTACCAACTCGCCAATTTCTACTAAGAGCGCTTGAACAAGTTACATATAAATCACCAATACCGGAAAGTCCAAAAATAGTATTATAATTAGCACCCATTGCTACAGCTAATCTTGAAATTTCAACCATACCACGAGTAAAAATTGCTGCTTTAGCGTTATCGCCATATTTACCCCCTTCAATAATTCCTGTTGCTACTGCAATCACATTCTTTAAAGCACCACCAATCTCGCAACCTATAATATCAGATGATGTATATACTCTAAAATATTTATTAGAAAATATCTTTTGAATTTCTTGAGCATAAGCTAAATTCTCTGATGCAACAACAACAGTAGTAGCCTTTTTAAGAGCAACTTCTTCTGCATGGCTTGGACCGGTAAGTACAGCATAGTTTTGCAAATCAATTTGACACACTTCTTCAAGGATTTGTGAAATTCGGTTCATCGTACCTATTTCAATGCCTTTTGACACATTAATAATTTTTTTGCTTTTGATTAAATCTTTGCAATTTTCAATTGTTTGACGTAAAAATTGTGTAGGAGTAGCAAGGATAATTATATCACAATCATTTAAATCAGCAAAATTATTAGTTGCTTTTGTATTTGGATTTAATATAATTCCAGGTAAAAAAAGTGAATTTTGATGATTTTCATTAATATCTATAAGTGTTTCTTCATCATAACACCAAATAATATTAGAAATATTATTGTCTGATAATATACAAGATATAGCTGTG
>ENA-UOOK01004814-UOOK01004814.1-fermentation-metagenome-genome-assembly--contig:-NODE-4814-length-14109-cov-5.621958_pt1 | contig 14109 bp, 10 predicted proteins | sample MGYA00245777_ERZ724023 | MGnify/ENA primary metagenome ERZ724023 (study PRJEB28704, sample SAMN03018312) | fermentation metagenome | biome: anthropogenic terrestrial biome; feature: soil; material... | reverse complement strand
GTCCACAACCATCGAGACGGTTAAGTTTCAATTCCCTTTTCATCGGGATAGGCTCTGCAATCCCCAGAGGCTACCAGCGTCTGGAGCGGATTGCCTCGGTTTCAATTCCCTTTTCATCGGGATAGGCTCTGCAATAGCCCCCTAAAAGGGCCGATTTGCCTTAAATCTTGCGCCTGAATGGTCCTTTTAATGGGGGTCTTTTCGCCAGCCTATCGAATGCAAGGAGGTATTTAAACTCTGGCGAAAGACTATTAGCAATCGATATCTATAAGGCCCATAGCCTCGGGGACAGATCCATCCCTCATGGGTTCTTTCCGGCGTTGAGGCGAATTACCTTTAGGCTTAGTATGGCGAATATTTATATTAATATATAATTTAGTCCGTCAACGGCAAGGGCATACTTATCCAAGCCTCCCCGGCGTTGAGGGGGCTAGAGCACTACCGCGGGAGGCCCGGAGGGCCGACTCGCGGCATCCACTAAAAAGACGGCCTGTTTAGATCAGTCTTAACCATAATGCAACTATTATTTAAAAAATATAATAAAATATATACCTCTTCAATCGACCTACAAATCACCACCAACTGGGATCTGGTCCGAAATAAAAAATATCCGCTCTGAAATACCAGGAGTCATCACAGGCCGCCCCCTGGTGCCGGCGCACTCAAGCCCCTGAGCGGTAAGGCCGATTCGAAATCTGCTTAGACTGTGCTGGATTGGGCCTATGGATTGTATTTTTCCGCAGAATATTTAAGTCAGCCACACTAATAAAAAGCGTATGCTTACACTAACTGCAGTAATTCGAAGAGACGAGGATATGTATGTTGCTGAGTGCCCGGAGGTGGGGACGGCGAGTCAGGGGAAGACCATTGAAGAGGCAGTAAAAAACCTCAAGGAGGCTACCGAGCTTTATTTAGAGGAGTTTCCGCTAAAGATCACTGATAGATCTTTCATAACTACCTTTGAGGTAACCGAAGTTGCCGAAACTTAGAGGCATCTCCGGAGAAATCGTTATCAAAGTCTTATGCAATCACTTTGGGTTCATGGTTTCAGGACAGTCAGGGAGCCATGTCAGGCTCTCGAAGGTCACGGCACAAGGCAAGATAGGTACAGTCGTCCCGATGCACGATGAGCTTAAGCCAGGAACACTGAGAAGCGTTCTGAAGCTCGCGAGGGTCGATCCAGGTGAATTTGCAGAGTACCTGTAAATGCCAGATGTCCTGTCGCTAGCTCGCGTTTCCAGGCCCGTCTGCAGAGAATGCCACTATAAAAAAATCTGCTTTCCCTCATACCTTAACCTCATACATCCCGTTCCCAAAGGTTGCCATCTTCCCCACATGGATGAGCCTGCCCAGCTCCAAAAGTGCCATGACCTCACGGGAGAACTCTCCTCGATAGGTGATCTCCCCGACGAAGAATGGGGGAAGACTCAGCTTTTTCATCTTCTGCTTGTGGAAATATCTCTTTGCTATGACCTCCTCGGTGTTCGCTTTTATAATGCTCACCAACCGACAGGCGCCAAGGATGGCCAGCACCTGCTCGTTGTCATACAGCATCCCAGATCCGTAGAACTCGGCCAGGGCATTGGCCCGGAAGAGCAATCGGGAGATCAACCCCCGGAAGCTGGGGGCGGCCGTGAACCTGTCGTCCTCCTTGATCTGCGCGGGGGTTAAAAAGCGCACTATAAGGTCTCCCCTATGCTCTGCAGAGCCTTTGATCATCTCCTGGTAGCTCAGAGGAATGGCCCGGTTGAATACAGTGTCTGCAGAGAAGATATTGTTGCGGGCACCGTATCCGATGGAGTCCATTGATTCTATGCGATACTTGCCATAGCCCAGACGGTATCCCCGGCTCATTCCGCTCTCGCCCAGATTCCGCAGAGCAAGCAGGAAGTAGGGGAGATACTCCACACCCCGCCCGATCAGGGTGAACCTGAAGTCATTTGCCGATCCGGCAGAATGCCTCCCAGATATGGGTGGGTCGAATACAAAAGGCCTAGGGATATCGTTTTGCTTTCTCAGCACCTTAACCCCTTCCGGAGGGTGGCTGTTATAGAAGTAATCATAAACGCATGCCTTTTGAAGCGGGCAGTTCTCGCAGGCTGCAGTCTCTTTTGCGCCATCTGCATTCCTCTGGATGCATACCAGAGATCTGAGGTGGGCTCCAAAGCCACTGCGCAGCGTATTTCCCGACCATCGGGAGAGGTCCGCGTCGGAGTCGAATAAAATTTTTGCCTCGAACTGAGATAGTGATATATCACCCATGCTAGGGAGACGGATCGGACAGGGCAAAAATGTTGCGATGAGGAACAGGCTTGGCGTAGTTCCCTTTTTGTTGGGATAGGGCCTGCAATGATCTCAAGGCCATCGGGCAGGCGCCTGATGAGATTGATGTTTCAATTGGGCCACTTCCTTTCATAATTAGATGCTGTGTTAATTAATTGAATCCAAAAACCGAGATAAATGCGTCTTTCTTGGGCAGCGTTTTCTCCCCACGAAATCCATAACTCGTCCATTTCAACTTTCTCAGTCCTAACGCCAGTTGGACCGGATGGATCTTATTAAATATCTGTAACTCTTCATTATATGAGACCGAGCTCATACTTCGGTCAGCGGTGATGCTGGATTGAAGAGAGCCTCAGCCATTGTGCTCATATTTCTGTTATCCTGTTTTGGGTTGAGCCAGGCAACCCAAGAAAACGATCTATGGCTGCTCCTATCCAGCTATGAGGATGTCGGCATCACATCTAAGGACCTGGCCTTCTTTCTGGCCACGCACGGTTTTTCCGCTCGACCAGAGCCGTCCTATGTGGTGGTCAAGCTCAACGATAGCAGGGAAGTATATGTCACGCCCAATGGAGCCGCTCCCAGGCTCGGTGATCTGTGGATGTCTCCTCCCGATATGCAATCCGGACCGGTCCAGGTGATCTCCAGCGATGCCATAAGGATCAATCTCACTTATAGGAGGTCAGACAATGAAAGCTTTATAAAAACCATCACCAGATATCAGATATTTCCGGTAACGCCCTTGGGCATGTGTTATGATGGCTCCCAAAAGCTGCAAGAGAGCTATAAGAGCCTGGGGTATGGCTCAGTTTATATGTACGATCCCAGTGGATTTGACAGCCGGGGACATCTCTGGGTGGTTGTGGAGGACAATGATGCTCCCGATACCTGGCTGGCAGTGGATAGCTATTACGGGCCTATTACAGAGGATGATTATTATTACCAGGCTCAGTATAGCTTTGCGGATTTCAAATACCTCGAATCAATCAATCCCCAATGGAGGCTGGCCTAATTATTGCACCAAGTCCTACCGGAAACTTGAAATGTGGTACTGACATAATTATAAATTATTAGTATGGGAATAACGGGGGCTCGATGAGAATTGATTCGCTTATGAGGATTGCATTAGGCGCTTTGATAGCGATGAATTGCGTTCTTGGTGCAGGATTTGCCGAGCTAGATATAAGGATCGGTGATCGTGTTAATCTGAGCTATGCGAATCTCTCGGCAATGGATCTCGCCGGAGCACATTTGAATCAGTCTGATCTGCAGGGCTGCAACCTCAACGGGTCGAATCTGGATGGGGCGTATCTCCGATCGGCCTGGCTGATGGCATCTCATCTGAATGGCTCAACGCTGGAGAATGCAGATCTCACGGGCGCTGTTCTTACGGAAGCCGATCTTACGGGAGCGGATTTAACTGGGGCGAACCTAATACGGGTTCAAATGTCCAAAGCCAAGCTGAACGGGGCTCGCATTGTGAAAGCAGATCTAACCGAAGCAGACATATCCGATTCCGATCTGAGCGACGCTGATCTCACGGATGCCAGGCTTTTTCGAACGGATCTGAGTGGTGCCAAGCTTAAGGGAATCTATCTAACCAGCGCCAATATGATTGGAGCTCATATAAGCTGGGCCGATATGAGTGTTGCCTATTTATCCCAAGGTCAGTTCTCAAGAGCCGAGCTTTATAGTACTAATTTGAGCGGTTCGGACCTTAGCGATGCAGACTTTACCAGAGCTTATCTCATGAGATCCAATCTTACCGGCGCCAACATAGATTGGGCCGATATGGCCTATGCGGACCTGACTGAGGCCATCTTGACTGGTGCAAGCTTGAAATCAGCCAAAATGGCTTACTCCGATCTTACCAAAGCGAATTTTACCGGAGCTGATTTATCCGAAGCCTATCTGAATGGAGCTATTCTAGCAGGAGCGACACTCAGGAATGCGAAGCTCGATAGAGTTAATCTGCGTGAAATCGACCTGAGGGGACTGGAAATGGGGGGAGCATCCCTTAAGAATTCTGTCCTGACAGGAGTATTCATGGCCATGACGGATCTGGCCGGCGCCGACCTGAGAGATGCGACACTGGTTCAGGTTGAGATGACCGGAGCCAATTTGAGCAACGCCAATCTGGAACGAATCAAGTATGACCAGTTCACCCTTCAATCGCTGTCCAGAGCGAAAATGGATGGAGCCAGGATCTCCGAGGATCTGCGCTCTGACCTCAAATCACTTACGGGAGCCGCTTGATGTTCTGAAAGGGATTGTCTTTCTAAATTAAGAAAAGAACAAATTAATTATAGTAGTAATTGGAAAATATCTGTTATGGCTCGTTCACTGCTCAGATTGTCTCCTGGACTCTGCTTGCTTTTTATAACTCTAGTTGCATCATCCTCCGCACTGGAGGAAGAAGCCTCCCAGAAAATACTAATTTTTGCCTCGTATAACCCCGGATTGCCATGGACCGATTCCGTAGGCAATGAGATTAAAGATGAGCTATCTATTTACTATCCTGGGGCAGAATTCTCTTTTGAGTATATGGATACCAAAAGGCAGGAGCCTACTGAAGCCAGACTGAATAAATTGAAGAATTTATATAAAAATAAATATAAAGATCGTCACTATGATGTCATCACCTGTCTGGACGATGATGCATTTCAGTTCCTGCTCAACAACAGAGACGAGCTGTTTTCCAGCACTCCGGTTGTCTTTTGCGGAGTGGACTTCTTCGAAGACCAGATGCTGACGGCTGGGAAGAATTTTACCGGCGTAGTAGAGGCCTTCGATATACCAGGTACAATCTCTCTTATGCTAAAATTGCATCCCGATGCAAAGCAAATAGTCATAATCGATGACCAGACTGCCACCAGCAAGGCCAGCCAAGAGGCCATAAACCAAACCCTGTCCCGATTCAGTACAATTGTCAGCTTCGTCATCTGGAATGACATGACAGTAGAAGAACTGCAGAGGAATGCTTCCGCTCTGCATGAGGGCAGCTTGATCCTTCTTCTAAATTATAATAATGACCGGGAAGGACGAGCAGTAACCCACGAAGAGAGCGCATGGATCCTGAGAAGCGCAAGCACGGTTCCAATTTACGGTACCCGTGATGTCTATATGGGCTTCGGTGTGCTCGGAGGAGCGATCATTACCGGTCAAGTTCAAGGCAGACTGGCGGCAGATCTTGCGCACCGCATATTACAGGGTGTTCCTGCGGATGATATTCCAGTCATAAAAGAGCTTCCCAGCTCATATATTTTCGATATGCAGGAGCTTCGCCGATTCAATATCAGCGTCCAGAGAACTGCGAGTTCGGCTCCAATCCATGGCACTCAGGATGTCCATATGGGCTTCGATGTGCTTGGAGAAGCGATCACCACCGATCAAGTCCAAGGCGGATCGGCAGCCGACATGGAACACCTCATCTTGCAGGATGTTCCTGCAGATGATATTCCGGCCATAAATGAGCCTCCCAGCACAAACGTTTTCGATATGCTGGAGCTGCGCCGCTTCAATATCAGCCTCTTGAAACTTCCTTCTGGGAGCAAGTTCGTAAATCAGCCATTTCAACAACGAGTTGATCTAAATAATAGGAACTTGAGCGGCCTGGATCTGTCCGGGACAGACTTGAGTTATTCTGACCTGCTAGGATCCGATCTCAGCGGGACGAACCTGAGCCGATCCTTTTTGGTGCAGGCCGTCATCTCAAACTCCACGCTTATCAGAGCTAATCTCAGTGGCGCATTCATGCCACTCGCTGCTCTCGATGGTTCTGACCTCTCCGGTGCTGATCTCAGAGGAGCCACCTTGCTTGGCAATTATTTGATGGGCTCAAATATGACCGGAGCAGATCTATCAGGCTCCCTTTTGGATCAGGCCATGATGGATAATTCAACTCTGGTTGATGCCAAGCTGGATGGCGCCAGCTTGTGGGCTGCGAAGGTCAGCGATGCAAATCTGTTTGGAGCAAGCCTTATAAACGCATTCCTGGAACGTTCCACCTTTGTTAATTCCCAATTAAAAAGCGCAAATCTCACAGGCGCAAGCCTGGTTGGCGCGAACCTGATAAATGCCACCATCACCGATGCAGACCTATCCGGAGCGGATATCTCCGCAGCTCGTTGTATTGGCGCCAACTTATCCCGCTCCAGGCTGGTTGGATCAACCATGGGCTTCTCAAACCTTGATAATTCGGATCTCACAGGTGCCGATCTCTCCGATGCGAACCTAGAGAGTGCATTTCTGTATCGAGCTAAGCTTGTTGAAGCCAAACTGGTAAACACCAGTCTTCCAGGAGTGCATCTGGAAGATTCGGATCTATCCAATTCCAATCTTGAAAGGGCAGATCTGACCAATGCATTGCTAGGCGGATGCAACCTCATCGGCGCAAACCTAAATGGAGCCAGGCTCCTGGGAGCGGATCTCAGCCTTGCAACTATGAAAGATGCATATCTGAGCGGTGCCAATATGGTAGGTGCCAGAATGAATTGGGCGGATCTGAGCGGCAGCAGCCTTACAGAGAGCCAGTTCTCCAGAGCTGAACTCTTTGGGGCAAATCTAACCAATTGCGACCTGTCAAATTCAGATTTCACAAGAGCTTACTTAGTGAGGTCTAATCTATCGGGTTGCACCCTAAGAGGTGCCAAACTGGACTTTGCAGATCTTAGCAATGTGGATCTGCGAAATTCAGATCTAAATGGCGTCATATTCGCGAACGTACATCTGATCAACGCCGACCTTTCTGGAGCGGATCTTGCAGGATCCTATTACAATTCAATGAACCTAAAGGGAACCTCCTGGCACAAAGCAAGCTTGAAATCGTCCGAAATGGTTCGGATGGTCTTTTCGGATGTAGACTTCAGTGGTGCGGATCTGAAAAATGCCCGTTTCTCCGAGTCTTTTATGAATAATCTGAATTTCTCAGGTGCGGATCTGAGGGGAGCTATCGTTGAGAAAACTGCCTTTGAAAAATGTGATTTCAGTGGAGCAAACCTCGAGGGAATCAAATATGATGATATAGCACTTCAATTCTTCTCTATTTCCAATCTCCAAGGAGCCAAGATGAGCATGGATCTGCAAAAGGATCTCGAAAAATTGCGGTCAGCACAGATGCCACAGACCTCTTAGGGATATATGAGAATTAGGGCTCCTATTCACAGGGCGTCGATATGAAATCGATTAAGAGCACGAATTCAGCATGCCTGGTGGCGATCATATTCTGCTTTGCAGTCATGTCGATGAGCTCTCCGACAGCAGCCGACGATTATACCGACCTCATGAAGCTGATTGCAGATAGCGAGGATGTCAGAATAGATGCTCAAGATCTAGCATTCTTACTTGTGACTCATGGATTTAATGCTGAGCCAAAGGGTGACAGCGTTATTGTGAAGCTTGATGATGTGGTCTATGAGATGACGCCAAACGGTGTGAAGCCTGGATTGGCTGATTTCTTCATTAAAGACTGAAAACCGCAGCGTAGGCTTCTTCAGAGAAGGAGTCCTCCATTGGATACAATCTTCTTTTTCAAGGGACATCATAATTTGATGCACAGCAGCTTGATAGGTTCCGATCCAACTCATCGTAGTATTTCTCTTGTTCTACAAAGCAGTCAATAACCTCCGTGCTTACATTGAAGCATGGAGCGGGCTTCCAGCTGCCCCATTCTGCATTTATAAGCGTTGCATTTAGGCTGGTGCTCCAGTTATTCCATTCAGGTGGCAGCTCCGGGCAACAGGAGAGCGGCTGATAGAAGGCCTCAAAGAGGGTATGGTTCTCGGCTTCAATTCTGGTGTCGTTATAGCCGGTTGACACGCTCACGTAATTATCATATATCTGCAGGCCGTTCTCAACCCTGGCTCTCAGCTTTATGGTCATCGTTCTGCCAATGTCCAGCGACGAGATAGTCCAATTGATGAATTGACCATCAACTTCTGCCCTCTGGCTGGAGTCGATGAAGCTCAGGCCCCAAGGAAGCCTGTCTGAAACATTCAATTTCTTGAGCGGTCTGCTGCCGTCATTGGTGACATTGATAAGGAAGAGGACTGTATTTTCATCTTGCATAATGGCTTTCTTCTCAATGTTCACATGCACATAGCGGTGCAAGGGCTCAGGATGCAGACTGATGGCGGTATCAATGTTGAATTCGCCCACAAAGCTCTGCTCCAGCCGCACTTTTTCATTATCTGGGCCATTTCCCTGGAGGATTGCAGTATCCATGGACCCGTTGAAGGACCCTATGAACTTCAATGATGACAAATCCATTTCTGCCTCTTTTTCGATGTAAGAGGCGGATTGAATCTTTTCGCTTATGATGAGCTCCTGCTCTGGATCTTTAGTCTGCATGCCTTCCTGCCATAGGCCTCCGACGCTGGTGTTCATGGATCCCAGGGTCTCTTTTTGCGGCGAGTAGAGCATCTTGACGTTCTTTGTGATGCTGCTTGAATCCATCGATTCCTGAGCTGAATAGTAACCGCTCCCATGCTCAAAGGATCTTTGAGATTCTGTTCGCTTGTCCGAGGACACTCGCCCTTTGCCTGTGATCGACCTATCTTGTCTTACATTCTCTCCATAAGAGTCAATAGATTGAAACACTTTAAAACTGCCATGATAATCTTCATCTATCATTTCTTTTATGCTATGGGAGCTGTCCTGTGCATTCTTCCTATAACTGATTCGAGCTATTCCAGAATCATGGCTGGCGTCTGAACGATATACTGTTTGGTTCATATCCACATCAAAGCTGCTGTTTTTTTGCAGGCTGTCAGCATACATAAAATTCTCTGTGACCACTTCTCCTCGAATATAATTTGCCGCTGATGTTCTGTCCGACCACAGGGATTGGTAGTCTATGCTTCGTTTGCCGGGCAGCTGGAAAGTAGAACTCCCATAGCTGGCAAAGCTATCCTTTTTTAGACTCACGCTCTTGTTCTCTGATACCAAGCGCGAACTCTCATCCTCCTCGTAGTGGCCGCTCCCGTGCTCCGAAGTAGTGATCCTTGTTCCGGCAGCTCCGAGAATGGTGACCACCACAGAGCTGCTGCTGACAGGGATTGGCATAGATTCATAGTAACCCCGGATTTCGACCCTGTTTGTGAGCGAGCGCTCCGCTTCTTCCGTGGAGAGACTCTTTCGCATGCGGACAAAGCCATCGCCTTCTACAGAGGAGGTTTCATCGAAGACCATCTGCGCCTTCTTGGGTATATGAACCTCGAGAACTATCGTGCCGTTTGCCCTTGGAGTCAGATTGCCGATCATCCATGTAAGATTCTTTCCGTTTATGAAATTGGGCTGAGGAGTTGCTCCGAGAAAATCAACTTCTGGAAGCGTATCCGTTATGCTCACATTCTCCGCGGTAAAATCGGTGTCGGAATTTCCATATTTTATTGTATAGGTGATATTCTCACCACGAGCGGCCGCAGTCGTATTTGCCTCCTTCACGATCCATAATGAGTGGACGACGGAGGTCTCCAGTGTTTTATTCGTGCCTTCGGTTTGCGAAGAGTTTATCTGATATGTGTTGAAGACCGAACCAGCGTTGTCTTTGAATGTGTCTTTGCCCTTGGCCTTCACGAAGATCTCGATTGTCCCTCCGGATCCGGGCAGCATATCTCCAACATACCACCAATGGTGTCTTCCTGAGCTCTCATTGATGAGAAGTGGATCTGATAGAGAATACTTAAAATCGACTTTTTCATCCAAATAATCATGGATCACAACATCGGTCTGCTTCACAGAGCCATTGTTCCTGTAGTCTATGGTGTAATTCAAATGCTCCCCTGGGACAATTATGCTGGATGAGGCCCTCTTTGCAATTACCAGCCCTTCTCCGGTTACAGTTGTATTGGCCCATGCAACGGCATGCGATCCTTCTTTACACCACATATCAATGCGATTGGTGATTATTGATCCGGGTGTGAGAATAGCTTTCAATCTGGCCTGGATCGCTATCTTGCCGGACTCTTCTTTATCCAGATCTCCAATGGTCCAGGCATCAATTGTGCCCGGATCCGGAGCAGGGCTTGCCCATATGAACTCCAGGCTCTCATTGTAGGTCTCTTTTAGCATTACCTCGTGAGCATCCTGACCGCCGTTATTTTTATATGTGATGGTATAATTAATAGTACCATTGAATTGCACTGGATCTGGCTCATCATCTTTAAAAACGCTCAAAATTGGATTTTGCTTGAATATCTCCAAAGAATATGTATCTGAATCGGATACCTCTTGCCCAGCTCCCGTCTTCGCCTTAACAGTGGCGATGCTTTTGAGGATATATTTCTCCTCGTAAACTATGTAGCCCGGCGTTTTTTTGTATTCTTTGCTTATTATAACTCCATTATAATCTTCTATTATGATCAATGTATCTCCTGTATTATAATCCGTAATGGTAATGGTCTTCAAGCCCACAGATGGATTATCGTATTCGATCTTCATGTACTCATTCGTTCCCGGATGCGGATAGTAGTATTCCTCCTCCGAGAGAATCTTTCCTTTTGGATCGTATCGAGTGGTCAAATTCAATTGCGAGACGGGATCGCTATAGTAAGTGACGTTTAAATTCCCTTGCGGATCTATAATCCTCTTCAGGCTCTCCTCAGTCACTTCATTGACATAGTAGTAGGAGGTATAGTTGATGCCAGCCATCTGCATGCGCTCAATAGTTAGCGTTGCCGCATGCGGATCGAACTCTTTTTGCAGTCTTCTCATCTTCTCCAGATTGATTTCCATGCGAGTTCTCAGCCGCAGTAGCTTCTCAATCATATCCTGCTCCCTGTAACCAGTGCTAGCCATGATACGCAGTATGGTATAATTGGCAGGATCATGAATCTCGTAAGGACATTCATATTGCCACGATTGGCCCGGCTCTAATGCTTCGTCACCTCCCCCACCTCCAACCCGAGTTGGATGGCAGTTCGGCCCCCAATCATGAGTATCGGTGAGGTTTATTTCATAAAGAGTGACTCCGCCGGTATTGGTTACGTTATATGTATAAACGACTGTATCGCCCACCCTCACTGGTGGGCTATATCTGCAGTCTTTTTTTAGGCGAATCTCTGCTTTTGCTGCGGGCAAGACCAGCATCTCAATCTGGTTTTCATTAATGCAGCCGCTTACGTTGCTCTCTATTTTCAGTTCGATCAGAACGGTGGTAGAATTCTCTACAAGGGGAGCGGTCCACTGAAATGAGCTCTGGCTCGCGTTTAGTGGAGTGCCTCCAGTTGCGGACCAGCTATAACTGTAGCTCTGCCCCTCAGGGGCTAAAGGTGCGGAGATCGTATAGGATACGCCACCGATGATCTGATTCGGCTCTGCGCTGACGGGAAGGATTAGTGCCAAGATTATAGCTAGTGATAGCCATGTACACATATTGGCGATTTCTGGACTCTTTGACCTTCCGGCGGAAGGCACGCGCAAGCACAGAAGCTTAATCATTGAGCGTCTCAGTCCCTGAGGTCAGTTCGATCACATTGCTTGGCACTTCAACAACCAGAATCCTGAGGCTGTCCGTGCAGCTCTGAACCAGCCTGCCATGGTCATCATTCCAATCTATGATAAGCTGCAGAATATGATACCCACTTCCATAGTCTCTCCAATCAATCTGAAGACCTTCCTCGACCGACTCATCTTCAGCATCCATTCCATCTATTCTCCAAATCAATTGGGGCTCTAATTCGGGTCCCCTCGTGATCTTGGGCAGATATGAGGCGATGATGCTCTCACAAGGAATGTTCGGCCCTTCAATTTGGCAACTCGGAGGTGTCAGATCAATGGAATCAGTCTCACGATAGCATTTGGTATTTCGATTGCTACATCTCCGATTAGCATTGGAGCAATCGATGCCATTGGCCGTCTCCCAGCTTATAACCAGATTCTCTATCCTTACCTCCTGGCCACAGCTAAAAGAGAATCCGTATAAGGACAGAGAATTCTCAGAGCCGGCGGGAATGGTATCCAGAACGCAGAGGCCTCCATCATCATAATGGGATTCCTGCAGAGTACCATCCACATATATGTCGCATAAGAGAATTACCGCATATCGAGGACTATTGGCATTGTTCTTAAATCTAGCCCAGATGTATGCATCTGCTGAGCTATTCTGAGCGCAAGCAGATAGCAAATTTCCCTGAGCATCCCCCAGCCAGAGATCGGTTATCGTTACATCCTTGGCTCGACAGTGAAAATTGCAGTCAGGCCAATCTGATCCTGCAGCAGAGCTCAGGATAAATGGGAAAAATAGACATAAAATGGCCGAAAGGCAGATCGTCTCTTTGGAATTGCTGAGGATGGGTATCATGGTCGGATGACTGCTTTTTTATAATTAACGCTTATATTTAACATTCTATCATGCTCGTTGCACATCGTTAACCAATTGCCAGGCCAATCCGATATTAATAAAAAGGAGCCACCAGGCATTGACCTGGTGCCCAAGATTCGCATCACGTTACAGTTATCGTATTGAGCGGCACATCCACAATCACAACTTGCTTCTGGCAAGATCCCTGAAGGACAAAGGGCGATTTCTTGCCGAAGTACCCTGTCAATATCACATATGTGCCGGATTCCTCAGCTATTCCATCCCATGCGATGTTTATACTGGATCCATCTCCGACCCTGGAATTGGCGTTGCCGTTGTATTCCAGATTTGCAGGAACTTCTCCTTGCTTGAACACCCACCAGCGCTGATTGACCTGGCTAGGAGTATCTGCTGTGCTATACTCGTACTCGTCTGAATCGGTGATGCAAATCTGATCATCTGCATCTGTGGATATTGAGCACTGACCTGGCGTCACAATTGGAAAGGTCATGCAGGCCTGGTTGATACAAAGCGAAGCCTCACGAGCTGTAACCAGCATTTCGAAGTAGTAATTTTCCGCATAATCCGTAGTTGGAACAGCAAAAGAGATGATTTGGGTATCAAATGTGGCGACTATCTCTCCTCCCGCATCATCTTTTCTCACAGTCCACGAATAGTCCCAATTGATGCCCAATGCTTGCTGGCTAGCCGGCACATCGGGACCTTTGAGGTCGATTATATCACCTGGAGCCACTGGTTGCTGCAGAACGGGCGTACAGCCTGCACTCGGAGGTGCTACAGTCTGAGCTGCTGCATCCTGAGCTGCTGCATTCGAAATTATACTTGCCAGGCCTATTAACAGCAAAAAGGCCCACTTCCAATTAGATTTGATCATGAAGTTATCACCTTAAATAAAATAGGTAACTATGGTATTTATAGATTACCACACTATTTAATCCGATAGCGTATACAGATAGCAAAAACCATATCATATCATAATAGAAGATATAAATATCATAATGTTAATTTAAAAATGTGGTTGACCAAAACAAATATTAGTATGAAAGATCAATTATAGCTACATCAAATTCCAGAGAATCAAATATTGTTGTGAACTAATTTATATAAAAGTGAGGCGAAGCAATGAAAAAGATAAACAAAGCTGCAATTATGGTATTCCTATTTGCCATAGCATTGTCAGGCATAACATCCCCAAGCCTGTGCCAAGAGAGTCCTGTAGTGAGCATCATAGTAGATGCGGATATCCCATCAAATCCCTCCTCAGAAGAGGTCAAAGCCGCGGGAGGTTCTCTGATAAATCAGATCAATGAGATAGATCCCTATAATCGAAATGTCACCATCTTTGTAAGCGGGGAGATGGCCACAGTCTATCGTTTGAGGATCACATCTCTGGGAGCTATGACCAACCACGAGCTCGCTCTCTATGGAAATAACACTGGAGAGAATCTGCCCTCGCTCTCGGCTGCTGAACAAGAAGAAATCATTAAGGACGCTAACAACCGCCT
>ENA-UOOK01004812-UOOK01004812.1-fermentation-metagenome-genome-assembly--contig:-NODE-4812-length-14116-cov-3.918711_pt1 | contig 14116 bp, 13 predicted proteins | sample MGYA00245777_ERZ724023 | MGnify/ENA primary metagenome ERZ724023 (study PRJEB28704, sample SAMN03018312) | fermentation metagenome | biome: anthropogenic terrestrial biome; feature: soil; material... | reverse complement strand
GAGAACATCATGGAATCTATGAAGCATGTGCAAATGACATTGTAAGTAAAAGAGGAAAAGATATAGTTATTTTAGATTTAGGATGTGGATTAGGTTCAGCATCTATTCCACTTGCAAAAGCAGGAGCATATACAATAGGTGCTGATATCTCCGCCAAAATGCTTGAATACGCATATAAAAGAAATGGTGGAAATCTATCAAATTTATACTTATGTAAAATGAATGCATATGAATTAATGATTGAAGATAACAGCATTGATATTGTTGTTGAAAACGCAATGTTGCATTTGGTTGATAACTGTGAAAAAGTATATCAAGAAATTTATCGAGTGTTAAAACCTAATGGAGTATTAATCCGTTTTAATTCACATGGCTTATCAAAAACTGAAGAACAAAAAGAATTGTCACAAAAATGTTATACTGCTCTTAAAGACATAAGAAATTACTATAGTGATTTACTAAAAACCCAAGGCTATGAATCAAAAGAATTTAATAATAACTACCTTGAAATAGGAAAGAAATATTTTAAAACATATGAAGATGAAGAGCATCAACCTATTCTTGATTATACTGAAGAGTTTACAGAATTAATGAAATTTAGGATCCATCGTCTAGAACATAAAGCCCAATCGGGTCTACAACATGTCCCAAATGATATTCATCAAAAGGTATGGAAACAAGTAGATGAATATGCTAAAGAAAAATATGGAGAAGATTATAAAAACATTCCTAGTTATTCCAAATACAAAGCATGTTATGATGTATATGAAAAAGTAATAAGAGATTCTTAAGCATGACAAATAGTAATTTATATAGATAATCCTAATTATATATGTGGATGGTTAAACTATGGAAATAAATGAGGTTGTTGATGAGAGATACCATATTGAAAAGTCAACGGAATTTGCTTGCCGTTTTATACTCAAATCGTATGAAAAGTATGGTAACTGGACCCTGGCCGCAGCCTCTTACAATGGAGGACGTGCATCTGTTGACAACCAGATCAGGATTCAGAAGGAAAACAATTACTATGATCTCCTGCTGAATGAGGAAACAGCCCGGTATATCTTCAGGGCAGTAGCTTACAAGCTTATAATCAACGATCCGGCAAGCTACGGATTTTATATCGATGAAGGAGACCTCTATCCTGAACTAGAGTATTATGAAGTAAAGGTCGACAGTGCTGTAACTGATCTTGCAGCCTGCGCACCCATGACCAAGGCCTGTTCTATATCCGCAGTCTTACTCGGACCACTGATGAAAGTTCCGAATCCATAATCTGTCATCTTAATCCGAGCGTATGCCTCATGCATATTATCTACGATACTTGCCTCATCCAGTAAGATCACCAGATTTTCTGAGATAAAACATATAGCTTTTTCCTTCATTGTCTGGGGAATCCAGATACATGCATTTTCAGCTACTCCAACCTCTCCACGAATGACTCCGACATCCGTTCTGTTCAAATCCTGTGCTTCAGCTACTAAATCCGGATTCCGATCTGCTTTGATTCCAGGGATATTACTGGCAATGACCTGTGCATCAGGATAAGCTTCAGCAATGGCTGCATTCAAATCTCCATCTTTTTTCAGACGCACGATCTTTCCTCCAGAAGATTGAGTCATCTTGATAAACTGTTGTAATGTATCCGGATATTTTAACGCATGAATGTCCATATCAGGCATATCAAACTGCTGATGTGTATTCGCACGCAATCTGGCAAATAATTCTTCTTTTCTCATGGTTCAATTTTGCTTTTCTTTTCATATTCCTTTTCCAGATCTTTTTCAAGAACATGAAATGGTTTTCTGACGAATTCAGGCATCAGATGCCCTACACACCAAGGATTCATTTTAGAATTCCCTATAATTGATTTTGGCACATAATTCAAAAGCGGAGCCACTTTCAACGCCATATTATAGATAGAATAATTTCTGTAAACCCAGGACATTCCCCATGACATGAGTTTCTTCTCTGAATTGGCAGTACCGAAATGCTCAAGTTGCTGACGCCAAAGATAAATCTGGCTTCCAGGATTGACATGAACAGGACAGACATCATCACAACTCAAGCAGAGAGAACAGGCAGAAATATTGCCACTATTTGCCTTCGGATCTTTCAACATTCCCAAATCTATGCCGATCGGACCAGGAATAAAGAAACTATAACTATAGCCCATCGAGCGACGATACACCGGACAAGTATTCATACAAGCACCACAACGGATACACTTCAGAGTCTCCCAATGATCTGGATTTGCGATAAAGTCACTACGGCCGTTATCAACCAAGATTACATACATCTCTCCACCCGGACGAGGCTTCCGGAAATGTGAAGTATAGGTAGTAGTGGGCTGCCCCGTAGCACTCCGGCACAGTAAACGCTGAAAGAATGCCAGTGATTCATAATCGGGAATCACCTTCTCTAAACCCATGGCCGCAATATGCAACTTAGGCATTGACGTAGCCATGTCCGCATTCCCCTCATTAGTGCACACGACGACATCACCTGTCTTCGCTACGCCAAAATTACAACCCGTCATTCCTGCACCAGCTTCCAGAAACTCACTACGAAGACTGTTACGTGCACAGCGGGTCAAATAAGTAGGGTCATCATTGCCTTTCTCAGGAGAAATGCCATCTGCCTCAAAGGTATGAGCTACCTGTTGACGGGTAATATGGATAGCCGGTACTACAATATGTGCGGGTTTCAAATGCATCAGTTGTAAGATACGCTCACCCAGATCGGTCTCTACCACATCGATACCTTTCGACATCAGGAAATCATTCATTCCACACTCTTCTGTCAGCATGGATTTCGATTTGACTATCTTCTTCACCTGATGGTCTGTCAGTATTTTCAAGACCATCTGATTGAACTCTTCTGCATCTTTAGCCCAAAGTACGTGAACACCATTCTTCTTCAGGTTTGAGGAAAACTCCTCAAGATAATCAGATAGATGAGAAATCGTATGACGCTTGATTGCACTAGCCTTTTCACGCAATTCTTCCCATTCAGGAATCTGGCTGACCATCTTATCTCTTGCCATGCGCATCCCCCAGAAAGTCTGGTCATGATGCGTGATTTTAGCAGGTTCTTTCAAGAATTCTCTTGCTTTCTTTGCATGTAATGTACTCATAATCCAGCTGCTAATATTTCAACGACGTGCTTAAATTTTATATTTTTGTGCTCTTTTTGGGCAATACCTTGCAGATGCATCAGGCAAGAACAATCCGGTCCAGTAATATATTCTGCCCCTGTAGCAATATGGTCAGCAAGTTTATCCTCACCCATCCGTTTGGAAACATCAGGCTCCTCTACTGCAAACATTCCTCCAAAGCCACAACATTCATCCGACCGTTCAGGTTCTTTCACGGTAATGCCACTGACCAGATTCAGCAGATCAACAATCTTATTGAATCGAGGACCAGAAAGTTCTGTTGGAGACGAAAGTCCTAACTCTCGTACACCATGACAAGAATTGTGAACACTGACGACATGAGGAAACTTCCCGGGTAAGGCCGTGACCCTCAGGATATCATGAAGAAACTCGACGACATCATAAACCTTCTCTGAAACCGTACAATTGCTTAATATCTTAGGATAATTAAAACGGATAAAAGCAGAACAGGATACGGATGGGATAACAACATAATCGAAATCCTTAAAGACTTTCTCGAATTTCTCGACCAATGGCCTTGACATCCTCTCAAAACCTGCATTTGCCATAGGCTGGCCACAACAGGTCTGCTTTGGAGGATAGGTCACGTCTACACCCAAATAGTGAAGAAGCTTGCTAGTAGCCACACCTACCTGAGGATACAATGCATCTACATAGCAAGGAATAAACAGACCAACTTTCATAACATTTATCTTATAAAAACTAGCTGAGAAATAATTCTCAGTTATTATTTACAAATATAAAAAACATTTTACATAAAACATCATACAATCTTCACTTTTATCCTTACATATAACGATAGGGAGCTTATAAACGATTATAAAAAAAAGGATTATCCATATAATGATAAGTCGAGTTTACAATTTAAAATGATTTCTTCTTTTGTACACCGAGAATCATAGATTAAGGCTTGACTTATTTTAATATAGTATATTCTTTCACCCGCTTTATCCTATTAAAAAATTGAAACGGACTTTATATCAAAATCACCAGAAAATGATGAAAAAAAAGACATATTATAAACTCGTTCAAAATAAAAACCGTACTTTTGCAATTAGGATGAATCTATTATATCAGAGGGTCACTCATCCTCATATATTCAAAATGTGCCTTTTAGCAAGTGACCATCCGACAAAAACGAACAGGGGAAAAGACAAACCTGTTCGTAGCATATACCCCCCACAAGAAAGAATATCTGAATAAGTTTACTTACTGGTATCAAAAGAAGGCTTTGATATGAAACGACTGCTATTGATCGTTGATCCGCAAATCGATTTTATCAACGGATCCTTACCTGTTCCCGGGTCTGCAGAAGCATTGAATGCTTTATCAGAATACATAGAGCAACAAGATGGAGTATATGACTGTAAAGTTATCACTGCAGACTGGCATCCTTACCATCATTGCTCTTTTAAGGAAAATGGAGGCGAATGGCCCGTACATTGTGTACAGAATTCTATTGGAGCAGCTCTTTTCCCGGCCCTTTTCAAACCCCTCTATACCACACAGGGATCTGTAACGATTCTCTATAAAGGAATTCTTGAAGATACAGAAGAATATTCTATCTTCAGTAATCCTGCTTCCTCCCAAAAATTACAATCCATTATCAAGGAAAGGCATATAGGGAAAATCGATATCTGTGGTCTTGCCGGAGATGTATGTGTATTGAACACCCTCAAAGATGGTATTAGAATTTACGGTCCTAAACTATTTCATGTTTTAGAGGAGTATACAGCATCCTTGGACGGTGGAATTTCGCTCGGAAAAGCAGTTCAGGCTCTTCACACTTAAGATATCAACAAGCAGAGTCATGACTCCTATCCTAAAGGCAGGATAAGATAAAATTTAAGATAGCTTTGAATTTTTCAGACTCTCATACTAGTATACTATAAAAAATCAATTTTATAATCATGGAACAGATAATTCAACACTTTACAGACGATGACCTGTATAAATTTACAATGTGTTGTGCTGTCATCGACAACTTCCCCAGAGCTCAAGTCAAATACAGATTCAAGGATCGGGATAATCTAGTGTATCCTAAAGGGTTTGCAGACGAGTTGAACCACCAGATTGCCTTACTTGAAAATGTAACTATCACAGATGAAGAGGTCAACTTCATGAAGCAAAGATGCAACTATCTTCCCCATTGGTTTTATACCTACTTGAAAGGGTTCCGCTATAATCGCAAATGGGTAAAAGCCTGGCAAGATGAGAAAGGACATCTGCATGTCGAATTTGAAGGGAGTTGGGCTAATACGATACTTCTTGAGGTAAAGGTCCTGGCCATTATCTCGGAACTCTACTATATCATGACAGGGGAAAACAAAACCTTTGATTATGATGCCTATTATGAGAAAACTTATCAAAAAGCCTCAAGACTTCTTGAAGCAGGATGTATCTACAGTGATTTCGGAACTCGCCGCCGCGCATCCCTCAAAGCAGAAGATATCGTTGTACGAGCTATGAAAGACTGCAACAACAGCAAGTCCTGGCCTGGACAATTCGTAGGAACCAGCAATGTTTATCTGGCTATGAAATATGATTTGGTCCCCATTGGTACGATGGGACATGAATTTGTTTCTGCCATTGGAGGAATGTATGGTCCGCAAATGGCTAATAACATTGCCATGAATGCATGGAGGAATACTTTCCGTGGTGCTTTGGGGACATACCTTTACGACACTTTCGGCTGGCATATTTTCAGTCTCAATTTCTCTGAAGATTTCGCCAATCTATATAAGGGCCTCCGCATCGACAGTGGGGACAACCACGAGGAACTAATGAAAATTGTCAATAAATACAAATCCTTCGGCATTGATTCAAAAACAAAGCAAGTAGTTTTCAGTAATGCCCTTGATACAGACAAAGCAATAGAGATCCAAAGATTTGCACAAAAGTATTGCCAGCCTTCTTTCGGTATCGGCACCCATTTCACTAACGATTTCAGTGGAGTCCGTCCGATGAATATTGTGATCAAACTTGTAGCAGCGAAGATCACTGAATCCTGGGATTTCTATAATGATACCTGCAAAATCAGTGAGGACCTGGGAAAGCATACAGGAAACACGGATGTCATCAATCGCTTTATGGAAGAACTACATTTTGAAGATGACTGAATAAATTCACCTGAATATCACAAGATTTGCGATAAAGCCTGTCCGGGGAATTTTGGACAGGCTTCATACCTTTTATATATCCGCAATCTGAAAGTTTGTCCTTTTCTGATTACATTCTCCTTTTCCTTTGTTTATTCCCTAAAATTTATTACTTTTGTTGTCCGAACATTTATGATTATATGATCGTTTGCATAGCGGAAAAGCCAAGTGTAGCTAAAGACATCGCAAGAATTCTCGGTGCTACTCAGTCTCATGAAGGTTATATGGAAGGTAATGGTTACCAGGTCACATGGACCTTTGGGCACCTTTGCGAACTGAAGGAACCGGATGATTATACACCAATGTGGAAACGCTGGTGCCTGTCTGCGCTACCTATGATTCCGCCAAAATTTGGAATCAAACTGATTGATGATGAAGGAATACGCAAACAGTTTAAGGTTATCAAGAACCTCTATGATCATGCTGACGGAATCATCAATTGTGGTGATGCCGGGCAGGAAGGAGAACTTATTCAGCGCTGGGTAATGCAAAAAGCCCAAGTGAAATGCCAGATAAAAAGATTATGGATATCTTCTATGACAGATCAGGCAATCAAAGAAGGTTTCCAGACACTAAAATCAGAAGAAAAGTATGACCAACTCTATCTTGCGGGACTATCACGTGCAATAGGCGATTGGATTCTCGGAATGAATTGTACCAGACTGTATACCTTGAAATATGGTCACAACAAACAAGTATTAAGTATTGGTCGGGTCCAAACACCTACTCTGGCACTGATTGTGAATCGACAGAAAGAGATTGATCACTTCAAACCCGAAACATATTGGGTACTCGCAACAATTTACAGAGACACCCTTTTCACCGCTACCAAGGGAAAATATAACAGCAAGGAAGACGGAGAAAAAACGTTCAGTCTGATTGAAGGACAACCTTTTACTGTAACAGATGTAAAGAAAAAGAAGGGAACGGAAAACCCTCCGCATTTATATGATTTGACCTCATTACAGGTAGACTGCAACAAAAAATTCAGTTATTCGGCAGAACTGACTCTGAATACCGTACAGAGCCTGTATGAGAAAAAGTTTACTACTTATCCACGTGTGGATACCCAATATCTCTCAGATGACATCTATCCGAAATGCCCCGGTATTCTGAATGGAATCAGCAAGGTTACGGTCAACGGCCAACTGGTCTATATGGATTTGATTAAAAACCTGGCCACACGTATCGGAAAGAAACTTCCGAAGAGCAAGCGTGTCTTTGATACCAGCAAGGTTACAGATCACCATGCCATCATCCCTACAGGAGAACCAGCAAGAGGACTTACTGATATCGAGAGGAATGTGTATGACCTGATTACCCTCAGGTTCATTTCTGTTTTCTATCCGGATTGTAAATTTGCGACCACGACAGTGATGGGAAAGATTGTAACCGTAGAATTCAAAGTCAACGGTAAGGAGATTCTTGATCCCGGATGGCGGGTCGTCTATCAGAACACTGACCAAGAAAATGGGAAGAAGAACACAGATGAACATATCCTGCCCACCTTTGTAAAGGGAGAATCAGGCCCTCATCAACCGACCTTGACAGAGAAACAGACCACGCCACCCAAATACTATACTGAAGCTACGCTCCTACGTGCCATGGAAACTGCGGGTAAATTTGTAGAAGATGAAGAGCTGCGTGCTGCTTTAAAGGAAAATGGAATCGGCAGGCCTTCAAGTCGAGCAGGAATCATTGAGACCTTATTCAAGAGACACTATATTCGCAGGCAAAGAAAAAATCTCCTGGCTACACCCACAGGTGTCCAACTGATTGACACTATACACGAAGAACTCCTTAAGAGTTGTGAACTGACGGGAATCTGGGAGAAAAAACTACGTGAGATTGAACAGAAAAAATACAATCCGGGACAGTTTATCCATGAACTGAAAGACCAGATCGTAAAGATCGTGAATGACGTGTTGGCTGATAACCAAGGCTCTGTTGCCATCACAACGGAAGAGGACCCAAAGAAGAAGACAAGTCAGAAGAAAAAATCAGCAGGTAAGAAGGACACTCCTGCAAAGACTACTGAAACCAGCGCAGTGGATCCTGCCACACAAACATCTGCTGGAGATAATCAAAACCATCAGCTGCCCAATGAACAACAAATCCAGGAAACATGGAGTGGACCAGTCGATGACAGTATTATCGGCAAGACTTGCCCCGTTTGCCATACCGGCCATATCGTCAAAGGTAAAACTGCTTATGGCTGCAGCAACTGGAAAAATGGATGCAAATTCAGATTACCCTTTACACCCAAACAGTAAATCTTTCCTATAGAAGGTTCAACGCCATCCTCCACGAAAGACTAATCTATCATAACAGTATAAAACTACCCTTCTTTCTCATCCATGATAACATTATAAAACAAGACCAATATCACCGTAATCCCACCAGCCAGGAACATAAGTAAAGTATGGCCTGTAAGGGTCAAATGAGGCAGGATATCCAAAAGTCTGACATGAGACAGTTTCTCCATAAACATATTATATATATGGAGAAATGATGACTGGAAAGCAGCTCCTAATATCTCCCATCCCTTCATCTTCACAAACACCGTAATACCAGTAAGTATACACAAAGTCCCCCATATTCGATTAAGATACCATGCACTATCAGGGACATTTTGCATCACCTTCTTTGAAAAGCCTTTGTCAGGAACAGGTTCAGAATGCTCCGCAAAGAACCGGTTTACTAAGCGATCATCCTTTTCTGTCATATCCATTTTGTTTTAAATAATTAGCTAATTTTTCTTTGCCCCGTAAGAGATGCGACTTAACCGTATTCGGTTTGAGTCCTGAAATATCGGAGACTTTTTCGATAGATTGACCGTCTACCAACTGCAGTGTGATACAGAGCCGTTCATTTTCACTCAAAATCTGAAGAGCTTTATAAAGATCCATATCCAAATTACTATCACCATTTTCTCCCATACGCCCTTTGACCTGTGGAGTATCGAGATCATCTGTTATCTTATGACGCCTACAATAATCATACCAAACATTATATGCAATCCGATAAAGCCATGTAGAGAAATGAGATAGTCCACGAAAATTTCGGATATTCAGGTAAGCTTTGATAAATGTTTCCTGAGCCAGATCATCACTCAACGGCCTATTTCCAAGCGTCTGACTTAGGAAAAAGCGTCTGACAGAAGATTGATACTTCACAACTAATCGATCAAATGACCGATTGTCGTGAAGTACCGCCACCTTTGTGACGAGAGAGATATCATCAAACTTTTTCAATATGAATCAGTTTCAGAGCTTCAACAGATACTCATTTTTCTGAAATCACTCCTTCTCGGAAGAATCTTCGGTAGAAGGCGCATCGCTTTCCGGATTTTCCTGTTTACCGTCCAGACCATCATCAGATGCAACTGATTCTTCTTTTTCGTCAACAGTTTTATCCTTAGCATTTGTTTCGTTTTGTCCGCCATCCTGCACTTTTTGCTCATTATTCTTCCCTAAATGAAGCGCTTTATTGATTGAGGCCCATGCTATAAAAGCCTGCCCGGCACCATAGACAAAGACCAGTGCAGCAATACCTGCAAGGAAGGAAGCTTTCCAGAACCAGAACATAACCATCAGGCCTAAGCCTAAGAATCCATTTCGCAGTCCACGCTTCAGAAGGTATTTATCCGATTGCTTTTCTATCTGAACATCTGATTCAGGAATAGGATGCCCCTTTTCCGCTGCCTTTTGAGCCAAATCCATACGTTTGTTTTTCCGTTTAATCAACCACCATGCTATCAATGCAATGACGATTAATGGGGAAGTCAGGAAAAGAAACACAAGGATGACAACAAGCATAGCAAACAGGATTCCGCCTATCCCTACAGTACCACCCAGAATCTTATCAAACCAACGAGAAGGCCCATGATCGTTATAATCATAATTCTGGTTTGAATCAGAAGCCTTATCAATGGAATCAACCTTATTCGAATCGACTCTGGAAGTCGTGTCAGAATAAGCATTAATCGGCCTATTAGTTGAATTAATCTTCTTGTCACCAGAAGGATAATTTGTACTCTTGACAGGAGCCGTCGCTTCCATTTGTGGATGATGGCGATGCCTTGGAGCAGCCGAAACTACAGAAAAGCTCAACGTGAGCGTCAACATTATTAATACGGTCCAAAACTTTTTCATATCTTCTCTATTTTTATTTCTGGTAGTTAGATGCAACAAGTAAGTAATAAGTTGCAAAGAAACGAAAAAAATCGTATTTTTGCAAGGAAAACCCAAGAATATGGAATTACCGGAGGCATTCGAAAGTTATACCCAAGGCTTAATGGGAGAAAGTCTTTATCATCAATTCAAGGAAGGACTGAACCAACCAATACCTGTAAGCATCAGGGTTAACCCGTTTAAGTACACATTGGATATGGAGGATATCCCTGCTTTCGAATCAGAGGTTCCCTGGTGCAAAAACGGCTTTTACTTGAAAGACCGGCCAGCCTTCACCTTTGACCCGCTATTCCATGCTGGAATCTATTACGTTCAGGAAGCCTCATCCATGTTTCTGGATCATGTACTCCGGCAGAATATCCACCAACCGGTAATGGCACTTGACCTTTGTGCTGCGCCAGGAGGAAAGACAACCTGCGCGATGAGTGCTTTGCCACCTGGAAGTATTCTCTTCAGCAACGAACTCATCCGTAACCGGGCCCAGATTCTGAATGAGAATATACTGAAGTTTGGACATCCGGATATTGTCGTTACTAATAATGATGCAAAAGACTATCGAAACAGTGGAATGCAATTTGACGTTATTCTGGCCGACGTACCATGTTCAGGAGAAGGCATGTTCCGTAAAGACGAGAATGCTATCCAAGAATGGAGTACCGGCAACGTTGAGCATTGCCAGGCATTACAAAGAAAGATTATAAGCGACATCTGGCCTTGTCTGAAACCAGGAGGAATACTGGTATATTCTACCTGTACCTTTAATGCTGAAGAAGATGAGAAGAATACGATGTGGATTGCCTCTGCACTCGGAGCAGACTTCATCAATATCAAGACCAGACCGGAATGGAATATTACAGGAGCACTCGTACCATCTCCGGACGCTACGCAGACACCCATTCCCGTCTATCGGTTTATACCTGGTAAGACAAGGGGAGAAGGACTTTTTATGGCGGTCATGAGGAAACAAGGTGTGATGCCCTCACCTACTAAACCATCCTGGAAGAATGTAGAGAAAAAGGTGACCAAGTATCTGAATGTCCTTTCACATGGAATTCGACCGGATATCAAGAAGGGAATAAATCTGATTCCAGATATTTCAAAAGCATTATCCATATTATCTGACAAGAACAAATATCCAAAGATTAATGTCAATGATATGCAGGCTATCGCCTATCTGCGAAAAGAAGCTTTGTCTTTCGATGATAATTGTCCAACAGGTTTTGTGTTGGTTTGTTACAAGGGCCAGCCTTTAGGCTTTGCTAAGAATATCGGACATCGTGCAAACAACCTCTATCCGAAAGAGTGGAAGATCAAAAGCACTCATATCCAGACAGGAAATAATCAAGTGATTCATATACATCAGACTTAAATCCTATTCTGATATTGAAGTTTTCACCAAAAAGAATATCAAAAGTAATATACAATGAAACAATATCTCGATCTACTCCATCGGATACTAACAGAAGGAGTTCAAAAAAATGACCGTACCGGAACTGGAACCATTTCCATCTTTGGAAATCAGATGAGATTCCATCTGGATGACGGTTTCCCCTTGCTAACGACAAAAAAACTTCATCTAAAATCTATCATTTACGAACTTCTCTGGTTTCTGAAAGGAGACACCAACGTGCATTATCTGCAAGAAAACGGAGTAAAGATATGGAACGAATGGGCTGATAAAAATGGCAATCTAGGACCTGTCTATGGACATCAGTGGCGTGCATGGCCGGATTATCATGGTGGTTCAATTGATCAGATCTCACGTGTCATCCAACAGATCAAGGATCATCCGGACTCCAGACGACTGATCGTCACGGCTTGGGATCCTGCTGATGTCGAACAGATGGCACTGCCACCTTGTCACTGTCTCTTTCAATACTATGTCGCTGACGGCAGATTGAGTCTACAACTTTATCAGCGTTCAGCTGATACCTTTCTGGGACTACCTTTCAATATCGCTTCCTATGCACTGCTATTAATGATGACAGCACAGGTAACCCACTTAAAACTTGGTGATTTGGTCATTACAACAGGAGATACACACTTGTATCTGAACCATACCGAACAAGCTAAATTACAGTTAACACGCACGCCACGCCCCCTTCCACACATGCATATCAATCCTGATGTTCAGAGTATTTTTGACTTCAAATATGAAGATTTTGAATTAACAGACTATAATCCATGGCCACACATTTCCGGCAAAGTATCCGTGTGAACCATCCCAAAAGAATACTCAATGAGATTTCCTTCATCTTCCAAATTTCAAATCAAGTTAAATGAGAATCAATATCATCGCTAACGTGGCCAAGAATCGCGCTATCGGCTACCGAAACCAGTTAATCTATCCTATCCACGAAGATATGAGAAGATTCAGGAACCTGACCACAGGCCATACCATCATTATGGGCCGGAAGACTTTTGAGTCTCTGCCCAAAGGAGCACTCCCCCATCGTCGTAATATTGTATTAAGCAAAACTGCTAATTGCTTTCCAGGCTGTGACGTCTATTCTACCCTTGAGGAAGCACTTAAACACTGTACGGAAGATGAAGACATTTACATTATCGGTGGTGCAAGTGTATATAAGCAGTCTATTGATAAAGCCGACAGACTATGCCTTACGGAAGTAAATGCCACACCTGAACAAGCTGATGCCTTTTTCCCCCCTTACGACAATTGGCAGATTGAATCCTATGAGCATCATCCCGCTGATGAGAATCACCCTGAGGCCTATTCTTTTGTTGATTATATCAGGAAACCGTAATTTCCACACAACCCTTAATGTACCCAGAAAAGACAATTGACTCTATTTTCCGGATGGCATTTCTATAAAACAAACTGAAACTGTATCTTCATATCAGCAAAATCAAGAAGGAGGACCGACTCTATAAGCCGGCCCTCCCTTTTGCTATATTTAATCTTATCACCTCAATTCTTCAAATTGAGGCTATTTTATTTTCAAGCATCGTTTGCCTCCTCTTGCACATGCTCTTCTACCGTAATTTTATCTATAGGCAGTTGACGATTGAAAGATGTATTAAAAGATATAATCGTTTCACTCCGAGACAACCCTAAAGGCTGAAGCTTATCATGGATAATAGAAACCAAATCCCGATTATTCTTCGCATACATTTTAATAAAAAGATCCATATCCCCTGTTGTAGAATGACATTCTACAACCTCAGGTATCTTCTTCAAAGCCTCCACAACACTCTCAAAAGCAGAAGGATCCCTCAGATAAAGAGAAATGTAAGCACAAGTTTCATAGCCTATTTTCTCCGGATCGATGATGAATTGTGAACCCTTCAGAACACCTAAGGAAGTCAGTTTCTGTATTCGTTGATGAATTGCTGCTCCACTTACATTGCAAGCACGAGCTACTTCCAGAAATGGAATTCGTGCATTAGAAGCAATAAGCTTCAGAATCTTTTTGTCTAATGTGTCTAAATTATGATGTGCCATTATTAATTTGTATTTGCCACAAAGGTACGGCAAATAATTGAAAGTTACAACTAAAAGAATAATTTTTGCTTTAATTTGACAGTTTTTAGCCTTTTCAACTAAAAAAAGCGCGTAAGATACC
>ENA-UOOK01004808-UOOK01004808.1-fermentation-metagenome-genome-assembly--contig:-NODE-4808-length-14121-cov-104.266956_pt1 | contig 14121 bp, 18 predicted proteins | sample MGYA00245777_ERZ724023 | MGnify/ENA primary metagenome ERZ724023 (study PRJEB28704, sample SAMN03018312) | fermentation metagenome | biome: anthropogenic terrestrial biome; feature: soil... | reverse complement strand
ACTTGAGCTTGAGCTTTAAAAATTGAAATCTCAATTTCCTGAAAAAGTGGAAACGCTTGCTAATGCAACAGTTATTTTGGGTGCAATTTCTGCTACTGCGACAAAACTTTTCAGCCATCTCGTTGGATAGTTTTTGATAGTCGTTTATATAGTAAACGTTTTCGTGTTCTAAAAGTAGCTTATACAATAAGTTTACCGCACCCGCAACTCCATGTCGTGTTTTTTCAGACTTCCAGTTACATGATTCTGTTTCCGAAAAAACTAAATCAAATTCATTGTCGGCATTTTTTGCATACACGTCCATTATGCGCATGTTGCGAGCGTTTACTGCATTACTTGTTTCCGCACTTTTGAAAGTTATAATTATGCGGATTTCGTCCTGAAAGGTTTCTTTAAATTTTGTCATATTTATTAAATTTATTAATGGTGAATAATAGTTTTGTCGTTTGATGAACGCTCATCATCATTGTTGTTATAAGAAACATCACAAACAACCGATAGAGCTTTGCCAAGCTCTTTCATAAAGCTTTCCGAAGATGTTTCTCTTTTTTTAATTTCATCTTGTAAAACCTCTTGCACAATCGGTGTAAGTAGTTTTTTTAATAGTTTTTTAATCATAATTATAAGTTTTTTTAAAAATTGTTTAAATAAATTTGGTTTTTAATAAAATATGTTGTATATTTGTAGTTGAATAGTTGTTTAATCTGAGAGTGCGGGTTAGAGTTCCACAAGGCAGGATTAAGCAACTATTTTTTTATTCCTATCAACACCTTGTCGCTTTGTGAAATACTATAAAAAATTATCGTACCATCATCTTCTTTGTTTGCAATTAAATAATTAGTTTTTTCCTTTATTTGTGTTTTAAAAATTAGCGATTTTCTTCCCTTATATTCTGTTCGCCCCATATATTTAGCATTTTTCAAAATTTGAGGCATATGTCTAATCAGTTCGTTTTTTAGCTCATAGTCGTCATGTGGTTGGTTTAAATATTCTTTTGTTCTATTATATGAAAACCTTATTTCGCCCTCTATCTCAGGATGTTTTACAGAAGTTCCTATTAGGTGATTTTTTGCCCATTCAAAATGATTGCTTCTCACGCAACCAAGCACAAGTTTATCTGTTTCTTTTCCTGCGTTTTTCACGTAGCTCGCATCATCTGTAAAAATAATCTTATCTTTTGCAGGATTTCCACCTAAGCCATTATGTGGTTTTACATACGCCACTTCGCCAGTAAACGCAGGTTCGTCAGTTTCTTCCCAGTCGCATTTGCAGTTCCACAGGTTTCCAGGATAGTTAGAGTTCCAAAACGGATCGTTCTTAGGTAGAACCAATCCATAAAACAAGCGATGTTCTTCGCGTGGATCGGCAGAGCTTGAAGGCAACCATTTTAGGTTTGGGTACATCTGATTTTTTAAATCATCTTCAGTAAACTCTACCCATTGTAAAGCGGTTCTGCTTCGTGCAACAGTAGTGTTATATTCTGCTACCTGGTAACGATTATATCGGTTAATAATCTGCTTGGCTTTGGTCTCATAATCATCAGAATCAACATATTCTAAAATCTCTTGAGTTGCTTGATGTGCTTTATAAGCTGCAAAACGGCTTACATTAGCTTGCATTTCTTGCTGCATTTCCCAAAATTTGTCGCCATAATTGTCTGAATCTAAAACACCGCCCACAGCTTTACGCAAATTCTCACTATAGGATTTGTACAGGTCGGGATTTATGGCACGTCTATTGTTCTTCAGGTCGGCAATAATTTGCTTCTCCGAATTTCGCGACACATAATTATATATAATAGGAAAAGTCCTAAGAGCCTGTATAAAATTGTGCGAATTGCTTCCGTAGTATAAATCGTCGAGATTTTCGCGTTCGGGAGCTCGACTCACCCTTTTGCGAAAAAACGATTTACTAACCTTGAAATTAAACTTGGCGTTTTCTTATTTTCGACACTTGGTCTATTTGGTTTTGGTTCTGGAGCAATAGGTTCTGATGTTGCAAAGCCATAAGGCATTAAAGCTGCCATTTTTTCGAGCTTCATTTCTTCCTTCAGCTCGTCATAATTTTCAGGCTTTGGTACATCAAATTCTTCGTAAATATAATCATCGTCAATTGGAACCTTCTCCATCATGCTCGAAATTACATTCCATTTTTCTTGCAAAGCCGACCAGTCTTTGTCAGGAGTTTCAAACCAAATGAAACCGCCAGCAACATCGAATCCAAATTTCTTCAGTATCGAGCGGAACTGGGTGTTAAGAATCGAAAGAATAAATAATTCATCACTCAGCTTTTTCTCTTTTTCTTCGCTTTGATGAACTTCGCCTAACGCCCTGTTGCCATTCTCCGAATGGTCGGTTGTTAAAGTATTGCCCACAACAGTCTTGGCAATAGCCGCATCGCAAACCTCTATAAACCTATCATACACATCAGAGCTTGCAGTAGAACCACCAGTGTCGTGCAGTTTTACTTCAACGCTTTTTGGGTGAACAAACGACATTCCCGCACCCCAATTTTGCAACATTTCTTCAACTTTTGTGCGAGTGTCTTCATCAAAAGCATCATACAGAGCTTCGCGGAATGGCATTCCAAACATTTCTGAAAATTGAGCCCAGTCGCCCATTGCGCCACGCTTATATAGTATATATGGAGCAACTTTAAAGAAAAGTCCTTTATCTTTCGGCTTTCCTGCCCAAATCATATAATTAGATAGCGGAGCTTCTTTATACTTAAAATCTATATCAGCTTTGTTTGGATCAATGCTCACACACTCAAAATTCATTTCTGGGTGAACATTGGCTCGCGGAATTAAGTCGTATTCAATATGATAATATTCCTGGTCTTCATCAAAAATAATGTTGTTGATTTGAACCAATGTGTAACCATAACCAATTGTATTGTGCAGGTCTTCCAGCAAATTACGCATATCAGGCGAATTAAGTAACTGATTAATTTGGTCATCTTTTACGCCGTCTTTAACAAAGTTAAGTCTGCGATTTAAAATATTGTCTCTGCGCTTACCCCACACTGCCTCAAGCTGTCCGTCAATCAATATGTCTTCGTAAAGCTCATATAATTTTACCCTGTTGGGGTTATCTTGATTTTCAAACGCTCGTCTTGCCAACTTCCATTCATTAATGGTCTTCATGCTACTGTTGGCTTTAATTTCTTTTACAAGAACCGCCAAACTTTCTGTTTTCTTTTCTGCCATTTCTAACTCAATTTTTAAATATTAGTAATGATGGTCTCTTTTTGGATTGCTCGAATATGAGACGAAATTACTGTCCACAGTTCCATCCTCGTTAGTGTTTAGTCTTTTAAGCCCAGCAATATTAGCTTTCTCAGCTTGCACATCACGCAAAAAGCGAATTGTGTCATCATAAGCCTTAACTCTTATTTCAGGCATATTGATAGGCGCAGAAATGGAATAAGCGTTATACAGAGCCACATCACGCACTATCTTTACTACCATTGGCACACGTGTTTCATCATCAAACTCTTTTGCAAACTCCTCAGCAATATTATAGCGTGCCGACAGGTAGCTCTCAACTTCTGCCATTGCATCTATTATTGCTTGCTCTATGTTTTCGTCAGATCGAGCAACAACATTAAGAACTTCGCCTCTGGTTCCCCTTGTCAGGTCATCAACATTTAAGTACATAATATTTATTTCTGTGATTTTTTAGTATGTTTTACAAAATCTGCAAACTGTTTTTTTTCTCGAGTTCTCGAATAGTTTAAACTTGTTGATTTTTGAGGTCTGCGATCATAACTCAATCCAGCTCTTTTTTTCGAGTTGTTGGAATTTAATTCATTAATATTAGTCATAATTATATAATTTAAACGCCATTTACAGGCTGGTTAATAACGATATGAATTTTTTCTTATCCCTGATACAGACATTGAATTTGTAGCAACAGTTTCTATTCTTCTTTGTATCCACCACACTCCGCCCTCAACAGCATCGGGGCCGTCAGCAGGTGCTTTTAGTTGTGGAGTTAACAACATAAACTGTTCTTCTAACTTTTTAAAGTGCGAGTTTTCTTTTTTATCTGCATTAAGAACCAATCTGCCTTGAGTATTGAGCGGTTCTAAATTGCCCTCAATTCTGCTAAATTTTTCAGGTTTTTTCCTATCATCAGGGACAAGGTTTATAAATTTACCTTGCTTTGCCATTTCTGCAACTAACGGTAAAATTACCTGTGTATAAAATGGATCTTGCAAGCTATTGTTTTCAATCAAAGAATAAAGTTGCACACCATCTGGAACTTGTTGGGACAAATCGTAGTACCATTGCACAAATTCAGAATTAGTTGCTCGTGCAAGTCTGCCGTCTAATACGTAAAACGTGCCTTTTAGTACACCTATTAAGAATAAGGCTTTTAATGAGTTTGCAGCCCATTTGTTGTTAGATGGCGAAGGATCTCCATATAGAACCAGGAATTGAAATCGTGAAAGTGGCGGAGTTTTTGCCCAGTTCATTTCGGCAAATACTTGTCCTTCAACTATTGGATTATTCATATATTCCTTTTGGAAAGCACGATAGCCTAATTTTTCACGCTCCTGTATTCTTTCTTCAGTCCAGTACTCGGGCCAAGAGGGGAGACCGTTTTCGTTCCTTACATTAACTCTGCTAACTTTGGCACCTTCTAATTTTGCTATATTAGCTAATACAGAGTTTTGCGAGATTAAGTTCCCTACCATAACTAAACGTCCCCCCTCGGCACCAAAAGTACCATAAAGAGCCTCTTTTACCCAGTCGGTTGTTTTTGCAACCCTTTGCTCATTTTGGCAAAGTTCATCATCATCTAAGTCGTCTATAACAATGTAATCTGGACGCTTATCGCGGTATCTTAAACCACGAGGCGATTGTCCTCGTCCTCGTGCAAAGAATGCTGTTCCGTCTAAAGTTACAAACTTCCCAGTTTCCCAACTTCCTGCATTATGTTGCTTTCCAAAATCGGCAATGTATCTTTGATTATATTGTAATTCTGCTTGTATGTCAGACAATAGAGTGTAAGCATTGTCTTCGCTTTTGCCCACTAAAACAAAAACGTGTATGTCTTTTTCTTCCTGGCATTTGAGCCATAAAGGTGTAAATACATTTGTATGTGTTGATTTAGCATGTCCACGTGCCCATATTCTTACGAATATGCCTTGCTTATTATTTTTAATCTCATTAGCAGCTCTTATGTGAAATTTGGCTGATGGAATTGTTTTGCCAGTAACCCTGTCTTTAGTCCAGTGCGGAAAATAATATTCAACAAACTTGCGGTAATCTTTTCGCAAAATAACAATTCTCTTTGCTTTTTCTTCGGGAGTTTCAGGATTGACAAAGGTAAAATTACTAACCTCTAAACAGTGTTTATTCCACCTTTCTCTTGCAGCTTTTAATTCACTAATTGTCATACCCTTAGTTTTTGTGGCTCATGCGTTCATTAATATATATATCTTGGAACTTGTTTATGGTTTTTACCAATTCTGAAGACAGGTTTTTGTCAAAGCTAATACGTGATTGTAGCCAGCGATTGAAGTTCATGAAAGTGTCAATTTCATTAACTACATTAGTTTTTTTATCTAAACGCTCAATAGAAGCCGCAAGTTTGCTAATTTGGTCTGCAATTTTGGCGGATTCGGCAGCTGGATCATCGCTTGAATTAACTCTATCTAGCAAATTAGCAATAAGTTCAAGGTTTTTATTAATCAATTCTGTGCGAGTAACACGCTTGCCAGCACGTAGAGTGTTCCATTTTTCTTGATTAGTCCAACGACTAATAGTTACTTCTGAAACACCAACTTTTGAAGCTATTTCTTTTTGCGACATACCTTGCAAAAAGTATATTTTAGCTCTCTCTTTTTTTTCTTCTATTTCTCTTTTTTTCAGTGCCATTTTCCAAGATATATTGAATTTTGCTCCACAAAATTCAATACTAAATGGGCTTTTTGCAAAAAAACTACCAACACATGCAAACAATGTTCCAAGCCTTAGAATTTTGCTTGAAAAGTATTTTTTGCCACTTTATTTTTGTAATTGAATTTTAAATTTTGTTGAAAAAACATGGATGGATTAGTAAGAAAAATAAGCAATCAGACAGCAGAGTCTTACTTATATGGAATGATAGGCAGGGGTTTAGATATAGATGTAAATCTGTTGATAGCTCAAATAGAAGCCGTGCGAAGAGAGGGAGTAACTAAATTTGTGTTTTATGTAAATTCTGATGGTGGTGAAGTTGCACAGGGTAATGCTTTTTTCAACTATATGTTACGCACCGAAATTGATGTAACATGGATAGTTGACGGAATTGCTGCTTCTATGATGGCGATGCTTATTACTAATCCTAAACACAAAGTGGTTGGAGCAAAATATTCTAAATATATGTATCATCGCATACAAGGTTATGTTTACGGTAACTCAAGCGAAGTTAGAGCCCATGCCGACATGATAGATACATTCGAGGATTCGCTAATAGATATGATGGCAACAAGGATGAAAGCAGATAAAGCAACTGTTAAGAAAGAATATTTTGAAGATGGTATCGACCACTGGTTGTCGGCAGAACAAGCTCTCGAACTTGGGTTGATAGATGAGATACATCAACGCAACACAGAGATATTAGAAGCTGATTTGGCTAAAATTTCTAACAAAAGAGACGTTTGGAATTATTATCAAAAACAAATACTTAATCTAAAATTAAAAAAAATGGATAAAAACATGTATGCTCTTGCTATGGGGCTACCAAGCAACGAGGACGAAAGTAAAGTGTTAAATCACTTACAAGGTCTTGTTAATGAGAAAAAACAAATGAACGAGACTATAGAGTCTCAACGAGAGACCACAAAACAACTTCAAGCTAGGTTAGATTCTTTTGAAAAAGCAAAAGTAACCAATCTAATCAACCAAGCTGTTGCTGAGAAAAAAATCAGCGAAGATGACAAAGAAACTTATTTGGCTTTAGCTGAAAAAGATTACGCTGGTGTTGAAAAGATTATCAACAAGTTGCCAAGTGTAGATAGGCTTGTAAATAAACTTGAAGGTAGTGTACCAAAAGAATCGGCTTGGACAAAGAGACAAGAAGAGATCAATGCTAACAAGTAAAATCTAAAATTATGGCAAAAAAAGCTGACAATACAAAACAAATAAACAATGCTGCACAAGTGGAAGATGTTGCACAAGTGGAAGATGCTGCACAAGTGGAAGATGTTGCACAAGTGGAAGATGTTGCACAAGTGGAAGATGTTACACAAGTATCAAACAGCACATTGGCAGAAATCTTAAATTCTTTAGCTAGAATTGAAACTAAGCTACAGACTTTAGATTTGCAACCAACACATAGAGAGTTAGAAGTTTTTAAAGTTAAAACAAATAAAAAGAAATAGGAAATGGGACTAAATGTAACAAGCGCCTATTCAGGCGAAGTTTTAGAACAATTGCTAGTAAAAGCAACTACTGGCAACCAATTAGTTGACGGTGGGCACATACGAGTTGAGCCTAATGTTACTAAAAAATTCAGTATTCCTCGCTTACGTGCAGGAAACATGTTGCAAAAACGTAAAGAGAATCCTGAAATAACAGACAGTAAGGGTGATTTTACAGTTGATGAAAAATATCTAGAACCAAAAGATTTTATGGCTTTTACGGTGTTTAATCCACGAGCATTTGAGCGCTTTTGGAGACCATACCAACCTAAAGGCAATTTGGTGTTTGCAGAATTGCCACCAGAAGCACAAAATGCAATGCTTGCTGAAATGGCAAAAGTTGTAGATTTTGAATTGGGTGGTCATTTCATTACTGGTGAGTATGGCACCAATGATGGAGAGTATTTTGACGGAATCTTAACCCGCATTTCAGCGAGTAGCAACGTGATTACTTTTGATTCTCCAGCAGCAATTACTTCTACCAATATTCTTTCTGTATTAAAATCAGTACGCAACAGCATTCCTAAGCAATTACGTGGTAATGTGAATTTGAAAATCTTTATGAGTGTTGATGATGCAGACCTTTATGATGACGTTCTTACCAATCAAGCTCACAAGGGTGCTGATTACACAGATGTCAACTCTGAAAGATTTAAAGGAATTAAAATAGTTCCTTTGGCTCAATGGACCAAAGATGTGGTTGTTGCTACTGTGGCTAGCTCTAATATAGATTCTAACTTCTGGGCAGGAGTGGGTTATGATGATGATGCAGAAGTTATACAAATCGACAAATTGAGTAATGCTTCAGAATTGTATTTTTTCAAAATGCTTATGAAAGCAGACACAAACATTGTTTTCGACGAAGATATTGTGTTGTATGATGGTAGAGTTAGTGTTGGTGATGAATAATTGATTGTATGCGAAAGATTAATAAAATAGTGGTTCATTCTACTGCTACACCAGCTGGCAGAGTTGTAACGGTTGAAGAAATTGACCGCTGGCACAAAGCTAGGGGTTGGAAAGGCATAGGATACCACTATGTTATTGGTCTAAATGGCGAACGCTGGATTGGCAGACCTGAGCATGAGGTTGGGGTTCACACACGTAATCACAATCACGACAGTATCGGAGTGGTTTACGTGGGCGGAACTCTTGCTGATGTAAAAACGCCTGCCGACACTCGTACAGCTTTGCAAAAAGCAGAGCTTCAAAAATTGCTTAAAGAGTTAAAAATAAAGTATCAGTGTGTAATTTATGGACATCGAGACTTTAATGCAACAGCATGTCCAAGTTTTGATGCTAAAAACGAATATAAAAACTTGTAAATCATGGATTTTGTGATAACATATATACTTATTCCCCTGTCAGCTACCTTACTTGGTAGTGGTGGCGTTGGAATATGGCTTACAAGAGTTTTTAGCACAAAGATGGAGAAGCAAAATAAGGAAGCTATGCTCATAAGTAGCACGATTTCCGAGATGCTAAAAACCATAGACAACCTGATGTTGAAATACACAGAGTTGCAGAATGAGTTGCTGCAGAAGTCGGAGCAATTGCTACGTAAGGAGATTGAGAATGCGGAGCTAATCACTACAGTTGAGGAGTTAAAAAAAGAAATTGCAAAACACAAGAAAAGAATTTCTGATTTGCAAGAAAAACTAAAAACAACAAGCTAAAATAAATAAAAGTTGAATTATGAAAAAGTTATTAATTATTTTTATGTTATCGTTGGTAAGCCTGCAATTTATGGGCTGTAAATCCAACAAGCCCGTGTCTTATGAATTTGATAAGGAGACACAAATGGAGTACACTGCTGCGACAGAAGTACAAAGAGACATTGTTCTTCAGTATGAAACTGTTGTAAAAAGCTTAGAAAATGCAGAAAGTTCTGAAATTCAAAAGATTGAAGAATATATGCCTATTCCGCCAGCTTTAGATAAAACCGTATTGGTTAAAACAACTACGATTGAAAAGACGTATAGGTTAAGTAAAGATGTTGATACAAACACGAGTAGTACTGAAGTTGAGAATATAAATATAAATAGTGATAGTAGTTTTACAACGCAGGAACAATCCCAGCAGGTGGCAACTTATCAAACCAAGAATGATAAAGACAATAGGTCTAAAAAGTGGGTGCGATGGGCGGTCGGTAGTTTTTTTTTACAGCCTCAATATTGCTGTTGGTTATATTTAAAATCAAACCAAAATGGCTAAAAAGAAAACAGTAAAACAAGAACCGTTAGAAATAAAATTTGACGGAAAAAACTTCTCGGTTGCTGGACGCATTTTTGAAACCAGACTAAAAGTCGAGAGGTTTTTAGCAACACAAGTAGTTGCAGAACAAAGTGATAATAAACAAGAAGTAGAACCATTAAATAATAAAAACGATGATACCTCTGAATGATATAGTTTTTGAACGTCAAGTTGGCGGACTAAAACGCGAAGCTGAAAGCGAAGATGTGATTTCGGGATTGATAATGCTGTTAGAAGCCATGCCCTTTGCATCTGGGTCTCCACTTATAGAAATCTTAGTTACGCCCCAAATTAAAATGTTTGTCGCAAAAATACGTTATTTTGAGGAGCTTGCAGAAATTTATGGTGTTGAAGAATCTGAAATCACATACACTAATGGCGTTTTAGATACTGGACAGGGCGTGCAGTTGGCGAAAAATGCTGTAGTATATCATACACAAGAATTCTTTCGCCAGTCTCCAACAGGCGAACTGTGGCTTGGTGTAACAATTGAAGGAGATGGTGTTCCAAAAGAAGCTATTTTAGCCCTACAAAATAAGGCACAAGGCAAAATTAGACAATTAGGAGTATTTACACCAAAATCTGAAGACCTCATCCAATATCAATATGCAGCAGCTGGCGATGGCATTGAAAAGGGATTAGAGCAAATGCACAGACCTTTAAGCATAGTTGTGGGTCTTAGCAAAGAGGGCTTGACTTTGAGTAATCTTTTGAGCGCAAATCCTCACTTTAGCGATACTGAATCGCGTAAAAACCTTAGTTTGCTTATAGCTTGCGATTTAGACGCACGAGTTTTATCTCAATTAGGCGAGGAACAATATGGCTATTATGGCTGTGTTGGAAATGTCTTAGGCGCAATATCAGCCTCACGCGTTAACGAAAGCATTGCTTGGGTAGGAAAGTTTAAGGCAGGTCTCAAGAAACCAGGGTTAATTACTGGCGAATTGCTTGATGAGTTAAGCGACACAGATTTGAATGTGCTGAACGATAATAGATATATTTTCGTTAGATATGTAGAAGGAATTTCAGGCAATTACTTTAACGATTCACACACTTTAGATCCTGTAACTAGTGATTATGCTTATATCGAAAATGTTAGAACTATGGATAAGGCTGTGCGTGAAATTCGCAAAAAGCTAGTTCCTTTCCTAAATTCGCCAATAGCCATTAATTCTTCAACAGGAACTTTGGCAGACATTTCAATTGCAAATTTAGAAAACGTTGCAAATTCTGCCTTAGAAGAAATGGAGAAAAGAGGCGAAATTTCAGGACATAGAGTTGCTATCAATCCAGATCAAAATGTTTTGGCAACAGGTGAAATTGAATTCCAAATTCAAAAAGTGCCTATAGGGGTTGTTCGCAGAATGAGAATTAAAATAGGTTTCACACAAAAATTAGATTGATATGAATAATAGTAGATTAATTCCGCTTATAAATGGCGTTGAGCATTCGTGGGCTGACATTGCTGTTGTTGCAGCAGGCGTGCTACTGGTGGGTATTACAGAGATCAATTATGCAGATGAGCAAGTTGTTGAGAACGCTTACGGCATAGGATCTAATCCAGTAGGTAGGGGTTATGGCAACATAACTCCATCTGCAGACATAACTATCTCAAGAAAAGAGGTTGAAGCGCTGCGAGCAGCAAGCCCAACTGGAAGATTGCAAGATATAGAACCATTCGATATTATAGTTGCTTACATTCCAATTAAAGGAAATACTAAGTTTACGCACACAATCAAGCAATGTTCTTTTGCAAATGATAGTGCTAGTTGGAAGCAAGGCGACACGCATAATAATGTCAATTTAAAACTGGTGCCATCAGCGATCGTGTGGGATTTAAACAAGATCACTCAAACATATGTAGGTAACCCAATGTTTTAAATCAAAAAATACTAATTATGACAAAAGTAACAAAAGAGCAAATAGCAATGTGGAAAAAGCAGTACGGCGATGTTTTTGAAGTAACTGCTGGCGATAAAGCGTGCTATCTAAAGCGACCAGATCGCCACACGCTTAAAGCTGCCGATGCGATAGGGAGTGAAGATCCTATGAGATATAACGAAATTCTTTTAGAAAACTGTTGGGTTGACGGCGATACCGAGATGAAAACAAACGACAACTACTTTATGCAAGTGGTGCCAGTTTTAACAGAGTTGGTAAATTTCGGAAAGGCAACTATAAAAAAGCTATAGCAGAGGCGGTTGATGTTGGAGAGTATGATATAATAGAGTATTACGACACACTGTTGGAATATTATCTACACATCAATCCCTCTGAGCTTTCAGACAAACAGTGGGTTACTAAAATCGCAATTCTTAAAACCGTTAGAGAAAAAGAAGCACAAAAAGACGAAACATTATGGCAAACGCAGGAGATGTAATATTCGCAATAAAAACCATCTGGGAAGGCAGTGCTGCTTTTTCAGAGGCTAGTAAGTCGGCTCAAAAAACTAAAGAAAAAGTTGATGAGCTTGGCGATTCTATAAGATCTGCAAGCGACCAAACTAAATCTATGTTTAAAGCGTTTCTTGGAGCAAGTGCGGTGCAAAAAGGTTTTAGTATGCTCACAAATGCAGTTTCGGGATTTATAAATCAAAGCGAAACAATGTACAAAGACCATAATGTTGCACTTACCCAACTGACCAATACTATGCGAAACTCCATGAGTGCTAGCGATGCCGAGATTGAGAGCATTCTCAAATTAACAGAAGCACAAACAAAACTCGGAGTTGTCAGCACAGAGGTTCAGTTAAGTGGTGCTAAGGAGCTGTCTAGCTATTTGCAGAAAAAAGAAAGTTTAGAAAAGTTAATTCCTGTAATGAACGATATGCTTGCGTATCAATACGGATTAGGTACCACACAGGAACAGGCAGCAAATATTGCAATGTTATTAGGTCGAGTTCTTGATGGACAAACTGGAGCTTTAAGCAGAAACGGATATAGGTTTAGTGAAGCTCAGAAAGAGGTTTTGGAATACGGCAACGAAAGCGAGAGGGTTGCTATGTTAGCCGAAGTTATTTCACAAACAGTGGAAGGTGTCAACAAATCTTTGGCAGCAACACCTGAAGGTAAGGTTAAGCAAATTGCAAACGAATATAGGCATGTGCAGGTGGAAATTGGTAAATTAGTTACAAAAATTAGGGGCGAAGCCACTGCGGTGTTTAATCAAGTTGTTGTAAAATTATGGGAAAATCGAAACACTGTATTGCAGGTTGTAAAAGCTGTTGGAGTTTTGACAGCAGGGGTTGTGGCTTATAGGGTTGGTGTAATCGCCGCTAATGTTGTAGGAAAAGTGTGGAATGGCTTAATGAAGGCAAAAACCGTAGCGATGAGCCTTTATACTGGCTCCGTAAAGGCGGCAACAGTGGCTACTAAGCTCTTTAACAAAGTCACCAAAGCCAATGTGGTTGGAGCGATAGTTAGCGTAATAACCGCAGCTGCGACTGCTTTTTTGCTATTCAGAAAAAACGCAGAGCGAGCTACAGATGCTACTAAAGGCTTAACAGAGGCAAAAAGAATGTTGAATGATGTTGAAGCAGAATCGCATCGTAAAGCTGATGGTGAATTAACTAGATTAAAGTTGTTGTACGGAGCTACGCAAGACTTAACTTTGTCGTATGAAAAACGTTTGGCAGCAGCAAAGGAGCTTATTCGCCTATATCCTGACACTTTTAAGGGGCTAAGTGCTGAGGCAATATTGGCAGGAAAAGCACAGGGGGCGTATGATGATCTGACTGCTTCAATTCTGCGAAAAGCTTATGTTGAAGCTGTGGCTGAGAAGTTGAAAGAGGTAGAAGGTAAAATGATGGACTTAGATCTTAGAAGAGAGTATTTGGGCGATTATGAAGTTGTTGATCTTTCAGATTTTAAACCAAGCATGTGGTCATTAAAGGGTGCGGCTCAACAACGAAGCGATGAAGCTCAAAGAAGAATCGATGAAAATGAAAAAGAAGAAGCAGCCTTACAACTACAAAAAAACAAACTTGAAGAGACTATTAGAGGATTTTCAGAGGAAGAAATGAAAAAACTGCTTGGTATCGTAGCGGGCGATTCTTCTGAATTTGGTAATGTTGATTTTAATTTAGATGATTTTTTAAATCCAAACGGCGGTAGTGGTGATAACAACACCACTAAGGACGGCGCTCTCAAAACTGCAGATGCTATTACTGCAGGTGGTAAGGGAATTCGAAACTTTTATATCAATATAGATAGTTTGATAGGTTCTACCAATAATTACTTTACTAGCTCCAAAGATGATCCTGCAAGCGCAAGTGATTTTATGCAAAAACTAAGCAATGCTCTGCAATTAGTTGTTAACGATGTTAATTATATAGCAGATTGATGATATGAGTTCAATTTATATAACACAGGGCGGTGGCAAAGAGATACTTATAGGTGGTAACATCCAACGAGGTATAGCTAATAGAGCCTATGAAATAGGACTCACAGCTGTGCG
>ENA-UOOK01004807-UOOK01004807.1-fermentation-metagenome-genome-assembly--contig:-NODE-4807-length-14128-cov-63.933490_pt1 | contig 14128 bp, 13 predicted proteins | sample MGYA00245777_ERZ724023 | MGnify/ENA primary metagenome ERZ724023 (study PRJEB28704, sample SAMN03018312) | fermentation metagenome | biome: anthropogenic terrestrial biome; feature: soil... | reverse complement strand
TTTGTTTCGGGATATCTTGTTCCCAAAAGCGGGTGCAAAGATAGAGATTGTTTTTCAAACTCCAAAATTTTTAAGAAAGTTTTTTTGATTTTTTTTTGCACTAAAAAAAGTACAGCTGATAATCAATTATTTCAACAACCTAATTAACCCCTTAAACAATCTGTTTATTCCTTTCAGCCATCCCATCATCTCTATGATGGATATCTTTCAAAGCGAAAGGACTGCAAAGATAGTAATTTTGGAGAATACCGACCAAATATTTTCAACTTTATTTTCAAATAATTTTGGCAGGCTAACCACCCCTTATCTTAGCGCTGGAGAGTAAACAGGTGAAAATCAAAAAGAGAACCTCATTATTGGGGAACAGCCGGAGTCAGTAAGCAAGTATATGCGAACTGGTGCTTATTTGCGGAGTAACGGCAAAGTTCATCATATTTCCGCCCCTGTCAACAATAATATTAATGGTAAGTGGAGTATTCCAGTCGATATACTGGTTGAAATTGAACAGATAAGAGAAAGCAGCTTTGTATCTTTTATTATCGGAGATTGCTTTCGAAATTTCATTGTAGCGAGATACATCCCAGAACATGCACTCCTGAAAACCGTTCGAATCGGTATAACGGGTATTCCTGTCCCTGAAATTCATTGTCTCGGCAAGGAAACGCCTATACCCATCAGTAAGCGATTGGGGTGTATGATTAAAACTCTGTCCCTGAATATCAAGAATGATATCACCGGGAAGTATTCCGGCTTGTGCTGCAGGCGATCCGGGATCAACTGAAACAACGGTCTTCAGGTCATTCATATTATATCCTATGCCGGTGTAGTTGTACTTCAGGTACTTCACCTGATAAGTAGCAAACGCCAGATTCCCGGGGTACGGAAACTTTTGCAACATAAGCGGAAGATTCAATCCAAGATAATTCAAGAGATCATAATGGCTACTCAGTCGTTCTTTCACTTCACTCTCCCATATGAGTATCATTTTCCCAGCTTCTATGAATTTGTTATCATAGAACCGATAGCCAAATTCAAGATTAAAAGCAATATCATCTACACGAACAGCCTCTGAAGGGTTATAAAGAGGGATTTTTACCGTTCTGTTGCTTTTTGAATCGAACCGCCATACGGGCTGATAACTCCCATAAGTGGGAGAATCAGGTTTAAACAGAGGATTATTCTGATAGCTGTAATAGGTCTGAATAATTAAATCAGGATCATCGGGACTGTACCTCATCCCTTTATCGGTCAACACACGAGTAAAAATTGCATTAATCTGCTCATCAAGTTCTCGGGTATTTTCACCCGAAGGAGAAAAAGCAAACGTACGGTAATCATGCAAGAGGGCCTCACTGTTGGTTTTTGTCTTCACCGGCATCAGGAAACGTCTCTCCTGCACATCCTCCAGGCTGTAAAAAGCAAAAACCGGAGCAAGCTGTGATTCCCTGATACCATTACTGTGACGGCAATCTTTATCGATATTCAATTCCTTAAATGAGTGTTCAAGATTGCGAATGGCAATTTTCATAGACGTCTCATTCAGATTAAACCACGACATAACGGTCTGGTGCGACTTCAGGTATGTTCCATTTCCATTCACGGATAGGATTATGTCGTTCAGTTTAAGGCCGGCCCTTTCGGCAGGAGAACCGGGGGTTATATCAACAATAACAGGTTCTTTATATCCCCAGCTCTTGTCTTCACTTACTTCGAAATTAAAGCCTAAACTGCATGTGGTTGTATAGTTCTCCGGCAACACACTTACCGGGTATATAAGAAAAATTATTAAAAGAATTACAATTCGCCTCATTGTATTTATATGTATATTATTTCTTCAAAGTTTACAAAGATATGTTTTTTGTTCATTATTATTAAGCAATATCAGTTTTTACGATCAAAATAAAGAGAAAATATACACAATTTCTTTATCTTTGTAAGGTTCGATTAATATTTAACAGCATTAATTATGATTGTCGACAACCTCGCGAATGCAGCCAGATATTTCAGTCTGCATCCTCTTTTTGAAAAAGCGTTTGAATTTATCAAACAAACAGACATTGATGGTGCAGAGGCAGGGACCGTTGAAATTGACGGAAAACAGCTTAAGGCATCTATTGTTAAAACCCGGCTGAAAGCGGCTAAAGAAGCGAAACTGGAAACACATAGAAAATATATCGATATCCAGATACCGGTAACCATTGCCGAGACATTCGGCTGGAAATCCCTTTCGGGGCTTTCAGAGCCGGAATCAGGATACGATAAGGAAAACGATATTGAATTTTTCCTTGATGCTCCATCATCATATGTAACTGTTGTACCAGGTGAATTCGTAATCTTCTCTCCCGAGGATGGCCACGCTCCTCTTATTGGCAATGGAGAAACAAAAAAAATTATCATTAAGGTTGCCGTAGTTTAATACATCCTCAATATGCACTATTATGCTTGATATCATCAAAAACGACCCATGGCTTAAGCCTCATTCAAAAGCTATCGAGGGCCGGCACAACTACTATTTAGAACGACTGAATGATCTCACGCAAGACGGTACGATCACTCTTTCCGATTTTGCTACAGGTTATCTCTATTTCGGGCTGCATAAAACTTCAGGAGGATGGGTGTTTCGTGAATGGGCGCCAAATGCTACTGAAATATTTCTCACTGGCACATTCAATCAGTGGCAAAGATTAGAAGCGTTCCGCTTGCGACGAATAGATAACGGCGTTTGGGAGGTAAAGATTCCACTCGAACAAATACATCATGGAGACCTTTATAAGCTTCATGTAAGCTGGCAGGGCGGTTCCGGAGAAAGAATCCCGGCATGGTGCAAACGAGTGGTTCAGGACAAACAAACGCTAATCTTCAGTGCACAGGTATGGGAACCTGAAGAGAGCTACACTTTCAAGCATACGGGCTTTAAGCCTGATACTTCTCCCCTTCTCATCTATGAAACACATGTGGGAATGTCAACAGAGGAGGAGAAAGTAGGCACTTACAATGAGTTCAGGGATAATATTCTTCCCCGGGTAAAAGAGAACGGCTACAATGCTATTCAGATAATGGCGGTCCAGGAGCATCCCTATTACGGGTCGTTCGGATACCATGTATCCAGTTTTTTTGCCCCCTCATCGCGAAGCGGTACCCCCGATGAGCTGCGTGAACTTATAGATAAGGCTCACGATATGGGTATAGCAGTAATCATGGATATTGTCCACTCGCATGCTGTAAAGAACGAGACAGAAGGTATTGCCAGGATGGATGGTTCTTTCGACCTATACTTCCATTCCAATCCGGAAAGAAGAAATCATCCTGCCTGGGACTCACTCTGTTTTGATTATAGAAAAGATGGAGTGCTCCACTTTCTGCTCTCCAACTGCAAATATTGGCTGGAGGAGTACAGATTCGACGGGTTTCGTTTCGATGGCGTAACATCAATGCTCTATTACAGCCATGGGCTGGGAGAATGTTTTACTGAATATGGCGATTACTACAACGGACACCAGGATCCCGATGCAATCTGCTACCTGACGCTGGCCAATCATCTTATACATGAAGTAAACCCGCATGCTATAACCATTGCAGAAGAGGTTAGCGGGATGCCAGGCCTTGCTTTGAATATCAAATCGGGCGGATACGGGTTCGACTACCGAATGGCGATGAATATTCCCGACTACTGGATAAAAATCATCAAGGAGAAGAAAGATGAAGATTGGCATCCATCCTCAATATGGTGGGAAACAACCAACCGGAGGTCAGATGAAAAGACTATCTCTTATGCTGAGAGTCACGACCAGGCTCTTGTAGGTGATAAGACCATTATATTCAGGCTTATTGATGCTGACATGTACTGGTACATGTCGAAACTGATGAGCAGCTCGTATGCCGTTGATCGAGGGATAGCTCTGCATAAAATGATTCGACTGGTAACAGCAAGTACAATGAACGGCGGTTACCTGAACTTTATGGGAAATGAGTTCGGCCATCCCGAGTGGATCGATTTTCCACGTGAAGGAAACAACTGGTCCTACAAATATGCACGACGTCAATGGCATCTGGCCGATGACCACAACCTGAAGTATCACTATCTGGGCGATTTTGACAAAGCGATGGTCTCACTCATCAGGTCCGTTCACAACTTTCAGGAAACCAGCCTGGTGAAGATATGGGATAATGACAGTGATAACATCCTTGCCTATATGCGAAAAAACTTACTCTTTGTCTTCAATTTTCATCCGAACAGATCATACAGTGACTATGGGATACTGGTACCACAGGGCGAATATAAGATTGTTCTAAATACTGATAATCCCGAGTTCGGTGGATTCGGCCTGAACGACGACACCATACATCATTTTACACATTTCGATCCGCTCTATGCACCCGATAATAAAGGCTGGCTGAAACTGTACCTGCCATCCAGGACCGCAATTGTGCTGAAATGCAATTAATTTGATAATACAATGACAATCAACAATAATCAACAATCAGACAAAATCCACTCCTTTTCGGCCTCAAACAGTTCGAAAGAGTCGAAGAACTCATTATACCCATTAAAATTCGAGCCTTTGCTCAAACCTGTTATCTGGGGAGGAACGGAGATATGCAAATTCAAGAATATAAAACCATTACGTGATGGTATTGGTGAAAGTTGGGAAATTTCGGGAGTAAGGGGAAATGTTTCCATAGTATCCAACGGATATCTTGCGGGTAAATCCCTCGATAAGCTGAACTCTCTTTACAAAGAGATGCTTGTGGGAAAGCATGTGCACAAGAAATTTGGGGACACATTTCCGCTGCTTATTAAATTTATTGATGCCCGCGACAACCTGTCCATACAGGTACATCCCGACGATGCGCTGGCAAAAGAGCGACATAACTCTTTCGGTAAAACCGAAATGTGGTACGTGGTAAACGCTACACCGGGGGCATTTCTATATTCGGGATTTGCAGAAAGCATCACTCCCGATGATTACTTGGAAAAAATTAAAGACAATACTTTCACAGAGACGCTCAGAAGATATGAAGTAAAAGCCGGGGATGTCTTCTTCCTGCCGGCGGGGCGTGTACACGCAATAGGTGCTGGTTGCTTCATAGCCGAAATACAGCAGACATCAGATATCACTTATCGTATCTACGATTATAACCGAAAAGATGCTGCCGGGAACCCCCGCGAGCTGCATACAGAAATGGCTAAAGACGCTATCGACTACAACGTTTACAGCTCTTATAAAACAGATTACAGGAAAAAAACAAACTATCCTGTTAAGTTGGTATCATCTTCTTTCTTCACCACAAAACTGCTGGATATAGATATTCCAGTGACAAGAGACTATTCCAATATTGATTCTTTTGTGATTTATATATGCATGGCCGGCCACTGCACAATAAAAGATAATAAAGGAAACTCTGAATTTATTCAACAGGGAGAATCAATGCTTATCCCGGCTGATACAGAGTCGGTGATAATAATACCAAGCGAATCATCAAAGCTATTGGAAACATACCTGGAATAGTGCATATATGTGAATAATAATTGATATACGGAACAGATAATCCGTAACCGTGAAATGAGAGGCATACTATTACTAAATGTGGGAACTCCCGCTACTGCTGAGAAACCCGATGTAAAAAAATTCATTGGTGATATGTTGTCAGACCCGCACCTGACGGGATATCCTGAATGGTTATCGTTCTTTCTGGCCAGGAAGATTATTGCACCCTTTTCAGCTGCAAAATCAGCTGAAAAATACAAAAAAATATGGAGGGCCGAAGAACCAAAAATATCTCCACTACTCTATTATATGCAAAAGCTTGCGGAAGATCTCGAAGCAAAAAAGGGGATTACGGTTGAGATAGCCATGCGCTACGGCGAACCTGATATATCGAGCGCGTTCAAAGAGCTTGAGAGAAGGTGCCCGCTACTTCACGAGGTGGTTGTTTTTCCCATGTACCCGCAATTTGCACAATCAACCACACAGACCATCAAAGAGGAGCTTGGCCGTATTTTCTTCAAACGCCCTCACTCCTTCAGGGTGAAGTTTGTAGAGCCATACTACTACCACCCATCCTTTATTAATGCTTTGGCGGAGAATGCAAAGCCCTATCTCGGTGAAATCGACAGGCTGGTATTCTGTTACCACAGCCTCCCCGTATCACAGGTTGAAGCAGGATGGAAAAAGGGGAAAGAGTTCGATTACGTTTACCAGTTAAAAGAGACAAACAGGCTTTTATGTGAAAAAATGAAGATCGATCCTCATCACACTCTCATCTTTTACTCCTCACAAAGGGGAAAAAACTGGCTAAAGCCTTTTCTGAACACAGATATTGGAGATCTGCCAAAACTGGGATGGAAGAAAGTTGCAATTGCCGCTCCCGGTTTTATAGTTGATAACATGGAAACTCTCTACGACATAGATTTTGAAGCTCGTACTATTTTTATGGAAGCAGGTGGTGAAAAATTCACATTTATCCCATCACTCAATAACAGTGAAATATGGATTGAGGCTATCTGGAAAATTATTGAGAAAATATAGTTTTCCTTTCTTCACCAATGTTGTTCGCTGGCATTTTAGTTTACCGGGCTTAAGCACACATATGTTTTTCTAATTTCATTCGCGACACCGCGACCAATACACTTACAAGCTATTTCATTGTTCACTTCATACACTGGTTCAATGTATTTAGCTGAGGGCCAATCCGTAGCTATATGCGAAAAAGGGGCGAAAGCAGCTATATGCAGAAGCAGTTATATGCAGAAGAAAGCGCGGAAGCGGCGATATACGGAAAAAGGGCCGAAAGAGGAATAATTTCTTAGAAGTCGGGAAACCTGTAATTATCGTATGGCGGCACCAGATTTTTACGTACTCTGTAAAACTGATACACCCAATATAGTAAAAAGCCCGCTATTATATTTTTTTTGAACGACATAACTGATTAACGTTTTAAAATCCATGCATCTGAATGCGATGGATATTGTTTATGTACTTTTCTTAAATATGTCTCTGCGTCAGCTCTATTATCGAATGAAGCGGCATACACATCAGTACGCCCCGGCCGGTCCAGTCGTCCCGGGCTTGAAAATCCCTCGTTTTTAAGCTGCGCCATAATCTGCTCTGCCGCATCGTTTCGTTGGTAAACACCCACAATAATGTAGTAGGCTGGCAAATTAACAGCCACTTCTGCGGCAGTTAAGTTTGCATCAGAAGCAGTGGTTACATCGGAACCAGTGGCTATCGGCATTTGTTCTGTCCCCGGAGCTTTTTCATTAACATTTGCGGCCGTTGCCGAATGGTCCACCAGCTGAGCAGGTTTGTTGTGGAAAAGTCCCGTTTCAGACAACATTTGAGCAGACTGGCGACCGATAGCAGTATCGCTTACCGGTAAGATAAACATCAGTACTAGAACAGCCGCCACAGCTGCCGCACCTATACCTGTAACTCCAAACCGCCTCTGCCTGTCACCAGCTTTAGACGACGGCATAGTTGCCTGGATCTGAATAAGCGGCTTCAGTGAAGCTTTGCCAAGCCCGAAGAAAACGGGACGTATAAATGATGCCGGAGTATATATAAACCGTTTATCATCATTCAAAGCAAATGAACCCAGCCTCCCAAGTTCAACAAGTTGATCCTCCCTTAAGTGTTGTTTAACCATTTCAACTGCCTTTTCTATCTTTTGCATGGCAGCCTCAAATGTAAGATCATAAGCCCTCATGTATGACTGGGCCAGCAATCCGTCATTATGGGCAAGATCGCGGTTGAACACCAGCTCACACAAAGGTGCATGAAATGCAGCAATACCGTCCCTGCGTGAATGAATTGTATTCACTACAAACCCTCCAAAGCCGGGAACGATAACACAGTTATGTTCATGCAGCAGAAATTCAATATGAGAAACAAGCTGGTTCATATCACAAAGATAAAAAACATTATGGTAAATTCACAAAAAAATCCATTAAAACTTACCGGGAAAGTTGCACCTCAAATTTTAACTTAGCGTTTAACTTTATCAGGGTTGTGGCTGACATAATCTTTCCAGTCTTTATATTTGTTATCTCCTTTATTAACATTTGATTGGTAAAAATGGCAAAGAGCAGCTGCCAGTCCGTCTGTCGCATCAAGTTGCGGCAGCATGTTCTCATCAGGAATATGAAGTATCTTCTGCAACATATAAGCAACCTGCTCCTTTGCTGCACTACCGTTACCTGTTATCGCCATCTTTATCTTCAGAGGGGCATATTCAAAAATTGGAATATCCCTTGAGATAGCAGCAGCCATAGCTACCCCCTGGGCACGTCCAAGCTTAAGCATGCTCTGTACGTTTTTCCCATAGAAAGGGGCCTCAATGGCCAGCTCGTCCGGCAGATATTCATCTATCAGCCCTAAAATACGGGAGTAGATCTTCGCCAGTTTCAGATAGTGATTACCGTACTTTCCCAACTGCATCACTCCCATTGCTTCCATGGAAGGCTTGTTATCAAGCACGCGAAGAATGCCATATCCCATGACCTGAGTACCCGGGTCAATCCCCATGATTATTCTTTCTTTCTGCATTTTCAGTACGAAATTGTTTCCAACACTGTAGAGAAACCGGCAAGCTTCTCTTTGAACCTCTCCAGTAAAGGAGTGAATACTTTCCGGTTCTCCTCCCTGTTCCATCTCTCCAGCGTTAACAGGTCGGTCACCTGAAATTCCATAGCGAAAGAAAATCCCTGATCTTTCTCTTTCCCGTGAACTCTTGCCAGCCGCGGCGATGTAAGAATGCCACTCCGGGTTGACATTGGAATAAATGTCTGAAGCATATATTCAATGAATTCTTCATGGATATCCTCCTCAACGTGGAAAGTGGTGTTGAAAACAATCATATAACGTTATTTTATATTTTTCCGAACAATTTCAGTTGCAAATATAAACAAAATTCGTATCTTTGCGCCACGAAATTTGGAACTGATTGGAACTGATTTTTTTCACGGGGGATTAGCTCAGCTGGCTAGAGCGTTTGACTGGCAGTCAAAAGGTCATCGGTTCGACTCCGATATTCTCCACATTAATAATCAGGCACTTGCAAGTAAATTTCTTGTAGGTGCTTTTTCATTTCAAAACAATTTCAAAACAAACGGCTTTTAAGGACGTATTTTCAACTCCCAAAAACATCAAATTTCATCCGGAAAATTCTCTTATCTATTCTATTTATATTTTTCATTTCCGGACTTTAAAAAAAAGATTAACACTTTTCACAAAGTAATATTTAAGTCTTATTTCATGTTCTGAATTGAAGGCGTATTATATTGAAATTATTTTCCCAGAAAAAGGTTTTAAAAAAAGCTTCACACTTTTCACAGAGTGAATTTTCTGCCTTATTTCATGATATGAATTGAAGGTGCATCATATTGAAATATTTTTTTAAATACAATTTTTAGTTAAATATACTGGAGTTTAAACTTATATTTGTAAATTTGAAAAAAAACATTAAATATTTTAACTATGAAAAAGAGTATTCCATTTGTTTTATTGATCTTTTTTAGCAGTTGTATTGGACTTTCTCATATTGCACAAACATCCGGGTTAAATGAAGATGACTTAAGTTTAATTCCAAAAGACGCAAGTGAGGTTATTATTGAAAAAGATATCCCAGCTTTGGAAATGTATAATGAAATTTATTCATCTTTACTTTTGCGTGGTCACAGAATAGATAAAGACGATAAAGAAAGATATTATATTACAACTGAAGGAAAAGATGTGGGGCAGTCTACACTTCAGAGGTCAACTATTGTTATAAATGAAAATAATGGCACTTCAAAAGCCATTATTCGTTCTGAATGGAAACCAGGCACTACAGCAACAATGGGGGCATCAATGTTTGCCGGGATTGCTCTTTCTACAGACTGGGAGCAGGCAAAATGGGAGACTGGTCGTCCGGGTATTGCCTTCGCTGAAGGTTATTCGATTGCGAAAAGCGTAAATGGAAAAGTGTCCTTTAGATAATATAAATATTTAAAGTAAGCTTAATGTTGCAGTTAAATGATTGTTTCATCATGTTTTGAATTATTCTTAGTAAGTAACAACACAAAAAAACCACCTCAATAAATGAAGTGGCTTTTAGTATTTTATTTACTCTATCACTAATAAATAGAAAATACCCATTTAGGTTTTAACTCAAAATATAGTCGCATCATCAGCGCATCGGAATAGTCGGGGCTCCTACCTATTAACTGCTTGATATGTTCCTTTGGAATGATAGCCAGCTTACCGTCCTTGTCTATATCCTTACGCTTGACTTGTTCCAGTTCCTGTATCAGATTGTTCTTTAAATGTATATCATCAGTCTGAACATAAACCTCTCCTTTGTTTATTTTCTCCGCCAGCATGAAGTAACATTGACTTTTCAGGTTGCTATAATTCTGTGGGTGTCCGTCTATTTCCATAGGTGTACCATTATTTACAAAGCCATCACAACCAACAATGTCAACTACTCCGCCACCTACTCCGTCCTCATCAGCTACAATGTTAGATGTCGGCACTTTATAGTAGTTCCTTAATCGGTTAATCTCGCCAGCAACCACAGTTAAGGGCTGTTTTTCGAGAGTTAAAATCTCTACGACCTTGTAGCCATTCCACACCATTAGAACGCTCTTATCGCTCCCAAATCGTGCCACGTCAGCCGTTATGTACATCTCTCCGCCAGATACGTATGTAGCCGAGAATATGTCTGTAATTTTATCGTATGGTATGAGTGCCGAAGGGTCATCGTCAAACTCCCAATTCCCAAACAGTAACCTCTCCTTTGAAATAGTGTCAAGCTGTAATAAGTTGCTTTCGTAATGCTGTGATATAAATTTATTATCGGTTAATAATGATTGAATAAACTTCATACTGTCAGGTAGTTTTTTCTCCCTGTAGGGCTTGAAAAATTTTTCATACAAATAGCCCTTCGAAGGGTTGCATGTTCCCAGCATCTTAGGTATTATATTATTCTCATCTAACTTGTACCTTATTCGCGACTTGACAATGTTCCATGCTTTTTCTGTAATCTGATTACACTCATCAACAAAAGCCCCTGTTATCTCTAAACTGCCTAAACTGTCAAAGTTTGGATCGCTTGGATAAAGAAACAAATCTTTTAATAAAATAACACTCCCATTTATTAACTCTATCTGCTGTAGCTGTTGGTTATACTTGTAATGTTCGCCAGCTGTCAGTCCCTGTATCTTACACACCTCAAAGAACGTGTTCAGCGTGGTTTCTCGCAATGTTTTAAGTGTAGCCCTACCCATTAGCCACCTTGTACCTTCGTACTTTACTGCCGACTTTAAAAGCCAGTAGCAACCTAATAAGCTTTTTCCGCCACCAGCACCACCGCCGAACAATACTTCATTTGTCTTATTGTCCTCTAAATAGTCAAGTGCTTCACTCTGCTTCTTTGTCAATTCCATCGCTGTATCGTTTTTCATTCCAAACTACCGTTAAACTCTGATTGTTCATATTCACCTCAACGCCCCCGGTCGCTTCACCTTTGAGACGAAAATATAATTCAATCGCTCGTAAATCTCCGTCCAGTATCTTTTTATAGAGAGCGCAAAATACCGCATCTCGATAAGTAGGCTTCTCAATCTTAAACGCTTTTTCAATCTGCTGTGTCTGCGTTAAGTCATCGGGTAATTCCATTTCATCTATCATGTCTAAGGTTGCTTTAAGGTCTCGTTTCCTACGCCTTGCAACACCGGACGCAACTCCGCCAGCTCGAGTAATCTCTCTTAACTTTTCATCGCTTCGCCTGTCAAGTGGTGTTAAATTTTTAATCTTTTTCATTGCTCAATCATTGTTTAGTTAATTTATTTGTTTCATAATTCTTAATTGTTCATTGAAGTAATCAATCATATTATTATACGCTTTTCGTGCCCTGTATGCCCTTATCTCTCTATTTATTAGCGAGACTACGTTACGAACAAACAAGCTCCCACAAGTCAAATAAATGATTGTGTGAATAACTGCTGTTGCTATTGCTTCCATCATTGCTGTTAAATTTAATATTATTATATCTGTATATCTTTTATATCTCATAATATCAAGTGTTTGAGTGTGTCAAGTGTTTAAGTTTATTATTTTTCCTTGTCACACCTGTTACGGTTGTTACGCTTAATAAATGAAAATTGAAAATGATTTTTAAAAGTTGTTTCTTATAATCAAAAAAAGACCGTAACAAGTGTAACAGGTAACAAAAAACACTTTGATGCGCCTATCCAATCACTTAATACCTTGACGCACCACCACCCACCACCTGCCCACCCAATAAATTAATTAACCATGATACCGCTGTATCATTCACTCACCCATTTAAAACGGTAAATCGTTCGCTATCATTGAGCTGTCCATATCGTCCACATCATCATTGCCACCTATAACCTGCCACTCTCTCACCCTCTGCGAATAGGTGTAATTAAGGTTGTGATGTTCCACCCAGAGGTTTACATCACGCTTCACCGTGTGAGTAGTCCACAATGGCAAACGGTCATATCTCATTGAGCTATTACGATAATGAATAGTAAGAAAATCGGTTACCGAAAAGCTCGAGTACCCTGATAGCTCCTTAAATATACGCTCCATCTCTGATACCTTGCCTTCATTATTTCCTATGTACGCCAGATAACGGCTTTCTTTTTTGTCGATTGAAATTTCCAGCAAACCATATTTTAGGAACGCCTGTGCACATCGGCACATAAAAGAATAAAATCTATTCCATTCGTCAGTATCCCAGTCATCAAAAAATCTTTCACCAAAATATTCTTTTGGGGTAAAGGTTGCGCTCCAAAACGGTTTAAACTGATATTCTGCATATCGTGCAATAACGCTCTGCTCATCACTCTGCATCGGTACGACAAAGTTTGTTGTAATTGCCCACTTGGGTGTTTTCCGATATTCTATTTCCGTTGCGGGCTTACCCTTCCTTTCGCATGCAATACCCCCAGTAATTGAAGTAAATAAAGAATAATAATTAAAGTTTTTCGGTACGTCATCTAACTGATAAATTTTAAAAAACTCTTCCAAATCACTAAACTTAAATTTATACGAAGGGTCAAAACTATCATCAGGCTTTAACATCGCTTTTCGCATGAGTGCAAGCGCACCCAATATAAGGGACTTGCCCCTGCGTCCGTTGCGTTCCTCTCCATTTGCCCCAAAGTCGCTGTATATTATCGCCTTGTTAAAACTTGGGTCTCTGTAGGTGGATATAAGGTAACCGATAGACGTATCAAACGCTTTGATGTTAAACAAATCGTCATCTGCCCAGTCATCAGGTTTATCCGTGCCTGTGCTTCCGCACTCTAAAAACCTCTCATACATTCCTTTATCATCTGTATATGAAAATTTATGTTTCATTGATGCCACCGGTACGAACAAATCAAGCTCTTCGTAATCTATTAAGGTTATTGTATCAGCCTGCACCTGTGCCACCTTACCCGAAAATGGAATATAAATATTATTCTTATCGTCTAACTGCAAGTTGTACGGTACACCCTCAAACAACTGCCAAACTGCCACCGCTTGCCCACGTACCGAATGAAGTTTATTTTTTAATTCTACGCTCTCAATTCTTGATGTTAAAAAGCTTACGGTGTCAGTTTTATAGTTAAATTCTTTAAGAATTCCGCCATCATTAAGATATACCCTTATTTCGTCCCTGTTAGGTTGTGATACTCTTAAAAAACCGTATGCTTTCAAGTATTCGGCTGTTCTGCTCGCATCAAGTTTGCCATTGGTGTCAAAAATAAGTTGGTCGATAGGTCGCTCAAGCCAGCCATTATCAATAAGGTATTTCACCGCCTTCGTTTCACCACCATGAAGTATTGACAGTAAATCAAAGGGAATATAGGTCTCTCCTGTTTTTAGGTTGCGCCAGTCGGACTGTATCCGATAATAACCATCTATCATAGCAATAAAAGGTTTCTCTCCATTACTGCTTAGTGCTTCATGTACCACCTCCCATGCGCACATTTTTGCAGTTTCATTAAAGATGTAGCTAATCAACTTTTTCATACTGTACCCCCTTTCCCTGCTTCTTTAACCAGCTTATTAAGTCTGTCAATATCAGCCCCCAAAAGCTCTACAAAGTTGTTATTATCTTGCATGGCTATTTG
>ENA-UOOK01004806-UOOK01004806.1-fermentation-metagenome-genome-assembly--contig:-NODE-4806-length-14129-cov-4.259628_pt1 | contig 14129 bp, 10 predicted proteins | sample MGYA00245777_ERZ724023 | MGnify/ENA primary metagenome ERZ724023 (study PRJEB28704, sample SAMN03018312) | fermentation metagenome | biome: anthropogenic terrestrial biome; feature: soil; material... | reverse complement strand
ACCATCTGAAGGCAGGCTATGCCGCACTTCATACTGTCATGCTGGAGATAAAGAGAAAATCTTCTGCCCATACTTATGTGTTGCTTTTTACAATCTGTTGATGTCATCTTTAACGGATGATTTTCCTTTATACCGTATGGCTGAAGTATTTAACCGATAGATAAAACTAATAGAGTAATTCCATAGACTATAATCCTCTGTCTGTCGGAAAAAGATATCATTGATGGTTTCTTTCTCCTTGAACTTCAGCGTATGGAAGATATCGTAGGCCTGAAAGCTGACATTCAATTTGTCCTTCCAAAAGGATTTCTGAACATTAAAATTCAGCATCTGATAGGGCTTCAGCCTCACAGCGCCCTGATCACCACCACTGTTATGATAATAATAAAGAGAAAGCAGATAGGATTTGCCCAACTGGAAATATTGGTTAACCGTAAAGTAAAGTTGACCGTGATTACAGGATACATCTTTACCCCTGTATTGACAATGGAAGAACTGCTGCAAGAGACCTATGGTCAGTGCCGGCTTCCACCATGAAAAGTTCTTCTGCAAAATCAAATTCGTTTTTAGAAACTGTATTTTGTCATAGTTGGTAAAAGAACTGATAATGGTGCCGGGATGCGACGGTTCTGAATAAAAAACAGTAGACAGATAATTTTTCTGATAGGTATAACTTGTATTGAAACTCATCCATTTATATCCGGTGTTCCATTGCAATATATATAAGTAAGAAGGCTTGAGCAGAGGATTCCCCTGCTGGTATTTTACATCAGTAATATAGTAGTTGGCATTGCTTAGCTGGCGAAATGTAGGTCGGATTGTCCGGGAAGAAAAAGACAAGCTGTTATTCCACGAACTGTTTTTACTACTTATGGAAAAAGAAGGGAAAAAATGGAAATATTTCCGATTCACATTCTCCCCGTTGTCAATACGATTATTGTATTTGGATTCTTGTGTTTCATAGCGGAGACCTGCTTCCAAAGACATTCTGTCAAGATCAATATTTGTTGAAACATACGTACCTGACCGGCTTTCGATATTTACGAAATTGGTGGACGGCATTCTGTCTGTATCGTATTCCAGCCATCCTTCATCCCTGGTATGATTATATTCCGTGCCGAAAGATATCTTGATGTGGCTGTTGAAGGTATAATCAAAATCTGCCTTTCCGGCATAGATATTCAGAAAGCTTGATCCATTACAATCCGTCTGTATGAAATCGTTCATTTCCTTTTCGTTTACTTCCTGAGAATCATTACTTCTGTGATGGACATAGTCCAGGTTCAATTGAGCTTTGAAATACTTCGTCCATTCACCATTGTAGAACATGTTAATATGGCTGAAGTTCGTGTGTGTCTGCATCAGATGTGTTATGTGTGAATATCCGGAAGGCTGATTATTTAAAAAACGGGAAAAAATTACTTGACGCTTACTTTTGTTGTTATTATGCCATGCATTGTATTCTATCCCCATCGTATTCTTGGGGGTCATCAGATAGTCCACGCTAACATGTCCCTCTAAGTTATGATTCTTTTGATGTTCGGTTTCATCATCTTTATAGTAATAGTTTGAAGAACCAGAAAAAAGATTGGTTTCTTGTGGCTGGATTGCCTTAAGCTGTGATCGGTCATAGTCCAGATCAGCATTCACATCGACTTTGTGAAATTTATATCCAATGCTTATGTTCTCATTAGTTCCTGGATAAAAGTTCTGTTCAAATTTACCTTTTAATTGTAATGTCAACCCATCGTTTTTGTTTAATGTTGTGATTTTCAGGACAGCCCGTCCTTCAGCATTGTATTCAGCACCAGGATTAGTAATAAGTTCAATGTTCTTTATGTTATTTGGTGAGAGCCGGTTGATTTCCGATTGGCTCTGAATCTTTCTGTTATTAATGAAGATGACAGGAGAACCGATACCGAATACTTCCAATCCACCGGAAGCCGTACGAACCATTCCCGGTATCTGCTCCAGAATATCCTGAACACTATAGGATCTTGCCAGAGCTGTTCCCGCTACGGAAGTAATTAAAGAACCTTTCTGATAGGCAAATACAGGACGACTGGCTGTGACGGTAATTCCCTGTAGTGAAGTTTCATCATAGGGAAGGATGATGTTTCCTGGATATTTGCTGTTTTTTATACTGGTAAGAACGGTTTTATAGCCGAGACAGGAAACTTTTAGGATTTCCCTCTCCGGATGACTGGTTTTAATGGAAAAAGCACCCAGAGAATCAGTAACGCATCCGGAGATGTAAGTTGAGTCTTCGGTAGATAGCAAAATGACATTGGCGAATTGGATAGGTGTATTGCTTTTACTGAAAACATGTCCTGTAATATCCTGACTTCGTAAATATAAAATATTGCAAAGACACAATACTGTAAGAATAATAATTTTTCTCATTTAATATTTGTCTTTTCCTGTAATTTAAGATAATAAAAATCCAATAAAGATTTAAAATTCTGATTATCATAATAACAGGGAGTATAATCTATATTGTAATGCTTTTTATTATACCGCCTTACAATACATCCTCCATCACATAGTGGAAAAAATGTACATTTTTTACACTGTGTATCAGTAAACATATCTGAACCTACAACGTATGAAGATAAAATGTAATTAGAAATATTATTATTCCAAATATTACCTGTGATTTTTTCTCTCTTTCCAACATCAACCCAACATTTGTAAATTTCTCCAGATGGACCTATAATAAACGAATTATTATAAGCTGCAGTACATCCTCCTATTATTGGATTAGCATTGATTGAAATATCTTTTATACCAAAATCTTTATAAAGTGATTTTAAGTAAGGGATTTTTTCTTGATCAGCTAAACAACCTACTTTACAAGTATTGTTTATATCATTAACAAATGCAATATTGAAAGAATATTTTTGATTACCCCAAAGAGTCTTTAATTGGTGATATATCTTAGGAAAGATTTCTTTATTTTCCTTATGTAAGTTAACACGAATTATTACTTGACAATTAGGGATGTATTTAAAAATATTCTCTACATTAGCGATTATAGTGTCATATGTTGGTATCCCTTGCTTATGAATCCTACTTTGATTATGAGTATTTCTATCTCCATCTATTGTTATCTGAACTGTGTCTAGATTATAATTTTTTAAAATTTTACATTTATGATCATCAAGTAAGAAACCATTAGTTACCATTGCATGAGAAGATAACGTAAAACCATTGCAACGGTTAAATTCGTCTAAGAATTTAACTATTTTGTCAAATGCTAAAAGGGGCTCACCTCCATGCCAACATAAGTTTATATTCTTTGTTCCTTTCAACTTCAAAAAGTTTATAATTCCACTGATGGTATAATCAGATATAGTTCTTGATGGCAAATTGTATTCATAGCAGTATGGGCACTTAAAATTACAGGAAAATGTTGGGACAATAATTAATCCTAATTGATTATTCGAAAAAGTCTGTTTATAACGTAAATACTTTTTTAAATAAAAAAAATCTTCATCTTCTGTACTCTTAATAAGGACTTTTGCTTCTATAAATTGCTTTAATATGTCATCCGGTATATTAAGAGCTTTTATGTCTCTTATCTCTTCTGAGGATAAGTTCTTTAATAGATTAAATAAGGTCGCATCTAATGATGCGAAATACTTAGTTCTTGTATTGAAGAGTAATTTACCATATTCTTTGGAAGAATACAAAAAGTTATATCTTGAAAATTTCATATAATCAATTTTGATGGATATTAAAAACAAGCATTGTGTCAAAAGATTTAAGTTATTCTATAAATATAGAATATTTAAGTTAACTCCTTGACACAACGCCATTAATGAAAGCTTTTAGAATACTTTAGAAGACTGAGAGCTAGAATTCACAATACCATTACTATTGCAAGTAACATTTTTATTTTCGTCTTTTCCTCCTACCACATTAGATAGTTCTGAAGTCAGAACATCCTCTGGCATAATTAAAGTTTTAATTTTCATAATAATTTATTTTAAACTTTTAACATATAAACTATCTTGGATTTTAACGTTTCTAAGAAGGTCCGCCTTTTTACCAGTCTGGTCTGGATATATAATGTGCTAGCAAGATTATATGTCAAATTATTCTATACTCAATTCGGTACTATATACTGTTTTTCCTTCTGACAGAATATCTATTTCATACGAGCCGGGTCCATTAAAAGTAAGTGTTTCCATATATCCGGCTGGAATGGTAACATAAGTGGAAGAATCAAAGAATATACCATTCTTATATACAAGAATCTTACAATTGGTATACGTTTGATAGAAGCTAATAGTTGCTTCTGTTCCGTCATTAATAAGGGTAATTGGTGATGTGTGATATGCAAACCGCCTTACTGGTCCTTGATGTGTAGGAATGTAATCTTCATTCTCATTATACATAGGAGATGTCAATTCCTTGTTGGCAAAAAGAGTCTGAGAATAAACAGTCAGACCACAACATAAAATTAAAATTAAGGTTTTCTGTTTCATACTTAACTTATTAGATATCATTTTGCTGTATCAAAGTTATTCTGAAAGAATGAGAACTCCAAATATTTACGTACTTTTTTCCTTGAGGGCGTCACACTGCTAAAATGATTCAAGAGTCTGATAGGTAATATATTAGCCTATTTTGTTATACAAAATTAACTCGAAAATGTGACGTTTTAAGGATCATATCACTCCGGTTTTACCCTTTTTTCTTTCATTTTTATTCTATGATTTATCATTCTTATAGCACCTGCACTAATGCCCATGATCTTCATGATTCGATCATTGCTTGTATTTTCTTCCTGCAAGATCAGAAAAAAGATATTCTTAGAGGATAAATTATCATAACGAGCTTCGATACTATTGATTAACTCCAGATGATCGAGCCTGTAGTATTCTATAAATCTGGCAAAATCATCTTTGCCCCAGGATACTGTTGTTCCGCCATTTCTCAGATCATCATAGAGTTGTTTTCCCTGATGATAAACAGCAGTCTGATCTTTTGCTAACTGATTGATCTTTAAATGTAATTCTGCTATCTTCTTTTTGGTATTTTCTCCATTTTGGGTTAATTTGATAATCTGACCTTGATAAAGGTTGATTAGGGCCTGTTTCTCCATTACGATCTGCTTCCCTTTATGAAATCTGTATTTCTGATAGAAGATGATCAGGAGTACCATCAGTATTATACCTATTATAGTAGTAATTGCATGGTAGAGAATCTGTTTCGTATGGAGAGAACGTATCTGATAAGCGTAATCCAATTGCAATTTGCTCAGGTCCTTCTCCCTGGTAATTGAGTTTACAGAGTCCCGAAGGTTATATGCCTTCCGGTACAGTTTCTCGGATTCTATATGTTTTCCTTCCTTGCTATAAATTTCTGCTTTCCTTTTGAGTATCCACGGCCGGTGATCTAGTGGGGCTATGGGCCAGGCCTTGTCCAGCATGGCCATAGCCTGACCATATTTCATGTGCCTTTCATATAAGTCAGAGAGAACCAGGTAAGTCGTACTGTTATGACTGATTTTCTCTGCTTTGAGAATATATTCTTTTGCGAGAGCAGGGTTTGTATCAGAGAAGACGGCAGCCAGATTAGAATAATAATCTGCCTGTGAAGAAGGGGATGTATATTTAATCAAATTCTTTGCCTGATCAAAATAAGTCAGGGCACTGTCGTTTTTGCCTAGATTGTTGTAATCGACGGCTATGTATTGAAGGGCATTGGCTGTCCAATTGGCATTATGAGCTTTCCGGGATAGGGCCAAGGCTTTCTTTGCATAATGCAAGGAAATCGCATATTCGTTATGATTTTCATTAACAGATGCTAAGAGTTCATCTATCTTATGGATGATATTCAGGTCTTTCAGTCCCTTTGCCAGGTATTCACCCTTTTTCAGATAATCAATAGCCTCTTTTGTGTTGCCACGGTCCTCACAGATTCCACCTTTATAATAGTCACATTCCGCAAGTCTGGCGGAATTCCCCGATTTCCGGTAATAACTGATACTGAAATCAATCAGACTGTCGTTTCGTATTGGTTTATCTTCCCGATAAAGAAGACGGGTGGCAAGCAGGTTATAGTAAGCTCTCGTCTCATCATCATGAATGGTTGACGGGAGGATGATATTCATTTTTCTTTGAGCAGAGTCCTGCAGTTCCTTGTTAAGCAATGAATCCACATAAGCAAGTTGCTGTTGTGTCTTGTTTCCACAACTGCACAGATAAAAAGTGATGGATACTATCAGGAAGAAAAAGACTTTATTTGCTCGCAAATTGTATAGTCGTTTTTGTAAATGATTACACAAAGATATGAAATTAATTTTAAATAAGATAAGAGAATCGAACAAATATGGAAATATATTACCGAATGATAATTATGTAAAGTTACACGATATCCTGATATTCTGAGTCCGTGTCCGGATACGAAAAAAGGAGTTACGAATACGGTAACTCCCTTGTATTGCGCTTCAAGATGGACTCGAACCAACGACCCTCTGATTAACAGTCAGATGCTCTAACCAACTGAGCTATTGAAGCATTTTGGCATCTCTTTTGAGATTGCGACTGCAAAGGTAAGTCGTTTTTCCTTTATTACCAAATTTTTTGAAAAGAATTTTTAATTTTCTATTAAAATAAGCAATTTTTTCGAACATTCTTCGTGCTATCCCACTTTAATATCGTAATTTTGCAAGCACCCTCAGAACTCTTGAGAGGAGAAGAATTTAATAGATATTGAATCAGAATCTAAAAATAAGCTTCATGAAGAAACTGATCTTAGCGATTTTTATGGCAGCGGTTCTGCCTGTAGCCGCACAGAAGGGACCATCGGAAGATAATCATGCCTTCGATGTTTCCAAGAATATGGAGGTCTTTACGGATATCTATAAGTATCTTGACCTGATGTATGTGGATACCCTGAATGCTAATGAAGTTATTGGCAATGGTATCAATGCCATGCTAAGGAGTCTGGATCCTTATACGGAATATTATCCCGAAGACAAGGTGAAGGACTTGAAACAGCTGTTGACAGGAAAATATGCGGGTGTCGGGGCAATCGTCCGCCTGAATAATCAGAATCACCGCATTATCATTGACGAACCGTATGAAGGGATGCCTGCAGCTCTGGCAGGGCTGAAAAAAGGGGATGAGATTCTGGCTATTGATGATTCTTCTATGCTGGACAAGGATGTGCAGTATGTCAGCAATCATCTCCGTGGTGATGCCGGTACTTCATTCCTCCTTAAGATCAAGCGTCCGAGTACCGGGAAGACTATGAAATTCAAGATCGTGCGCAAGTCAGTGCAGTTACCCTTTCTTCCTTATTGCGGAATGCAGGCAAACGATATTGCATACATGAACCTGAGTTCTTTTACGGACCAGTGCTCAAAAGACGTACGCCGGGCTTTTATCGATTTCAGGAAACAGGGAGCGAAAGGTCTGATTCTTGATTTGAGAAATAATGGTGGCGGCTCTCTTCAGGAAGCTGTCAATATAGTTAACATGTTTGTCCCAAAAGGTGTTACCTTGGTGAAAACCATCGGAAAACTGAAACAGGCAAACCATGATTATAAGACTACTGTAGAACCTATTGATACGGTGATGCCTATAATCGTGCTGGTAAACGGAAATACGGCAAGTGCCAGTGAGATTACCTGCGGTTCTCTGCAGGATCTTGACCGTGCAGTGATCCTCGGAACACGGACTTTTGGGAAAGGACTCGTACAACTGCCGGTTGACATTGCTTATAACGGCCAGTTAAAGTTGACTACAGCTAAGTACTATATTCCTTCCGGCCGCTGTATTCAGGCGATTAACTATAAGCATGCCAATGGCGGGTATACCGAGCATGTCCCGGATTCGCTTACACATGTGTTCCATGCCCTCCATGGCCGGGTGGTACGTGATGGCGGAGGAATCAAGCCTGATGTCGTTCTTGAATCGGACTCACTTCCGAATATTGCTTTCTATCTTGCCGCAGGTCGTGACAGCAATGAAGTGTTGCTCAATTATGAACTTGACTATATCGCCCATCACCCGACGATTGCCTCACCCGACAAATTCCAGTTGACCGATGCCGACTATAATAATTTCAGACAGCGGGTTTTGCAATGCCATTTTACTTATGACCATGAAACCGAGAAGTATCTCAAGAATCTTGAGAAACTCGCCAAGTTTGAAGGTTACTATGATGGCGCCCAACCTGAGTTTGCCGCCCTTGAGAAAAAACTGAAACATAACGTGGCAAAAGATCTGGACTTTAACAAGGAGGCCATCAAACATCTGATAGAGAATGATATCGTAACGGCTTATTACTATCAAGGCGGGGGAATAGAGAATGCGTTGCGTACTGATAAGCAGATGCAGGCTGCTATGAAACTTATTCAGAACCCGGTGGAGTATAAAAAATTATTGCAACCGAAGAAAAAGTAAAAAATATTTGTGTATTTGCGAAAATAGTAGTATTTTTGCAGCATTCAGTGGAATGAGGGGCTCCTAATGAAGAGCTCCTCATTTTTTTAATAAGCATAAGTTAAAGGATGATTGACAAAAACGTCGTAAAGAATATTGTAGAAGACTGGCTGAGAGATAAAGAGTATTTCTTGGTTGACATTCAGATCAGTAATGATGATCATATTATAGTAGAGATCGATCATGCTGATGGCGTTTGGATTGATGATTGTGTGGAGCTTAGTAAATACATTGAAAGCAAACTAAGCCGTGATGAGGAGGATTATGAACTCGAAGTGGGGTCTGCCGGATTAGGCCAGCCTTTTAAAGTGCCTCAGCAATATGAAAACTATATCGGAAAGCCGGTTGAGGTAGAAGACTTGGAAGGTAAGAAATTCAGAGGTATTCTCAAAAGTGTAGGCAACAATGACTTCGTGGTCGCAGTCAATGAGAAGGTAAAGGTGGAAGGCAAGAAACGTCCTGTGAAGATGGACGTAGATCACACTTATCAAATGGATAAAGTAAAATATACAAAATACTTAATCAGTTTCAAATAAGCTATGGCAGCAAAGACAAAGAAAGAAGAAACTCAGAGTATGATCGATTCCTTCAAGGAATTTAAAGAGACCAAGAATATTGACCGTACAACGTTAGTGAGCGTGCTGGAGGAAAGTTTCCGCACTGTTCTTGCCAGGATTTTCGGGAGTGACGAGAATTTTGATGTAATCGTCAACCCGGATAAGGGAGACTTTGAAATCTACCGTAATCGTAAGGTCGTTGCCGACGGTGAGGTAAAGGATGAAAACAAGGAAGTCAGCCTTACGGATGCCCGTAAGATTGAGCCTGACTATGAAGTAGGTGAAGATGTGAGTGAATCGGTAAACTTCACAAAGTTTGGCCGTCGTGCTGTCTTGAACCTTCGGCAAACCTTGTCTTCCAAGATTTTGGAACTGGAGCATGATGCTTTGTATAATAAATATAAGGATCGGGTAGGACAGATTATCGCCGGAGAGGTCTATCAGATCTGGAAGCGTGAGGTACTTATCGTAGATGATGAAAATAACGAACTGATTTTGCCTAAATCTGAACAGATTCCGGCTGACCAGTATCACAAGGGCGAAACGGTGAGAGCTATCATTGATCATGTGGATAATGAAAATAATAATCCCAAGATTATCCTGAGCCGTACAAGTCCTGTATTCCTCGAGCGTTTGCTTGAAGGGGAAGTACCTGAAATCGCTGATGGATTGATAGCTATCAAGCGAGTGGCCCGTATTCCGGGGGAGAGGGCTAAAATAGCTGTGGAGAGTTATGATGACCGTATTGATCCGGTAGGAGCCTGTGTTGGCGTAAGAGGCAGCCGTGTTCATGGTATTGTCCGTGAACTTGATAATGAGAATATTGATGTCATCAACTATACCGATAATATCAAATTGTTTATCCAGCGTGCCTTGAGTCCGGCAAAGATATCTTCTATTAATATAGATGAAGAAAATAAAAAGGCAGAGGTCTATCTTCAACCGGAAGAAGTCAGTCTGGCTATCGGACGAGGCGGATTGAATATCAAGTTGGCCTCTATGCTGACAGAGTATACGATAGATGTCTTTCGCGAAATTGCAGATAGTGAGGCAGAAGACGATATCTATCTGGAGGAGTTCTCTGATGAAATCGATCAATGGGTTATTGATGCAATCAAGGGTATCGGCTTGGAAACAGCCCGCCAGGTGCTCAATGCACCGCGTGAGATGCTGGTAGATAAAGCTGACCTTGAGGAAGAAACCGTGGATCATGTCATCAATGTCTTGAAAGCCGAGTTCGCAAAGCAGTAGATAGTTGATCATTACCTTTGCAGAACGCATGAAGGCAATATGTACATATTATAATAAGACCAGAGTAAATAACAGATCATTCATTAATGAGCATCAGATTAAATAAAGCACTACGTGAATTGAATATAGGACTTCAAACGGCAGTTGATTTCCTAAAATCCAAGAAAGAATTGGGAGAGGTTAAGGAAGACTTAAGCTTCAAGCTCAATGACGCACAGTATAAGGCTCTAGAGAGCCAGTTCCGTCAGGACGCAGAAGTGAGAAGTCAGGCCGAAAAACTCTTTCAGAAGAAGCCAAAGGAGAAAAAGCGTGTGCAGGAGACAAAGAAAGAACCTCATGTCTCCCGCATTGCTGATGTGTTGGAAGAATCCGGCCATCAGAAGTATACCCCATTGGGAAAGATCGAATTGAATCCTGTCGGTCGTAAGCCTGTGGTGCCGTCTGTTGCTCCGAAGCAAAAGGATGCTTCACGTCAGAAAAGAGAAGAAGATACTGCCGTCAGTCAACAACCTGTCAAACCTATGCCTAAGACAAAACCGGAAGACGCAACTCCGGTAAAGAAGAATCCAGTAACAGAAGCAAAATCTGTGAATCAGCCGCGTCCGAAAACCGCAGAAGTGCCTCATGGCGCTCGCCCGGTGAGGGCTGATAGAACTGATCGAGTTCCCCATCAACCGATGAGGAAACCGGAGTATCCGCAAAGTCATACTTCTGGCCAGCCTGTGCAGCGGGCACAGAATCAAAATCCTGTCCAGCAAAAGGCTCCGCAGCCAACTTCTCAGGAAGCTCCTGCCCAGAAACAGGCAGATAGGCCGTCACATTCTCAACCGGAGGTCTTTACTTTGAAGAGTGAACGTAAGTTGACTCTCAATGAACCGAAGGTGTTAGGGAAAATAGACCTGTCAGCGTTGAACCAGAGTACCCGTCCTAAACGCAAGTCGAAGGAGGAGAAGCGCAAAGAGCGTGAGAGTAAATTGAACCATGGTAATGGTGAGCGGAAGAAGCGTGTACGGATTAATAAAGAGCGTGTAGACATTAACGCTGAGGCCCGCCAGCAACAGCAGCAGGGGAGCAACGGGAGCAACAGGAAGCGTAGCCGTAACCGCAGGCGTAACCAGAAACCGCTGGAGGTGAATGAGGAGGATGTGGCTCGTCAGGTGAAGGAGACACTTGCTCGTCTGACCAATAAGCAAAACCAGAATAAGAAGGGTGCTAAATACCGTAAGGAGAAGCGTGTTGCTGTCCAGGAAAAACTGGAAAAAGTTGCTTCTGCTGAAAAGAAGGATAGCAAAGTCTTAAAACTTACTGAGTTTGTTACCGTCAGTGAGTTAGCTTCCATGATGGACGTCCCGGTGACAAAGGTCATTTCCACTTTAATGAGCGTGGGAATGATGGTGTCTATCAATGAACGTCTGGATGCTGAAACCATCAATATGGTCGCAGAGGAGTTTGGTTTCAAGACAGAGTATATCAGCGCATCCGTCCAGGAGGCTGTCACGGAGAAAGCTGATAAGACTGAAGACTTGAAGCCGCGTCAGCCTATCGTGACCGTGATGGGGCATGTCGACCATGGTAAAACGTCATTGCTGGACTATATCCGTAAGACCAATGTGATTGCCGGTGAGGCAGGCGGGATTACCCAGCATATCAGCGCTTATGATGTCAGATTGAAAAACGGACGGCATATCACCTTCCTGGATACCCCTGGGCATGAGGCTTTTACCGCTATGCGTGCCAGAGGTACACAGGTTACGGATGTCGCCATCATCATCATTGCGGCTGATGACTCTGTGATGCCTACGACGCGTGAGGCTATCGCTCACTGTCAGGCATCAGGAGTTCCAATGGTCTTTGCCATCAATAAGATAGATAAACCCGGTGCCAATCCTGATAAGATCCGCACCGACTTGTCCAATATGAATCTGCTCGTTGAAGACTGGGGAGGAAAATACCAGTGTCAGGAGATCAGTGCCAAGAAAGGTGTCGGCGTAGACGAACTCCTTGACAAAGTGCTTCTGGAGGCTGATATGTTAGACCTGAAAGCGAACCCTAACCGTAAGGCGACAGGTACCGTTATCGAGTCTGCTCTCGACAAGGGCCGTGGCTATGTGGCTACTGTCCTGGTGTCCAACGGAACATTGAAAGTAGGTGATGTGATCCTGGCGGGAACGAGCTGGGGACGTGTGAAAGCGATGTTCAATGAACGTAACCAGTCCATGGATTCGGCCGGCCCGGCTGTTCCCACGACGGTGCTGGGACTTGACGGCGCACCTGCCGCCGGTGACCAGTTCCATGTGATCGATTCTGAGCAGGACGCACGTGTGATCGCCAATAAGCGTGAACAGCTTCAGCGCGAGCAAGGCTTGCGTACGCAGAAGCGCTTGACTCTGGGAGATATTTCACGGCGTATCGCCCGTGGAGAATTCCATGAGTTGAATATCATCGTCAAAGGAGATACGGATGGTTCTATAGAGGCCTTGTCAGACTCATTTATCAAACTCTCTACGCCGAAGGTCCAGGTGAACGTTATAGAGAAAGGCGTTGGGCAGATTACAGAGAATGATGTTATGATGGCGAGTGCATCAGATGCCATTATTGTCGGCTTCCAGGTCCGTCCTTCTGTGGATGCCCGGAAACTGGCAGAGCGTGAAGGAGTGGAGATCAACACCTATTCAGTCATTTACAACGCCATTGATGATATTAAATCTGCTATGGTAGGAATGCTGGATAAGGTGAAGAAGGAAGTGGTCACCGGACAGATAGAAGTAAAACAGGTCTTCAAAATTTCCAAAGTCGGAACGATTGCCGGTGGTCTGGTCACGGAAGGCAAGATTCATGCTAAGGATAAGGCTCGTGTAGTGCGTAACGGTATCGTGATCAAGACGGCTTCAATCAATGAACTGAAACGCTTCAAGGATGATGTCAAGGAAGTGCCTACAGGGATGGAATGCGGATTGAGCCTGGTCAACTTCAATGATATTCAGGTGGGGGATGAAATAGAAACCTTTACGGAGGTGGAAGTGGATCAGAAATTATAACTCCATTCGTGGATAGAACTGGATCGGGCTGTAGGCTTTGATTCCAGTTGGAGATAAGATATAGCGGTACTGCCTACCTGTCACTGACAGGCTGGAGGTATCGCTTTTTTGGTATGATATTTGTTGCATTTATGTGATAGTTATCAGACTGGAGACCTGAGACAGCCGCAAAGACTGTGGAGGGGGTGGAATCCTGACCGGAAAACGGGAAGGTTATTTATATTTTAAGAGTAAGTTTATGGCACAAATGAAAACTGATAACGAGTTTGTCAAGGAAGTGGCCAATGAGAAGTATGAATATGGCTTCTCCACTAATGTACAAACCGACATCATTAAGAAAGGATTGAACGAGAGCGTCATCAGACTGATCTCGCAGAAGAAGGGGGAGCCACAGTGGATGCTGGACTTCCGCCTCAAGGCCTATAATTACTGGAAGACGCTGAAGCAACCTACGTGGGGGCATGTGCATGTTCCAAAGATTGACTATCAGGGGATATCTTATTATGCCGATCCGACGGTAAAAGAGCGTAAGGATAAGAAGATAGATCCTGAACTAGAGAAGACCTTTGATAAACTGGGTATTCCTTTGGAGGAGCGGCTGGCCCTGAGCGGTACGGCCGTCGACGCCATCATGGACTCCGTTTCCGTGAAGACCACCTTCAAGGACAAGTTGCGTGAGAAGGGGATCATTTTCTGTAGTATGGGTGAAGCGATCCGAAATCATCCTGATCTGGTCAGGCAATATCTCGGCACGGTCGTTCCTTACCGTGATAACTTCTTTGCCTCGTTGAACAGTGCAGTATTCAGTGACGGTTCTTTTGTCT
>ENA-UOOK01004805-UOOK01004805.1-fermentation-metagenome-genome-assembly--contig:-NODE-4805-length-14129-cov-17.994032_pt1 | contig 14129 bp, 10 predicted proteins | sample MGYA00245777_ERZ724023 | MGnify/ENA primary metagenome ERZ724023 (study PRJEB28704, sample SAMN03018312) | fermentation metagenome | biome: anthropogenic terrestrial biome; feature: soil... | reverse complement strand
TCCAAACGAATAGTATGGACAAAAGCATAAAAATGGTCGTCTTCTTCATCTCTTTATGTTTGATTTATATGATAGATTTATAAATTGATAGTCTTCCTTTTTCGGAAATATTCTGCTATTGCTTTCTCTTTTTATACCTTTTCAGGTATATGAAACAATTTGTGCACAAATATACCCATTTTAGGGAATTTAAAGATGCCTGAAGCCATTATTTTATCCAATCATTTGAATAGATATTCTTCCCTTGAAAGGCAAAAACGTTCAAAATATTATTTCTTTACAAATAAAACAATCATTTTCAATATCTATCATATCAGTTTTCTCCTGCATATTTTTCTCAAAAATTTTTAATAAAGTGTGTGAAATTGCTTACATTTCTTCTCTATTAAACCGGTCTGTAAGTTTGGGAGAAATAGTGTATTTCCTGAATAATTTATTGATTTGAAGATGATTATTGGATAACTCCATATTAAATATATAACGAACTATTATAGCAATTCTGGATAATATTTGTAGATAAGTTCTTGGTCATCTTTTTTTAATTCATTTAATAATTTAGGAGTGTCTTGAGTGCGTAGCCCTTTTTGATTCAGTACATTCATTAAGCTCCAGTCTTTTGCTGGTTTATCGGGAGATGGATCGGCAGGCTCTTGAGTTTTCAAGTCATACCGTGTGAAATCAATCACATAGGTTGGCGAGCCTTTTTTATGCCAGTCGCGTAAGAGAGCCAATCGAAATTCTTTATTCATAAACCACTTAATCTCAAGATTATTATATGAGTCACCTAGACCGGAACCCCGTTCTTCAAACCGGTAATTCCAGTCATCATTCGATTTATATTGATTTCGCCAGATCGTACCAAACTCACCAAAGGTTACAAAACGTGTATCCGGCCAACGTTTTTTCGTATCTGTGACCCACATTTCCATAGCATCACAGATCAGGTCTTTTCCAAATTCGTGAACCATTTGTGCCTCCCAGATATTGGTTACCCAACCAAATCCATTCAATTCAAACCCTTTATCGAAGTGAATTGACTGAGTATGCATTACTTCCCGATGACCAAGGTCGAGTCCCCAACCTTTATAGGTTTCAATAGGACCAACTCCCCTGCGACTATTGTATCCTTCTATTCCATGTCCTATTTGTCCGCTACGGCGTGCGCAGATAAAATCCATGGTCCACCCATCTAAATTGACACAATCAATAAAATCATTTTTCCCCTGTGCCGGTTTACAGAAATGTTCGGTTGAAGGGTAAAAAGGATAAGAAGGAGATCCGTCTGCACCACCACCGTCAATATTATGCTGACTCCAGATAACAGCATGGGCCACGTGGATGTTTTCTTTCTCTGCCAGATATCTTAAGTTGTCGGCAGACAAGAAGCCTCCGATAATCGATTGCGGACGATAACCGTTACCTACTAATTCGGTAATGATTTGGATTGCTTCCGATATTTCGCGATTTATTCTTTCACGCGGTAAATACATTGCCGGAAAATATCCGGGGAAATAAGTAACCTCATCTCCATATTTTTTCTTACACTCTACAACATATTGCCGTATTTGTTTGAAATTTTCACGTTTATCTTCCAGTGCGTTCATTGTAAACCCCCACGTTAATCGTCCATCCGGATTATTTTTTGCAAACGCTTCCCGCAATGCACGCACACCATCGAGTGTGTGCCAGTCTCCTTCGTCACGGGGGTGGAGTTTTACATCCCTGGAAACTTCCCATGGAGTAGTGCGTATCATAATACAAAGAGTTACGAACCGATTTCCATTTAAAGTAATTGGAGTCTGAGTTGTTGAAATGATCGGTTCTGTAGAATATAAAGAAAACGTATAAACCGTTATTAGTATGAAAGACAGTAGAATTTTTTTCATGAGAGCGTATTTTATTATTTTTCTTTTGTGTTGTGTATCACCGCATCATTTATTTGCTTCACTTTGTCGAGATACATCTTTAGTACTTGACGGTCGTAAGTAACTAAGCCGTTTATCTCATGCTCTACGTCCGTAGTTTGTGTATATACAGCGGCACTTAGTCCGTAATATTTTATCATTTGTTCCAGCTCGTTGAGCATTAAAATGTAGGTATCCGTTAATATCTCTTTATTCAGCATCATTTCATATGCATTGTTGGGTACAGGCCATAAATGTTCCCGTATAAATAAACCTTTTCCGCCAAACTCACCCAGAGAGGCAGCTCGTTTATTATCCGGCCGCGGCATTGTTTTTAGTTCTATCTTACCATAATGATGCAGATCAACAAAATCGCCATTACCCGGATCCCCGTATGCGGGCCGATAAGGCGGTGCGTTATTATATCCTGAATTACCGTTTACTAAACGACTCGGGTCATATTTTTTGATCCAATCCGTAATATTCGCTACATCAAAAGCGCCCCAATTTTCATTGAAGGGTACCCACGTCACAATAGATGGCGAATTGATGTGTTGGTCGACCATTCGTTTCAACTCCTCTCTAAACTGATTACGTACAGTGGTAGAATCCACATCGTCCGGTTTCCATAAGTTGGGCATATCCTGCCATACGAGTAATCCTAAGCGATCGCAATGATAGTACCAACGCTGAGGTTCCACTTTGATGTGTTTTCGTATCATATTGAATCCTCCTTGTTTGGCAAGGTCTATATCATATAATAAAGCCTTGTCGCCGGGAGCCGTAAATATGCCGTCAGGCCAGTAGCCCTGATCTAACAACCCTATTTGAAAAACAAATTTTCCGTTCAACAATACACGGTTAACACCCTCGATTTTTCCAATAGTTATGGAACGCATCCCGAAATAAGAATCAACTTTATCCGTCACTTTTCCCCGATGATCTTGCAGTTCTAGTTTTAAGTCATACAAGAAAGGATCGTCAGGGCTCCATAAATGGGGATTTTGAATCGGCATATAAAATGTCTCGTTCGTTGTTCCTTTCGCTGTGGCTATTTCTTCACCGCTGTCTTTGGCAATCACCCGCACATTATAGTTGAGCGCATCGGCATAAACCGTTACTTCCAGACGATTATTGTTTAAATCGGGAATCAATTTAATCCTTGATATATATTGTTCTTCCACAGGTTCCAACCATACGGTTTGCCAGATACCCGAAGTAGAGGTATAATCGCCACGAGGTCCGTTTTTGCCATTAGCGGATTTGCCGTCATTCGGATCATAAGCACCTATAATGAGTACATTCTCCCCGGATTTTAAATAAACCGAAATATCAAACATAAAGGCATCATAGCCACCGGTATGCGAACCCACTTTTTTGCCATTCACAAAAACAGTTGCAATACGATCTACCGCTCCGAAATGTAGCAGTATTTTTTTTCCTTTCCATTCTTCCGGATTTGTGAAAGTCCGGCGATACCAAAGATTCGTTTCATCGTTACGCCTGATTCCCGACAATTCGGCCTCAGGAGAAAACGGGACACGTATCTTTTCCGATTTCCCTAAAAATGCCGGTGGTACAGTTACCATTAATGGGTCCGGCAATTCTTTACCCCCCATATAATCCCACATACCATTCAGATTCAACCATTGCGGACGTACCATTTGCGGACGCGGATATTCAGGTAAAGGGATTTCTGCCTGGATTGCTTTCCCAGTCCATGGGGTAGGTAAAGTAAAGGATTCTGAACTTTGAGATCTCAGTTCAGATACTCCAGCCATTAAAATCAGGCAGTATATCCAATATATATACTTTGGCTTTTTCATCTGTAATTCTTTTATAGGATATTCTTACAATCCACAACCAGCCTGTTTCCGGAAGGGATTAACCGGAAGACAAATTCGTCTGATGAGTTTCCTCCTTCAATGGAACCCTTTTCACACGTAATTGTATAATCAAAACCACGGAATGTAGCATTTATTTTCTTCGTTTCAAATGAGAGGAATGGTAATTCCACATCATCCGCTGTCGTAAGTTCAAGTGTCCAGGTCAAGCCTTTTTCCTGTGGCTCACATGATACTTCGAACCGGTCTTCATAAAAAATAATGTTGAACGTATTCTCATTTTCGTCTTTACAAGTTACTTGCAAAACATCTTTACTGATTTCCTTCACAACAGGATCTTTAAACAGAATTTCTGATCGGCTCTTATTTTTGTCAACTTTCATAATACGTAAACCGGCTCTTTCATCTGATGTACTCCATATAAATCCGTCCACCACAGGAAGTGTGGAATAGAAAAACTGATTACCTTCTCCTGCCGTATCATAATAGGGTGATTTGAATTTTTCATCAAACAGATGAATATCACGAAAACGGAATGATTTACCTTCCCATAGCAAATTCGTGCGATAATAGCGGCTGTTAAACCAGACACTCTTTCGACCTTCATTACGAATATCAGTAAGTGTTGTGACTGCTGTTGGAGGAGTGTGCTTAAATTGCTCTTTAAACCACTTCCCGGATGTTTCCAGTGTTTCCAGCTTGATTTTACCGGCAATCCTTAAAGAATCAAACAGAGGGAATTGCATTTCGAGTCCTTTTTGCATAGCTTTCCAGGTAAAAGAATTCTCCTGTCCTGCCTGTGCATAATTAAATACCAGAGAAGGCTGATTTACGATAGATTCCAGGAAGTACTCTACCCATTCTTTATTCATACCCGACTCCTTATACACCGGTTCAAGCGAAATAACGCCTTGTCTTCTTCTTCCTAATCCGGTATCGTACTGATAAATCGGATCACTGCCCAGCATACGGAATATAGGCACAGGAATCTGCGCTTCTTCTGTTTGTGCAGGCATATATGCATTGGTACGACTGGGATAATATGCCTGGTTCCAATAGCCTCCCCAAAGGGTATAACCATCTGTTCCGATCTGATCCTTACAATTACAAGAGGCTACGATTCCGTATTTTTCGTACATATACGCCAGTGTATACGAATCAATAAACCATGACCCAACGGATTTTGGATAGTAACCATATATTTCTTTGAATTTTCTCATGTATACATCCACCAATTGCTCCCTCTCCCGGGGAGTATATCCGGTCGTAAAAGCGATATTCGCATGCGAAACCCATGAATGTTCGCCCCGCCATTTAATTCCGGCAGCTTCCACATGCGGTTGTGTAATTTCCCACCATGCACCCAACTCACAATTAGCTGGAAGCTCTTTTTTCATTAACTCCTGGTATTGAGGGTTGATCAAGGCGTCATATTGAAAAAGGAAAGTTGCCGGAAAATGATATTTGTTGACCAGCTTAATTTGTTCCTGTACAGTTTCAAACAACAGCCGGTCCGAGTCTTCCACACGATAATCCGTCTGACGGATAAAATTGATGATGTTAATGATCCTCGGAGCATCCGATATATGCACATCTGAAACATCTTGATTTGATTTGCTGGTGTAACCCATGCATATCGTACTTAGGAATAATACTATTACTGTTACTTTTTTCAAGTTCATACAAATTTGTTAGTTTCACATATTTGCAAAATACGTATGGGAATATTATCCCCAGATAATTATAACATTGGCAAAGATATACAGAGCCGTTATAAAGATATTGTTTTTTTAATTAATGAAGGTAAGATAATTTCCGGCAAATAGGAGAGTGTATCAATCTGCCGGATTCTAATATCCCCCAATATAGGGGGATATTAGAGGTTCCTTTTATCACCACCCCGGATTATTTGGCAATAAATTCGGATTGAGTTTGGTTTCATCCAAAGGTAAGGAATAGTAATAATTCTTGGGTGCAACAAATTTGCGGTTCGATGCAGGCTCTATAATATAAAAGCCATCCGCATCCACATTTGCAGCTTCTGTGGCACTCAAAACCCCTTCCTCTTCATACTCTGTACCGGTATATTTAAACCCTTTAATAGCTTGTACCAACTCCGTTTCCGCGGTTTTCCAGCGCCTCAGATCATCCCGCCTGAAACCTTCAAAACAGAGCTCTACCGTACGTTCGCGACGAATTTCGGTCCGCATGTCAAGACCGTTTGCAGAGACGAACGCATTCGTAAGAGGAGGCATCTCGACGCCTTTACGTGAACGGATCACATTGATCGTGTTGTTCAGAATCTCATCGCTAATTGCGCCGTCCTTTTCGAACGTAGCTTCCGCCAGAATGAGAAGCACCTCAGGATAACGAATAATGTGACAATCATAAGTCGTCTGGCCGTTTACAGTTCTGGCCTCGCCAATAAATTTCCAGAGTTTATATCCCGTCTTCGTATTGGGGCGGGAATTGAACAGAGGAGAATTGACCAATGCGGCATCCTGGGGATTCAGGAAAGTTACTCCAGGCATCAGGAATGTCTGGGTCATGCGGGGATCACGATTTTTAAACTCGTCTTCCATCTTTGCATAGCCTTCGAATCCGGAGTTTGGGGCTGTTATAGGCAATCCGGTGCTCTTGCAAAGGTACATGTCGGCCAATTTTTTCGTGGGAGAACTTCTGTCGCCCCAGTAGGCCACGTGAGATGTCCCATGCATCCGTATTTCTGCAGCATAACGGTTAGCAAGGATTGATTCGGAGTTATCGTCCCCTTCCTCAATAAACAGGTAGCGGTAACTTTCATCACCCAGACCTTCCCAGATGGAATATTCACCGCTCTCTCTCACTGCTTCGGCGGCAACTATGGCTTGATTCAATAGTTGCGCATAATCGTCGCGATGGCCGTGATACTTGGCCCATGTGCCGGCAAAGAGTGCAACCCTCGCCTTCAGAGCCAACGCTGCTCCCTGAGTGATGCGTCCCTTATCGGCCGCTGCAACATTTTTTTGCAACGGTAATTTCGACCAGATTGCCTCCAGTTCTGAAAGGATGAAGTCCTCTATTGTCGCCTGAGAACTCCTCTTGTCGTACAATTCCGGAGAGTCCACATTCAATGTTTTGGTAATGAGTGGAACGTCATTATACCTCTTCATCAAACGCCAGAGATTGTACGCCCTGAAGAAGCGGGCTTCGGCGACATAAACTTCGACCCCCGCGGCATCACCGACGTATGACTCGGCCTTTTCGATGATTTGATTACAGTCACGCAGATCAGTGAAACGGTCATTCCAGTTGCCGGTCTCGGCGTTAGGAGCGATATAGGTGCCGCTACTTACGCTGTTCGCACTTCCGCCGAACGCGATATCACTCTCGTTGTCATCCGTATTGAAACTTTCCATTCTGCTGTAGAGGCGATTTGCTGCTTTCTGGAAGTCAGACGGGGTTTTCCAAAATTGAGGATCGCTCAAATTTTCTTTTGGAAGTAAATCCATATCCTGACAACCCGGTATTGTCGTCAGTATTATACAGAGTAGTGAAACTGCTGATATTATTTTTTTCATGATTGAATATTTTTAATACATGATTGAATATTTTTAATATTAGAAAACAAGATTAAGACCCACCGAGTAATTACGGGCGAATGGATATTCCCTGTAAGTACCTCCTTCTTCGGGATCCCAACCGCCGGGTGTATTATGAAACTCGAACAGATCCTCACCGCTGAAATATACACGAACCCTTTCCAGTTTCGCTTTTTGAGTGATTCCTTTAGGAATGGTGTATCCTAATTGCAGGTTCTTCATCCTTACATAAGCTGCATTAAACACCGTATTGGTAGATGTATCATAGTTGTAGCCCTTTCGGGTACCGTCGTTCGATATCGCAGGATATTTGGCGTTGGTTCTCTCTGTAGTCCACGTCTTTCCGTACCAAAATTCCGGGGACTGGTACCACTCGGCGGCAAACGGCATCCGGTTCTCTTCCTGAAGGAACATGATACGCTTGCCCACTCCCTGGAAGAACATGCTTAAATCGAAGCCTTTCCATTCCATTCTGATGTTTACACCGAAGTTGTATCGCGGATTGGTATTACCCAAATAGACCATGTCGCCTTCTCCGTCGGCAAACGCCGTCAGGTTGCCGTCGCCGTTCAGGTCTTTGTATTTTGCATCGCCAACTTGTATTCTCCTATCCTGTATGGTTCCACTGTTGGGGAAACGGGCTTTGTATTCGGCAAGTTCCTGTTCGTTCTGGATGATACCATCGAACACATAACCGAACCAAGAATCCATTGGATAACCGACTGGTGTCGTGTTATTTCCCTTGCTGATAATGGAGGTACCTATCCTGCTAACCACCTTGTTCTGGGCATCGCTTACATTCGTACTGATCGAATATCTGAAATCACCGATCCGGTCTCTCCATCCCAGAATAGCCTCCCATCCATGAATTTCCAGTTTTCCACTGTTGGTCGAGGGAGCAGAGATTCCTAATACGGAAGGATAAGTCACAGGGATCAACATATTATCGTTATTTTTCCAGAAGTAATCGAACGATCCATAGAGTCTGTCTTTGAGGAAACTGAAGTCCACGCCTACGTTTGTCGAAACGACAGTCTCCCATGTACGCGAAGAGGAAACTAAATTAGACTGATTAGCCATCTGTCCTTTTGTGTTGGTTCCGAACGGATAGTAATCAGTGCTGATATTTATCAATGAAATATAATCATAATAACCTATACCCGACTGATTTCCCATTTCTCCCCAGGAAGCCCTGAATTTAAGGTCATCGAAGATGCCCAACGATTTTATCCACTGTTCATCACCTATTCGCCATGTCGCGCTCACTCCCGGAAAATATCCCCAACGTGAATCCGAAGCAAACCGGGAAGATCCGTCGCCGCGTAGTGTGGCTTCGATGAAATACTTACCCACAAATCCGTAATTGAGCCTCGAGAAGAAAGAGTTGATGGTCCACGCATTACCCTGACTTGAAGCATCCTGATCCTGTGGACTGCCCAAATTGACCGGCATGTGTTCCTGCTGGTCGAAATTGATACGTTTTGCCCAGAATTTGTCATAGTCGGCAGATTCGTGAGAGGTGCCAAACATTATGCCGAGATCGTGCTTCTCTCCGAACATTTTCTTGTACTCTGCATAGAGAGTAAAGTTTTTGGAGAGGGTTTTGGAGTAATTGCGTTCGGCGCTGTTCGGGAATCTATTCTTCCCTGAATTTTCATCGAGCCAGTTGTTGTAGTAAATACCCTTCATCACTCTATATTCATCGGCATCGCTCTTTCGTATTGTGGCACGTCCGATAAGGTTCAATCCGTCCACTATCTTCCAGGTGAGCGAGTTGTTGAATGTGAAATTACCCGATACTCTCTGTGTTTCACCGCCTTCCACCAATGCTTGTGCGGGATTGACAAATCCCTCGAACGTGTAGAACCTCCCTGCCGGATTATACATGGGAGTCCAGGTGCGTGTCTTGTATATCAGTTCCCATACGCTTTGTCCCAGATCCTTGTTGATAGCCGAAGAATAGTCCCTATCACCCGCATCATACGACACATTGATATCGTAGTTCAGGTTTTTTGCTATTTCCACATCTGATTTTAAACGTACATAGTAACGCTGGTTCAAATCCTTTCCGTAATTAAGTAAACCGTTTTCCCTCTGGTGACCCAACGAGATCAGATATGTGTATCTGTCTCCGCTACCGGAAATACCTACATTATAGTTTTGAAGACTTCCGTTCCCTATCATCATCTCGTTCCAATCCTGGTTCTTGTAGAACTTCGGTTCGAGCTTGTTCCATCGTCCCCACGGAGTACCCGGAAGTATCACCTCATCGCTGCCCTGTCGTATTTTCTCCAACTCCGCTTCCGTATATTCGGTACGGAACGAACCATCGGTGATCTCGAGTGCCATTTCGGCATGCTGTAAAAGATTTGCGGGCTTTCTCAACAATGCAGGAGTCTTTATCGAATAAGACGCATCGAAAGTTACTTTCAGCTTTTGATTCCTGTTCGCATTTTTCGTTGTGACCAGCACCACGCCATCGGCCGCACGCGCTCCGTAAATAGCTGCCGTTCCATCTTTCAAGACAGATATATTCTCGATATCGGCAGGATTTATCGTACTTAGGTCTCCTTCTGCCCCATCGATCAGGATCAGTGGAGAGCCCCCGTTGACGGAAGAACGGTCACGAATACGCATAACAATCTCTTGGTTGGTCGGATCACCGCCCTGACGTATTATCGTCAGGCCCGGGATCTCGCCCATAAGCGCACTCGAAGCATTTTGTACCGGACGCGATTGAAATGCTTTGGCATCAGTCGTTGAGACAGCCCCTCCCAAATTAGCCCTTTTTACTGTACCATAGCCTATTACTACCACTTCTTCCAATGCTTTGGCATCTTCTTCCAACACGATGTCGAAAGAGGTCTTGCCGGTAGTATTGATTTCCTGTTCTATATACCCGATATAAGAAATCCGAATGGTTGCGTCATTTTCAATTTCTAATGTGAAATTTCCATCTACATCCGTTATGGTACCGTTGGAATTCACGCCGACTTCCACTATATTCGCTCCAATAATGGGGGATTCCTGTTCGTCTGTGACTTTTCCTGTAATGGTTTTTCGTTGTTGCTGTACCTCCCTTATTTCAACCTCTGTCTTCTCGTTCTGGAGCTGTTTGTCTAAAAAAATATATTTCCCGGATATTTTATAAGAAAAAGAGGCTTTTCCGGCCAATTGGTCTAAAATCTCCCGGATATCGCGGTTGTTCAACTCCATATTGAAGTGTGAGGTATTGTCGACATCTTTCGTTTTGTAGAAAAATACATAGTCGGATTGATTTTCGATGATTTCAATCACCTCCGAAAGGGTCGCATTTTGTGCTTTTACCGATAGTTTTTCGCTTTGGGCGTAACTATCGGCAAAACTGTTGCAGATACTTAGCAACAAAAAGATAAAGATAAACTTCATGGTTAAAAATATTTTTCTCCATAGATAACTATGGGGTTCATTAAATTTATTCATATATTTGTATGTTTTTACTTGATTAATATAGGCATGCTCCCAACGTTTTGCAAGACAGGAAGAATGCTGTATTTGATTAAAAAAACGATTTTTTAGGGCCGGAAACTGTTGACGCAGGGTTCCGGCTTTTTTCAGTCAGGTTATTCTTTCTCCATAGGCTCGTACTTTATAAATTCATATTTTTCTTGATCTCTATTCTTGAAGGATAATCGTGTCATTCTTTAATTGTATGCTGAATTGATGTTTAAAATTAAGAATGTCCATGATTTCTTCAATGGTTTGACGGGTGAAAAATTTCCCCGTATATTTTTCATTTTTATATGCTTCATCCGCAATAATCGTCACGCCATATATTTTTTCCAGGCGCCGGGTGATCTCTTCCAAGGGGGTGTCTTTGAACGCGTATATTCCTTTCATCCAGAGGGTGGCGTCGAGCGCGTTCGTATCCGAGACGGTTGCCTCATCCGACTCTTTATCGAAGTAGACCTGCTGATTGGGCTGAAGGATGATTTCATTTTTCAATGCCTGACTGTTGTCAAACGTTTCGAGTTTTATTTTTCCGTTCACTAAGGTTGTAACGGTATACGGATCGGAAGAATAACCCATGACATTGAATTCGGTTCCTAAAACGTGAATCGCTTGTTGGTCGGTATGCACGATAAAAGGATGATGCGGATCTTGGGTTACGCTGAAATAGGCTTCTCCGTCCAAATAGACTTCCCTGTTTTTGGAATGAAACTTTCTGGGATACTTCAATACGGAAGAGGCGTTTAATTGAACGGTGGAGCCGTCCGGCAGTAAAATAGTCCGGGGGGTATTCCCGATGGTGGCTCGTTCTTCCACCCATACGATACGGTCACTTTCGGAGCGGAAGAACCAGATGCCGGAGATTAACAACAAAATGGCGATGGCCGCGATGCTCGCGTATCTTATCCGTCTAAACAAAGGCCTACGGCTTGTTTCGGGTTGCGGTGCATCATACGCATGACGGGTGTCGAGTTTGCGTTGCAGGCGTTCCCAACTGTCCTCCATTTCTTTATCGGACGGCATGAGATTCCCTTTACGCCGATCGTACATCTTTTTCATTTCGAAATAGAACTGTTTGTTTTCCTGTGAGGTGTGATACCATTGCAGGAAAACAGACATTTCTTCTTCCGTCTGGATGTGTTGAAGTACTCGAATGATTATTTCCGTTATACGGTTTTCCATTTGTCGTTTCTCTTTATTGTGAATGCCTGCTTTTTTAAATCCACTCGTTAAAAGGATTTTTTATGCACTCTTTAGTATATATACGATTGTTAAAAGAGGACTACGTACGGTTCGTCGAAATTTTTTTATTCCATGATAACCGGCATGATCGGATTTCGAAAAAAAAGAATCCCCTATCCGTGAAGAAAAAGCAGGAAATATTTGTAAATTTACTTTTCAATCGTAAATTTGCAGGAAAACGATACGATGATTAAAAGAGACATTGAAGAAAAATTAGTATCGATGGGAAGAAATTTTCCCATTGTTACACTCGTCGGGCCGAGACAGTCGGGTAAATCCACGTTATTAAAAACGGTTCTGTCGGATTACAGCTACGTATCTATGGAAGACCCCGATAACAGGTTGTTGGCGACAGAAGACCCTCGCGGCTTTTTGGCTACTTATCCCGATAAGACCATTATCGATGAGATTCAGCAAGGCCCGAAAATTGTTTTGCTATCTATGGTGGAGACCGCAAATTGAAGACGTCGTATGGCGAGATTATACCCTGGAAGGAGTTGCCGTCCGTCTCCGGAGGGTCCTTCACGCGTATGAAATAGCTCCCATCCATCTCCGGAATGTATTTCACGTGTATGAAATGCTTTCCGTTCATCTCCGGAATGTACTTTACGCGCATGGAATACGTTACGTCTTTCTCCGGAAGGTCCTTCATGCGTATGAAATACCTTTTGTCCGTCTCCGGAATGTATTTTAGATGTATGAAATGCTTTCCGTCCGTCTCCGGCAGGTATTTTATGCGGATGAAATAGCTTTCGGAGCCTTCCGGTTGCTTTGAAGCCCCGTCAAATCTTATCCGTCAAGATGACCGGGAATCGTTAGACGGGGTGGAGATTAACTTTTCCCGAAGAAACTTGAGCGCCTTATATACATGGGTTTCTACCGTTCTAACCGATATCCCCATTTCTTTGGCGATGTCGGCATGCGGTTGTTCATCGAGATAGGCTTTCTTGAAGATTTCTTTACATTTTTCAGGCAATTGCTCGATCGCTGCGTAGAGAGTTTCTATTTTGTCATTCTCGGAGTCTTCTTTTGAAGACATATAATAATTCAGTTCGTCTAACTTAATTTCCCGTGCCGCCCGGGCGAGATAGTTGTCTTCTACGATTTGTCGTTTCAGGTAATCATAACACGCATTTTGCACCATAGAAAGGAGATACGTTTTTATTCCCTTTTCGGCAACCACCGTCGATCTCTTGTCCCAAATCTTTAAAAAAACAGTATGGACAATATCTTCCGCCGTGTCGTGATCGACAAATTTACGGGCGAAAAAGATCAATTCTTTGGCATGTTGTATATAAAATGCTTTGAATTGCGTCGTGAAAACATCGTTATTATCCATGCCTGTAAAATAATTTATCGTTCTGGGAAGAAGAACCTGCTTTTCCTGGCGTGAAATTCAATCCTGCCATTTTCCTTTCGGGTACGAATTCAATTTCAACAGGAGTTCCCGGACCGGACGACGGATCAGAAAAGCCTGTGGCTTCAGAAAACCTGCATAGTGTTATTTTCTCACCAGTCTTTTGTTTTCCCGGAATAACCTGGTACCTGATTTTACGCTTTGACGTCAATGTTTTTCCGGTGAATAGTTCAGTATACTCCTTCTCGATCCGGTTCATTTCAACAATTGCAGCCTCATCCTGAGGAAAAAGATTAGTCTCACCGGTAAGTATCATATGTTTTCCGTCTCTCAGCTCCATTAGCCTTATTGCAGCTTTTTCAGCAAGCTGATCGATTGTCAGCTTCTGCTTTTTCTCAACAAGGTAAGGCACACGTATGAATGTGGTATCGAGATTCACAACCCGGAACAGGGTATCCTTCCTGTGGAGGAAATACTCATCGGAACCGAGATCATAGACATTGAGTCCGTCAAGGTCGCTGTCATCTCCAACTGTCGACCGGCCCGTTGAGTTGTAAAGCTCAGGATTGAGATCAAGCATCAGGCCTTGCTTTTTCATGGCGAGAACATTCGTCCGGAACTCCGATCCTGCTGAAATAACGTAGAACTGATCAGGGTCAAGCTCCTCATGGGTACTGATGGTCAGTTCTACGTTATTTCAGCAGGATCGGAG
>ENA-UOOK01004804-UOOK01004804.1-fermentation-metagenome-genome-assembly--contig:-NODE-4804-length-14133-cov-13.119264_pt1 | contig 14133 bp, 13 predicted proteins | sample MGYA00245777_ERZ724023 | MGnify/ENA primary metagenome ERZ724023 (study PRJEB28704, sample SAMN03018312) | fermentation metagenome | biome: anthropogenic terrestrial biome; feature: soil... | reverse complement strand
AAAGGAGTTTGCCGACCACCTCACCGACCGGACGTTCCTCCTGGTGCTCGCGCTCCTCGGCATCCTGACTCTCCTTGCCCTGGAGCAAGGCCTTGCCAGCTACACGCACCAGATGGAGCAGTATCTGGCCATTCTGGAGATGACGGCGCACTCCGAACACCTCACTACATCGCCGCTCGTGTCCTCGCCCCCCGCGCCGGTGCTGCGGACCATCCTCAGTATCATGGGGCGCTCGTTCCTCCTCTTCAGCCCGCTGCTTGCGATTGCCGTGGGGTTCGACCTCATCTCGGGAGAACGTACGACCCGGTCGCTCCGGACGCTCCTCTCCCGTCCGGTCTATCGCGACGAAGTCATCACCGGCAAGGCCGTGGGCGGCACCGCCGTGCTGGTCTTCGCATCCGCCGTGCCGTACCTCCTGGTGCTGGCCGGGGCGCTCGTCGCCGGGCTTACCGTCACGCCGTACGATGCGGCGATCGTGGCGCTCTACTGGGGCGCCCTGGTCTTCTACCTGCTCGCATACTTCGGCGTCGCCGTTGCCTTCTCCGCGTTCAGCGAAGACGGCGGCCGGGCGCTCGCCTGGACGATGGCGATCTTCATCCTCTTCTCGGTGATTGTGCCCGTCGCTGCAGAAGATGCGGCGAACTCCGCCGCCAGCTCCTACCCCTACCCGGCGTGGCCCGGCGACAACCCCACGCCGGACGAGGTGCAGCAGTACCTGGAGGAGCGGAGCAGCCGCTACGCGGCGTACAACGGCGTCAAGAACACCATTCTGGCGCTCAGCCCCAACGGCAACTATGAGACGATGGTGCAGATGCTGAGGTCCCTCCATTCCGGCGGCGGGGACGGGGAAGCCGTTGCGGAAAAACCCGGTCTCGAAGATGTGCTGGGCCGGTTCTGGCAGAATATCGTCGGTCTCGTTGCGTTCCCGGCGATCTTCCTCGCCGTCGCCTATGCACGGTTCATGCGGATCGACCTGCGATAGTATCTGCCTCAGGAATGAAAAATGACAACAATCCGGTATCTTCCGATGATATGCGGGGCCGCCCCGAAAACCCGGTCCCCGCCATCCGGGACGAGACATACGGGCGGAGGCGGCGGCCCGTGACGTCCGGCCTCTTCGTCGTGCTGCAGAAAGAGTTCGTCGACCAGGTGACCAGCCGGCGCTTCCTCAGCATATTTGCGCTGTTCCTGATCATCTCCGCGATCGGCGTCCACGACGGCGCGGAACAGTACGGCGATATGCTCGCATCATACGCACAACGGATGCAGTCCGTCTCCTCCGACGCCCCGGGGTATATGCCCGAGAAACCGTCGCCCCTGCTGGTATTCACGAAGATGGCCGACTACTTCGTGATGTTCGGGGTCTTCCTCGGCATCGCCATGGGGTTCGACCTCGTCTCCAAAGAGAAAGAGACCCGGTCGCTCAAGATTCTCCTCTCTCACCCGGTCTACCGGGACGAGGTCGTGAACGGAAAAGCACTCGGCAGCGCTCTGGCCCTGGCAATCGCTCTCGGTGCGACGGTCGCGGTATCGGTCGCCATCCTCCTCGTTATGGGCATCGTACCCACCATGGACGAACTGGGTGCAATCCTGGTCTTCGCCGTGGTCTCTACGATATTTGTTCTGACCTACTTCTCGCTGGCTCTCCTGATGTCCACCGTCGCGCCGGACAGCGGAACGGCCCTTATCTTTACGCTGATCGTCTTTCTGCTCATCGCGTCGGCGATACCGATCTTCGGATGGACGGCCGCCGAGACGATTGCCGGTCCGCCTCCCGAACAGCCAGCCGGGGCCCAGGAAACTCCGTACACCGCGATGAATGTCGATCCGGAAGAATTCAAGCAGTACGAGCGGGAGATGCAGTCGTACTGGGAGAAGCGGGCCGCGGCGTCGTCGCTGATCTCGCTGCTCTCCCCGAACGTCAACTACCAGAAGGCCGCAACGGCCGTCACCAACCCGAAGATCGCCATGACTATGGACAACAATCCCTACTCGTTCACCGAGGGGCCGCCGGAGACACAGCCTGGCCTGGACGAAATTCTCGATAGAATATGGGCGAACATCGTTGCACTCGTCACGCTGCCGTGCGTATTCTTCGCCGCTGCATACGTGAAGTTCATGCGGATAGATATCCGGTGACGACCAGGCGGTCGGCCAGCAAAGAACGCGTGCACGCCATCTCTCGCAGGCATCCTGGGGGAAATCCCGCGGCCCCAGGCTGAAATGCCGGCGGTTCCGCCGGTCTCCACCGTTCCGGAGCCTTCAGGCGCTCTGACGATTAGGGGTTTGGCACAGAAAAGGTATATGGAGGAACGTCGACGTCTCGATCGGGGAAGCCGCACGCGGTATCCCACGGGAGTCCGGCCCGGTCGTGGGGACTGTACCCGGACTCCCATACTGTGCCCGGAGGACATTAGGGCTGTTGGCTCCCATCGGGGATAGCCGTTGCGGTTCTGCTTTTTTCCGGCACGTGAATTTGGAGGTAGAATGAATGAAACAAAAAGTCAAGATACGGCTCCTCCCTCTACTCGTAGGCGTGCTGCTGGCAAGCGCCGTGGTGGGGCCTGCGGGCGCGTATTATTACTGTTACGCAGAGTGGGTGAACAATTACAGCAGTAACCCGGATTTTAGAGACCTGGACCACAATGATGAAAACGCGCAGGGGTTTTACTACCAGCTCGGTGGTGACTCATCCTGGTGGGGCAACTATATCTATGGCGATGGTCAGGCCCTGGAAAGACACTGGAAAGATCCAAGCAAGTCCGGGAACGGTATAGATTATATTTACGCGGATAAGGCGCATTTCGCGTTTTTTTCAGGCCACGGATACGATGACGGTTCAGGATTTGCGTTTGGTACCAGCCAGGACGATTTCAAACTGCATTACAACGACGCTTTGTGGGGAAATACGCAGATGGACTGGATCACTCTCGACGCCTGCCGTGTTCTGCGTGAAGACCGGCACACAAACTGGTACAGCGCATTCGATGGCCTGCACTCGATGACCGGGTTCCATACGAATTGTTACGATGTCACGGACAGGGGTTCCGTCTTCGTACACCGGCTGGTCGGCACGTGGACCGTCCAGCCGATCACCACGGCGTGGTTCGTGGCGGCGAAAGACACCGAACCTTCGACCACGTATGCGGCGGCCCTTGCCCGCGACAGATGCTGGTCCGACTATGTCTACGGCCACGGGAGCCAGGGGGCGCCCGGAACGTCGTTCCTCTACAGCAAGTATCAGTGCTGAGGTGATCCTATGAACACAAAACTGATCTGGGTAAGTATCGGTATCCTGGCGCTGCTGGGAGTCATCTGCGCCGCCGGCATACCCCTGCTTCTCGGAGACGGCCGCACGCCTGCCGATCCTCTTCCGGGGAACCATTCCGACCTGCCGGGCGGCATGAAATCGGCGGGTGCCGCAAACCTCACCTGCACCGTCTCCGTTGCGTTCCCGTCGACTCCTGAAGCGGTTGTCCTGTATCGGGTGGTGAAGCCGGAGGTCACGACGGAACTCGTCTCCTCGATGGCGGAGAAGATGGGCCTCGAAGGGACGGTACGCGAATCTCAGGATCAACTGGTGCTCTCCGACGACCCCTACTCGCTGGAGGTTCATCTGAAGTCGGGGCGCGTCGTCCTGATCGATATCCCCCGCTGGATGAACCCGAACGACAAGGATCTGCCGGAGACCCTCCCCTCGGACGATGAAGCGGTTCGGCTCGCGACGGAGTACCTGGAGAAGACGGGGCTGCTGCCCCCCGATGCAACGCCGTCCGGCGTCGATCATCAAGAGATCGCGAGATACAACGAGAAGGGCGAGAGGATCGGCACCGCCTACGAGGAGATTTCGGTCTCCTACTCCCGCACGATCGACGGCCGGCCGGTTGTCGGTTCGAAACTGACGGTCGAGATCGGCGGCGGCGGGGATATCCTGAACGTCTACAGACTCTGGAGGGACTACGCCCCGGAGAAGGAGGTGGCGATCGTAACGCCGGAGGAGGCACTTGAAGAGTTGAAAGCCGCCGGAGTGGCGGAGGGCCGGAGCGCGGATATCGCCGGGATCGAACTCGGCTACTACGAGGCCACGGCGACGAGGGAGCCCTCCCATCTTGTCCCGGTCTACATCTTCACGGGCAAGGTGCAGGACGAGACCGGGGAGGAGACCACTTTCGTCCGCTACGTCCCTGCGTCTCCCGAGTTCAGGGAGGAGATCCCGGCGGTCAAGTGACCGCTCCCGGCCTCCTTTCCTTTTTTGGAGCAAGTCCATGAAGAAGATCTTGTATATTGTCATCGCCTGTGCCGCCGCAGCTGCACTGATCCTGGTTGCCGCACCGGTGCTGCCGGAAACGGTCCCGGAGAACCAGACGGCCCGGCCGACGGACGCCCCCCGGGAGAAGATTTCGTTCATTGAAGTCCACGCTCGCGGGGGCGGGAGTACCCTCCTCTATCCGGAAGACCCGCGATATTCTGCCCTCGAAGCGGAGTGCCGTGAGCAGATCCGGTGTATCTCTGCCCAGTATAAGACAGGGTTCTCCCGGGAGGAACTGGACGCCATGAAACGGAACGCCACCTACGTCGCGATGCATTTCCCGGTTTCAACAACATGCGAGACGAGTTACATCGTCGACGGATCGCCGAAGGAGATCATTGTAAACGAGGCAATATTCTTTCTGGATCTCGAGGACCGGCCGGAGACGATGATCATCACACGGGCGGAGAATGAAACCGGTGTCTGGGACACATCGCGTGATCGCAGGGAGTTCCGGGACCTGGTCGCACCGATCGTGCGGGAGTTATAGAGATGAGAGGCACGGGTTCCATTCAGATAGAACAGCGTGGATGTCTGAACGGTAGTATCCCGCGGGGGCCGGGAAGTTCGATTGCCATCGTACCCCGGCTCCCACAATGTGCCCGGAGGGCATTAGGGCTGTTGGCTCCCATCGGGGATAGCCGTCACGGTTCCGTGGTCCCTCCCCGGGTGCGCATGAACGAGGTGAAAACCATGAAAAAAACATTACTGATCGGCATAGCCGCACTCCTCGTGCTGCTCTGCTTCGGGGGAGTTTCGGCGGAAAAAGTTGCCGAACTAGCCGTATACCAGCTCTCATCGCCGGATATGACCGATATCACGGACGCTGAGGTGCTCTCCGGAGAGGCAGGCGTACAGGATGTCAAGTCGTTCTCCTTCGAAAGTGAGATCACCGAATCGCTACCCAGTCGGACCTTTCAGTTTACCGTGCCGTCCGGCGTCTATAACTCCATTCAGGTCGACATGAAGTTCTATCAGGTCGACGGCGAATGGAGCGACCTGCGACTGAAACTGGTCGACAGCAACAACCGTGTTCTCGCACAGGACGATGGGTCGTGGCTCCCGTTCACCGAGAACGGTGAGCGTCACGTACAGTACGACCAGCGTCTCCAGGAGGGCGACATCTACCGGGTCGTCGTCGAGAAGATCAGCCTTGTCGGGGATACCGAGTTTGATGGAACAATCAAACTCCAAACATGAAAGTATCGGGTGCCGTAAACGGCGCCCCTTGTTCTTCGGGAAACCGGGAAGCAGACCATGACCCTAGAACGCAGCCTCACTGTCGCCGCAAAAGAGTTCTCCGACCTCTTCACGAGCCGGCGGTTTCTCCTGATCTTTGCCCTGTACCTCATCATCGCGGTGGTCGGTATGGCTCAGGGGCTTGAGCGCTACGATTACGCCCTGATTTCGTACAACGACGCGTTGCAGGCGGCGGACGAGTACCGGGCCCTGCAGGAACTCGGGGCCTGGGGGTTTGAGATGCCGGGCAAGCCCTCGATCCTCTACGTCTTCAGCCCCATGACCGGGGCCACGATGACGCTCGGCGCGATACTTGCCATTGCAGCCGGGTTCGACCTGGTCACCCGCGAGAAGGAGTCCCGGTCGCTCAAAACCCTCCTCTCCCACCCGGTCTACCGGGACGAAGTCATCGTCGGCAAGGCGCTCGGGGGCGCCGCCGCCCTGGGGGTCGTCGTGGGGCTCGTCCTTGCCGTCATCACCGCCGTCCTCCTCGTCCTCTCGATCGTGCCGACGGCAGCCGAGGTTGTTAGCATTCTGCTCTTCGGGGCGATCTCGCTCCTCTTCCTGATCGCCTGGTTTACCGTCGCCCTGGCGTTCTCGACGGTCGTCCGGGAGAGCGGCAACGCGTTGATCTTCACCCTCGTGGTCCTCTTCGTCGTCTCGTCGCTCCTCCCGGTGATCGGGGCGGCGGTTGGAGGGCTCGTCGCAGGCCCGCCGCCGCAACCCCCCGAAACACCGGCAGGCGAAACACCGGCAGTCCAGGAGATGACGTTCACGTACGTCTCCAACGCAACCGGATCGTATGTTGTCGATTCACCCCGGCACGAAGCGTTGAAAGAGTATCGGGAGGAACGGGCGGCGTATACCGAGAAGAAGAGGATCGTCACCGACGTGATCACGCTCCTCTCGCCGCAGGAGAGTTACCAGGCTGTGGCCGATCTGGTCTCCACGCCCGGAGAGGGTCCCCTTCTCGAATCCCTCGGCAGCGTCTGGGCGGGTATCGCGGGTCTGATCGTCTTCCCGTCGGTCTTCTTCGCCGCCGCGTATATGAGGTTCATGCGGACGGATATCCGGTGACGGCAGGGGCGGCCCCGCCTCTCGCCGCCGAATTTCCCGCTCCGGAGCCATCGGATGCCGGAAAAAATACCCTGTACATCGGGAACACCCGCGGATCCGGAGAAACCCGTCTCATCCCCGCGAGTGTGGGCGGATCACCGTGTCCGCCGCCCTCGTTCTCCGGGAACATCCGCGTCCCACCCATACTTATAACCCCTTCCAAAACCAACCCAACGGTGCATATGGCCATGAAACTCAAACTCCTGGAGTTGACTGACGATAAAGCCCGTATCCTCTTTGAAGGCCAAGGCAACACCTACATCAACGCGCTCGCCGCCGAACTCATCAACGATCCCGGTGTGGACGTAGCACAGCGTAAGCAGGCATTCCGGTTCACGGACCCCGAACTGGTCGTCACCACGATCGGCGGCCGGTCTCCCCTTCTTGCGGTCACGGACGCGGCAAAGCGGCTCTCCGGCTACGCCGGGGAGCTCCTCCGTCAGATGGACACCCTCGAAACCGCATAAGCGGCCATGACGAAGAGCGGAGACGGCTTTTCCCGGATTGCCCGGGAGGTCTTTGCCCCCATCTACCCGGTCATCGCGGAGCAGGTGCTCGCGTGGTCCGGAATACGGAGCGGGTTCTGCCTCGATCTCGGGAGCGGGCCCGGCCTCCTCTCCGTCGCGCTCGTCGAGAAGAGCAGCCTCTCTGTCATCGCGCTCGACGCCGACCCGGCGATGGCCCGGATCGCGCACGAGTCCGCTGCCGGTTACCCGGACAGGGTGATCCCGATCACCGGCGACGTCCACTGCATGCCGATACGGGACAACGTCGTCTCGCTCATCGTCAGCCGCGGTTCAATCTACTTCTGGCGCGACTTGCCGCAGGCATTCTCGGAGATCGAACGGGTCCTCCGGCCCGGCGGCGTTGCGTTCGTCGGCGGCAGTTTCGGGACCCCTGCGCTCCGCGAAACCATTTTTGCGGAGATGCGGCGGCGGAACCCCGACTGGGACCGGGATATCGCCCGGAGGAGCGGGCGGGCATCCCCCGCGATGCTCCGCCGGGAACTCGCCCGGAGCGGCGTCGCCCACTCCCGGGTCCGGGAGGAAGAAGAGGGGATGTGGGTGGAGATCCGGAAAACCTGACCCCGATAGAGCATCGTTACTCCCGGAACGATACCGGAGAAAAAAGGTATAATTCCTGCATTGGGACGGCAATGCATGGGTTGTAAATCTCGACGAGGAGCGGGGGAGCCTCACTCGGCACGCTCGGTGAAGATGATCGTCCCGGCGATCCGGGTGATCTTTACCTTCACCGTCTGACCCGGTTTTGCATTCGCGACGTACATCGTGTAGCGGTCGATCTTCACCACGCCGTCGCCGCGTTTCGAGAGAAACTGCGGGGTGACGTCCATAATGGCGCCTTCGGTCGGTTTTGAGGCTGCTGAGGGGTCTATGATTGCTTTCCGCTTCCGAACCGGCCGGTGGCCGCCGCAGGCGTCGCACCGCAGCATCAGGACCCGGTCGCTCTTAACGAGGCGGGTATCGGGCTTTCCACACTCCGAACAGATAACATAGTCCTCGACGTAGCCCCGGATGATCGTGTTGATCTGCTCCTGCTCGAACTTCCCGGAGAATACGGCCCGCGTTCCCTCGATTTTGCCGGCGGTGCCGAGTTCGCCGAGGAGGTGCTTCATCAGGTGGTCCGGATCGCGCCGGAGAATATCCGCGATCTCGGCGAAGTTCTCAAGGACCGTGGTCTTCCCCTCGATAAAGACGCGGGCGACAGGAACGGTGAACCGATCTTCAAACTCCGTCGGTTCCGTGATATTGGTATAGGCCTTCTTCAGAAGGTCTTCATATGACGGGGTCATACCCAGAGTATTGGTCGCGCGACGTCAAAAAGTGGTTCCCTCGGTACACCCGGCTTGCACATGCTTATGTAGATAGGCAACCCACCAGTCTTACAGTATGTTACCGGCACAGGACCTTGCATTGCTGCGAAAAACCCTCGGACGCGACTTAACCGACGTCGAGACCGCCTGCTTCGAAAACCTTTGGAGCGAACACTGCAGTTACCGGTCCACCAAACCGCTCCTGCGGACGCTGCCGACGGAGGGAAGCGAGGTGCTGCTCGGGCCGGGGGACGACGCCGCCATCGTGCGGTTCAGCGACACCTGTGCCCTTGCCATAGGGATGGAGAGCCACAACCACCCAAGTTACGTGGACCCCTACGACGGCGCCGCCACCGGCGTCGGCGGGATCGTCCGCGACGTCCTCTCGATGGGCGCCCGCCCCATCGCCCTGATGGACCCGCTCTACTTCGGGCCCCTCGACAGCGAGAAGAACCGTTACCTTGTCGAGCATATCGTCGCCGGAATCGGCGGCTACGGCAACTGTATCGGAGTGCCGGTCGTCCGGGGGGAACTCGTCTTCGACCCTTCCTACGCAGGAAACCCGCTCGTGAACGTCGTCTGCGTCGGGATCGTGGACCCCGACCGCTACATCACCGCCCGGGTGAAACGGCCGGGGAGTCACCTGGTCCTGATAGGCTCCTCGACCGGCCGGGACGGCCTCGGCGGGGCATCGTTCGCCTCCCGGGACCTCTCCGAAGACGCGGAGGCCGCCGACCGGCCGAGCGTCCAGGTCGGCGACCCCTACACCGAGAAACTCCTCATCGATGCGATCCTTGCGATGGCAAAGACCGGAAAAGTCCTCTCCTGCCGCGACCTCGGGGCGGCGGGGCTTGCCGGAGCGTCAAGCGAGATGGCGAGCTCCTTCGGGGCGGTCATCCACGCCGACCGGGTCCACCTCCGGGAGACCGGGATGGGGCCGCGGGAGATCATGCTCGCCGAGTCCCAGGAGCGGATGCTCGTTGAGGTGGCTCCGGAGGACGTCACCCTGATGGGGGCGATCGCGGAGAAGTACGACCTCCGGTGGAGCGACATCGGTGAGGTTATCGATGAACCCCGCTACATCGTAAAGTTCCACGGCAAGACCGTCGCGGACCTGCCCATAGACCTGCTCGTCGGCGGGGCGCCGCTCTGTGCCTGGGAGAAGAGGCCCTATTCGGCGGAGAAGCCGTTCTCCCGTCCGACAGCGCCGATAAAGGATCTCGCGCTCGCGGTCCTCGCGCACCCGGACATAGCAGGGAAGGACTGGGTCTACGAGCAGTACGACCGGGACGTCCAGCTCCGGTCGGTCTCCCTCCGCCACGACGCCGCCGTGCTCCGTCTGGAGGATAAGGCGCTCGTCCTCTCCTGCGGGTGCAACCCCAGGCACATCTTCTTAAAACCCTTTGAGGGGACGGCAAACGCCGTCGTCGAGAACGCAAGCAACCTCGCCTGTCTCGGCGCCGACCCGCTCTGCATCGTCGACTGCCTGAACTTCGCGAGCCCCGAGCACCCGGAGACCAACTGGCACCTCGAACAGTGCGTCCTTGGCCTCGGAGATGCGGCGCGGAAGATGGCGGTCCCGATAGTCGGCGGTAACGTCTCGCTCTACAACGAGAGCGACGAGTTCGGGACGCGGATCAAACCGACGCCGTCGCTCGGCATGGTCGGTCGGGGGGAGGTCCGTGCGTGGGCGACCCCCGCCGCCGGCGACCTCCTCGCCCTGATCGGAACGACGCTCCCCGACTACGGGGGCTCGGTCCTCGACGCACTCACCGGGTGCAACGGGCCCGCACCCGCAATGGCGGACCCGGCCGTCGTCGCCGTCGTCCGCGGCCTTGTGAGGGAGGGGCGGGTCACGGCCGCGACCGATCTCTCCCGGGGCGGTCTCCTTGCAGCGCTCGCGAAGGTCGCGCCGTGCGCGGACGTCGCACTCGCCGGCGACCCCCTGGAGGAACTCTTCTCCGAGACCTACGGCCGGTTCCTGGTCGCGGTCTCGGATGAATCGGCTCTCGCCGGGGTGGAGCACCGTGTCCTCGGCAGGGTCGGCGGCGACGCTCTCACCCTCCGTCTCAGGGATGAAGCGGTCGTCATCGCGCCGGAGGAACTCGATACGGCGCTCACCTCGACGACCCGGACGATGCGCTACTGACCGCCGGCGTCCGGAGGAGGCCCGCCAGGGCCTTCACGGCGTCCGGATCTCTCACATCCCGCGTCGTGAACGAGACCGTGCCCAGAACCTCGGCGCCGCGATCCGCAAGCATCTCCCGGAGCGTCTCAAGCGTCTTCCCCGGTCCCCCGCGCGATGTGCAGAAGGCGACCGCAGTCTTCCCCGCGATGCCCTGCAGGGCGGCAACAGCGGCGTTGGCGGCGGGTGTCGGGTTGCCCCCCCATACGGGGGTTCCGACGACGACGGTCTCGTAACCGGAGACATCGATGACGGAGGGCTCGATGGCGGCACGTTCCTTTCTCATGGCACGGGGCGCGCCTTTGAGGTACATCCCCACCTTCGAGTAACCCGCAAGGTCTTTTACTTCGATGAGATCGCCGCCGGTCGCGGCAGCGAGCCGTTCGGCCACAGCCCGGGTATTTCCGGTCTCGGAGTGATAGACGATACAGACGGACATACTGAAGCGTACCGTCTTCAGGTATAAAAAAAGAATTATTTCTGGAATTGCGGCATGAACCCGCGGAGTTCCTTACCCACCTGCTCGATCAGGTGCTCCTCGTCCGCTCTTGTCAGCGCGTTGAGGACCGGGCGGTTCACCGTGTTCTCAAGCAGCCATTCCCGGGCGAACTCCCCGTTCTGGATCTCCTCGAGGATCTCCTGCATCGCCGCATAGGTCTCCGGTCCGATGACGCGCGGCCCCCTCGTCAGGTCGCCGTACCGGGCGGTGTTGCTGATCGAGTCGCGCATCTTCGTAAACCCGCCCTCGTAGATCAGATCGACGATGAGTTTCATCTCATGAAGAACCTCCAGGTACGCCATTTCGGGCGCATACCCGGCGTCCACAAGGGTCTCGAACCCTGCCTTGATGAGGGAGGTCACCCCGCCGCAGAGGACCGCCTGCTCCCCGAAAAGGTCGGTCTCGGTCTCCTCGGCAAACGTCGTCTCGAGCACGACCGCACGGGTCGCCCCGATCCCCCGGGCGTAGGCGAGCGCGACGGCGTGCGCCTTACCCGTATAGTCCTGGTGGACGGCGATGAGTGCCGGAACCCCCTCCCCCTCCTCGTAGGTCCGCCGGACCATGTGGCCGGGGCCCTTTGGAGCGACCATGACCACGTCGACGGTGGGCGGAGGAACGATCTGTCCGTAGTGGATATTAAACCCGTGTGAGAACATCAGGCAGGCGTTCTCTCGAAGGAAGGGGCTGATCTCGGTGCGGTAGACGGCCGCCTGGCTTTCGTCGGGAAGAAGGATCTGAATTATCTCGGCGCGCTTGACCACTTCCGCCACAGGATAGACTTCAAAACCGTCTTCGGATGCTTTCTGCCAGCTGTTGCCGGGCCGCAGGCCGACGACGACCTGGCAACCGGAATCACGCAAGTTCAGCGCCTGGCCGCGGCCCTGGGACCCGTAGCCGATAACGGCGATGATCTTCCCCTCCAGGGTGCGGAGGTCTGCATCGGACTCGTAGTATTTCTGCACCATATGTTCTCACTTCTGATTGAACAGCAAACCAGATAAATCTTATATAGGGAGCTCCGGTTGCAGGGAAGGTTATTTTAAGGTTAATGAAGAGAAACCTTATACCTTATACATTACTTGAGGATTTGTAATGGAACTGCCAGATGTCCAGTCCAGCCTGCCGGAGGTCCGTATCAACCTGACCAGGGTGGGTGTAAAAAACGTCCAAAAACTTGTTGAAGTCGCCCGACCCGGCAAGCGACCGGTCATTTTTATCTCCAAGTTCGACGTTTTTGTTGACCTCCCCGGAAGCCTCAAAGGCGCAAACCTCTCCCGGAACTTCGAGGTCATCGACGATGTGTTGCAGCAGGCCATCGACGGAGACGTCAAGGAGATCGAAGAACTTTGCAGCGCCGTAGCGAGAAAACTCCTTGACCGCCACGAGTACGCGGAGCGGACTGAAGTCCGGATGCGGAGCAAGTTCATGGTCCGGCGGGAGACGCCGGTAAGCGAGACGAGCTGCCATGAGGTCGTGAACGTCCACGCCCGCGCAATAGCCCAGAGGAACGACGGATGCCCGATCATCCGAAAGAGCATCGGTGCCGAAGTGACCGGGATGACCGCCTGTCCGTGCGCCCAGAACATCATGAAGGACCACGCCCTGCATGTCCTTGAAAACCTCGGCATGGAAGAGGACAAGATCAATGCGTTCTTCGACGAAGTGCCGATGGCCACGCACAACCAGCGCGGCCGGGGATTCCTCAGCATCGAGACCGACGACGACCAGCACGTCAGCCTTGAGAAGATCATCAAGATCCTCAAGGACTCCATGAGTGCGCGGATCTATGAGCTCCTCAAGCGGGGCGACGAGAGTTACGTGGTGATGGAAGCCCACAAAAATCCGCGGTTCGTCGAGGACTGCGTCCGCGAGATGGCCCGCAAGGTGATCACGCAGTTCCGGTATCTCCCGGGGGACTCCGTGGTTACCCTTAAACAGACGAATGAGGAGAGTATCCACCAGCACAACGCATACGCGGAGCGGAAGGCAACGATAGCTGAACTTGTTGCCGAGATGGATGAAGATATATAATTAGATAATTATTTTTTTAGCAATTATATTTGGTAATGATATCCAATTTGGAGTGTTACAACTTCAAAAATTCGTAATATTTGAGAATGCACTGAAACGAAAGTTATAAACTCTGTTTCTATCATAATCCTTCTTGACGTACGCACGTACGTTTCCAGTACTAAATTGTGTGGTAACACCGGTATAGTGTTTTGAACACCATAATATCGGAATGAGGCGATATATTTGTCGAAAGTTGTAGAGATATCCCCAACAACGAGACACGAAGGCCACTCGAAGCTCGTTCTGAAGGTCAACGATGACGGCATCGTCGAGCGTGGAGACTGGCTCAGCATCACCCCGGTGAGGGGTGTCGAGAAGCTCGCCATCGGCAAGACGATGGATCAGGTTCCGAAGATTGCATCGCGCGTCTGCGGTATATGTCCTATTGCGCACACCCTGGCAGCAACTGAGGCAATGGAAGCTTCCATCGGGTGCGAGATCCCCGAGGACGCAAAACTCCTGCGTTACATCCTGCAATGTGCCAACAGGATGCACAGCCATGCCCTGCATAACATCCTGGCCCTTCCGGACATGTACATCCCCGGAACCGACATGAAGATCAACCCGTTCACCAAAGAAGAACCGGTCAGGAGCGTTGCCCTCCGGATCCAGCGCATCCGTGAGATCGGCCAGACGATCGGCGAGATCGTCGGCGGAGAGGCCATCCACCCGAGCAACCCCCGTGTCGGTGGCATGTACCGAAACATCAGCCCGCGGGCGAAGGCGAAGATTTACGACCTCGCAAAGGAAGCCCGGGCTCTCACGCAGCAGCAGATGGAGTTCATGATCGCGGTCTTCCGGAACTATCAGAGGCGCGATTGGGCCGAAGTCGGCGGCGTCGAAGTCCCGATCCCGAAGGACCTCGGCTACCACAACCA
>ENA-UOOK01004803-UOOK01004803.1-fermentation-metagenome-genome-assembly--contig:-NODE-4803-length-14137-cov-26.594092_pt1 | contig 14137 bp, 11 predicted proteins | sample MGYA00245777_ERZ724023 | MGnify/ENA primary metagenome ERZ724023 (study PRJEB28704, sample SAMN03018312) | fermentation metagenome | biome: anthropogenic terrestrial biome; feature: soil... | reverse complement strand
AGGCATCTAGTTGCCAACCTACAAAACGATAATCTTCATGAGGTTGTGCTACCAACTCTACTGACTGATCATATTCATAACCAGTTCCATTATCATCAGGATTTTTAATTACTGTACCCTTGCCCACGATGTTAATAGTCAACGAATTCTTTTTTTTGGCTTTAAAAGGTCCAGCCCAAGCACTAGATTGGCCTGTTCTATCGACTGAGGAAAGCCAATAGTAATAATCATTGACATCACTAAGTGGCACATCAACATAAGAAGTTTCTTGGAGGAGTTCTTTGTTTAAAATAACTTTTTCGCTAGTTTCGCTAAGACTACGAGCAATATTATATCCAGCTATATCATTTATAGATAACCAAGTAAGAGTGATAGCGTCGGTTTTTACGGAAATAGTCATTTCTTTAGGAGCTTCTAATAAAGCAAAATTTGCTTTAAGCTGATAATTTTTATCAGTCTTAATTTCTAAAACAGGGTTAGTACTTTTTAGATCGCCCTCCCAATCCTTAAAAAACCATCCTTCAGCTGGGATAGCTTCTAATTTAACTAATAAACCAGCTTTATAACCTTTGCCCAAATCGTCCGGGTTTTTTCTCACCATACCGTTACCAACAACAGAAATATCAAGTTTGATTTTTTTGCTAAAACAACCAGTAATTAACATAGAGCAAATTATTAGTAGCAAAAGTAGCCATACTATTTTTTTGGACATCAAGATCCCTCCACCCTTATGAGGTTAATTAAATACACAAGAATCTAAGGATAAAACTACTAAACTTAAATAATAGTAAGAGAAACTTAACTTTGTACATAAGTAGGAATAATTAAATATTAACCTAAATTGGGATAGTTTGGCAAGTTAATAATTATCAAGCTAGGAGCTATTTTTGAGTGGAAATATGATTTCACAATAAGGAATGGGAAAATTTGGTTAGGGTAATATCTCCTGAACAAGATTATTTATGTATCAATAGTGGTGTCTTAAAATTGGTTCGAGTAATATAAAGCAAAAGATGAGATAATTAAAAACAGAGGGATATTTAAAAAAGAAAATGCCTCTAGTAGATGCTAGAAGCATTTTTTGCTTAGGCGCCGATTTTAACTTTTATAAGTTTGGAACTTTTAGTTGGGATGGTAACTTTTTTTATTATATTAACTTTTCTAATGATACCGATTGGTGTTTGTTGAGCTGATTGACCTAAGGGGTTATCTTTGATAGCTGATTTTAGAAAATCATCACTAAGTTTATCAGTGGATTTACCAACTATATCTACACCAAGATCATTAGCATCAACAATAGCAACAGCGGCATCTAACAATTTGCTAAGCTCTTTGGCAACTTCATTGGGCTTAGCAGGGGCTAGTACAGCATATTTGTTGTAGGGAGGGAGTGTATAAGAACAAGGGCCATCAATTGCAGCAATTTCCCTACCACATATTTTATAAAAAACACCTTTAATACCAAATGGTTTAGTAACTGCTGCTGCCAAAGCAGCAAAGAGGATTTTAAAATAACCAGCTTCCTTCAAAGCAAGTTCCATGGTCCATGGGCTACCTAGACCTATTCCATGGGGGGATTTATAGACATATTTCGAGAGGAACTTAGCCATAAACGAGGGTTTAATATCGTCGATTAAAAAAGCTCTGCCTTGAGTAATAGCTACCATCTTTTCGCTGATAAAGACGATATCATTAGCTCTTAAGTGTGGTTTAACATATTTAAGCAAAACATCGTTTAGATTATCGTCTTTTTTAACAACATGGGTTCTAACTGGTAAGCGGACATAATTACAATTATCAACACAACGTAAAGCCTTTTTACCTGGGTTAGCTCGCAATCGCTGCATGAGAAGCTCCACCTCCAGTGCTTATCGTTTCGAATCAGCACTTTTTTCTAAGGAAAATGATAATTACTCTGTTGTTAATTCTTTGACTTTCTTTAACTAAGCATAACATTAAATAGACAGGCAGTCTATTATTAAATACCTATGTTTGATAATTACCAATATTTAATTGAGCAGGTAGATAAAAAATCTGGGAAGAACGATACACACTATTATAGATTAAAGGTTTTATTAAGGAACTAATTCTCTTCTCCTAGGTACTACAAATTGAAACTGTAACAAAAAACTTTGTATAATCAGTACATAAGATGTGGTTTGGTAATCTATCTAGGCTTAGTGAAAGAAGGACTTCGCACTTTGAAGTCCTTCTTTTTAAAACTTATTTAGCGAGCAACTTTAGGGAACCCCATGGTTTGAACATCTGGTACTTTTGACATAGCAGCAAATTTAGCTAGATCTGCACTTCTTTTTTGCAATAAAGTGCGTTGATTTTGATATCTTTTCTGGATAATGTCTAAGAAGTAGGGCTTATTTTCTACGTTCCAAAGTCTGACAAATTCCTTTTCGACTCCATCAATTAGAGGGATATAAGCATCAATTTCAGCTTTAGCTTGCAAGAGAAGCTCTGGATTATTAGTTTCTGCTGCTTCGTTAACAAGTTTAATGACTTTTTCATTCATTATAAGTTTCTGACCAAGGACACCTGATTTATTTGCGCTAAAAGGTAGGGTTTCTAATAAAAAGGCATTTTTGGTTGGTTTAAGGTCCTCTAAAATAGCCATGACACGCTCTTCGACTTTAACTAGAGCTGGGCCACCAGCACGTTTATTATAATGGTCGAGATCTGTAAAGGGATCGAGGTTAAAGAGTGTGTTACCAGCCTTTTCGTAACGGATATAGGAATGGACATTTGTATCAGCAAGAAGTTGAATGGCATCTCCAATCTTACTTTGGTCTATACCAAGAAGAGCTTTACTAAAGCGTTTCTTGAGGCTAGAAATATCTGTTTTGCCACCCTTCCAGGCAGATTCACTAGCAATAGCAACGCCAAACCAGTTAGGCCCAAAGAGTGTTTCGCCATCATCATCCCAGGAAGTTACCAGAATACCTTCAGTACCGAAACGAACACCTTGTAACGCGTAATCTTTCACATTGTAGAAAGAATGGCTATAGGCAGGGAATAAGTTCATCCAGTTTGAAAGTCCAGGAGCACCCCATTGTCTTAGGCCAGCATCCTGAAAAGGTTTTAAACGATTTGGTATACTAGCACTTTCCATATAGTGCCAGTTCACAACTATAGCGTCCTTAGGGATGCGCTCAATAATCTCAGGATGATTTAAGGCCATATCGCCCCAAAACATTGCTGTTTTCTCATGTTTTTTAACTATCTCAATAACCTTAAGTAGGTGATTGAGATAAACTTCACTAGTACCACCAATTTCTTTAGCTAAAGCACCACTCTTGCCATAAGGTAATTCCCAAACTTCGTCACAATTAATGTGGATATATTCAGAGGTAGAAACTGCAACATATTTACCAATTACCTCATCTAAGAACGTATAAACCTCGGGATTGGTAGGGTCTAGCTGGACACTACGACTACCAGGGCTATTAGAGAACTTAGCGAATTCTGGTATCTCGAGGAAAATGGTATTATGACCAAAGGTTTGGATAGAGGGGACAATCTCTACATGATAATCTTTAGCAAACTCAACTAACTCTTTAAACTCTGCAACAGTAAAAGTTTCGCCTGGCTTACCAACACCCTCTAGTACATGTAACTCCATGTAAGGAGAAAAGACGTTGAGTTTCAAATCACTCATTATCTTTATAATCTGTTTCATATAGGCTAGATTGGTGATAGGGCCACGAGATATATCATCTTGGAAGCCGCGATATTTAATTAACGGATAATCGATAACTTTCGTACCAACAGCTACTTTAACACCTTCAACATCATCGAGTAACTGGGTAAGAGTTTTAAGACCCCAATAGCTACCAACAGTAGTTCTACCTAGAACAACGATACGATTGTTAGTTACTTCTAATATATAGCCTTCTTCGTTTTCAGGAACTTCCTCTGCTATCTCTAATAGTTCTGGACAATAATATAGATCGGCCACAGTACCAACAATTAGTTTTTTATTGGCGTTATTATCAATTTTAAAAGGGCCATTTTCATCAATGAACATCTGTAATCCTTTGTGGTCTGCATTAGGAAGTTCAATTACATTTACACTATCAAAGAAGAAATACTCATCATATAGTGTTTCTGTTTTTGTGGGTAATGGTAGGAGTCTTTTTTGTGCTCTTAAGAGATCCAATTCTTCTGCTTTCATCGTTGTGCCAAGGAAGCAGATAAAAACGGCTAATAGGAAAAATTTAAGCTGCTTCATGCGGCTACACCCTCCTTTAAAATAGATATTGTAAAATAGCTTCATAAGCTAATGTTACCGAAAAGTTACTTGGTGTATTTGTTAATAAATCTTTTAAACTCAGTTTGTTTTCTACCGAGTTCGTTCGACATTTCCTTGGCAGCATCTTTAATTGTTTTTTCGGGGTCAGCATTCATTAAAACAGCTGCACTTAAGGCATTTTCTAGAAAACGTTTAGTAACACTTTCGGGCGATAACGCATATGCAGGTGCTTTACCTACCATGCCCTGATCTACCAAAACTTGTTTATGGGAACTGGGAATATTCAGATTCAGCAAAGCTTTGTGGTTGGCAGGGAGAAATATTCCCCCTGGGATACGAGTCATGATTTCATTTGCAACAAGAGACTGAGTTTCTTCACTTAAAAACCATTTAACCCATTCCCAAGAAGCTTTAACATCTTGACTTTTTTCGAAAACCATTATACCCATGGTGCCAATGTAAGCAGAACGGTTTAACGAACCATCTGCTTGGGGAGTACCAGGGACCATAGCCATTTCCCATTTACCTTTAAGATCAGGTGCGGCTACCTGTAATGTAGCATAGTCAAAGGTAGCACCAATTTGGATAGGTATATCGCCTGTTTTAAAAGTTGTAAAAGCTGGTTGGAGATCTTTAGGGATTCCATATTTGGTAAATAACTCGACATAGTCTTTAAAAGCTTTGATACCATCAGGTGTATCGATCGCAGATTTTTTTAGATCTGGTGTATACCAATCACCGTTTCTTTGGAAAAGAAACATAGAATAGTCAGCAGTACTATTGTGGCCGTAAGCTATGGAGAAATTTTTCTTTTTTGATTGCAGTTTAGGAATTATATTTCTAACTTCGTCCCAAGTATTTGGTACAGCAAGTCCTAAATCTTTCATGATATCGCTACGATAAAAAAGATTAAAACTACCGTAGATCATAGGCATTCCGAAAACTGCGTTATAGAAAGAAAGTGAACGCATAAGTCCTGGGAATAATTCTTTGGTTACATTATCGACTTCCTTACCAAACCTGGCTTTAAGATCGACCACAGCACCGCGAACCCCAAGGTCAGAAGGTCCAAGACCTCCAGTAAGACCGATGTCGGGGACATCACCAGTAGCAGCCGCTAACAGGAACTTCTGCTCAAAACTATCCCAAGGTAGAACACTGATTTTAACGGGGATCCCTGTTTTAGAAGTAAATTCTCTGTTTGAGATCTCCTGGTAAATGTTACACCATTCACCAGCCCAAGCAGCCCAAATTTGCAGAGTTTTTTCTTTTGCCGCAACACCCAACGTTAAGATAAGACAAAGAGCAACAACCAACATTTTCTTGTTCACAATAGACCCCTCCTGTAGATTTGTGTAGACTCTTAAATCGTCTTCTAGTAACTGTTAATTGTTACTAGGTTTAGATAAAAGATAAGGAAAATATCAACACCATTATTAATTTGTAGTATTACTTAGTCTACATATTTGTCACGAAGATATGATTAATAAACCAATACTTTCGGATCGAGAATAATTCTGATACTTGCACTTTGTTATAAATCAAATATACTTATAATAAAAGGGTTGGGTTAATAATTATAGTTGTGTGTTATGTATTAGCACAGTTTGCAATTGAAAGGAGTGCTAAGATGGCAAGGAGAGAAGGCAAACCCCGTTATATTAAAGTTAAAGAAGCAATTCTTGAAAAAATAAACAACGGGCACTTGCAAGTTGGCGATAAAATGCCTGGCGAGAGAAAAGTTGCCGAGGAACTTTCGGTGAGTCAAATGACTGCAAATAGAGCAATTCAAGAGCTGGTTAAAGAAGGATATTTGGAACGTGAGATGGGTGTAGGTACTTTTGTGGTATCTAAAGAACCAATCCACAAAATATCGCCCCGGGTTAATATTGTTCTTTTTGGTAGTATTGGTGAAGACGAAGAAGAAGATTCTATGAGTGTGAAGGCTAAAAGTCTCAAAGCAGCAGGATATAGTCATGATTACCAAGTTACTTATTTAACAATGGAGTATTTATCTAAGGATATCTTCATGGGTACAACCTTAAGGAGTCTTATGGAGGCAGGTTATGCCTATGGCTGCGAATTCTCCTTTTTAACGGTTCGTTATCCGTATGAGTTAGAGAACTATTTTGAAAAAGCAGATAGAAACCGCGAGAGTTTCGTTCTAATAAACCCATTAGAAAACTGGAAAGATTGCATTAAAGCTATTGGAGAAACTGGATTTCCTATAGTGGCAATTAGTGCACACTGGCCAGATATGGGAGTAAATTATATTGATACAAATAACTATCAGGGTGCCAAGATGGCTATAGAGCATCTATATAATCTTGGTCATCGAAAAATCGCCGTTTTTTATGCTTGGCCGGAGACGGCTAACACACAAGAACGTTTAAAAGGCGTTTACGACACCATGAAAAATCTACATTTAGAAATTGACACAGAAATGTTTTTTGATATTAGGGGTATTGATACTGATTGTATTAGGATGTGTACAGAGGCTATAGGTAGTATGATCGAAAAAGGGAAACAGCCAACAGCTGTCTTTGCGGCAGGTTTTGAATTAGCTTTAGCTGTTAACTCAGGCCTAAGGCACTTCAACTTAGCTATCCCTAAGGACGTTTCCTTAGTAGGTTTTGATGATTCGCCTGCCGGAATTTACATCCAACCACCTCTAACCACAATCAAACAACCTTTTCAAGAAATTGCCAAGAGAGCAATCTCTCTGCTAATGTCTAAAGCTAAAGATAGAAAGAGTGAGATTATTCCTGTCGAATTAATCATTAGAAGTTCGACTGCCGAAATACTTAAAAAGTAGCTTGTGTTATATAACCCGTATCTTTTTTCATTCAACAAAGCATAATTTAACTCCTGCCAACTAGATGTTTAAACTGCCCGATTTTATTATTAGAGATTGAACTTAGAAAATAATCCCTAACCTAACAAAAAGTTAGTTTGGGATATGGGTAAAGGAGATTATTGTATGCGAGGGATGAAAAACAGTAGTTTGCAATTGTTGGCAGTACTTATTTTTTTGCTAATAGCTGCTATAGCTTTAGCGAAGCACAATAAAGTAACTAAGACTAATTCCGAGAGCAATAAGTCATCTATTATTCAACTAGGGACCGCTGAGGTAAAGCAGCTAATTGGTGAAATGGGAGATAGGTTATATCTTCTCGATGTTCGCGAATTAAATGAATACAAAGAAGGCCATATACTAGGGACGACTCTTATTTCATTAGGAGAATTAGAATCGAGATTAGCTGAACTTAATCCTCAGCAGCCGATTCTAGTTATTTGTCGCTCTGGTATTCGAAGTAATATTGCTGCCCAATTACTTATTAAAAATGGGTTTAAACAAGTTTATAACTATCAAGGTGGCATGTTAAGCTGGGATGGTAATCTAGTTGTTGAATAAACCTGCCGCTAAGGGGTAGGCTATACACGGAAACTGTTATCTAAGGAGATGATCCTCACAGTGAACCGTGGTGTTATTTGGCTACTAATCATAGCAGTAGTAGTTATTGGCCTTTTTCTGCTTATACGACCCCCAAATATGACTGAGCAAAAAGACGAGATTGAAGACAAGATGGAAGAACAAAAAGAAGAGATGGAAGAACTTCCTGGTATCAAGCCACTAAATGATGGAACTTATAGTGGTCAGAGCGACAAAGACGATCATAATAACTATGGGTCTATTGAAATTGAAGTCAAAAATACAAAGATATCTGCTGTTAATTACAAAGAGTATACAGACAACGATCAACCCAAAGGAGCCGATTATCCTTATAAACCAGCTCTCGATGCTATGCCAGAATTGGAAAAACAGCTTGTGGATAAACAAGACCCAGATAAAGTAGACGATATTGCCGGAGCAACCGGAACTAGTGATAAATTTCGGGTTGCAGCCAAAAGAGCATTGGAAAAAGCAAGATAGCCCTCTCCAGGGGCTATTTTTATGTAAAGTAGATTTTGGTTAATCTTTCTAGATTAGGTGATTATATGGGTGTGATATTTTGGAACATGAATTAGCTCTAAATAGGCTTCCTTTTTTTAAGGCTCTCGTTTTGCCTAGTGAAGATGGTTGGCAAATTAGGACACTCTTAAGTAAACATTACAATTTCTCTACTGGCTTAATTCGACAGATTAAGAATCATGGAGTGTTACTTATAAATAATAATGCTTCATCTATGGTAGCCAAAGTAAAACCTTGGGATCATATAGCTATCTTTTTGTCTTATGAATGTAAAACTAACCCAGAATTGTTACCACTAACTGTTATTTATGAAGATGATGACTTGTTAATAGTTAATAAAGAGGCAGGGCAAATTGTTCATCCAAGGCACCAGTATATCTCAGGAACTTTAGCTAACGCTATTGCTGGTTATTTAGAAAAAAAAGGAGAACAACCAGCTAGCTATCTCATCAACCGCCTAGATAGAGGAACCTCCGGTCTCTTATTAGCAGCAAAAAATCCACTTGCTGCCTGGATATTATCAAACGAGATTAATTACATGGAAAAGGAATATTTAGCTCTAGTTGCTGGTGTACTAGAAAGAGAATCTGGTTCTATTGATTTGCCTATAAAAGATCCAGAAAATGGGATGAAAAGGCTGATTAGTTCAGTGGGAAAGCCAGCTAGGACAGACTATTATTTGCTTCAGCAATATAAAGAGGCAGCTTTGCTAAAGATTAGCCTCAAAACTGGACGCACCCATCAAATTAGAGTTCATTTAAGTGCAATTGGCCATCCTATAATTGGCGATGATCTCTACGGAGAAGGAAATCCTTTTGTCCAAAGGCCTATGCTTCATGCTCATTTTATTTCTTTTTGGCATCCTCGTACTGGGCAAATCTGCCAAGGTCAAGCAGAACTACCAGCTGATTTTAGTCAAGTAATAAAAATGTATCAGAGGTAGATAAATAATTTGAGAAGATAGAAAAAAGCCCCGTAAAACGGGGCAAAATTAATTATTCATCATCATCATCATCGTCATAATCAGATAAACTTCTTTCAATTTGTCTAAGGCGAGTTAAAGCAATAGCTTCTCTAGGAGTAAGTTCTCCTTGGGCTAAACGATGATAAATCTCTACAGAATCATTAAGTGTTTCTGAGAGCTGATCGGACAATAGTTGAAAGGCAAGCCAAATTGAGATGGGGGAGTATTCATCATCAGATAAATCTTCGACTTGTTTAGATAATTTTTCTAAGACCAAGTTAGTTTCAGTACGTAACTGCTCATCGTCAAGACCAAAATACTCCTTAAGCAGCCACTTGGGCAAACGAAATCCGTCTGGAATCCTACGGTTGTGTAGAAAATCAAACATACGGCTTCCCCCTTTCACGTACTCGCAAGGGTTAGAAAACCAAGAGTACTTTGCCTATTTTAGAATAAAAGGATGCCAGTGTCAAGCTAGGGTATTCTGGCCCTTGTATAGCATATACAACAAAATTAATTATTATTACCAACTTCTGTTAGAGCAAAAAGGCAAAGCAAGGTAAAATTATTTTCTTAGCGAAAGTTACTTAAAAAGGGAGGGGATGCTAGTGTTAGAGAAGGTATTAGTTGTAGGTTGCCTTGTCTTTGCTTTAGCTATGTTAACAAGTGCAGCAGCGAAGGACTTTAATGACTATGTATTAGAACAGATTCAAAAATACCCTACTGATGGATCTTACACATATGAATGGTCTAGTTATCCTGGTGTTACACAAGATCTAATTTATCAAGGTCAGATCTTAGTCCAAGGTGATCCTAGACATCGCAGTTATTGTTCAGGCATTACTTTCGAGGTATTTTTTTTAGCGTATCAGAAGTATGCGAGAGATTATAAGTTAGCTGAAAGTATTGGTAATCTAAACTTTGCCCAAATGGAGTTTTTTAGACGAGCATGGTATGGAACAAGTGGTGATCGTAAGACTATAAAAACTGCTTTAGAAGCTTGGAAACTTGGTTTTGAATTAAAAGATCGGGCTGATGTGCGTCCTGGTGATTTCGTGCAAATATGGCGTCATAGTGGTAGTGGTCACACTGTAATCTTTCTGGAATGGATCAAGAATACCTCTAATGAAATATCAGGTATGCGTTATTGGTCAAGTAATTATGGTAAAGGGCCGAGTGAAGCAGTAGAGTATTTTGGTACATCCGGAAAAACAATGATTAAAGAGCAAACTTATTGCCTTAGGGTAATAGAGCCGAAAGATTGGTGGGCCGCACAGAAGTAAAAAATTTCATGAGATTTGCTAATCAGGATAGAATATGCTTGATAACAGGATAAGGTAACATTTACAAATGAAAAAAAGAATAACTGTAAGGCGGGGAGACTATGAACAACTTGTTTTTACCAATGAATAAAGAAGAAATGGCCGCTTGGGGTTGGAACTATCTAGATGTAATAATAGTTACTGGTGATGCTTATGTGGATCACCCTGCCTTTGGAGCAGCTTTGTTAGGTAGATACTTAGTTAAATTAGGTTATAAAACAGGAATAATTGCTCAACCAGATTGGCGCAATACCGAAGACTTTCTAAAGTTAGGTCGACCAAGACTCTTTTTTGGAGTTACAGCAGGTAATCTTGATTCCATGGTAGCAAATTACTCCGCTGCGAAACGCCGGAGAAAAGAAGATGCTTATTCCCCTAATAAACAAGCAGGGTTAAGACCTGATCGATCTACTATAGTTTATAGCAATCGCCTCAAAGAGTGTTATCCCGATGTTCCTATAGTTCTTGGTGGTATTGAGGCTAGTATGCGTCGTTTAGCTCATTACGATTATTGGAATAACGATTTAAGGCGTTCACTTATTTTTGATGCTAAGGCTGATCTATTAGTGTACGGTATGGGCGAAAAACAGCTAGGGGCTATAGCAGAAAATCTTTCTATGGGCTTAGGAATAGAAAGTCTTTATAACCTTGCTGGCACAGTTCACAAAGAAAAAGAACCTTTTATTGGTGACGATACTGTTTTAATACCATCTTTTGATGCTATTAAAGATAAAAAGCAGTTTAGTTCAGCTTATAAACTTTTTTATCGTGAACTAGACCCCTATAGAGGTCGTACAGTTATTCAAGAACAACAGGATGGTTGGTATGCTGTTGTTAATCCACCAGCTAAGCCACTTACTAGTTATGAGTTGGACGATATATATGCGTTACCATTTTTAAGAAGAGCTCATCCTCAATATGATTTAGTTGGTGGCGTACCGGGCTTGCAAACTGTTCAGTCTAGTATAACCACCCATAGGGGTTGCCCTGGTGAATGCCATTTTTGTTCGTTAGCTCTCCATCAAGGTCGTACTGTACAATCTAGAAGCCCCGAATCTATACTGGAAGAAGCTAAGAAGATAGCAAGTGATCCACTATTTGGCGGTACTATAGATGATGCAGGTGGACCATCAGCTAACCTGTATGCAGCTTCTTGTCCTTTGCAAGAGAAGCGAGGTGTCTGCAAAGAAAGGCATTGTTTAACACCAAAGATTTGTCCGAATCTAAAGCTAAGTCAAGATATATATCTGCAGTTACTCGAGAATATTCGTAGTATCGAAGGAATTAAAAGAGTCTATGTCCATTCGGGTATCCGTTTTGATGTTGCCTTAAAAGATCAGGTATTTCTTAAAGAACTTTGCGATAAGTATGTTGGAGGACAGCTAAAGGTAGCTCCTGAGCATGTTTCTAACAATGTTTTAAAACTGATGAATAAACCAATGCACCATGTATATGAAGAGTTTTGCACAACTTATACCGATTTATGCCGAGCTGCTGGTAAAAAGCCTTATATTATTCCTTACTTGATTTCTTCTCACCCTGGTAGCACCTTAACAGATGCTATTAAATTAGCTGTTTTTCTAAAAAAGCAAGGTCGTTTCTTTGAACAAGTGCAAGACTATATACCGCTTCCACTTACTGTTTCTTGTACGATGTGGTATACAGGCGAGAATCCTTTTACGGGAGAACCTGTTTACATCCCAGATGAAGAAGAAAAAATGATGCAAAGAGCTTTACTACAATTTCAAGATCGACGTAACTGGCCTTTAGTTAGGAAAGCTCTAATCAAAGCTAACCGTCAGGATTTAATTGGTAACGGCCCAGAATTTTTAGTACCTCCTGAAAAAGAAAAATCTGCTAATTCGTTTGCCAAAAGTAAAGGTAAGCGATTAGTTAAACCGAAATATTCTAAAAAGAGGAGGGTGTAGAATGAAAAGATGGTGGGTGCTTGGTTTGTTGTTACTGCTTACAGTATCGATGCAAGCAGTAGAACTCAATATGTGGTTCACTAGAGATAATGAAGTTGGGCAGATTATCAAAAACATGACCAAAGAGTTATTTACTCCTAAAACTGGTATTGAGGTAAATATCTCGGTAATGACTTATGATGATCTATGGAGCAAAGCGATGCTAGCTCTAGCATCTGGTGATACCCCTGATTTAGCTAGTTTTGGATCTGAGTGGCCTGTAGAGTTTGGACTTCGTGGGGGGCTTGTTGATCTTCGAACTGAGTTTAAGGACGAATTTAAAACTATGGAAAAGAAGCTATACCCAGGTCAGATGAGATCGTTAGAATTTATGGGTACTGCATTCGGTTTACCTATAGAGTTTGGCTTTGGCCTTTGTTTCTACCGAAAAGATATCTTTGCCGATAATGGATGGAGTTATCCTAAAACTTGGGAAGAAGTAAAAAATATGTTACCCAAGATGCAAGCGAAAAAAATGAATATAGGTTGCATTTCCCAGTACTTGCTACCTGAATGGCAAACCGCATTAGGTTTTATCTGGCAAAACGGAGGCGTCTACATTAACGATGATGGGATAAGTTGTGGACTCAACTCACCACAAGCACAAAAAGGCTTTAAAGAAATGATGGAGCTGTTCACTGTTTACAAATTACCCCAAGAAGTTACGCCAATAAATGCTTTTGCTAATGGTGAGTACCCTTTTGTCATAGGGGGCAATTGGAACTATTCCTCAGTCGATCTAAGTTTTCCAGCTATCCGTAACAAATGGACGGTTGGCCTTTATCCTGGGACGAAACAGAGTGATGGTAAGATCAATCATGCTGTTTATAATGGTCCACTTCCTTTTGGTATATTTAAAAACTCTAAATACAAAAAAGAGTCCTGGGAATTTATTAAATGGTTTTTCCATGACGAAATTCAAGCAGAGTTTGGCAGAAGGGTTATAAAACAGATGCCCGGAGCATTCTTCTTTTCTGCTAACTCTGAGGTAGCTAAAAAGATCGATTATTTTCCTAAAGAACACATTCAAGTAATGTACGAACAGTCTTATCATTCGATGGCTCCAAGATATGGCTTGGGCTCAGTTGTTGGCTATCGCTTCGTTAGAGATGCAGCTATGACAGTATTATTAAAAGGAACAAAACCAGAAGAAGCGCTTTTAGGAGCCTACAAACAGGTTGATGCTGAGATGAAACGGAAAGTTGTTGAGTTCGATCGCTATATTAAAAAAATGAAAAAATAATCATGAAAAGAGAGCCTGGGGGCCAATGTCATTAAGTTAGTGTAACGAGATATTTATAAAGAGTTGTCAACGTAATATAAATACGTCGTTGACGACTCTTTTTTCTTTTAGAAGCTTAGAAGTTACTATTTTAGGGCATGACAAATAGACAGATGTAATATCTGTCAAAAAAACTTTTGTTTTATCTCGGATTCTAAGCTATTCTATAGTTGAAGCTTACAAAAGTTCCGGATCTGATTTTTCTAGGGTGTGTGCGACCCTGTCTTATCGGTAAAATATACTTTTGTATAAGAGCTTCAATATCAGGTGGATGTGCATTAACAGAGGTTTTGAAGAAATGTCTACAAATCGACATGGCCTTAGAGAAATTAACCTGGTAGTCGTATTTCCTTGATTTTTGTTGAATC
>ENA-UOOK01004801-UOOK01004801.1-fermentation-metagenome-genome-assembly--contig:-NODE-4801-length-14139-cov-3.468830_pt1 | contig 14139 bp, 8 predicted proteins | sample MGYA00245777_ERZ724023 | MGnify/ENA primary metagenome ERZ724023 (study PRJEB28704, sample SAMN03018312) | fermentation metagenome | biome: anthropogenic terrestrial biome; feature: soil; material... | reverse complement strand
CGTTATCCTGGATGATCTGGTTCTGAGCAAATGCCCCGTTTTCGTCCAAAAACGGGATGTTCAGGTAGCGATCACCTTTATCAAGGTTGACATACACCGAAAAATTATCCAGCAGTTGGATTTCCATTTGTTCAAACAAGAGATTTTTTAGGGTCTCTCTTTGGCTTTTATCTGGAACATACTTTTGCACAAAAGCCGCAATCTTCTGCCGAGAATTTTCGGTCAGCTCTGTTCCATCTTCAAGGTAATGGGAGATGATCCATTCACGTACGTAAGTCGGAATGGCACGGCTGCCAAAGCCGGCTTTGTGCACAAAAGACTTGTTGATCACAATCTCACTAAAAACATCTAACGCTTTCTGTTCAAATGTTTCCACAGCTGCTCCTAAAAGTCGAATATGTCGGTGTTCTTTTCATCCACCAATCTCTTCATGGTAATCGATTTGTTTACTTCAAATGTGTGTTCTTCACCGCGGGTAACAAAACGAATGCGGAGACGCAAGTTGGTCTGCTCTTCCGGGTTATTGGTCGACTTAAATCTTGCCTTTAACTGCACTGAAATATTCCTGTTGCTGTTAAGCGATGAGATCTGTACTGGTTCGCTTTCTACATTGCCATTCATGATGCTTACCAGAATTTTCTCGACAATTGAGTGATTGGGATTACCAATCTCCAGGTCCACTGTTTCAGCGCGGTAGCGGAATTCGGTTTTCTTGAGAAGGACCGTCAAATCTTGGACGGGTGCCCCGATTGGCTCAAAAAGCATGTAAGGTACCACAACCTCTTCGGGCAATAATCCTCCGTGAACGTAAGATCTTCTATCTGTGGCGAGGAAGCGGTTAGCTCTTCTAGCACACAGATAGTGTTCGGTATTACCAAACTTGTTCGCGGGGAGGAAAAAGCAGTCGTGCTTTAGATTGTCAGCAAGCAGCTCAAAGCGCTCGTTACTTACTTTAAGGTAACGATGGGAACGTGCTTCAAAACCTTCGGCCTTGAAAAATTTCATGTCCAGATCGTTTTTCTGCTCATCGGAAATTCGCGTTGAACCGTGGTCGGAAACAACATGGATCCGAATGCTTTCTCTCAAATCGTGCTTATCTATAAACTTGATGGTGTTTTCAACCAACTTTTCCAAGAGATGGCGGATGTGTTCTCGGTGAGGCATGCCAATCTCATCCGCGGATTTGTGCAGGGCTTTGTCGATGGCTAAATAATTGACAACGTAGGTTGAAGCATCAATCGTTTCAATCTTGCTCAAACTGCCAATATCGCTAACATAGCGAAAAGCCTGGTCATTAAAATATGGCACCCAGCCTTTCTCAATAATGCCTGAGTAGGTTTTGTCATCCAGCTGAGAGTATCCAACCGAGCCAGCCAGCAGACACTTTTTGGAGATCTCCGTTTCCGTCGGCAACATCGCCAGATATGGCTCGGCTTCTGATAAAAAGAAGCCCTGATCCTGGAGCAGGTCGCGCAGTATCTCCGAGAAAGACCAGGCTAAGTTATCGATCACCAAAATCAGGTTCACAACCCCCGCTCGTCTGAGTTCGGAGGATTTGTTGGGCAGGATGTTGAAAACCATGCATTTGGAATTGGCGTGCAGGTCATCCCATTTATTGGTCAACCATTCAGAAAAGCGATCGCCGATTTGGTAAAGGTCAGGGTCAAATAGCTCCTGGCGGTCGCACCAGGCTTGATATAGCAGGTAAGAGTCCCTCGCCCAAGTGAGCATGGTTTCCACGTCCCACTGAGGGTCGGGGTAGTTGGGCTTGGCCGGGCGGATCATCTCCCTTAGGGCGTTGATCCTGGTTGTGAGCCAGCGAGAGTGACCCCCGAACTTCTGCTCGATTTTTTCCATCAGTTCTGGCGTGAGCCAATCGGGATGGGGCGAAAGATGTTTTTCGATGGTTTCAAACTCAACCTGCAGCAGCCCGCTGCTTCGGTCAAGCAAGTCAGCCAGGTCTTCAGGGCTTGTTGGCTGCTGGTTATTAAGGAAATACGTCACTTGTTGGACAGTTTCGGGTATCCTGGAATCCTCAACCTTTAGGTCTTCCAACGGCAGTTTGAGCACCCTGAAGATGTCAATGGAGTCTTTGAGCACAGCAGCGCCAATCGTTGGGTAACTGCACAGCACCCGGAAGCGCATGAGCTGAAGCTTTAGAGAAGCCGGGTCTGCCGCGAACATTTCCACTAACTGGCGCTGTTCGCTCGACCTGGCTTTGTTTTTCCATTCTTCCATGCGGGCGCGCAGCGTTCTTGCCAGCAAAGGGAAGCCAAGGTTGTCTTTCCATTTCTGAGGCTCAACAGCTTCCAATAAGGATGGCAACTGCTTGAGGGGAAAGGTTTTTGACATTAGGATGGGAGCGTAATAATGAGCCAGCAGGGTATCCTCAAAGCTAAACCCTGGCTGGGGATGGAGATCGGACGAAAGCAGACCTACCTGCATGATCTCTTCATTCGTTACAGTTTCAGGAATATCGATGCCCCATCTTTGAGACAAAGCACCACGGGCGTCGATGGTTTCAAATGCGAAGGTGCCTTGTGGGTAACGCCTCGACATATTAGTAATCCAGTGAAATATTGTTAGGTTACGGATGACTAAAGCAATGTTATTCTGGTTTTGAATTGAGGATTCTATGACTTGGTAAGTTTTGACGTAATCGTCACTGTAATGGATGAAGTCCACATTAGAAGGAACAAGATGATCTGGATCATTAATTATGTGAATCACTTGTGATGTCCTTTCTCATGTTAGCGGTCATCAGTTCTGAATCTTAGATCATAATTCTTAACAAAGTCTAGCTCTTCCTCAGTGAAACCATAATATTCTCCCAGAAGATCATCTATTCTATCAAATAAAGGCTTCGTGTATCTTGCTCGATATTGAAAATATCTTGTAGGACCATTAGCTTTATTGTAAGTAACTAATTCAGCTTTATTCTCTAGATCATTCTCAAGTTCACTTGATAAGGATCTCAATAAAACGTTATTCATTTTTGAAAACCTTTGTAAATTAATCGGAAATCGTGATAGATCTCTTTGAGAGAAATGGAAACAGTCAGAATATATAGTCCAAAACCAATAAAATAGGGAAGTTGGGAATAGACAAATCAATGAGGATACGGGAATATCGGGTGGAAGAAATAACTCTTCAGTCATTGAATTTTGGGAGATCAAACCATTAACTTCAAAAAATGGAAGTTTTGAAAAAGCAAGCATATAATTATAGCCATTTGCTTTGTAATAAACAGAATTTTTTTGATCACTTTTTGATAAAAAATCAATTATCCTATATTTTTCTATTAACATTTTTTTTAGGATTGCTACCTCTATCGGTGAACCAATCTTGGGAATTATAGTATCAAGGACCACATCCTCAGGAATTTCTGTAGTTTCTATTAAAGGAATAAAGATTTCTCGTTCAGCGTTAAAGAACTTAGTAAAGTCACTGGAAAAAACGCGCATCTTTCTTTCAAATTGACGAAGATGTATAAAAGTAATCGACAACCTGAGTTTTAGACCATCAAATAGGGTGCCTGGATTTGCTGAAGAATCGATATTAATAAATTTTGTCGTGCCTCGATATGCCCTGATAAATTCCCTCGTAGATTTCATTCGCTCAGAAGTAATAATCGATATGGGAATGATAAATCCGAGATTGCCTTCTGATTGATTGAGTAAACGCAATCCCCTTTCAACAAAGTAGTTATAGAGATTTCTCCCCTTATATGTTGTATATATTCGATCAGTATATTGGTCGCCTAAAACATCGACATAAGGAGGATTTCCAATAACGCAGTCAAATCCTTTTTGTTTTATCAACACAAGAGGAAATTCGAGTTCCCAATGAAAGTATTGGTTTTCGGTTTCGAGAGAATACGCCAGATCAAAATCCTTGTTCTCCACCATCAACGTGTACTGGTTCTCATCGATTTCATCAGAATTGAAGAACAATCCTGTATGGATATTGCAAATTGCTTTGTAACCCAATAAAACCTGGTCCATTTGGTCGAGCCAGGCTTTCTTATCCTCTACTTCATTCCGTGCAGTCGAACCATGTGATGCGATCAGCTGCGATTTTAGAATTGCTTCTTCTACTGCTGATCGGAAATCTGGATCTTGTTCGAACAGAGAGAGTTGACGAGCTTGCTTTTTCGATGTTGAAAATGGGTAACTACCGACACTCTCAAGTTTTGTACCAACCAGACTATTGCCGCATTTAAGATGATGTTTCAAAAAAGATAGTGGTTGGTTTTTTGCCATGGAGAGTATCCAGAGCGAGAGTTTTGCCAGTTCCACCGCCAATGGATTCAAGTCCACACCGTAGATGCAGTTTTCCACCACCCAGCGCCGCCAGTAACCTGTACCGCTTTCCTGATCGCCATGGATACTGATTTCATTAAGAACTTCGGTAATGAAGTTCGAGATCAAATTGGCTGCATTTACCAAAAAGTGCCCGCTGCCCATAGCAGGATCGAGAACGGAGAGGTTGAGCACTTTATCGCGCACAAACACCACCAGCTTCTCTTCAAAAAGCCTCGAAAGCGTTTGCCGTTCTTCCTGGTCCATGGCAGTCGCAATTGCCTTGATGGTAGGTTGCTGTTCTTTCAGGAAGGTTTCTTTGAACTCTTTAAGCTTCTCACCAACCGTCTTCTGCACGATGTAATCCACAATATATTCTGGGGTGTAGTAAGATCCTGTCGCTTTCCGCTCGCTCGCATCGCCGGCAAAGTAAACCTCCCCTGCCCGAATGTGACTGCCAACTTTCAGTTTCCCACCTTGAGAGGCAGGAATGAACTGGATCTTGCCCTTTGAAAGCTTAACTTCGGTATCTTCCCGGGCGATGAAAAGTTTGTGCTCGAGTAGTCCTTCATACAGCGTACCCAGGTGCCGCACGCTCATGTCGCGGTAACTGATCAGTTTGACTTGCTTGTTCTTCTCCTGGTAGGTGCTTAGGTTGTAAATGACATTCACCAAGTAGTTATCACCGATGCGGGTGTCTGAGATGAACTCTGTGAACTTACTCTCCTGCGGGCTGAACAAGCCACCGTTGTAGGTTTGGTCAATATCCACGAAGATCTGTTCCAAGCTGCCCCAAACTGGAAAGTCCTCATTTCCAGATTTAGCGCTCTCAAAGCGAGCGCGGCATTCAGTTTCGATTCTCTCAAACAGAACGTGATTGTCATCGCTTAGCAGACCGCGAGCGTCGGCATAGAAGAGGAAAAGCAGCCGGAACATGTACAACATAGCGCTGTGATAGATCGTTTTGCACTGTTCTTCATCGTCCAAATTGGTTTCACCGCGGCTGCGCAGCGCTTCCACATAGCCCATGCACAGATCTGAGAGCACACCTTTGCCGCCTTCTTCGCGCTGCTTGAGAGCCTTGGCAAGCTCCTTTTCGATGTAGTCGATCTTATCCTGCGAATCTTTCTTAAATCGGTCAAACTGACACTTGCCTTCATCGTTTAGCGTGAAATTCTCGGCCTTCATGAATTTGTGAAAGAGCTGATAGGCATCTTTTGCCTTATCCTTCATGATCGCTTCGAGATCAATTTCAAGGTAGGTCTCATAAGGCGTAGGTTCGTCCTGGTGATAGATCCGCCACTGCTTGCCGTTGGTAAGGATCCCCCACTGCAGATCGCTTTCGCGCAGTGCTCGGATGATCTTCTCCGCCCAGTTGCGTCCGATGATAGTGTTATCCAGGCTCTCATCCGGTAGAACTATATAACATAAAGAACACGGTTTTCCATCACCGCTGCCCATTGGAAATAGTTCTGTCAGAGACTCGGACTTTGGTTTGGCATAAAACCCCAATGCCGAAAGAACCTCATGCACATAAGAATCTTTCCACCCTTTGAGCGTGCTCTTATCCGCAAAGTCACGATACTCAGTGATCACTTTGAGAGCCGCGAGCAGGTCTGCAGTCTCAACCTCCTGGGTGATCTCTTCGAGATAGATCTCTGAAAAGAGCATTTCGTCGTGGTAGTAAGAGAGCATTGTGGTTTCCTTTGCTGTTTTTCATTAACTTACACGTAGGCGACCCAAACCATTCCTAAGGGGCATTACTTTCTCAGTGCATCCAGGGCACGAAGGATTTCTTCCTTTAACTCATCTCCCGAATATATGCCGGTTATGGCTAACTCCGAGAACAAGGACGAGATTGTCGTCCTGGCGGCAGCTTTATTCGTTGGAAACACGAAGGTGATTGTTTCTTCGAGGGCGGTATAGTTTAAGGATCGGACGATCTTGTGCTTCTCCAGCTCATCGATCGCCTCAACTGTTTGCACCGCGCTGTAATTACCATGTCCATCCGCCACGACCAGTTTTACTTTGCGATTGCCCTTAATGGTCAATGTATCGCCAGGGGACAACTTTTGCCGCTGATCGCTGATGGTTGGGTCAGAGCCGTCTTCTGTATAGTAGATAACGCCAGCCTCATCCTCTGTTTCCGCATGGATGACAAGTGTGCCCTGGTAAGTAACTTGGTTTTTTCGTTGAGAGAGCGCGTTCTCATATCTCAACAGTGGTGGCTCCACGTTTGGCCCATGAATTTCAATGTGCTTCATTCCAGCTTGAATATGTTGAACTAAGGCTGAAGACTCATCCGAAAACCAGTTACTGACCTTTCCGAGTGAATAGGCTTCAGGCAGCGTGTCGAACAGCAACTTACGAATATCCGTGTAAGCGGTATTTTTGACTAGGGGTTTACTGTCGTTGTTATGCCACAAACCATATTGATCTTTTTGAGAAGCACCCAAGTTGTTATACCAGGACTTAAACGCATCTCGGATATCAACATCAAGGGTTGAAGTCAAACCGAACAGATCCGCAACTTTTTTCAAGACTTGGTTCTCAATTTCTTGCTCAATTGCTTCAGTTCGATCTTTGAATTCCTTGAGTTTAGTTTCGACTCGCTCGACCATATTTTCTGTAAGGGTAATGCCTGGTTCTTGGTTGAGCGCGCTTAGAAGGTCGTACTTGATGAAACGAAAGGGCTCTCTCGTTTTTATCTGGCTGAATAACTCTGCGAGTGTCTTTCGTTCACCCATGTGAAAAGTCGATGAACGGGCAATGATTGGCAAGTTTGACCACCAATTGGTAATGGCTTGAAAGGCTTCACTGATCGTGTAGGCTTTGCCTGCCGGCGCTTGTTGGTCAGAAAAAACCTGAGTTACCTTAGCGAAATACTCTTTTTCCTGCTCGCTCACTGGCTCGAGCAAAACAACAGTCTGACCATTTTGCCCCTGAACCAAAGACAACATATCGTCAGTGCTGGTGAATTGAATATCCGCAAGATTACTGAGATCGTGCTTGAAACGCAAGCCGTCCCCGAAAAAGCGACGTGCTAACAAGAGCATCAACGTCACTGCTAATTCTCCTTGCCCATATTCCTCAAAAAGAGGTTCCAGAAGTGTGCTCAGATTTTTCGACCCTGTCTGTTCAAGATCGGTAAGCTCATTCAGTAGTTTCGCGTATGCCGGGAAAGATGCGCGGAATTTAGCCATATCTTTTTCCGGCTCAAGGTAGCGGTCGTCTCCTTCAACGTTTGTCACCCGGAGTGCCTGATGATCAACTAAGCACTTGCGCAAGTATTTCGTCCCACCACGATTGTCTGCCCACGTCCAGTTAATGCTAACTGGCTGTGAAAGATTGATCAGGAGATCGCCTGCTTCCTTTAAGACGGACCGGGTACTTCCTGTCATGTTCAGGTGAGACTTATTGAAATCGATGTGAGCAAAAGTATTCCGTTTTTCCTTATACAGATCCGAGACTACCTTGTTTGCAACGTCATATTTCTTAGACTCCTGGACAGGGATTTCTGATCCTCGCAATCCAAACCAATTGATTTTAGCGTTGTTGAAGTAGCCATCTTTGGCATTCCTGAGGACCTTAAGTGCATCTTCACGGACAGCATGTTCTTCGGCGGCCTCAAATGGGCTGAAGGTCTGAGCCTGCTTCCTAAATTCATCGCTTTCAAGGGCTTTGAGTGTAAAGATAGCGTCATAAACGCTAATAGGTGTTCGCGGTACGGCGACCACTACGCGTTGTTGGTCGTTTCTTGCGGCAGCGATTCTTGCAGCATCAATATCCGACTCACTTTCGCATAGCACATAGACAGCGACCCCTTCATATGCGTTGACGCCGCGCTGCATTTGTTTTCTTGTGAGTTCCAGCTCTTCGAAGAAGGAGACCGTAGACCTATTAAAGTCTACTCTCTCATTGAGCCTAAAAGGTGTGGCAAAGACCACTTTCAACCTTTTATCTTCGTTGTAAACGTTGTTGTAATCGTTTGCTTGAAGATACAATTCCTCCCCTCTAAGGTTGATAGCCTGCAAGAAGTGCGTTAACAAATTTGTAGGCTTATTCTCAGGATTGTTTTTGAATTGATCAACCATTCGCCTGACATCCTTGCGGTCACCAGGTATTAATTCATAAATGCCGCTGTTATAAAACAAAATTCGAGCAGCAGTCAACTTTTTCAAACGGCTTTCGACTAGTTCTTTTTCTTCCGGAGAAACATAATCTAATGCAAACTCAATGTTCTGAGCGGTATTTGGAATTGCTACCCCTTGCGCACTGGAGATCTCATTGACCAACATGACCTTGAGTATCCTCAACATGAGCTCGTCAGCTTCATCGAATAGTAATTCGACATTTTGTCGAGCCAGGTAACTATTCAACTCATGAATTGTTGCCTCGTAGTTGCTGATGTGATTCTTTACTTGCGTCGTAAGGCGATTATTTGAGGTCTTCAGGCTGTCTTTGAAGTAATCCACTAAGAGATCAGCAGTGAATAATGAAAGTTTATCTTGCTTAAGGATATCGTTATTTTCAAGGAACCAAGGGTATGAATTGGATTCCACATTCGTCCAACCCTGCTCACCAGTATCAAACTCAGGAGCAAAAAAGCGGAAAACTGAACGATTATCTGAACCAGCTTCCGAAGCGAGACGCAGCAAGGAAAAAGTAGCCAACGGATGCATGGGATAAATATTTGTTATGATGTTATTCTTAATTTTTGGAGCAGGCAGCCAGTTAAACAAGCCTAGTCGATTGCATTCATTTGAAAACCACGTGAATTTGTAAGCGCGTGGTTCGACAAATTGTTTCCAATCTTGGGAATCTTTTCTTGGCTGGACAATAGCGGCAATAATGTCTTCCATACCTTGGGTTCTTAGAGCGACTTCACTGACACGTGCGGCAAGTGTCTCAGCGTTATAATCACCCAAGTTCCCATGTTGAGGGAAAGACTTGTGGCCAGCGCCGACAAAAATAACAGGTCCTCCATTATTCAAGGAGGAATTAGCGCAGAATTGTGCGAAGTCCAAGATAGTTTGATATTTTGCCAATCCCGCATCGATTGCTGCCCCAAATTCATCATAGAGTAGCACAATACCTTGATAATTTTTCTTGAAATCGGGGTTGCTTAAGAAATCGGCAATAATGTCCCGGAGATTATCTTTGGCATACGAGAAATCGGAATCAGTTACCCTGCGAAAACAGTGCCGAAAAGCAGTGAGCGATCTTTCATCATATTTTTGAAGGCCATCAATCAGATCGTCTAAAGTCCAATCTGGATAAAGGTGGGTAAGTGCAGACTGAAGGTCTGCATAGAACCGATCACTATCCTGACGGATTTCCCAGTCCGTTATTCTGCGGAGCGCTTCTTGATAGTGGCTGCTGAAAAGAATAGACGAGTCGTCCTTTCGTAGAGCATCCTCTAAAGCTCTCAGGACTGCGCCTTCAAAATCCAAGTTTAAGCTGTAACGGCAGATTGCTACCAGGTAACGGCCATTCTTCCGGGCGTCCTTAAGTGAAGCAGCAGTCCTTTCACCGAGTTCTTCGCCTGGTCTTCTAATGTCATCTTTCTGGGATATTTCGTAATTGGAAAAGAAAGATGACATCTCTGGGAGGTCACTTTGGTTAGCAAAGAAATTCGCTAACATCAATAACAAATGTGACTTGCCAGTTCCATAACTTCCAGAGAGAAAGTAGAAACGTCGGTCTAAGGGATTTAACGCTTTGGCAATTTTCTCAAAAGCTTCGCGATGCGCAGTGATTGGTTTATAGTTGCGCATGCGGGCTTGGTTTTTATCTAGATCATAATAATCTTCATACAAGTCGACATAGCTGGTGTAACCACTGTTTATTTGGACAATCTCACGAATTTTGGCCATTATTACCTAACTCCCTTATGCTATAGCATTAAAGTCGATCAACCTAAACACCCGACTCTGACCTTTTACGTCAAGGATCTTCAGGTCAGTTATCTCGACCGAGGTCTGCAATGCGACGATCAATTTGGCTTTCATGCTGTCTTTATAGCCATCCCATTGATCTGCGATAAGTCTGTAGAAATCTTTCCGCTCAGGATTCCGCCAGGTATCCAGCAAGAAATCGGGGCGATCCAGAATAAGCAGTGATTCTCCACGACTTTGTTCGATTAGTAAGCCGCGTAACTTTTCTGGACTGAACCTGTCGATTGTCTCGCTTAGTTCTGGGGATTGAATAAAGTACTCCAGGAGGTCCAAATACTTGCCACCTTTTTGCTGGCACAACTTCTGGCAGAATTGTGTCATAGAGGATCCCAATTCTGGGGAAGTGTGAATTATTGCCGCTCTGTAGCGTTCACGACTAAGATGGTTAATGAAGTCGAATATTTCAATTGGCATTTGTGCCACCGTAAAGTCGTTCAAGCACGAATTCTTGAGTCAAATCCTCTGAAAGGCGAATCTGATCCAGGTTAGCCAGCTTTTCTAACCGAACCAAACCGGCATAATGTAACCTCTCCACTGTAGCACGGACTTGGTATTCTGGTAAGTTGAATACCTTTCCAGGGCTATGTTCCGCTTGGCAAACATCCGTGTTTGAAATGGCAGTTGACCCAGGTGAATAGTGATCTCTGTAATACAGTAAACAGAAAAGAAACGTTAGATCTGGAACTTCTACTGGCTTGGCCTTCTCAAAGTTACCTTTTCCCGATTCTTTGAGCAATCCTAATTGTGCTAACTCGCTGCGAGAATATGCCGCTAGTACTGTCCCAACTTCTGTGGGTAGTTTTTCCGTTATTGTTCTTTCGGAATAATGGATTTTGAGGTCTGAAAAATACTGCTCACTAACCTGATCAACTGACAGTGTATCTTGTAAAGGCAGGATTTCATTTATAATCCGATACCATACCACGTAGTCTGAGTTGCTTGAAACGATGTAGTGCAGGCTCCAAAGCGTTTCAATCCGCTCAAAATATGGATCAGACTTCACAATTGCATGACCTAAAGGAGTTAGTGTCGTCACACGAGGGATAACCATACCAAACCCCGTCATCATGCTAATGAGGTTTTCCGCCTGCCGATCGGGAATGCCTAATTCTGAGACAATCTGTGGTCGAGACACCTTGTTGACTTGACCCTGGGCCAAAAGTTATTGTAATATGCGAGATATTTGGTCAAAACGTGGTCGGTATCCATTGGTAAATTGTAGTTTCATTTTCGCTCCGAAAGTAGGGTAATTCGCCAACTCATTATGCCAAGTATTATCATACCGGATGATCCAGCCAGCATGAATCATCGACCTGGCAAGGCCAAAAATCCCCATTATTAGTATGGCAATTCATAACTTTTCAATTGTACCAAAAAAAGACCAACCCTCATTGTTATCAGAGTCAGGTGCACACAACTGGATGTGCTGTTTGAGCACTCTTCTTCTAAAAATAGCTATAGTTAGAGCCATCTCATAGTGTTGGAAAATTTATTTTCGCCCAGCTCGGATCCGATAGCTCTTACATCATTGATCTCTGTGAGCTGCTTTATTGTAACTCGATGAGCTGTGTATATTTCCTTCCCACAATTGAGATAAAAATTTTGATTTCCATCAGAGAGATACTTGAAATTAGAAAGCCTGGTTATGTCATGCTTATCCGATAGAAATGGGCATTCTCCGCAAAGCTGCAGGATGCATTTTGAGTTTTGCATCACAGCCAGCTTATCTTGGGTCATTAATTCCTTGCCCATCTTTTGATGACTGACGCCATGGGACTTCTCCCGCCCTCTGTTCTTGGAAGTATTGCCAAGGTCGATCGTTTCTTTCCCTATTAGCTCGGAGATCTCCTTGAGAGTGGTTCTTTCCTTACCACCAAGTAACAACATACTGTCGCAGTTCCCTACAATCGTTTCAGCATGTTCTTTGAAAGCGCCTTGAGCTGACTTTGGGCTTAAACGAGAATTCAAGTCTAAAACTCCAGAATCCCATTGCTCAGATATGCAAAACGAGGAATCTGCTCTTACGTTTTATTACCAGTCTGCCTTCCATATGCCATCTTGGGCATGCCAATATACCCCAATAGAATCATCAGTATAGATCGAATCCCATACTGGTTCCAGGAAAGCAGCAATACCAGCGATTACCTCATCAAAGTGTATCGGTGGCAACTTCAACCTGTTGATAAAGGCATCCCATTTCTTCTGCATATCTTCATTGCAGTCAAACGCAATAACCTTTCGAAAATCATTCCTCTGGTAGGATCTTTCCCTGTTCGCGAAAGTTCTGACCAATGCTGTACGTAGAAGACTGCCATCAAAGTTAAATTGGAGAGAAAGATAGTAAAGATCATAATAATCTTTCATCCTGCTGGAAAATTCCATCAAATCGAGAATCGCATCCAGCTTTTCAGCAACAATCGTCTCAAGAGAATAAGTCTTGACAATCGGCGCGGCAAAGTCGCTCAGCTGAGTTGGTACTTTTCTAATCTGTTCCTCGGGATAAACAATGTCCCCAAAACCGAAATCAATTTTCACTGGCGTTTTTGTATTCTTTATCCTTGCCTCAAGAACGGCAGATAACCCAGGAAACTTCTTATCAATCGAGATTTGTTCGATCTGCCTAATCTCGTAAGCGATAAAGTCATTACCTGTCGGTGTGTTGATGATATTCGCCAGGATGCCTTCCAATGCTTCTATGGTATTCGTTGTATCTCGTGCCAGAAAATCGATATCTACGGTTGGACGACTGCTGAAGTCTGTCAGACAATAAATCAGATGCCCACCCTTCAAAACAAGCTTGTTCTTGTATACCGAGGAAGCCAAGCGGCGCAAAAATTCTTCCTGACAGAACAACTGCAGGCACAGTTGAAACGTTCTGTCTGTGAGATTCGCCTGAGTTTTTAATCGTGCCAAAACAGATGCAGCCCTGTCAGCCATTGATCAACACCCCAATGATCTCAGTCACTTTTTTGTAAACACGCATCTTTTTTGCGTAACTGGAAAGATTGCCGATGTTTTTCTTTTCATCTTTGCTATAAGCTAGAACAGCCTTATTGAAAAGTTCACTGTCAATTTTGTTTTGGTACTTGAAGCAGTCACAGATGGTTCGGTCCCGGTCATACATAGCTAGTTGGACATCATTGATTATTTGCTCAGTTCTGCCAAGCAGAAAAAGTTCTTCAGAGACAAAATATGGTTTTATTATTGGAGAAATTACTCTCATGCGGGTTCTTGTGACGGTCCGCGGAAAAGCAATTGTCCATTCAAGTGGTGTGCGATCACTATATCCGTAATGGAAAAGCGCGGAATCCATACAGAGGATTCCATCCGGGAAAAGCCTGGCGATGATCTTTTCATCTGATGAGTCCTGATATGAACCAAGCTGGTAATAACCTCTCCTGACCCGGTCAAGGTATCCTTTGTTACAAAGGTATGTGATCTGGAAGTTTCTTAGCCCGTTTTTGCGAAAATCAATATTTCTTGCGATGCCGCCATTTTCTGCAATCGTTTTTTCTGCAAGCGCATAAATATTCACGTCAGCCTCCTAACCATACACAAATATAATTGTTTGTGTATGGTTAGGAGTATATCCTCTTTTACATGATTACTCAAGTTGACCTTCTGCAATGCTACCCATCTCATAGATGGCTGTTACTTGTTCTGTACCTATCCTAAGGTTTGTACTAATTTCTGTCTCAATACTAAAGGCTTTGGTGGGATTTAAATCAGAAAGAAGTTTGAAATTAGGATGTTTAGTAATGTCGTACTTTTCTGACAAGAACGGGCGTTCGCCACGAAGCTGAAGGATACATTTTGAATTATCCATCACAGCCAGCTCATCCTGGCTCATCAGGTCTTTTCCCATCTTTTGATGACTTATC
>ENA-UOOK01004797-UOOK01004797.1-fermentation-metagenome-genome-assembly--contig:-NODE-4797-length-14147-cov-4.012844_pt1 | contig 14147 bp, 17 predicted proteins | sample MGYA00245777_ERZ724023 | MGnify/ENA primary metagenome ERZ724023 (study PRJEB28704, sample SAMN03018312) | fermentation metagenome | biome: anthropogenic terrestrial biome; feature: soil; material... | reverse complement strand
AATACGGCTTCAAGCGCGTTCAGCGGGTGCTGGCAAACACCGTACAGCAGAAATCATGGGACGGGCGCTTTTCCCATGACAACAAAGCCTGGGCAAAAAGCGTGTACATCCCGCCCGATAAGAACAGCCTTACAGACCACAATCTGGAGTACGTGGCTGAGAGCCACCCCGCCGTGCTGGACGGCTTCATCAACCAGTACCGCCGCGCGTATCAGGAGCTGGGGCTGTTCGGCCCCGGCCAATGCGAGCCGGGCTCCGAAAAGCTGAGCTACGAAGGCCGCGTTCTGGTGCTGTCGCCGGACATCTTGAAGGAAAGCTGCTGGAGCCGGCAGGATCAGCTTTGGCTGGCGACCGGGGGCTTCGGCTGCGCCCCCAATTCCTCCGGCCGGGCGGTGTTCGCAACCTGCCTGAACGATGGAGAAAAAGCGCGCTGGAACCGCGCCGACTTTACCGGCGTTCTGCGGGAGCGGCTTCTGCCCGATTGGGCACGGGAAAAGTTCTCGGAGCTTCAGGAGCAGCAACCGTCCGAAGGCATGGGCGGCATGAAGATGGAATGATCACAGACACAAAAATTTGAAGGAGGAAACGATCATGAGTAAAAACCAGGCAGCCGAAAAAGCCCCGGAGACGGCGCAGAGCGCCGCGGAACAGCCCATGCCGATGAAAGTAGACGTGAAAATCGGCTCCATCCGGCCGGAGGGCAGCGTCCGGGCCTTCGCGTCCATCAACCTGAACGACTGCTTCGCCATCCGGAACGTCAAGGTCGTGGACAGCACCAAGGGCCTGTTCGTCGCCATGCCCAGCTACAAAGCGGGCAACGGCGAGTACAAGGACATCTGTTTTCCGGTGACCAAGGAATTCCGGGAGCAGCTCAATCAGGCGGTGCTGGACGCCTATCATCAGGTTCTCACGCAGAGCCAGAACCAGGGACAGACCCAGCAGAGGGTGGCAACGCCCCCTTTTGAACAGGCGCCGGAGCAGGGTTCCGGCATGAAGATGGCGGGGCTGTGAGGCCCCGCTTTTGCTATGAAAAAACATATTGGAGGTAAAGCAAAATGAAGAAATTTCTGAGCACCGCAAAAAACAGCCTTATTTCCACGGCGCGGCGCGCAACACACAGTCTGAAACGGATGGCGGACAAGGCCAGATATGAGCTGACCATGTTCTGCCTGAATTCCCGCGGCCTTCTCCGCTCCCAGAGCGGAGAAGGCTACGTGGACACGGCCATCAAAATTCTCATCGCGGTCGTCATCGGGGCGCTGCTGCTGGCGGGCCTCTACGCCCTGTTCGGGGAAACCGTGCTGCCGACCCTGAAGAAACGCATTCAGGACATGTTCAACTATGGCGGCTAACGTGCCGCTTCTTCTGCAGGCAGTCAGCTTCACCATTCTGCTGACCGCGGTGGCGGTATGCGATATCCGAAGGCGGATCATTCCGGATATGCTCTGCGCGGGGATCGCCCTGACGAGCCTTCTCGCCTTTGAACCGGAAAATCTCGCCGGAGCGCTTATCGCGGTGATCCCGCTGGTGATCGCCCGGTTTTTCGGCGGCATCGAGGGCGGGGACATCAAGTTCATGGCGGCGACCGGGCTGGTGCTGGGCTTCCGGCAGAGCCTTGCCGCCGCCATTCTCGGTTGCACCGCGTTTGCGGTGTTGTCCAGCATTTACATTTTAATTAGAAAAGCGCGCGGAGGGGATACGGAACGAAAGCCGTATCCCCTCGCGCCCTTTCTCTCTCTCGGCTGCCTGGCAGCCTATTTTCTTTTCTGATGGGAGGAAATATCCATGAAGCTTTTGAAAAACCGCACGGTGCTGGGCGCCGTCTGCATCGTGCTTTCCCTGCTGATCTGCTTTGCGCTGACGCCGCTTTTCAATCAGAGCGTGTCGCGGAAGACCGCCGTGGTAAGGGTCGTCAAGGACATCCAGAGCGGAGAGCAGATCACCAAGGACATGGTCCAGACGGTGGAGGTGGGCGGCTACAACCTGCCTGAAGCCGTCATGAAAAAAGCCGATTCCGTGGTCGGCAAATACGCCAAAGCCGACCTTGCCCCCGGCGATTATGTCCTTTCCGCCAAGCTGTCGGACACTCCGGCAGTGGAAAACGCCTATCTGTCCAGTCTGGACGGGACGAAGGAGGCCATTTCCGTCAGCATCAAGAACCTTGCGGAGGGGCTGTCCGGAAAGCTGGCGGCGGGCGACATCGTCAGCGTCATCGCCCCGGACTACAAAAAGCAGGGCTCCACGGTCATCCCGCCCGAGCTGACCTATGTGGAGGTCATCGGCGTGACAGCCAGTTCCGGCAATGACACCGATCAGACCAAGACTGAGTCCGGCAAATCCGACAGCGAGGACGAGGAAAAGCAGCTCCCCGCCACCGTGACCCTGCTGGCAACCTCGGATCAGGCGAAGATCCTGGCGGAGCTGGAGTCGGAGGGCAGCATCCATCTGTCCCTTGTCTACCGGGGCGGCAAAGACAAGGCCGATGAATTTCTGGCGACACAGGATAAGCTGCTGGATGCTCTGTATCCGAAAAACACAGGCAGTTCCAGCGGAACAGGCGCCGGTACGAATGCCCCCACTACAAGCTCCGCGGCGCCGGAAAGCGAGGGGAAATAAATGCTCAATTTCATGAAGGGGAGCATTTTCTCCCGGAATAAACCGGCTCCTCCCCAGGAGGAAGCGGAGCCGGACGTCCGGATGCTGGCGGTCTGGGGCAGCCCCGGCAGCGGCAAAACCACTGTCAGCGTGCGTCTCGCCAAATATCTGGCAGACCACAAACGCGACGTGGCGCTTCTGCTGTGCGACATGACGGCTCCCATGCTGCCCTGCGTCTGCCCGCCCGCCGAGCTGGAGTGTGAACGCTCCCTCGGAAGCATCCTGGCGGCGGCGCATATTACCGACACCCTCGTCAGGCAGAACTGCGTCACCTTGAAAAAGATGAGCCACCTGACCCTCATCGGCATGCTCAAGGGCGAGAATGTGTTCACCTACCCGCCCTATACCCAGGAGCTGGCGGCCGAGCTTCTGGACCATCTGCGCGACGTCGCCCCGACTATCATCGTCGACTGCGGCAGCTATATCGCCCACGACGTCCTCTCGGCGGTGGCCCTGCTGTCGGCCGACTCCGTCCTCCGGCTGGTGAACTGTGATTTAAAATCCGTCAGCTATCTTTCCAGCCAGCTTCCGCTCCTGAAGGAGCAGAAATGGGACGCCGACAAGCAGTACAAGGCGGCCTCCAACGTCAAATCCAATCAGGCCGGGGAGCACATCGAGCAGGTGCTGGGCAGCGTGGCCTTTCAAATCCCGCATTCCTCCGAGCTGGAAAATCTGGCGCTGGAGGGAAACCTGCTGGGCGAGCTGGCCCTCAAGGACAGCCGCGGCTTTCGGTCGGAAATCGCCAAAATCGCAAAGGAGGTGTTCGGCGTATGAGCAGACGGCCCGATCTTTTAGCTTCCCAAAACATGACGGACAGCCAGGATCTGTTCTTCTCCTCCGGGGGAACCGTCCGGGACTTCCGTTCGGTGCTGCGCGACGTGCAGGAATACATTTCAAGCAAATACGCGACGCTGATCACGGACGGCGGAACCGAGGAAGTCAAGGCGCAGGTCAAGCGGTATATCGCAAAATATGTGCAGGATTACCGCCTGACGGTGCAGGGCATGACGCAGGAGCAGCTTGTGGACGCCCTCTATACCGAGATGGCGGAGTTTTCATTCCTGACCAAATACATCTTCGGAACGGGCATCGAGGAAATTGATGTGAACGCATGGAACGACGTGGAGGTGCAGTACAGCAGCGGCGTCACAAAAAAGCTGGACGAGCGCTTCGACAGTCCGGAGCACGCCGTCAGCGTCGTTCGCCGGATGCTCCATGTGTCCGGCATGGTGCTGGACAACGCCAGCCCCGCAGTGCTGGGGCATCTGTCGAAGAACATCCGCATCGCGGCGCTCAAGACCCCGCTTGTGGACGAGGACGTGGGCGTATCGGCGTCCATCCGTATCGTCAACCCGCAGTCCATGAAAAAGCAGGACTTCATGAACGGCGGCACCGCCACGGGGCCGATGCTGGACTTTCTCTCCGAATGCCTGCGCTACGGCGTTTCCACCTGCGTCGCCGGGGCCACCAGCTCCGGCAAGACCACGCTTGCGGGATGGCTCCTGACGACGGTGCCGGACAACAAACGCATCTTTACCATTGAAAACGGCTCCCGCGAGCTGTCGCTGGTGCGGCAGGAAAACGGGAAGGTGGTCAACAGCGTCATCCACACCCTGACCCGCGACAGCGAGAACGAGCGACAGCGGATTACGCAGACCGGCCTGCTGGACATGTCCCTCCGCTTCAACCCGGATCTCATCGTGGTCGGCGAAATGCGCGGCTCCGAGGCATACGCGGCGCTGGAAGCCGCCCTGACCGGCATCGGCGTGCTGACCACCATCCACGCCACCTCCTGCGACGCGGCCTATCGCAGAATGGTCGCGCTGTGCAAGCGCGCCGTGGACATGTCGGATGAAACGCTCATGGCCTACGTTACGGAAGCCTATCCGCTGGTGGCCTTCTGCAAGCAGCTGGAGAACAAGCAGCGCCGCATCATGGAGATCATGGAGTGCGAGATCCTGCCGGACGGCACAAGAAACTTCCGCCCGCTGTTCCGGTACCACGTTGCCGAAAACCGCATGGAGCAGGGCAAATTCATCATCACCGGCGAGCACGGCAGCGTGCAGCCTATCTCGGAGAGCCTGCAGAGGCGGCTCCTCGAAAACGGGATGCCGCAGGCTACCCTGAACCGCATCCTTTCCATGGGAGGTGAGGCGGCGTGAACGCCATTCTTCTGATTGCCTGCGTCGGCATGATCGCCGGCGCTTTTTTACTGCTCGGAATCTCTCCGCTGGGGTTTGCCGACGGGCTGTTCGGGTTTCTGACCCGGAGGAACAAAAGCCTCCGCGCGGAGATCGACGAGGCCGCGCGGCGCAAAAAGGCGTCCTTTTTCCGCAGGGAAATCTCGGAGGTGCAGGAAATCCTCAAGATCACCGGCCGGAGCGGACGGTTTTCCCTTGTCTGCGCGGCGTCCCTGCTGTGCTTCGCCGTGGGCGCGGCCTTCGCCATCCTGCTCGGAAACGTGTTCCTCGTGCCGGTAATGGCCATAGGGATGATGTTCATTCCGCTCTGGTATGTCCGCCTGACCGCCAGCCATTACAAAAAGGCTGTTGCGTCCGAGCTGGAAACGGCTCTGTCGATCATTACCACGGCCTACCTGCGCAATGAGGATATTGTGTCGGCGGTGGAAGAAAGCATCGCGTATCTGAACCCGCCTGTGAAGAGCGTGTTTGCCGGTTTTCTCACGCAGGTGAAGCTCGTCAGCCCGGATGTGGAGGCGGCGCTCCATGACATGAAGCCGAAGATCGAAAATGACGTCTTTCACGAATGGTGCGACGCGCTTGCCGCCTGCCAGTATGACCGGAGCCTGAAGACCACCCTGACGCCTATCGTCAGTAAGCTGTCCGACATGCGGATCGTCAACGCCGAGCTGGAATACCTGGTGTTTGAGCCGCGGAAGGAATTTATTGTTATGGCGATGCTGGTGGCCGGAAATGTCCCCATCATGCGCCTGCTGAACAAGGACTGGTACCATACCCTGATGCACACGCCGGCGGGACAGATCACGCTCGCGGTGTGCGCGGCTGCCATTTTCATCTCCACGGCTTTTGTCATCAAGCTGACAAAGCCCATTGAGTACCGGAGGTGACGGCGATGATGAAGCAACTGTTTTTCGCGGGGCTTCTGCTGGCCGCCGGGCTGTTCTTCCTTCTTGCGGATGTGCTGAAGCTGCCCACGCTGAAAGCGGCGAAAGCCATGCTTACAGCCGGAAAGGAAAATAAAAAAGCATCCAAAACCGTGGAGGCGTGGCTGATGTCCGGCGCCGTAAAGCTGGCAAGGCACATCCGCATGGACGAGTACAAAAGGGCGAGGATGGCGAATGTGCTGAAGGCGGCCGGTTATTCCATGACCCCGGAGGTGTATACGGCCTACGCCCTGACAAAATCCGGCGCCATCCTGCTGGGCGTGATCCCATGCCTGCTCCTATTGCCTCTGTTGACCCCACTGGTGGTGATCCTCGCCGTCCTGTCGTATTTTAAGGAAACGCGCAAGGCGGACGAACAGCTTAAAGCGAAGCGGGATCAGATTGAAGGCGAGCTGCCCCGGTTCGTGGCGACCGTGGAGCAGAGCCTGAAGGCCAGCCGGGACGTGCTGGCAATGCTGGAAGCCTACAAGAAAAACGCCGGTCCCGCCTTCGCCCATGAGCTGGACGTGCTGACGGCCGACATGCGCTCCTCGTCCTATGAGGCGGCGCTCACCCGGTTCGAAGCAAGGTTCAATTCCCCCATGCTTTCCGACGTGGTGCGCGGGCTGATCGGCGTCCTGCGTGGCGACAACAGCGCCGTGTATTTTCAGATGTTGTCCCACGATTTCAAGGCGCTGGAACTTCAGCGCTTAAAAGGCCGGGCACAGAAGATCCCGCCGAAAATCCGTGTGTTTTCCTTCGTGATGCTGATGTGCTTTCTTTTGACCTATATGGTCATCATCGCGGTGCAGATCATGGATTCTCTCGGCACCATGTTTTAGTTTAAGGAGGATTTTGTATGGATCAAAATGAAAAACAACTGGAGAAAAAACTGCGCGACCGGATCGAGGACAACTACCGTTCCTATATCCAGCAGCTCCAGAACAGGCCCGCTTCCGACCTGATCGAACAGGCGTCGGAGATTGCCGCGGTAAAGCTGGTGTACGATGAGCTTATGGACTGCTGCAATGCCGATGACGCGGAATACCTGCTCCGGTTCGATGATCCCCTGCGGCTGGTGAGCGACCAATGGCTGTCTGAGCAAAACGTGTCGCACAGCGACGAGCTGGGGCATGTGCTCTGGAATATCACCGACAAGGGGCTTGGCGAGGGCGAATACGCCATGCTGGAATCGCCGCGGGACGGCCCGGAAGCAGCCGGGCCGGTCACCGTGCGGGAATTTCTCGAGCAGCATCCAGGCTCTTGCTTCGACATGATGACGCCGGGCGGATTTGTCTGCCTGACGCCTGAAAAAGCCGTGCTTCTGCTGTCCGGCGAGAGCGTGAAGGGGCATCCCGGCGAAATCGAATACGCGATGGAAATCCCCGCGGAGGAACTGCTGAATCAGGAGGTACTGAACGCGGGCTTCCGCGACGGATCGTGGCATATTTTGAGCGGCGATGTCCATGATATGGAGCAGCAGACTACCGACTCGCCGGATCAGGGGGTACAGCTATGCTGAAGCTCCTCCGCTCCCGGCGCGGCGAAGGATATATCGACACGGCGGTGATGATTCTCTGCGTCATGCTGGTGATCGCGGTGGCGATGAGCGTCCTGCCGGTGTTTGTCACCAAAAACAGGCTGGACACCTATGCATCCGAGCTGTGCCGGGAAGCGGAAATCCAAGGATGCGTCGGAACGGAAACAGCACGTCGGGCGCAGGTGCTGACCGAGCAGACCGGCCTCGAGCCGGACATCTCATGGTCGAAGACCGGAAAGATTCAGCTCAATGAGGAATTCACCGTCACCGTCTCCGTGCGGGCCGATATTGGGCTGTTCGGCGGTTTCGGGAGCTTTCCCGTCACGCTGACGTCAAAAGCGTCGGGCAAAAGCGAGGTGTACTGGAAGTGACATCCAAAAAATTCCGTGCTATACTCAAAAGCAAGAAAGGATCGGCCTTTCCGCTCACCATCGCGGTGACGCTGGCGCTTCTTCTGCTCCTCTGCGTCGCTTCCGAGGGCATCCGGCTGATGATCATCGCCCAGGGTGTGCGGGACGCGGTGCAGTCCGCCGTGATCTCCACCGTGAACGACGGCTACGACAATGTGTACCACGGCGTGCGGGAAGGGTATTCCGGCGCTTACCAGCCCTCGGCGGACGACTTCGAGGAAAGCCTTGATTACGGCGATATTTACGGACGGTTGGATAAGCTGCTGGAGCTCCGGCAGGAGAATGGATATCATGTGAAATACGCCGGGGACGAAGCGGAATTCAGGCTGTCGGACCTGTCCGTCCATCTCAGGAACATGCCGCTGGCACCATCCGATCCGGATAACGCGAACGGTTATCTGGCCGACGTGGTGATCCGTCTGGAGGTCCCCGTGCGGTTTTGTGGAAATATCCTGCCGCCCATGACGGTCGATCTCAAGGTGCAGGCAAAATATATGCCCTTATTCTGACTATTTCACGCGTGCCCATAGACTTGCGAAACCGTCTGTGGTACTGTGTGATACTGAAAAAAGTCGATGAATCAACAACCATGAAAAGGAGGGTACCTTATATGAAACTGACAGATAAAATAAAAAAGCGGCTCACGCTTGCCGGGCTCGGCGTCTTGAGCGTTGTGCTTGTCGTCGCTATCGCCGCGCAGTTCAGGACGGGGACGCCCGCGGACAGGAAAGCGGATGCCTCCTCAACCGCGTCGGATGCCTCGGTTCCTTCCATCTCCGCACCGGGGGTCACGGGCTCTTCGCCGGACATCAGCGTCCCCGCCGTTTCCGCACCGGACACGACTTCTCAGAACGGCAGCGCTAAAGATACCGGAGATTCCAGCGGCATGGACCAGAGCATTCAGGCAGAGGTCACGAAGCCGTCCGAGCCCTCGGCGGAAGCGAAAACGAACCCCAATCAGACGCCGGACGGCAAAAAGGCTTCCAAAACGGATAACGGCACGCCGACCGCGGATTCCTCCTCCGAATCATCGACACCGAAATCCGGGGATAAAAAAGACGGAAAGATTTATGTACCCGGTTTTGGATGGGTTACAGATAACGGCGGTGGAGGATCTGGAACAACTGCCGATGATATGTACGAAAACGGAAACAAAATCGGCAACATGAATTAGCGCATCACATCACAATATTACGGAAAGCACGGCTTCGGCTGTGCTTTTTTTGTTGGAAGGAGGAAAATCCCGTGAAACGAATCATCAGCGCTTTTTTAGCGTTTGTACTGATGGTTGCCGTGTTTCTGCCGATGAATGCCTACGCCATCGGGGACGGGAATGTGGATGGCGGCGGAGGTGGGATGGGAGACGGGACTAACACGGATTTCTGGAACACCGGCGACGAAGGAGTGCGGGTAACAGTCATCCGGGCCAGCGATCATGCGGTTGTGACAACACCTATTGACTTGACAAATAAACACCCAGTGATTGCTGTTAACTTTAATAAAGTCTGCAAAATTTCTTATTCACAAGGATATGCTCTTTCTCCTGATACCCATAGCTATGACTATGTGAACCCGTCTCAGGCTTTGCCCAAGATCATCAGCACATCCGGAGGAAACGGCAACATCGCCGCGATCAAGAGCTATTTCACCGATGAGCAGGTAATCCGGAGCATCGCAAATCTGACCGGAATGAACTTTAATGTTCTGATCAACGGGCAGTACAAGCTGCTTCTGGAGCCCATCGCCTATATGACCTTCGGCGGCGTCAAATATGCCATGACCGCCACGGAGGCCGCGCTGTTCGATCAGCAGCTCGGGGGCGGACTGCGGAGCAAGATGGTCTCGCTCAGCCACAAAAACCTGCCGCTGGCGATGTTTCTGGAAACCCCGGATCTCGGTTACCCGGCATGGGGCGGCTCCACGACCAAAGCCGCGTCGGATACGGATATCATCTCATCCCTCGGCCTTGGCATCGTGAGGTTCAGCGAAGCGGAACCGCCTACAGTCAGCACGACAAACTATGAGTACCGCGTCAATACGGAGGTCATCACATCCGTGACGGTGCGGGGCGGGCAGTCCGATCCGGACAATCCCGTCACAGTCAGGTTTACGATTGGGGGCCAGACTTACACGGTCGGCGGCGTTTACTACCCGGACGGCGACAGCCAGCTGGCGTGGGTGCGCTGGACAACCCCGTCCACGCCGCAGACCATGACCATCCGCGTGTCGGTAAGCGGCAGCGGATTGGCAAGCGAGGGAACCATCACCGCAAAAATTGTGGATCTCTCCGGACACGATCCCCCCGACCCAGTGGCGGACGACCGGAACGACTCCTACGCCGCGTCGCCAGTTCCCAATAATACGCAGAAAACCTCGGCGTCCTGGGGCCTCTGGAGCCCATTCTGGCACGCGAATTGGGTTTGGATTTCCACGGGAGAGGACTCCGGCTATTGGGAAGACACCGGATGGTGGGACTTTAACTGGACTTCTTATTCCGCGAGCCTGACCGCTTCCATGAGCATTACGCCGGACGCGAAAGATCCCACGGCATCGGGCAAAGTTCTGAAAAGCGGCTATGGGATCAACCAGACAACGACTGCCAGAGTAAGCACCGGCCAGTCTTCGGCGGTGACGGACGCGCAGACCGCCGTCACGTACTTTCCGGAATTCGGGTACCAATCCTTCTGGCGGCTGCTGGAGCAGACGCGCTCCGGATACAATGCGGAGTTTGAGCTTGCGCCCAATAAATATTCGACCTATAAGCGCCGGACGCACTTCACGCCGATCTGGATGCCGGACGGCAGCTACACGCCCTATACCTATCTGGAGGACTGCTGGACGCCCGCGGGGATGCTCAGCATGAACCTCACCGACTCGGTAACGATACGCGGCAGCCTTTGGAGTGACTGGCACATCGCGCCTGTAAAGCCGTAACAACAGAAAAGAAAAAGGATCGCGGAGCAGAAGCTTCAGCGATCCTTTTCTCTGCAAAAATCATTTGAAAGGGTGAAAAATCCATGAAAAAGAAGCGTATTCTCTCGATTCTGTGCGTGGTTCTCGTCCTGACCTGCCTCTTTGGAACAACCGCGTATGCGGCGGGAAGCGGCGATGTGGCGGGAGCCGTGGAAGGCACATGGAAAACGGCGTCACAGCAGATAAAGACTGTTGTCAACAGCGTTGTATTCCCGGCTATCGACCTGATTCTGGCCGTGTTTTTCTTCGCCAAATTGGGCACGGCGTATTTCGACTATAGAAAACACGGACAATTTGAGTGGGCGGCGCCAGCAATCCTGTTCGCCTGTCTGGTGTTCACATTGACGGCGCCGCTGTATATCTGGTCAGTCGTTGGAATGTAAGAAAGAGCAGGCTGGCTTACCAAAAAAGCCAGTCTGCTTGAATTGATATTTATAAAATCCACTTTCTACGGATGTTGTATTGACAGTAAGCGAATAACCCTCCGGTAAATGCAAGCAATATCAGTATACACAGTACAGGTGACAGTAAGCTTACGCCAAGGATTGCACCGTTGAGCAGATCTGTTCCATAGGTCAGTGGCAGCAGGTAAGACAGTGGGCGCAGAAAGACCGGCAGACTGCTGATGGGCAAGAACAGGCCGCACAGAAACAGCATGGGAAACCGAAAAAAGTTGGAAAAGGTCTGCGCCTCAAATACTTCCTTTGCGGAAACGGCAATTACCAGCCCCAAAAGCGTAGAGGTCACGGCAATTAGCAATACCGCCAGCAGTACAGAGCCCCAGTTGATTCCGGCGAGGTCAACAAAAAATGCCGCAAAGATTACTGGAACAAAGGCGTTGAGCAGCCCAAAAAGAATTGCCCCGGAGAGCTTGGCGGCCACCATTGTGCTCAGAGAAATCGGTGCCAACAGGAGCCGGTCGAACGAACGCCCTTTGCGTTCAAAGGTAATGGTGACGGCAAGCATGGAGGTAGTGCCGAACAGAACGCTCATTGCCATCAGCCCCGGAAGCATTTCCCGGATATCGGAGAGGTTTACACCACCGGAGGAACGAATTAACTGCATCAGCGTCCATGACAGGGGAAAAATGATGCCCCAACTGATATTAGGTGGCTTGAGGTAGTAGTTGTGAATATCCTTTTTCAGAATATTCCAGAAGGCAATCCATGTTTTCATTTTGCCATGCCTCCTTTTTCCTTCTCTTTTTTGAGCTTGGTCGCTTCAACCCCAGTCACCCTGACAAAAACATCCTCCAAAGAAGGGCGTAACTCTTTTGCCTCAAACACGGAAATGCCTTTGCCATCTAGATATTGCAGGACTGGTGAAAGCGCTATCCGTTCTTTGCAGATCAAAGTTAAAGTGCGATCTGTATCGATTTTGACCGTACAGCCAGGAAAGCGCTCCTGAATCTCTTCCGTATAGGGCTTCATGTCCTGATCAGTGGCAAGTCGGATGGTATGGCCGTGAGAAACACTTTCCATCAACTCCGGTACCGTGCCGTTTGCCACGATCTTTCCACCTACGATAAAAGAAATTCGGTCGCAGATGCGCTCGGCATCCTCAATGTAGTGGGTGGTAATGAATATAGTAGTTCCGCTTTGTTTGAGATTTAGCAGAAGCTGACGAATTTGCCGGGCGCTTTCTACATCAATTCCCGTAGTCGGCTCATCCAAAAAAAGAATCTCCGGCTCATGAATGATACCTGCCGCAATAGTCAGTTTCCGGCGCATCCCCTTGGAATACGCCTTGAACAGGCGCTTTCCGGCCTTGGTCAAATCGAATTGCTCCAAAAGCTCTTTGGCTTTCTTTTCCCGTGCGGCTTTTTCCATGCCGTAAAGAGAACCGCAGAAGCAAAGGTTTTCAAAGCCGTTCATTTCGTCATAGAGGTTGCTTTCATCCGGGACAATACCCATGATGGACTGCGCCTTTTTGACGTTCTTCACAGCATTAATGCCGTTGATGAGAATGGAACCGCCGGAGGGTCTAGCAAGGCCGATCATTATGTTGATTGTGGTGGTTTTTCCCGCGCCGTTGGGACCGAGAAAGCCAAAAATTTCACCGCGATGGATGGAGAAGGTAATGCCATTTACTGCTACGAAGTCTCCGTAACGCTTACTGAGATTGGTGACAGTGACAATGTCCATGGTGTTCATGGCCGTTCTCTCCCTTCGCGAAATCTGAGCCATGACAGATCTCCTTGACTTCTTCGCTGCAGTTCTGTTTTTGTATATGGCAACGCTCCTGTTCGGGGGAATGGCAACCGCCTTCTTCCGGGGTACAGACCTCTCGCTCAATGGAGGCTAGTGCCTCAATTTCAGCGGCGAGCGTATGGAGTTCGTCCCGGTTCACATCATAGTGCATAAAATAGCCTTTTTTCTCGCCGGTCAGGAGTCCAGCATCCCGCAGAACCTTCAGATGTTGTGATATCGCCCCCTCGGAAAGCTCCAGTTTCCTTGCCAGCGCTCGAACACAATAGTTGTGACGCAAAAGCAACGACAAAATATTCATCCGTGTTTCATCGGCAATCGCTTTGAGAATAAGCGTTTTGTCCATTTCCTGCCCCTCTTCCTTTACGTCTGATTTAGTAATTACTAAATCAATTATACTGCACTTTTTAATTTCGTCAATACTAAATTAAAAGCCGACAACTTCTACATGCGAAGTTGCCGGTTATCCGAGATAAAGGATGTGCTGGAATGTAAAAAGTACAGGCCGGACCATTCACAACATAGCGGTTCGGCCTGCTTATATAAAAACGTTATTCCGGAAGTTGGTCCAGCGTTGTTAGAATATCCTGAAACTCCTGATTTCCGCTCAAAAAATCAAATACCGGGTTTCCGTTTATCATCTCACGGACGCAGTGATTCAAATAGCTTTTTGATTGATGTGTTTCGCTCATCTCGATGCTGTCGAAGAACGGGCTTGCCTTTACCGCATCATGATCCGAGGGCATCTGTGCGCACTTCAAAAATGCCTCAAGCGCATCCAGCGTTTCCTGTTCCTGCTTCTGCTCCGCATGGCACTGCGCAATCATCAGATAATGATTCAAATCCTGACCATAAATTTGATCCCGGCCAAACATTTTGGAAAGCTGCAGGCTTAAGTTTTCCATCCGCAGAGCAAGCGGATAATCACGCTTCTTTTTTGCAATCTTGGAGAGCGTGCCGAGGGCGATATTGCAGCCAAACGCGTGCGTGGCAAGCAGATACTGTGCCACCTGTTTTGACTTTTCGTAATCCCCCATGGCGTAGTAGATGGAAACTTTCATTTGGTTCGGCTCAATTTCCGAGCTGTGGATGCCGTCGAGCGCCTTTAATGCTTCCTCGTACCGCTTCTGCTGCATCAGCAGAGCACTCAGGCTGTGCCACGCAGCTTCGCGGATCTGGATGTCTTCGCTTTCGGCGGCCTCCCGCATCACCGAAAGATCTGAGTCGCTGCCCATTAC
>ENA-UOOK01004796-UOOK01004796.1-fermentation-metagenome-genome-assembly--contig:-NODE-4796-length-14147-cov-9.833806_pt1 | contig 14147 bp, 9 predicted proteins | sample MGYA00245777_ERZ724023 | MGnify/ENA primary metagenome ERZ724023 (study PRJEB28704, sample SAMN03018312) | fermentation metagenome | biome: anthropogenic terrestrial biome; feature: soil; material... | reverse complement strand
TTTCTTTATCACATTGTCAGATTTGCAGTAAGGACAAGTCATTTTTCTTTTTTTAATAAATCTTATCATCGCACCAACTATTCTCTGTTGGTCATTTAGGAGTTGGGAGTAATAATAAAAAGTACAATAGGAATGATAAAATTATTAAAATCAGGGCGACAAGAATTATAATTCTAAGCTCAATGATTGATTTACCAATCAAAGGTAATTTTGATGTTAACTTATCAAATTGCATGAAAACTTTATTCGGTTCCCGAATCTTTTCTTTAATGTATCCGGATTCAATTAATAGCTGTAGCGCATTCTCGTAATCAGCTTCTTTTACAAGTAGTTTTACGCCACCTATTGCATTTGAGTAAAAATTATTTACTTGTACTGTCAACTCATCTTTTATCACAACTTCAAATCCTTCAGATTCAAGTTTTCCTTTCGCAAGATGAGCTTCATGTGGATAAATGAAAGAAATTACAGTAATCCAGTTGTCCATTTGTGATGTGTCTTTTAAAATTATCTTAAATGTTCGAGTGTATGTGGCGTAAAGGATTATATGGCAGTTTTCTGTTTATCGAACCCTAAGTTTATGCTTGGTTGAATGCTTGAATTAACCACATAAACCCCATTGTTTTATTATGCGTGTTATGCAGCGTAATTTATTTATTCCAAAGTTTTTCATAATAAATTTTGTCAAAGATTTCATATTCATCGTCCATTAAGTCAGTCTCCAACATTACCATTGCCGGAAAATGAGAAACTTGATTTATTGGAATCATTAAATCATAAGTTACTTGTCCTTGAAAATCGAATTTCCACAAAGCAATCAATCTTTTTGAATCTATAATTTTTATCTGTAAAGAAGAACTTAGATTAATCGTAGGATTTTCCCAATTATAAAATAGCAAATCATATTCATATTTATTATTCTCTTGTTTATGGTCAACTATTATACTCGAAACAGGGTCATCCATTTGAAAAGTCATTAAACAACTATCAGTCAATATATATTTTGGAATGTCGTTGAATAAAATCCAGGCTCCTTTATATTTAAAGATTTTGACCCATCTTTCCGGTAGACTTGAATTTATTTTTTCGGGCTTATTTTTTAAGTTTTTCAAAATCCCAAAGTAAGTAAAACCGATACTTCCACTTGGATTAGTATTGACAATACCAAAATTTGTCAATTCTTTTTTTGCTTTAGAATTTACGGCATAGTCTATATAATAAATCCTTTCACATTGATTCATAGTATCAATCTCAATTTTCACAACTTTAGTTGAATCTGTCAATTTTGGCTTTAAATATTTAAAAACTTGGCAGTATCCCGTCAAGAAGAAATTGGTCAATAGTAAAAGTGCAAAAATCTGTTTCATATTCTTTTTTATTATGCTGCAAAACGGTTGGCTATATGGCAAGTAAGGGATTGCGTTCTTTTTCCCATAAAGTAACATAAAAAGTTGAAGCGGGATATAAGCATTCGCATAAACCACTGAGCCGACAAATTTTTATGTCACTTGTTATGGGTTGGGCTTTATTCATTTTTTAATCCTTCGATTTCTACTTTTTCAATTACTTGTCTTAAAATATCCAGGTATTTATCAATGTCCTCTGTCTTAATCGCTTTGTTTAAAATCCACTTTAAGTTAGATTTTGCTTGTTCAAATTTTCCACACTTTTCTAATTCTGCTTTGTAGAATTCAATCACGGAATCGGCATTTTTTATCTTCTTTCGTATTTCTTCAAACCCAGTATAAATACTCTGTTTAAAAACTGAACTTGGAGGATAGCCAAAACATAATCCTACAAATCCGTTCTCAAAAGTTTTGTTTAATGAAAAACCTTTTGAACCCCATCGAAATATCAATTTCTCTTTTTCAGCGAATCTAAACAATGATTCAAATACTAATTTCCCGTTTTTATCCAATTCCGCAATAAACTTGTCCTTGTCTGTTTTTGGTAATTGAGCGGAAGTATTGATTTTTGTCCTTATAAATTCTTCGTCTCCAACTACAAAATCACTTGAAATCATTTTATTGTCTGCATTGTTAACGAAATATTTAAACTCAACACAATAAACATCAAGTCCTTTTTTTCGCAGGTACATTGATGTTTGTTTAATCTCAGGAGTAACTTTTGATGCAACGATTACCAATTTAGAACTTTTATTCCAAGAAAGTTTTTCCTCTACATCTGATTTATAATACTCTTGGTGATAATCTTCCAAATTGGCATCTTCACCAGAATAATTTTGATAAATCTCGTTTAGTTGGTCATAATCTAAATTGTCGATAAACGATGCGTATTCAATTAATTGTGCAAGCGTTTCCCTTGGTGTTTTCCCTCTTTTCAGTTCGATTACAACCGTATTTCCAAATTGGTCAACTCCAAGTAAATCAATAAATGTGTTTAGGTTTGTTGTTACTTGTCTGCCAACTATTAAAATTTTTTTGTTGTCGAAAAAGTATTCTGGATTCTTTTCAAGAAGAATCTCCAAATCAATTTCTTTATTCTCCTCTTTGAACTCTTGTTCCTTGAATTGAACAAATTTCCCGTTTTTATCTATCGTGAATAATTTCATATTGTACTGTTGTCTTTTTTAGCCTTGCCCATAACGGATGGGTATATGAAACGTTTGGCATTTCAAAGCGATTTCCTATCAAACCGTTGCGATGTTTATAAAATGTACCGCCCTTAAAATTAGCACTTTCCGCCAAATGTTTTATATACCGTGTTACCAACTGGCCTTTATTCATTTTCAATCAATTAACTATCAATTTTGCAGTACCTCGTGCGTTCGGACAGATACACTCTTTGACAAGTTTTGGTCGTGCAGTTGGCTTTTCGAGCGACTTGGCAATGTGTGTGGCTGTGAAGCGTGGGCTATCTAAAATCTTCATAGAATTCTCTTTTCATCTCATCTTTTATTCTTAAATCACAATATCCAATCTGACGATTAGCATATTCTTTATGGTCATAATAATTTAACCTATTGGGCAGTCTATCAATTACAGATATAACATTCTCCCAAATCTTTTTTTCTCCTTCTAATATTGGAATATAGCTTCCTGACCAGCTTTTACTTCTCTGTATTATTTCAAGGTTTTTAAAAATTTCAAAATCACTATTTAGTTTTAGAAATCTTTCAATAAACTCCATTTTTAAGTCAGGATATTTATAACAAATGATGCTAAAAACAACATCTATACATTTGTCGTTCAAGTACTTTTTATCAATTATTGATTTCAAATAATCAATTGGTTTATTACCATGTTTATCTCTTGATGGGGAGAAAAAAGAAGCTACTGCATTCTCTGAAAAATAGTAGGACTCAGAACTGATATAAAATTCAAATATAGAGTCAATTATTTCTATGTAATTCTCCAGCTCCCAAATAAAATCAAAGTTCTCATGCTCTAAATCATGATATGATATTCTGTTTGGAGAATTAAATTTTAGAAGACGAATTAAAACATTTGAATCATGTATCAATAAAGTTTTAAGTAACTTTTTTTCATAGTCAAAATGTTCCTCTATATCATTAGAATATAAATATGCTTCAATTAGGGTTTCATTAGAAAAATTGTTAAATGAAAAACACTTTTCAATAAAATTCTGACCAACACTAATTTTAACTTGTTCTGTCTTAATTTTTGATAACGCAATCTCAAGAATTTCAGAATAAATCTCTTTTTCTTCCTTTAACGCCTTGTATTTACTAGCAAAAGTTAAATCCCAAAAAACATATTGTGATTTCAAGGATTTAATCGAATCTAACAAATCTGAATATAGTAGTAATAAATGCTCTTCATTGACATTATCGATATTTATTGTTTGATGAAAACAGAACTTCGTATTTTCATTTAAACCACCAATTAAATTATAAAGCTCAAAATAAAGTTGTGGGGCTTTTTGAAAGAAGCGATTGAAAATGTAAGTAAGATTAAGGTTAAAATTAAACTTTGTAAAATTGAGATTAAGCGCTTCTAAAAAGAGATTTGGGTCTATTTCGGCAAGATTACCAAATATTGTATTTAGAGAATTTTCATATTGCCATACTTGATTGCCACGACTAACCTTTTCTACATGTTCTAATATTAAAGTAACATTTGTAAATAGAGAATCATATGAACTTATGTCAAAATCACTACAATATTCTTTTAGTTCCTTTTGATGAATTTCTTCCTCTTCTCGCCAACCTAATTCTTTTTTTCGTTTCCTGTCTCTTTTTAATACTTCTGCTAACTTATAAAGCTTACTTTTATATTCACTTTTAATTTCATTAGAATAATTTACCTTAAGCCAATCTAGTCCTTCAAGAAGATTTTGAAGGACAAAACAATCTTCAAATTCTTCGGGTGAAAAATATTTGTTAATTATCTGATAAATAAAATGTAAGTCATGTTTTAAGATATCATCAGAATGTTTGTATTCATAAAAATTTAACCGATACAAAATTTGCAATACAATTGACTTATTTTCAGCTTCTAAAAGAAAGTTAAAACATTTAGTCCTAAATGTTTTTATCGAATCGGAAAGCCACAGGTGATATGTATAAATTGTAATTGCCCTTCCATTTCCTTCATTTTCTCTGTATTCTAATTTTAAGAAACTTGGAAGAATTTCAGTTAAGACATTTTCATATATCGTTTTATTGTCATTATTTCGAGCCTTCTCAAACAAAAAATCAAAGAGTATATGTTGAATGCGGTCACCATACATATAACCTAATCTCGAAAAGCTAAATTTCTCTTTTAAAGTATAAATTACTGCTGGCATTTTAGATGGAACCTTTATTGCATAATAAAACATTAGTTCCAATGCATCCTTAAAGAATTCATCATTATGATATCTGAACCGAGATAAAATTTCAAGGTCTTTCCCAGTTCCATATGAGAATTCATTTAATTCATAATTATATCTATATTCTATAGTTGATTCAGCTTCTTGATTATCAATTTGTTTTTTTAGAAAATTAATTACTTGTGGGCTTAAATAGAACCAAAACAAGTCAAGATACTTTAATGAACTCTGATTTTCACCTTGCTTTTCAATGTCTAACCATTTTTTCAGAATGAATGGCTTTAACTTTTGCTCTATATGCTTGTAATTGAAGGTATTTATAACAGGAACAATTGTATCTGTGATTCTGTTTTCATAGTCCAAATAATTATTAAGAAAGAAATTAAAACTTAATGTTTCGTTCTCAATGACAGCTTTATAGAAGATGTAAGTTGAAAATATTTGGTCTGATATTTTGACAACTTGTTGTTCGAATAAATCAACTAATTCGGATTCGTGAAGAGCATAACAAACTTCCCAAAACTTATTCTCTTCAACTTCAAGACTTTTAAAAATAAAATCACATAATTCCCTATTTTCTTTATCAATCCGAGAAAAGAAAGAGATTAGTGCTAAGGATTTCTGAGCTATGGGTTCTTTTAAAAGTTCAACTTCTTTAAATAGAGGTTCAAAATATTCATCATAAATCTGGGACGCATCATCAAGCTCTAATATATTTTTAGCTTTAACAGCTACCTTTGCACACATAATTGCTAATCGGGAATTCCCTTGAGCAATTTTTAGAATTCTATCAACATATGAAGCTTCGTTGATTTTAAAGTCGTCTGATTGAATAATTTTTTTTATTTCATCATTTGAAAACGCTCCAATCTCAATCGATTTTGAATTATAATTTACCGCAATAGACTTAACTTGTGGTAGTGCGTAATCTCTCACAGTTACCAATACTTTTAAAGTATTTATTTCCCTATCTTCAAATAAGCTTAATATCCACTGAAAATTTTTAGCCAGTCTATTTGCATCATCAACCAACAAAACATACTTTTTATCAGTTCTGACGATAGTCTTAAGGTCATCCCATATAGGAATTCCTTTATTTCCTATACATAAAAAGGAAAAACCATTTTTATCTGAATAACGTTTTGCAAGTTCAATCGCAAATTTCGATTTTCCAGTACCTGGTGCTCCATGAATTAATAATAAATCAGATGTTTCTAAATGATTTAATCCATCATCTAATTCTTTTGCTCTACCAAAAAAAGTATTACTTAACGGTGTTGAGATTTTATTTTTCTCATAGTTAGCAATAAATTCAGAGGGTTCTTGAATTTGACCTGTACCTACTTTTACTCCAACATAAGTTCCTAAAATTGGATAATCAAGTACTGCAAATGCTAAATCTCTTATCCCTTTTAAGTCAAGAATACACTTTGGATTATGTTTCTTACATAATTCATCAAGATTTTTCTTTTCAACTGGCTTAATACGCTCAGTAAAACATAAAATAACTTTATTAATTTCTTCTTTCTTTAATCCTGTTTTTGAAGTATCGAAGCAGTTTTCAATATCGGATTTAAGTTTATTATAGAAACTTTGTCCTTTTTCCAGTCGTTTTCTTGTAGTATATTCAGCAAAAATTAATTCATTGTCTGCACTAGTAAAATATGAATCAGGAATACCCTTTCTTGATTTCTCCTTACCAATAACACTACCAATCGGTGTGATTGTATTCGGATTTAGTTTCAAATACAGAAAATGATTGCAAAATTCTTGGAAGATGTCTCCATTTATCCTATCCAAAGCATTTTCTATTTGTACAGAGTCTATCATATGCTGTAGAGGGTTGGGAAAAAAATAGCTCTTTTGCAAGCTGAAGCATCAGCTTGTGTGTTGGGGCTTGCAAATGTGCTATTTGTGCGTTGGCTGTTCATTTTTAATTTTTTAATCACTGCAAAATTACTACTGTCGTTTCTTTCTTAGGCTTGTTGGTAACGGTAAATTGTATGAGTAGTGGCAGATTGCGTGATACTTTCCTGTCAAACCGCTACGCAGTTTGAGCGGGATACAAACCTTGATATTTGCTACTTTGCCTGCCATTACTTATACAAAGTGTTGTATGCTGGTGTTCATTGCTCAAAGTCAATCTGTTTCAAGTTTTTACAAATTTAATCTTTTATCTTTTCAATCCGCACTGACGTTGATTAGAAGTACGAATTTATTTTGTTTTTTGTGGGTGGGGAAATCCCAAACCGCCCATAAAGGCGGTACTTAGGGCTGGCATTGTAAGCTCTTCCCGCAAACTTTGGCCTGGTGGAGCCTGTGTGGTTTGCAGGATGTGCTTACAAATAGCGTGGGCTTTCCAATTATTAGAATTTTATCACTACTTTTTTTCCTTTATAAGGAACTATTTTGCTAGTCCCATCATCTAGTATTACAGTGAATTTTCGATTTGACAGCATTTCACTATACATTCCTTTTCTTTCTCCTATAGTTAATGTTTTTTTACTATTGTCCCAGGTAATAGGTATTTCTGTGTAAGCGCCATTTTCATAGTTATAGTTATCAAATTCATCTTCATACAGGGTGAAACTTCCATTTGCTCCAGTGTAAACTTTTAATTCAAGATTATCCCATTTTTTTTCTGTTGCATATTGTACATTTGGTCCTATTGGTAAAATGGAACCTTCTTTAATATATAAAGGGATAATATCAATTGGTGTTTCCTTGCTGATGGTTTGACCTCCAGCGATTTTTTCTCCAGTCCAAAAGTCAAACCAATTTACGCCCGCCGGCAAGTAGAGTTCCCGAGATTCAATTTTATTGAAATCGGCTTGTCCATCATTGTTATACATGCTTTTGGTTACCGGACATACCAATATTGATTTTCCGAACATAAATTCATCGTTGATATTGAGAGCCCTTTTGTCATTTGCAAAATCCATTACCAATGCTCGCATCATACTGGATTGATTATGCGTAACATCCCATGATGTTGAATAAATATAAGGTAGTAAGCTGTATCTTAGATTGATGTATTTCTCAATCGCATCATAGATAGGTTCTCCCTTTTTACCAAACTGATAAATTTCACGAGGGTATCCTTCGCCATGTGAGCGCATCATGGGGCAGAAAGTACCAAACTGAATCCATCGCACATGAAGTTCTCTATAATCTGGATTGTGTAGCGGGTTCTTAAAATCCCATAAGAAGAAACCACCAATATCGCTGTTCCAATAGGGCATACCACATAAAGAAACATTTAAGCCAGCTGAAATTTGGTTATGTAATGCATCCCAGGAAGCCACCACGTCACCCGACCATAAGTTAGCCCCATAGCGTTGCTGACCGGCAAATGCTGAACGTGTAAGTATGAATAGACGTTTTTCTTTCGATTCAGATAACTGATGCTGAGCAACACCACCCACCGTCATAAGCGGAAATGCATTGCGTACTTTACGAAAAGAGCCTAAATATGTTTGGGTGTCAAAATCTTCGGGCTTTTGATTTAAATGGTCTGGTTCAGAAGAATCAATCCACCAACCGTCAATGCCTAGTTTAAAAAGGCCTTTATTAAGATACTTCCAATAAATATCACGCGCCTGAGGATTGTATGCATCATATACCCTTACACCCGATGGATAATCCATTCGAGGGGGCCAACCTTCGTATCCGGACGAAGGCCAGGTTTCAAAATTAAAAAGTGCATTGATACTGTCAAGTTCCTTATATTGTTTGGTCATTGGCCCAAACGAATTCCATATAGAGATAATCATATGGGCATTTAAGGCGTGGACTTCATCAACCATTGCCTGGGGATTATTAAATCCGGGATTTACAAAATCCATTGCGTTCCATTGATAATTATTTCCCCAATATTGCCAATCTTGTATGATACCATCCAAAGGAACTCCGAGTTCTCTGTACTTTTTAACAACTCCAAGAAGTTCATCCTGACTCTTATATCGTTCTCGGCTTTGCCAAAATCCATACGTCCATAAAGGAAACATTGGAGCTTGTCCTGTAAGGTTTCGCATGCAAGCAATAACGCCATCAGCATTGCCGCCATACATAAAGTAATAATCGATACCGTCGCCTACATCCGATTTAAAATACGTGCTATCCTGCGTGTCCTTGAAAGTGGTTGGAGAATAATTATCCCAAAATAAGCCATACCCCTTATTTGACTGAAAAAATGAGATGTAATCATCGGTATTGCCTTGTATCATTCGTAGTTCGTCTCCACGTTTTGACATTTTGCCTTGCTGCTGTTGCCCCAAACCGTAGATTGCTTCCTCTTTGTCAAGCAGGAAAGATTGTGCAACAGTATAGGTTTTTGTACCTGCATCATCAAAATCTTCAAACGAAGTGCCATTTGTTAGTTCGGTTAAAATACTAACATCCTTATCGAAATATGATATTTTACCATTGATAAGATTTAATTTAACCTGTAACTTACTACTACTCAATATTAGCTCATCATCAACTTTTTTAGTGCTTATTGAAATTTTTTCCGGTTCTTTTATTACCGAAAGGCTTTCTTTGATAAATTCTTTCCCTATGGGATATTTAATCACCCGAACGGTTGAAGGGCTATAAAAATGTATTTCAGTCTGCACCGAATTTATAACAGTTCTTACTCCAAATTCGGTATTTTCAAATTTTTGTGCTGATACTATTGCACTCAATAAAAGCAATAAAATAGGAAGAATTAATTTAATCTTCATAATTGTATTTTTAAATTAAACATAACACAAAGGTATTGACGGCCTTATATTTTCGTGCAACAAGTATGTTGAAACAAACAACAACTATGTTGATTTTTTTATTTTTTCGGCATATTCAGAAGGGCGGCAACCATACGAATCCTGAAAACATTTACTTAAATAGCTGGTACTGCTAAATCCAACTTTTTCTGAAATCTCAGTAATACTTAAATGACCTTCGAGTATCAATTGAGCTGCTTTTTGCAAACGGATTTGACGAATAAAAAGCGAAGGCGATTTATCTAAAAGTGAGATTAATTTTCGATACAAACCTGTACGCTCCATACATAAATCATGGCTAAGCTGTTCAACTGAATAATTTGGTGACCCCAGATTTTTTTCAACGAGTTCAATTGCTTTGGTAAGAAAAAAGCTGTCTGTGGAATCAGGATTATTTAGTTCTTCGAAAGAATTGTTATCGGGTATTGATTTTGACAAATACGATTCTTTCTCGGCTTCTAATTGGTTAACCTGCTCAATTAAATTTTTAAGACGAATAAAAAGAATTTCTTCCTTATGAACACGTTCCATTCTTTTGCGAGAGATGCGGTTGTAAGATACGATAATGACAATAAGAGCAATTATAAAAAGAACGATGTAAATAACATATGCAATTGATGTTTTCCACCATGGTGCATGAATAATGATATTTAACTCTGTTATGGCTCCGTTCCAATTCAATTTATTATTGGTAGCCATTACTTTAAATATGTACCTCCCGGCTGGCAGGTTGGTATATGAGGCATGGAGGATTCCCTTTTCACCCAATTTTCTGTTTTGTTTATTTACCGAAATTTCATTCCATCCTGTGTCAATCCCAGTCAATTGATACCGATAATTGGTTTGATGCGGATTTTGATAATTGATTGACGAAAATTCGAAAGTCAAGAAATTTTGGTTGTAGGAAAGTTCAATTTGCTTTGTATAGGGAGTGGCTTTATTTAAAATAATGCGACCGTCATAATATTTTCCTACTTGCACTTTCTCGCCTCGTAAAAACAGGTTTGTAAATACTGGTTTAAACGGTAATTGTTCGGCAATGGTGTTTTCAGGTTTGAGAATATTAAAGCCGTTAATTCCTCCGAAATACAGTGTGCCATCTTTTGCCTCAAATATTGCCCCATCGGAATATTCGCCCTGCAATGTTCCATCTGAAGTATTGAAGTTGACAAAGCTAATAGTATTACTTGTTGAGTCAATTCTTATTTGCGAAATTCCATAACTGGTTGTTACCCATATATTATGATTATGGTCTTTTAACAAAGCATGTACAAAATTATTGCACAAACCGTCCTCTGTGTAAAATGTTCTTTCTTCCTTTAATTCAGGTTGAAAAAGTTTAAGGCCATCGGGCGTACCAGCCCAGGTCCAACCCCTGTTATCAGTCAGTACGGCTGTGTATTGTTTGTTATTAAACCTGTTTTGGATATTTTGATATAATTGTTTTTGTACGTTATCAGGTAATGAAGTTGAACGAACAGGTGTTAAAACATAATTGCTTTCTGTTAATGAATGATATTGGTAAATCCCAGACTGGCATCTTATATAAATTGTCCCTTCTTTGCTTTGAGCAAATGACTGAACGTTAATATCCTTTTTACTGTTTTTAGAAAAGTACGACTGACCTATATAGGTAAATCTATAACGAGAAGGATGGTAATACAACAATCCACGATTAAGAGTTCCCAGCCATAAGCCACCTTGTTTATCGTAAAAAAGAGTGCTTATTTCGGTGTCGATTAAGCTTCCGTCAACAGTTTTCAGAGTAGGTAAATACTGCTTTTCGTTGTTTTGAGGATTGATTATCCAAAAACCATGAGGACAACTAATGTAGGCTAAATCGTCAGTTGTAAGTACTAAAGTATTAAGGGTATAATCTGTTTCAAGGATTTTTTTCCATTTTCTATTCATCGGGTCAAAAAAGAAGAATCCTCCTTTACTACCATTACGGAGTTGATAATAGCCATTCTTTCCTTTTACAACAAGAGATGTTCTCTGAAATAAACTCTGCTCAGTTGCAGGATAGGCTATGCATTGATAACGCACTTTCTTGGTTTTTAAACTATAACATACCACTTCGCCCGTATTGTAAAACAGGTATATATTTTCATTGTCCGAGGCTAAATCCTGTAGGCTTCCCTGATGCTTACCTATATTAAAAGTTTCTGATTTTTTATAATGAATCAAACTATCACCGATGAGTAACCACATTCGTTGGTTATCATCAACAAAAAGGTCTTCTATCGGTTTGGATATTCCCTGTTCACTGAAAAGTTCTTCTAAATTAGATATATATTGTTCTTTGTAAAGGTTTAAACACCACAATTTATGATAATCTTTTATCCAAAGTAGAGAATCACTGTCTTGATAAATTCGGTAATACCCATTGTATTTGCTAAGTGGGTAGATATGTTGTGTGTTTCGATGAATGTATTTAAAACTATTGCCATCATATAAGTTAACATTTCCACTGGTTGTAAATGCCATTCTGCCATCGGATAGTTGCAGTATATAACGAATCTGATTATCGCTTAATCCCTGAGAAACATCAACTGAAGTAAATACAAAATCATTTGCAAAAGAATAGATTAATCCGAGAATTAGTAGCAAATTTGTTAAGATTAATCGTTTCATATTGTAATGATAAATATCTATTCTTTTAAAAGCACAAAAGTATAGAAATACAGATTCACTTTCAAATCGGTACGTGTGAGGCGGCAAAATTGCAATCTTTGGCAAAGCTTTGGATTTGGCGAGGGCTCGTGGGGCTCTGACAATGTGTGCAATGTGCGGTGGGGTTTCTTTTCTTAACGCGGGGGGAGAAAAACAAAATAAATTCCCTCGCATCGCACAGCCCTATCAACGGAGACCAATCCAATCAATCCGTTTTTGTAATTATTTCAATTTTTCTAAATCGTATCAATGTGTCGTCAAGGTTCTTCACACTTGCGTACAACGGTTGGCGGTATGAAAAGTTGCCGCTTGCGGGCTTCTTTCCTGTCAAGTTACACAAAAATTGATGCGGGCTACAATCCTTGAATAACCTACTATCCCGGCAATTTTTTATACCGCGTGTTAGCGTGCGTTAATTTTTTCTCTGTTTATAATCAATTCAGTATCAGGAAACATTTTACTTATCCGTTCTATTTCAGACTTGTCTATTTTTCCAGATAGTTTCAGTTTTTCAATTTTAATTTCTTTCAATTTGTCAGGTATTAAAATACTGTCTGTAAAAGAAATTTCAAGGTTTTTAATCTCTTTGAGCTCAAATATTGCAGTTGGTATCTCTTGCACTCTTATCGATATACCTGACCCCATAAAGTCTTCATTAGATTGTTTTTCAAATTGGTGTTTTAATCCAAAATTATCAATATCCTTTTTTCTAATCATCCAACCTATTTTTGGAGTCAAGGTAAAATCATTTGAATTTTGTTCTAATCCAATAAATCCAGCCCAAAGTTCCAAAGGTGTAGTTCGGGTAGTATCTCCAAATGATTCGATATATTTCAAGTCTACTTTTACAATTTCCTCAGGTAGATTACCTCCACCTTCTAATTGTTTTAAATTATTTCGTTTACCATCTTTGTCATACGGGAAAAATTTAACAATCCAACCATCTATTATTTTAGGAGCACCATATTGTTTCTGAGAATGGTATTTAAACATATTTCTCCAGAATTTTTCATCGATTTCTCCTTTTGATGTTTTAATAAACTCGGTTAAAATAGGTTCAAGTTCGTCTGTCCACCATTTTAAATCATATTTTTCTAATTTTTTAGTTTTATCATAAATTTTCTGCCAATCTTCGGTTGTGCCTTTTAATGTGATTTCAGGAATTCCACACACTATACGTATCACAATGAATTCAAAATATGGTTCCATTGCTTCCATAATTGTTATTTCAGAGGCAACTTTCTCTATAGGAGTTGTTGTAGAAAAATCAGATGTCAGAACATTAATTAAATCAGTTCCTGTATGTTTTGAAATCTGTTTCGTGAATTCAGGAAAAATATTTTCCCATGAGCTTGCTGGACTATTTAAAGTTAAATTGTCATTTCTGACAATTAATGATAATTTACCATCGAAATCAACGAAATTTTTTCTCACTATTTCTGAATTTGCACTTACGTGTCTGGCAAATCCTTGACTTATCAACAACCAAATCATATCGGGCGAAATAACAAATGGTCTGTGGTCTGCATAAGCCTGATACATTCCATTAAAAAATGAATGGTATCCAAAAAGCACTAAGCTGTCTGGTGCTTCACTTTTTGCAATAATATTAAATGGGAAATCAATACTGTCTTTCTTTATCTCGTAGGGATACATATTTACATCCGAAAGTATCAGCCATTTATACAAATCATTATAATCTCGATTGATTAATAATTTCTCAGGTTTTGATAATTCTTCTACTTTAAATTTCACTTCTTGTTGTCCAAATACATTTATCGTAATTCCAAGCAGTGTAATTAAAATTGAAAATAGTCTCATATTATTGTCATTTAGTTGGTTGATGGTCTGTTTTAATGCACGCTAACGGTTTATGGTATGGTGTCGTGCGGGAGTACGAGGCGATTTCCTATCAGT
>ENA-UOOK01004795-UOOK01004795.1-fermentation-metagenome-genome-assembly--contig:-NODE-4795-length-14152-cov-4.659076_pt1 | contig 14152 bp, 13 predicted proteins | sample MGYA00245777_ERZ724023 | MGnify/ENA primary metagenome ERZ724023 (study PRJEB28704, sample SAMN03018312) | fermentation metagenome | biome: anthropogenic terrestrial biome; feature: soil; material... | reverse complement strand
GCAAACAGATTGTAATAATGCTTCATGCTCTAAAATGTACTTTTTTACAGTCTTACGATTGATCTGCAAATCGCGGGCAATGGTGCGCTGGCTCTTACCCTGCCGAAAGCTGTCAATAATGATTTCTTGTTTTGTATACATGCTTATCATTTGTTAAGAACGGATAGAATCCATTCATGGTTGTAAGTGGTATACTTTTCGAGTAGAATGTGGGGTATTATTTAATTAATATATACAAGAGAGCCTATTCAAGCAACTAAAGCAAAACTTCCCTCTTCGTTATTTTTATGGTGAAAGTGCCAATGCTATAAAGATACAAGTCTGGTGTACATTGATAGCCAACCTGCTGCTGATGTTGATTAAGTGCAGCGTAAAGAAGTCTTGGAGCTTCTCGGGACTAGCCACAATGATAAGAATTCTTATGATGTACTACGTAAACTATAAAAGTATCCTCGAATATCCAGAAAGAGATTGGGATGTGATGATTGAAGAAGTTATCAGACCACCAAACCACCTTTCGCTTTTTGATTAGAGGGCTTGGAATAAAAAACGCACTTCTCAATCACCTATTCATAAGTGATTGAGAGATGCGTTATGCTCTTTTCTGAGTTTTAGCGGACACCAATAAATTAATTATTATTACATGAACATTTTTGTTGCAGGCTTAAGTTACCAAATTAACGAAGCCGATTTAAAAGAACTTTTTGAAGAGTACGGAGCAGTATCTTCAGCGAAAATTATTACAGACAGAGATTCAGGCCGTTCAAAAGGTTTCGGTTTTGTTGAAATGGATGACGAAGCAGAAGGACAACGTGCTATTGAAGAACTAAATGACGCAGAATTCGACGGTCGTACTCTAGCAGTATCCGTTGCTCGTCCACGCACAGAGCGTCCACAAGGTGGTGGAGGTTACAACAGAGGCGGTGGCGGCGGTGGTCGTAGAGATAGATACTAAGTATCAGTCTTAATTAAAAAAGAAATTATCGGAGCTGCATCTTAATTGATGCAGCTTTTTTTGGCTCAATACTAAAAATGGTTACTCCGGTTTTAATCTTTTTCTTTCTATCACATTCAAAAATATTTCAAACAGTTGAAAATTGCATCCACCACGGTGGAAATGTTTTCAAACACATTATACTCCCCTTTTTGTCCTTATTCGGACAAATTATTACTTAAAAATCCAATTCTCGATTGAGAATTGGATTTTTATCAGCTACTTTTTTAATTTTCATCAGCTTTTCCTTTTTACTCAGCATTTTCCTCCCATATTTGTTCAATAAAGCACCACTTGGGCGATTCAAAACATTTCTACGATTGTAGATTTCGTTTTCAACAGATGAACGTCCAATCTACTACCGTGGATTTGATTTCTAGCTTTTTTATGATGCTTCCTCCCATGAATTGTGAAAAATATCGGACTATTATTTGCAATTTGACACTTTTCGGAAACGTGAAAGTAATGTGAGTGTAAGATAAAGCTTCTTATTAGTAACTAAAATGTAAATATGTTTTAGGTTTAGGTTGATTGTAAAACTATATAATATATTATGATAGTAGTTTGCTAAAAACACTATTGGGATATAGTGACTTTAAAAACTTTTGATTGCTTGTGAAAAGTCTCCATTTAATCAAACCTCTCTCTCTTCTATCTTGTTCTTTAATATGCTGCAACAAATTTATAATCAGTACCGTCCCACTCGCTATATACATGATACATTTTGCCGTTTGTTACGGTTTTGGGGGATATATTGGTGGATGTATTCTGGTATATGCTGCCCCTAAAAGTAGCTTCCCCACTCAATTGTGGCACATCAGCATGGCTTGCTACCCACCTATAAAAAACGATGCTTTCGCCGGCTGCTAATTTTTGTCCGTAAAGAGGCAACCAATTGAATTCATTGATTTTAAACCACAAATCTCTATCTCGTTCTTTGGTTGAAGATTCATATGAGAATGCTTGCGTGGAAACATCAAAATATATGGTATTGCTGCTAGGAATACCGTTCCACGCCCACTTCGTGCCTTGTGGATTGTCTAATTTTAGTTCTTCTGGCATATCCATCTCTACTCCACTACTGTTCTTAAAGTGTAGTGCCATCATCCAACCACTGTGTTTTAGGTTTATTGGCGCTATTGCCGGCTCTGAGCTATTTTCGATATTGGCTTGTGAGAAATAGAGCATGGGGCGTGCTATCCCTTTTCCGGTACTTCCCATCTTATCAAGTGTGATGCACTGCTCTTCACTGTTCTCCAGTTCATATAACATCGAGCCATCTTTGAAATAGCCACCGTTATCATCTCGCGTATCTGTTTTTTGATACACACCAAAGAGACAGAAGCTGGCATTGTTAGGAATTTCGCTTGGCACGGTAATGGTAAACTGGGCAGACTTACCATTGTTAGAAATACTACTTCCCACTATAGGGGCATCGTTGTGATAATAAGTACCATCTTTCTCAAAGCAGAGCATCAATTTGTCACCCTCTTCCCATTTGAGTTCTAAACCATAGCTTCCCGATTCAGCATCGGGTGTAAGCGATACACGTGTTTGAGCATCATCGTTGGCTTCGGGCATTGCAGCACTTACAGTGAATGTGCGGTTTTCTTGTGCTTCAATTTCTAAATTGTCTTGTGTGCAGCTCACCATTATCATGGCAAGGAGTGCGAGTGTAAATAATGTTTTTTTCATTTTTTTTTACGATTTGTGGGGTTTGACTTGAGAGCATTATAGTGTAACTGTTTGCCAATTAGTCCCCTGTTTGTAATTACTAATTATCTGTTACCAACCTTCACCAGGCATACTTGGCAAATCACTACTTCCACTTTGGAGGATGTTTTGCTCCAGTTCAATGTCGATAATTTCGATGTGTGGTGCAGCGTATGTTGTTGCTCCCACTTTCTCTGGTAATGATACTCGTAATTTCTCTTCTCGATAATTTGAATTGTTAGTTACAATCTCTTTGAAATTTTCAATAATCGAATTTGTGTTCATAATTTTTGTTTTTTAAATTAGTAAATAGTTCAATTTTAAAACTTAGTGGATGCTCCGCCGCCTCCACTTTTTCCTCCTCCCCACGAACCTCCCTTAGTAAAATTACCGCTTCGGTAAGTGGTATTATTTCCGCTGTTTGTAGATTCTGTTTGTGGTTTCACATATTTATAAGGAACCAACTCCTTATGCACAAATCCACATTTAGAACAAACGAACTCATACTCTTTCATGCCATCCTGTCCAGGTATTGCCTGTTGCTTGATTATGGGTTCTCCCTTTTTCAAGCTGACAGTGCCAGTTGATTTGCAACTCTGACAATCAATCTTTGCATTCTTGGCACCACCCTTGAAAAGTCTGAATAGGATAAATACAGGAAAAAATAATACGGCAAGCAAACATCCCAATCCACCAGCTGATTTCTGCTTGATGGCACCTAAATAGGGTGAAGATTCTTCAGATACTTTCTTTTTCTTTCTGCTCTCATTAAAAGCTAATGCTCCTACACCTAATACCAGCCAGATGATAATTGGCAAAGTCATGCTTTTTGCGTCAATGGGTTCTTTTATAAGTTCAGAAGTTCCCTTAAGAACTTTTTCTATCTCATCCACCCCCGCAATCAGTCCTTCTCCATAGGCATCTTCCTTCAGAAACGGTATCATTTTTTGAGCTTGAATCAGTTTTGATGTGCCATCACTCAATGTGCTTTCTATTCCGTAACCCGTTTCAAATACAATTTCTCTTTTCCCATCAGCTGTCAGAAGCAAGATAAGCAATCCGTTGTCTGAATTTTGATCGCCTAATCCCCAATAGCCGAATAATTCTGTTGCAAATTCTTTTGCAGAAGTGTATTGCTCATCAATATCAGGAATTACGACAATTGCCGTCTGAACATCTAATGATTCTCTTATCTCAAATAGTTTTTTGTTCAGTATTTCCTTGTCATTGTATGTGATCACCTGCTCAGGATCTGAAATGAACTGTTGAGCATCTCTTAGCTGCACATTGGGCACCTCTCTCACCGTGTATTGAACTTGTGCATACGAAACTAAATTAAGCAACAGCAGAAACACTATTGTCAAAGATTTCAAAATTGAATTTCTCATACCTGTTTTATCTTTTAAGTTGTTATATTAGAATTTCACATCAGGTTTTGTATCACTGTCGGGAGCAGATTCAAAATAATCTTGTTTCTCGAACCCAAACAATCCGACAACCAGATTTTTTGGAAATCGTCTTCGGTAAGTGTTGTAAACTCTCACTGTTTCGTTGAATCGCTTTCGCTCCACCCCTATTCTATTTTCAGTGCCTTCCAGCTGTCCTTGCAGCATGATGAAATTTTCGTTGGCTTTCAAATCGGGATAGTTTTCTACAATCATTATTAATCGAGACAGTGCATAGCTCAGCTCTGCTTGTTTTTCACTGAATTGCTGTAAATTCTCTGCATTGAGCTGGTCGCTCTCGATGTTTGTATTTGTGGCATTGGCTCTTGCTTCAATCACCTGTCTGAATGTTTCTTGCTCGTGCGAAGCATATCCCTTAACGGTTTCAACCAAGTTCATTATCAGATCGGCTCGCCGCTGGTATTGATTTTCTACTTGCGACCAAGCCATTTTCACGTTCTCTTCGCGTTTAATTAGCCTGTTGTATGTCCCCCAAAAAAAGGGAACAATCAACAGTAATACTGTGAATATTACGAACCAAATGATTATTTTTCTACCCATACTTTCTTTTATTTTTTTTTCTGTTACCCAAGCATCATTATCAGTGCCGCTATAACAGCTATTATTGCAGCTATCAGCAATATAATCTTGGTTTTATCTTTTGGATATTCACCAATAACCTGCCCGGTACGACCATTTACCACAAATTGATAGAGTTTACCGTTGAATTTAAAGGCACTGATCCAGATCGGCAACAGCAGCAGTTTGAACATCAAGTTGTTGTATTGTGTGTTTTTACTGCTAACCTTTTGTTTGTTGCCTCCAATGTCAGAGCGGATAGTACTATCAATCACATTATCCATTTTCTCTTTGGCTCTATTCACTCCTTCTCTGAAATCAATTTGATAAATTTCGGTGATAAACCCCGCCATAAACTCCTGCCGATAGGCCACACAGTTCGTCATGTCCCAGTTGGTTAGCTGGTTCATAATTTTGGGTGGAAGTGTTTTTGCCGCGGGAACTACTACATCATCAAAAGATACTGATACATCTCCCCGCGCAGGATACCAATCTGTAACAGTGCGACGAACTTCTTCTCCTTTGTTGTTGCGAGAAGTTTCAGTACGGTCTTCGCCACGTTCGCCGGTATAGTCGGTATAGGTATCGGCATCGTAGGTCCAAAAAGGCAGATATACACCTTTGAACATCTCATTGTCCACTCCTCCTTTTTTTAGCTCCGATGGCAGAAACCATTTCTTTCCCAGCCATTTTGTGAAATTTGCACTACTCTGTTTTTCGGTTATTTTAAACGGAAGCAGATATTTCGGTTGCCAAAAACGCTTTATGGATGCTTCGTCTAATATAAGAGGCGTAGAACAAAACACGCATTTTGCTGCCGAAATATTGGGAGCCAATGTAGTATTGGCGCCACATTGCCGGCATTTTATTTCAGAAACTTCTACGGTTTGATCCTCGTTGTTTTCATTGGCACGGTCTTTCCAATAGTTGAAATCGTTTTCTTCTATTTCGGCGGCTGTTTTATCGAGCTCTGCGCTCTTTCCACAATACACGCATTTCAAATCTTCATCGGCAGGTGAGTACTGCATTATGCCACCACACGCTTTGCATTTTGTCTGCAAAGCATCGGTTATAGGTTGTTTTATTTCAGTCATTGTACCATTTTTCATTTCCATAGAATTTAGTTTAATCAAGATTCGATTTATTGATGTATTTAAAGAAGCAGTACATTATGAATCAACCAGCACCATTACTCAATCCCAAATTCTTTAGCGCTTAGGGGACGTTGTTCTTTAAGTGTCTCAAAATTCAAAAAATCCATTATTGAGAACAAATCGTCAAACTTTCGTTCCAAATTTTCACTTGCGTAAGTTTCAAACTCATGTTGTCTTTCGTCTAACTGTTTTTCAGTATTTGCTGTAACTTTAGGATCTAATTTGTCTAACGCATCCCATGAAGCAATAGCACTAGTCATTATGTAATCTTGACGCGTCTCTTCGTCTTTTTTGGCGAGGACTTTTCCGTATTCAATCATCTGCTTTGCAGAGCTGTCATATAGTTTATCGATCTCCTTTTCAAAACTAGCATCTATTTTTGAATGTTTATTAAGCAGGTTTCCGACTTCCTGAAACACACGGGCATAAATTGCCGCTGACTCTTGAGCAAACTGCTCTTTGGTTAGTTTTTCTATTTCATCCATATCTTTAAAATTTGGTTGTGAGCTGCTTCCACCGCATCCATTAAGGATAAATGCTGCAACTATAACTGTAAGTAGAATTATTTTTCTCATTGTACTGTTTTTTTTATTTTCCTGTATAATTTACCGCCCTGTCATCTGTGCCAATGCCGAAGGCTTCCACCGCACCATACTTGTCGCTACCCGCATAAGGCTCAATAAAACTGAGTGTACGCATAGTGTATCCGCCAGAGCCGTTTGGTAGGATAATTTTGGTGTTGATTCGGCGGTGGATGATTTGTCCGAGTGCGTTTTTTTCAACCCGCCATGCCGATTCTATAATTACGAGTTCTTTGATATCCCACGATGGGTATGCTTGGCGTGCAAGTTCAAGCATTTTGGCTTTCAATGCAGGATTGTTCATCTGCGAAGCGGGTATGGGTAGTTTTTCTTGGTTAGCCAATGAGTTTATTTGTCCTTCCGCCATACTTGAAATTACAATATTCGCAAAATTATGTTCATCCCACTGCAATGATTGGTCTCTACGGTCAAGTAATCTGCGAATACCAATTAATTGAGCTCTCTCATAATCGTATATATCTGCTTTAGCGGGCGTAATTATGGGGGTTCCATAATCATCGTAAATTACGAAGTGCAGTTTCCCATCTATATTTCTGATACTGTTCATTCCTAAGGGTAACGATTTTAAGGTAAATCTATTTTCTCCCACTTTCTCAACTTCATATCGTTGCGTTACATAGCTTTTAAGAACGCCAATGTAGTGTTCATAAAGTTCGGACTCTTTTTTTATATTTTGTTCTGCACTGAATTTTTCACTATCGGTAAATAGTTTTCCCACATCTGATTTCATACTAAATGTGCCGGGTGTAAATAGAGCCTCATAAATAGATATGTTATCGTTATTTCTGTCTTCTATTTGTTTTTTTATAGCCTCCAACTCCTCAGACGAAAAACGATAAATACGTAGTACAAATTCATAATGATTCATCTTGTCGAGTGGCTTTGGATTTGCATTTTCTTTTTCAAAGTCAAAAGAGGCACCTCCTTTGTCAGCAAAGGAATCATACGCCCAACAAGTAGGTGGCCTCAGGCTTGGGTCTTTCATTTTCTCGACGGCTTGGCGCACCTCATCAGACAGACCGGTCATAGAAACCGACATTTTTGTATCCAATGTTGTGTTGGACGCACCTTCGGTTGCATTACTCGCTGCTTCTTTTGTCTCTTTTTTCACTGTTTCTTTGGCTTTGTTGAGTAATTTGCCAATTTGCGCTTGCGCCGCACCCTGTACGGCAAACACAAGGATTATAATTGCAATTATTTTTTTCATTTTTTTGTGATTTTAATTATTTACGATTCTCATTAATTTCAGACCAATTATATTTATAGTTAATCAAAACGTTTGCAACACTATAAATAATGCAGCATTAATAAACCCTTTGTGCTCCGTAGCCTTTCACAGCTCCAAAAAGGTCAAATACCTTATCAAACGGATATCGATTGCCATACATGGAAACACGTATAGTTTCAGTGCCTTGCATATTCATTCCCAATGCCGAACGAAACTGATTTACTGATGAATTGGGATTAAAAGAAGAGGTTTGTGAGCCGGTTATTCCTATAAATCCTTTCAAATAAGGCACATCTATCTTTTTGCTGATGGCATTTACCTCTGCTTCGTTCATCTCACGATTATTTTCATATTTATGCAATTGGTTTACGTCCTCAAAATTCTTTGCTAAAACAAATGTCCATCCGCCGCCACCAGATGGTAGCACCATATCGCCATTGCGGTTTCCAAAAAACAAGTTGTTCCACGCCGAGGTTACTCTTTTCGCTTCTTTGGATTTATCAGCATCCACATAAGCTCGATCCAGACCGCCATAGTTGGAACAGCCGATTATATTGTTATACACATCGGCGTCAATACCTGTCATATAGCGGAATCCATATCCCATATCTTCCATGAGTTTATCTCGGCACCAAGTAAACAGCACGGTATTCTCGTGAAATGAAATTTTGGATGTATTGGGTAGTGCCAGTCCGCCACGCACCTCGCAGGCAGCCATTCGGTTTGCCACAAACACATTGTTATAAATATCAAAATGTCCGCCTTTACAGGCCATCTGTATGGCGAAGTGATATCCGTTTAGAAATACACAGTTGCGGACGGTTAAATTTCCCTCCATCTCACCGCTGATAAGCTGAAATGCGCTTTTCATACCCTCGGGTTTCATAGTAGGCACGCTCGCTACCGATTCGCCAACAACCAGGATACGTCCTGTTTCGCATCCCTCAGGAGCAGCGGCTACCGGATTGTCATAAATCGGAGCTAAATAAGCATTGATTTGTCCGCGGTCGAAAATGATACCATCTACTAACACTACACCATTCCGTTTACCGACTACACGAATATCCATCACCCCTTGATTGCCCGAAGTCATTATCTGAGCTGGTCCTGGTTGCATTGTAGTACGAAACTTTATAGGGTCGCGTTGCGAAAAATCATTGGAATAGCCTCCTACGATAGAAACATACTTATTCACCTTCACCCATCCCTGATCCAAATAACCGAGATAATTGCCTTCGGCAAGGCAAATAAGGGCTCCTTCTGGGGCTTCATCAATGGCTTTTTGCAAGTCTTTGAGTGGCGATGATTGACTGCCGTCATTGCGGTTGCTACCATTGTTTGAGGACACGTAAATGGTTTTTGATCCTATGGGGATTTTGCCCTGACTAACCGATTTACGGCCGGAGGACGCTTCTCCTGAAGTGGCATTTGATATGCCTTGATCGAGTTTCTTTTCGCCTCGATCTAATGCTTCGCGGGTTTCGCGTGCTGCCTTTTCTTTAATCTTTTGCTCTACTTGTTGCTCGGCAGATCTTTTGACTTGATTGCCAAGTTTTTTCAAATTGATTTGTGCATCAACTGTAAAACTGAATGCAAGTAGGAATGCTATAGCCATTATTGCTTTGTAAGTTGTTGATTTCATTTTTATTTGTTTGTTATGTTTGTTTTGTAATTTCTTTAGTGTTCTCTTCGAAATAGTCAGAGCAACACTTTGTGGTTTCTTTTTAATTTACAATGGTGGCGGCACCGCACCAAATAGTTGCGATAGTTCCTGCACCGAGTTTGCCGCAGCCCATGCCGGCATTCCGGCTGTCCACACCAAGGTGTCGCGGGTAAGCTGTCCTTGCTGAATCATTTGCTGAAGTTGCGATACAGGGAACGGACCTTGCTGCACGCCGCCCACTGCCACGTGATACGTCGTTTGTTGCGGCATTGGGGGTGGAGTAGGTGCAGCCTGTTGAGGTGGCTGTTGCCCTCCGTGAAACTGTCCTGCTTGTGGATTCATCATCTGCCCCGCCATTTGTCCTGCCATAGCCAGTCCAATACCTGCACCCATCGCATCGCCGGCAAGGTTGCCACCTCCGGCGGGATTGTTTGCCGAATCTTTCAACGAATCTGCAAACTGCATCTGGGTATAAGCGGTCATATTGCCAATCACGCCCATGCTTGTGCGTCGGTCTAATGCCTCTTCCACAGCCTCTGGCAACGAAATATTCTCTACCAAAAAACGGGTCAGCTCGATACCATATTCAGCAAAGTCATCCTTGAGACCGATGGTCAGTTCTTGCGAAAACTCATTCATATTGGCTGCCAAATCTAATGCGGCTATTTTAGATTCGCCCAAATAGTCGGTAAACTTGGTTATCACAAAATTGCGAAGCTGCTCGCTTATGCCTTCTGTGGTGAACTCGCCACTTGTGCCTGCCACATTTTTTATAAATGGAATGGGATCTTCCTGTACACGGAAGTTGTATGAACCAAATGCACGCAAGCGGATGGGACCAAATTCAGGGTCGCGCATCATAATAGGGTTTGCCGTTCCCCAACGCTGATTCAAAAACTGCTTGGTGTTTACAAAATATACATCCACCTTGAAAGGCGAATTGAAGCCATACTTCCAACCACGAATGGTGGTGAGGATGGGCATGTTGGAGGTGGTTAGCTCATGGCGACCAGGCTGAAACACATCCGCAAATTGTCCTTCGTTTACCAACACCGCCACCTGCGTTTCGCGTACCGTGAGCTGTGCTCCATTTTTGATTTCAGAATTGTAACGTGGAAAACGCCAAATCATGGTATCGCTCGTGTCATCTGTCCATTCGATAATATCAATAAATTCACCGAATGCTTTTTGTTTGATTTTGTTGAAAAGTGCCATAGCTTTTTGCTTTTAATTATTGATTTTATTTTTCAAATTTCTTTATTGCAAATTTGAGATATATCAATAATTATTATCTGCACTTATCACGCAAATAATAGCATAAAGCACGCATTAACGTTTAAATAATTAGCACAATTAGTGCATTTGTTTGTGGTATCAGATTGATTATGTGTGTTTTGTATGTGCTAATTGGCTGATATAGGTTGACCGTTTTCAAACAAAGATCATTATGTTGAAAACAGGTAAACGCGTGCGACATCATCGAAGATTTTCGGAAGATTTCAAGTTGAAAATTGTTCGTGATTATGAATCCGGTTAATATTCTGTTCCAGAAATGGAGAGAATTTACGATATTTCGACCTCACTTATTTATAGGTGGATTTATAAGTATTCTAAGTATAACAAAAAAGGTGCCCAAGTAGTAGAGATGAAAGATAGTAACGCTGAAAAGATCAGACAAATGGAAGCTCGTATAAAAGAGTTGGAACAAGCTGTAGGTCAAAAGAAATGAATATTGACTATTTAGAAAAGATGATTGATTTGGCCAAAGAGCATTATGATATGGACATAAAAAAAAACTCAAACATCCAACGCTCTGGTGGTTCCAAGACAACAAAGAAAAGTTGAATTATAGTTTAAATAGTCTTTATAATATGTTGAATATAAGTAAGCAATCGGTGCATCAAAGCAGAAAGCGACAGGAGTTGTTCGACTCTGAATTAAAAGAGTTGATATCTCAGGCAGATATTATCAGGGGTGGGCATCCGGGTTGTGGAGTTGAGAAGTTGTACGAAACCTTGAAGCCCCAAACAATGGGTAGAGATAAGTTTTGTGAGATTTTCATGGATTTAGGATATCGTGTAAGAAGGATAAAAAAACTACACAAGGGCAACTATTCCTCTATGGTTTAAACTGAATTAGTTTCGATTTAATCTGACAGTTAAGGGCAAAATACTTAAATTTGTAATATCACAAACAAAATAAGTTTCACCCTTAAAAACTGTCAGAAATGAATACAGAGACAAAGTTAATCAAAAACAAATTAGGTCTGCTAAATTTAGCAGAAGAATTAGGAAATGTATCAAGAGCATGTAAGTATTTAGGTTACAGTCGCGACACATTTTACCGTTACAAAGATTTATTTGAAACAGGTGGCGAGTTAGGTTTGCAGGAAATCAGCCGTCGCAAACCGATAGTAAAGAATCGCATAGAACTTCAAATAGAGCAAAGAGTTGTTTCGTTTGCCACAGAGAATCCGGCCTTTGGTCAGGTTCGGGTATCGAACGAGTTGAAAAAAGAAGGCATATTTATATCACCGGCAGGAGTTCGTTGTGTATGGCTTCGCAATGATCTGGAAACCTTTAAGAAGCGACTGAAAGCACTTGAAGCCAAAGCAGCACAGGAAGGTTTGGTGCTCACCGAAGCACAGGTGGTGGCCTTAGAGAAGGCTAAGGAAGAAAAAGTATCCAAAGGAGAAATTGAAACCTACCATCCGGGTTATCTCGGTGCTCAGGATACGTACTATGTGGGTAATATCAAAGGTGTTGGTCGTATTTATCAGCAGACTTTTATCGACACCTATGCTAAGGTGGCTACCGTTAAGCTCTACGATCGCAAAGTGGCATTGGTGGCTGCAGATATGCTTAATGACAGGGTAATCCCCATGTATGACCAGTATGGTATTCCTCTTATGAGAATACTTACAGACAGAGGAACTGAATACTGTGGCGCAAGAGAGCACCATGAATATCAACTTTATCTGGCCATTGAGGATATTGACCACACCAAAACAAAAGCTAAAAGTCCTCAAACAAACGGCATTTGTGAACGCTTCCACAGAACCATGCAGGAAGAGTTCTATGCTACTGCGTTTCGTAAGAAGATTTACAAATCCGTTGAAGAACTTCAAACGGATGCGGATATATGGCTGCAGTATTACAATAATGAGCGCACTCATTCCGGTAGATACTGTTTTGGTAAAACACCTATGCAAACATGGAGAGAATCCGTGCATCTTGCAAAAGAAAAGTTGTTAGATACTCTGAATGAAAATTTTGTATCTTTGCAACCGTCGGGTGAAGTGGAAACAGGCTCTGCTGGGGAGCAACCTGCAAGTAATAGCCTGACTGACTGGAATGGTCGAGGGGACGTAAAAATCCCCTCTTACCCTTTGACTATTCCTGGCATGTATGACTTAAAAAACCCAATGTTGAATCATTAAAAAAATGCCCGACTGTCAGATGAAGTCTTAGCTAATACAATTAAATTCATCACAAAGATGATAGCTGCTATCCAACTCTCTGATGTTCTGCTTAATCGGGCTCTGATGTCATTCAGGTCATATCCTCTTTTCCCCTGACCAAACTTTCCTTCCACTTGATTGCGTTCAGCACATTCTCGTCGCTTCTTACGTTTAGCGTACGCTGTGGGCATATTAACTTTCGGTTTTCGTCCCAGCGGGTCACCTGTGTGTCGGATACCTTTTTCTTTGAGCCATCTCCTGTTTTCGCGATTCAAATATATCTTATCAACAAGAACAGTTTCCGGATAATGACCATGTAATTCTCGATAGCGTTCAACCTGCATGATTAAATCAACTCCCTCATTAAAGGCATTCCAGTCAAAATGATCAATTCTGGTATATCCTTCCTGCAGACTTATGTTAATTTTAGCTCCAAACTCTACTTTTGACTTTGCTTTTCCTCTCACTATGGGTCTTACATGGGGTTGATGGATGCTTACAATTCGATCTTCCACGCTATTGGATTTGTCCTTGTACATTTTTGTCTGTTGCTCCAGAACATGCTGGATCACAAAGAAATACTTTTGTTGATGCTTATCAAACACCGGTTTGTTCCCTTGCGTTTGATTCAAATCCAATAATCTATTAATATGTTGTATGTCTCGCCTGACATATTGAAGTTGTAGTTTTAATGCTTTGCGAAGTTCCTTTTCTCCCTTGCGCTTTTTCTTAGAGACATTCAGAAAATCTTTCCTGGCTTTCTTGCGATAAGTGCGCGGCTTCTTCTTGATTTTAAGTTCAGCACAAAGATGGTCAATCAACGCTTCTGCCTTTTCACGACTGGCATTAAGCATGTCAAGGTCTGTTGGGTATTTTATTTCCGCATCGGCAACAGTTGCATCCAACTGAAGCTTCCCTTGGTTTTTCGGTTTTTCATTATCTTCATCTTCTCCCTGTTCATCTTCTCTTTCAGGTTCTAAAGGTTGCTTGTCCTGTATCTTTAATCCTTGACGGATCAGTTCATCTGTTAATGTTTCAAAGACCTTTAAGTCAATTCGTTTACGGATATAAACCAGTAAAGACGGATCCATTACAGGTTTTGATGTAAAAGCTGTTAAACCTAGAAAGTACTGGATATATGGGTTTTCTTGAATAAGTTCAATTAACCCCTCATCATCCAGCTTGAGATAATGCTTAACAATTACAACTCCTAAGACCAATCGGGCGTCCTTGGTGGGTGCACCACGATTCGTCTTGAAATTCTTGTAATACTCCTTCGCAAACAAATCCCAGGGTATCACTTTTGATAAAATA
>ENA-UOOK01004793-UOOK01004793.1-fermentation-metagenome-genome-assembly--contig:-NODE-4793-length-14154-cov-5.038442_pt1 | contig 14154 bp, 9 predicted proteins | sample MGYA00245777_ERZ724023 | MGnify/ENA primary metagenome ERZ724023 (study PRJEB28704, sample SAMN03018312) | fermentation metagenome | biome: anthropogenic terrestrial biome; feature: soil; material... | reverse complement strand
CGGAAGACGGTCTTCCGCGCGCGCCCTTCGATTTTCTCGCAGATGGACGCCGGTTTCTTTTGAACCGGGCTTTTCTCTGCAAAGAAAAGCCCGGTCAGTAAAGGACGACGGTGCCGCCGCTTACGGCGCAGCGGCCCTCGTAGCTTTTCTGCGTCCCGGTCTCGACGTCGTAGACCGAGTTGAACTCGAACGAGTCGTGCTCGTCCGCGAGGATGTACTGCGCGACGAAGAACCGGTCCTCCACGCAGGTGACGAACTTTCCCAGCTCCTTCGGGTAGCCGGCGCGCACGGCGGAGTTCATCACGCCCTCCACCTCGTACTCGTCGGCGGTTTCGGAGACGCGGTAGGCGCGGCCGCCCTCCCGGTCGATCACAAAGCGGCCGCCGCCCCTGCCGGAGGCCAGCTTCGCGGCGACGAAATGGCGGCCCCCCTCCTTGCCGTAGGCGCAGACGCGCTGGTCCCCGGTGGGGAAATACTGCGCGCGGAAGTACAGGTTCTCCGCGTCCTGCCCGGCGTAGCGCACCATGCCGTCCGTGCCCGCGCTGAACACGAGCTCCAGCGGCGCGCGCGCCTCTCCGTTTTTCACGGAGACGATGAAATCGTGCAGCGGGCAGTCCCACACGTTGTCGTCCACATGGTCGCCGAGCCAGCGCCGGTTGCGGTAGCAGTCCCACTTGTCCCTCACGCTGCCGCGCGGCTCCAGCACGAGGAGCTGCGCCGTGCCGCCGCGGCGGTAAGGCACGAAGCGCGAGGCGTCCGCGCGGCAGACGCGCGGGTCGCGGACATAGTAGTAGCGCCCCTCCTCCAGGTCGTAGAGGTAGGCGACGCGGGAAAAGCCCGTCAGCTTTTTATACTTTTGGAAAAGGGCCGCCTGCCGCCCGTTCGGGCCGGCGAAAAACAGCAGGTGCTCCTCGTCCAGCGCCACGCAGCTCTGGAAATCCCCGATGAAGCTCAGGCTCGCCAGGCTGCGCTGCGCGCCGGTCCTCTTGTCCAGGCGCAGGACCCGCGCCCGGCTTTCGCCCGACTCCATCGCCACGACGATGTCCTCCGGGAAGCTGAAGCAGTGCTGCACGTAGGCGGGGCCGGGCAGCATCCAGTTCGCGAGGATGCGCTCCCGGTTCGTCACGCGGTTGTAGCCCAGGAGGAACAGGCTCGGGTGGCCCTCCTCCATCTTTTCCTCGGCATAGTAGATCAGGGCGTCGCCGATCTCGATCAGCTCGTCGTTGCAGCACGCCACGGTGTTCCGAAGGTCCACGATTTCCAATTCCGCCGCGCCTCCCGTCTTCCCCTGCGGACAATATCTTTTGTCATTATATCATATCGCCGCGCGGGCCGTCCACGAATTTGCTCTTTTTCTGTCCGCCGGGTTGATTTTTCCCCTCCGCGTACTATAATGAAAAAAACGGACGGAGAAAGGGGAGACGGCGCCGTGCGCGTGGAGAGAAAAGGCCCGGTCGTCACGGTGGACCTGCACGGCTTTACGGTGCCGGACGCGCGTTTCCGGCTGGAGCACCTGCTGGATTTCCTGCCCGCCGGCGTGGGCGAGGTGCGGGTGATCCACGGCTGCAACAGGGGCCAGGCTCTGCGCGACATGGTGCGGAACGACCTGCGCCACCCGCGCGTGGCCGCCCGGCTGCCCGCGCTGAACCCGGGCGAAACAAGGCTGCTGCTGAAATGACGAAAGGGCGGTGCGCCCGGGGAACGCCCCGGCGCACCGCCCTTTTTCTTTTCCGGGAACCGGGCCGCGTCAGCCCTTCCCGCCCCGCGCCGCCGCGTATTTCCCGCACAGCGTGCGCGTCAGCTCCAGGATGTCCCGCGCGGAGCTGGACTTGTCGAACTCCGCGCAGTTGCCGCGCATCTCGTCCATGTGGCGCGTGTCGTCGAGGAGCTCGCGCACGACCTCGCCGCAGTCTTTCCCCGGCTCCAGCTTCACGGCCATGTCGTTCGAGAGGAGGAAATCCGCGTTCTCCTCCTCCTGCCCGGGGATGGCGTCGAACACCGCGAGCGGCACGCCGCAGGCCAGCGCCTCCGAGACCGTCAGCCCGCCCGGCTTGGTGACCAGCAGGTCGGAAGCGTGCATATAATTCTCCACCTCGTCCGTGAAGTAGACGACCTTCGTCGGCTTCGGGGAGGTTTTCACCTCGTCGAGGAACGCGAGGTAGAGCTTCTCGTTCCTGCCCGTGATCACGACGATCTGGAGCGGCATGCCCGTGGCGGCGATCTGCCGGTAGACGCCCAGCACGTTGGAGACGCCGAAGCTGCCCGCCATCATCAGCACGGTGGGCAGGGCCGGGTCCAGCCCGAATTTCTTCCGCAGGGCGGGCTTGTCCGCCTTGGTGAAGAACACGTTCTCCACCGGGATGCCGAAGGGGTAGATCCTCTCGCCGTCCACCCCCATCGCCTCCATCTGCGGAACCATGCCCGCGTCGGCCACCACATAGGCGTCCACATGGTCCGCGATCCACGCGAGGTGCGGCCCGTAGTCCGTGATCAGCGTGATGAGCGGCACGCCCACCGCGCCCCTGGCCTTGAGGTGGGAGACCATCTCCGTGGCGAACGGGTGCGTGGAGATGATCGCGTCCGGCGCGTTCCGCTCGACGGCGGGCAGAAGCAGGCGGCTGAACTGGTTGCTGAACCGGTTCATCAGGTCGAAAAGCGGCGTTTTGCGGTTTGTGGCGCGGTAAAGCTGGCCGAAAAGCTTCGGCGTCTTCGTCGCGAGGATATGGTACCCGTCGCAGACGGTATGGTCCAGCACCCTGCCGACGCTCTTGAGCGCGTCGACGACCACGACCTCCGACGCGGGGTCGTTCTGGCGGATATAATCGCGGATCGCCCGCGAGGCCCTCAGGTGCCCCCCGCCGGTTGCAGCGGACAGAATCAGGATTTTCATAATCTGTTCCTCCCGCAGTCTTTTTGACACAGGAATTTCACCACGTTATTATAGCATATATTTTTCATAAATAAAACCGGAGAAAAATCCGCCGCGGGAAAGGCCGAAGTCGCACTTTACTTCACCGACCCGATCCGCTATAATGATGAGTGTATTACCGCCGCCGATTTTACCGGTTTCAGGCGGATACAAGGGGGTTCTTCCATGACCGCCGATTCCGAAATCGACATTTATTCCGATTCCCGCCGCAAACGCATCCGCCGCACGGGGCGGTCCCGCCGGACGAAGATCATCGCGATCTGCGCCGCCGCGGCCGTCGTGCTCGCCGCGGCGTGCATCGTCGCTTGGAGGAAGATCAGCGCGGACAACGCGGAGAAAAAGCATCTTGCCGAGGTTCGCGCCGCCCTCGACGTCGAAACCTTTTACGGCGGCGTCACCGTGCAGGGGGTGGACCTCGGCGGCATGACCATGGAGCAGGCCAAAGCCGCCGTTTCGGCGAAAGAGACCTCGGCGGACGGGACCTACCGCGTCACCATCGCATACGGCGACCAGAAATGGGAGCTGACGCAGAAGGACCTCGCCTTCACCTACGACACGGACGAGGTGCTGGAAAAGGCGTATGCCTACGGCCGCACGGGCGACCGCGAGACGCGCTACCGGCAGGTCACGGCCCTGAAAACAAAGCCCGTCCGGTACGCTTTGACCGCCGCGCCGAAAACGGACGCGCTCAAGCCGAAGGTCGACGGGATCGCCGCGAAAGTGAAGAAAGCCCCCGTGGAACCGACCGTCACCGCGTTCAACGCGGGGAGCGGAACCTTCTCGTTCCGCGACGGCACGCCGGGCGTGACCGCCGACGGCGACGCGCTCTGGGCGGACGTAAAGGCCGTGGTGGAGGGGCCGCGCGTCGGCACGGTGCAGCTCAGGACGAAATCCGTCCCCTTCCGGAAGACGGTCGCCGACATCAAGAGCCACATGTCGAAGCTCGGCACGTTTTCGACCGTTTCCACCAATAATTACAACGGCACCTACAACATGAAAAAAGCGCTGCTCTCCGTGAACGGCACCTGCATCCCGGCGGGCGGCACGTTCTCGTTCTTTGCCGTGGCCGGCCCCTGCGACGAAAGCCACGGCTACCTGCCGGCCGGCGCGCTGCTGAACGGCAGGCACGTGGAGGAGTACGGCGGCGGCATCTGCCAGTCGTCCACCACGATCTACGGGGCGGGCCTCCGCTCCAACCTGCAGGTGGTGGAGCGGTACAACCACTCGCTGCCCTCCAGCTACTGCGAGATCGGCCAGGACGCGACCGTGAGCTACCCGGACCTCGACCTGAAAATGAAAAACACGACGGAGTACCCTGTCTACATTGCGACCAGCACCTCCGGCAACACGCTGACGGCTACCATGTACGGCTACCAGTCTCCGGATTACGACGACATCGAGATTACCTCCCAGGTGGACGAAGTCATCCCCGCGCCGACCAAGGCGGTCTACACGGAAAGCTCCAGCCTCGCGAAGAACGCCGTGGAACTGGAGCAGCGCGCGCGCGCCGGTTACCGCGCGTCCGCGCGCCGCGTTTACTATAAGAACGGAAGCACCGTGCGCACGGAGTCCCTGAACAGCTCGTATTACCCCGCCATGCCGGCGTATTACTCCTACGGCAAGGGCACGGACGCCTCGCGCCTGCAGACGTCCTCCCAGCCCGCCTCCTCAAAGCCCGCTTCCTCTAAACCGGCATCCTCCACGCCGGCATCCTCCACGCCGGCGTCGTCGAAACCGGCGTCGTCCGAGCCCTCGTCTTCCAAACCGGAGGAGAATTCCTCCTCCGGGACGTCCGCTTCCGGGAGCGGGCACTGAGCCCGGCGGAACGGCCGGGCGGGCGCTTTGCGGAAACCCACAAAATTGGAACGGGCGCAGCCGCATGGTCTGCGCTTTTCCGGAAATGATAAGAAACGGCGGAAGAAACGCCGCTGGGGAAAGGGGAATTCTCTTGACGGAAAACAGCCTTCGGCCGGAAATCAGCGTGATCATCCCGGTCTACAACGTGGAAAAATTCGTTGGGAAATGCCTTTCATCGCTCGTGCAGCAAACCTTCCGCGATTTTGAGGTGATCGCCGTGAACGACGGCTCCACGGACGATTCCCTCATGATCCTGCGCCACTTTGCGGAAAAGTACGGCTTCATCCGCGTGATCGACCAGAAGAACGCGGGCATGTCGAAGGCCCGCAACGCGGGCATGGCCGCCGCGCGCGGCCGGTACTTCTCGTTCGTGGACAGCGACGACTACGTCGCCCCCACGTTCCTGGAGGAGCTTTACCGCGCCTGCATCGTCTACGACGCGGATATCGCCTGCTGTTACTATTATTACCATTATATCGAAAGCAATATCCTTTTCGAGTACCCGTTCCGCTGCAAGGGCGTCTTCAGCCACGCGGAGGCGATGGACAAGGTCCTGCGCGACATGCAGATCCAGAGCCTGGTGTGGAACAAGCTGTACCGCAGGGAGCTCTTCACGGACTACGGCATCACCTTCCCCACCATGGCCTTCGAGGACATGGCCACCGCCAACAGGATCTTCGCGCACGCGAACCGCGTGGCGGTGCTGGACCGCCCGCTGTACTACTACAACCAGCACGCCACGAGCACGCTGGCCACCATGAACGCGAACAAGATCAACGACTTCATCCGCGCGATGGCGCTGGTGCGCGCCAGTCTGGAAAAGACCGGGCAGTTCGAGAAATACAAAAAGAGCTACCAGGCGCTGGTGCGCAAAACCCGCAACTGCTGTTACCTGTATGTGTTCAAAATACATAGCAGGCAAAAATGCATGCACGGCTGCATGGAGAACATGCAGCGCGTCAGCCGCGTCCTGCGGCATTATTCCCAGGACAGCATCAGCGCGCAGGCGCTGATCAGCGACCTGCCGAACGTTGTGGCTTCGCCGGAAAAACTCGAAAAGGATTACTCCGTCCGCTGACCTTGCGGTCCCGCGGACGCCCGGATGGAACGGAAAGACAAATGAAAGACAAAAACAGAGCGGCAAAAATATTCCAGGCGTCCATGCTTGCGCTGACGGCGGGCCTGCTGGTCTATTTCTGCGCGTCCGGCAACAACCTGGGCATCCTGCTGAAAAGCCTGCCCACGCTGAACGTTTTCTGGCTTCTCTGCGCGGGCGGCTGCGTCGCGCTGAACTGGCTGATGGACAGCCTCATCATCCACGCGCTGGTGGCCCACGCGAACGGCCCCGGCTACACGTTCCGCAGCGCGTTCCGCACCACGATGGTGGGGCAGTACTTCAACTCCGTCACGCCTTACGCGATGGCCGGCCAGCCGGCGCAGTTCGTCGAGTTCCGCGCGCAGGGCATCTCGGCCGGCATCGCGATCTCCACGCTGGTGCGGAAATTCCTCGTCTATCAATCCAGCATCACCTCGTTCTCGCTGCTCGTGATCCTCCTGCGCTATTCGTTCTTCAAAAGCAAGATCCAGGGCTTCATGGCGCTCGCGTTCATCGGGTTCCTCTACCAGGCGGCGGCCGTCGTGCTGCTGGTGCTGTTCACCTACTGCCCGCAGTTCACCACAAAGCTCATCGAGGGCCTCGTGTGGCTGCTCACCGCGATCCACGTGGTCCGCAACCCGGAGCAGACGCGCAAAAAGGTGCAGGACCAGCTCCAGTTTTACCTGGACAACAACAACGCGATGAAGGGCGACCGGAACCTGACTCTCCGCATTTACGGCTGCACCTTCGTGCAGCTGCTGGCGCTGTTCTCGGTCCCCTTTTTCATCTACAAGGCGTTCCACTGCCCCGGCGCGCCCATCGCGGACATGATCTCGGCGCAGTGCTTCGTCACGATGGTCTCCGCCTACACGCCGCTGCCCGGCGCGGCCGGCGCGGCCGAGGGCAGCTTCCTCGTGATCTTCAAGATCTTCTTCAGCGAGCAGGTCATCACGCAGGCCATGCTGCTCTGGCGGCTGATCGCCTATTATTCCTGCATCGTCGTGGGCGCGGTATTCGTGATCTTCGGCGGTGGAAAAGGGCAGGGAATCCGGAAAAAGCTGCGCGTCCCCGGCCCCGGAGCGGCGCGCGAAGAGGAAAGTGACAACATCCCATGACAAACGACGGTTTCTTCCGCATCGCGGCCGCCACGCCGGAGATCCGGCCCGCGGACTGCGAATTCAATCGGGCTTCCATGCTCGCGCTGGCGCGCGAATGCGCTTCGCGCCGCGTCGGCGCGGTCGTTTTCCCGGAGCTCTGCCTGACGGGCTACACCTGCGGCGACCTCTTCCGGGACCGCACGCTGCTCGCCGGCGCGGAAAGGGCCCTCGGCGAGCTGATGGACGGGACGAAGGACCTGCCGCTGCTCGTGCTGGCGGGGCTGCCCGTCCCGCTCGGCGCGGAGCTTTACAACTGCGCCGCCGTCTTCACGGGCGGGAAGCTGCTGGGCCTCGCGGCGAAAACGTTTCTGCCGAACTACTGCGAGTTCTACGAGGCGCGCCACTTTTCCCCCGCGCCTGCCTGCGCGCAGGCGACGCTCTGCGGCCAGACCGTGCCGCTGGGGAACAGCCTCGTGTTCCGGTGCGAAAACGAGCCGGGCCTCGCGGTCGGCGCGGAAATCTGCGAGGACCTGTGGGCGCCGTGCCAGCCCTCGCAGAACCTCGCCCGCGCGGGCGCAACGGTGATCTGCAACCTCTCCGCGAGCGACGAGGTCATCGGCAAGGCGCCCTACCGCCGCGCGCTCGTCACGGGGCAGTCCGGGCGCCTGCTGTGCGCTTACGTCTACGCGGATGCGGGCAGCGGAGAATCCACCACGGACATGGTGTTCGCCGGCTGCCGGATGGCGGCGGAAAACGGCGCGCTGCTCGCGGAATCGGAGCCGTTCACCACGGGCCTGACCGTCGCGGAGATCGATTTGGAACGCATCGCGCAGGAACGCCGCCACATGACGACATGGGAAAACGGCGGCGCCGCGCGGGAAATCCCGTTCGCGCTGGACACGCCCTCGTTCGAGCCGCAGCGCCGGTTCCCCCGGCTCCCGTTCGTCCCGGACGACCGGAACGAACGGGAGCGGCGCTGCGAAACGATCCTCAACCTGCAGGCGGAGGGGCTGGCGGCGCGCCTGCGGCACACCGGCATCCGCCGCGCCGTGCTGGGCGTCTCCGGCGGGCTGGACTCCACGCTGGCGCTGCTCGTCTCCGCGCGCGCGTTCGACCGTGCCGGCCTCGACCGGAAGGGGCTCCTGGCCGTCACGATGCCGGGCTTCGGCACGACGCGGCGCACGAAAAGCAACGCGCAGCGCCTGGCGGAGCTGCTGGGCGCGCAGTTCCGGGAGATCCCCATCGGCGAAAGCGTTTCGCTCCATTTCCGCGACATCGGCCACGACCCGGCCGTGCGCGACGTGACCTACGAGAACGCGCAGGCGCGCGAGCGCACGCAGGTGCTCATGGACCTTGCGAACCAGTGCGGCGGGCTGGTGATCGGCACGGGCGACCTCTCGGAGCTGGCGCTCGGCTGGGCCACCTACAACGGCGACCAGATGTCCATGTACGGCGTGAACTGCTCCGTGCCGAAAACGCTGGTGCGCCACCTGGTGCGCCACGCCGCGGAAACCGGCCCCGCCGGCCTGCGCGCCGTGCTGGAGGACGTGCTGGCCACGCCCGTCAGCCCGGAGCTGCTCCCGCCCGAGAACGGGCAGATCGCGCAGAAAACGGAGAGCATCGTGGGCCCCTACGAGCTGCACGACTTTTTCCTGTACTATATGCTCCGCTTCGGCTTTTCCCCCGCCAAGATCTGCCGCATGGCGGCGCGCGCGTTCGCGGGCGTCTACGACGCGGGCACGGTGAAAAAATGGCTGCGCGAGTTTTACCGCCGCTTCTTCCTGAACCAGTTCAAGCGCTCGGCGCTGCCGGACGGCCCCAAGGTGGGCACCGTGACGCTTTCGCAGCGCGGCGACTGGCGCATGCCGAGCGACGCCTCGGCGCGGCTGTGGCTGGAGGAAATCGACAATCTGGAATAAGTCTTGTTTTCTATACGTTCTGTAACTTCTGCCGGGGCTCAGCGCCGATCCTGGGTGCGCCCCGGTCGTTTTCTTCTTTCTAATAATTTACGCAAAGTTTTATCCGATTTTCGATATACCAGGAGGACTCATGAGGACTTTCCGCGCGGCGATTTTCGACCTGGACGGCACCCTGCTGGACTCCCTCGGCGTGTGGGAAAAGGTGGACCGCGTGTTTCTGGCGAAGCGCGGCCTCGCCTGCACGCCGGACTACACCGCCGCCGTGAGCGCGATGAATTTCAACGAGGCCGCGGACTACACCATCCGCCGCTACGGCCTGCGGGAGAAACCGGGCGAAATCATCCGGGAGTGGAGCGGCATGGTGGAGGGCGAGTACGAGCGCAACATCGCGCTGAAGCCGGGCGCGAAGGAATACCTCGCCGCGCTGCGCGGGCGGGGCGTGAGGCTTGGCGTCGCGACGGCGCTTTCGGACCGCCTGCTGCGGGCCGCGCTGGAAAACAACGGCGTGCGGGGCTGGTTCCAGGCGTTCGCGTCGGTCTTCGAGACGCCGCGCGGCAAGGGCTTCCCGGACGTCTACCTGCTGGCCGCGAAGCGGCTGGGGGAACCGCCGGAAAGCTGCACGGTGTTCGAGGACGTGCCCGCCGGCGTGCGCGGCGCAAAGGCCGCCGGCATGGCGGCCGTAGGCGTGCTGGACGCGCGCTGCACCCCCGGGGCGGAGCGCGAGCTGCGCGCGCTGGCCGACCGCTGCATCGCGGATTTCACCGAGCTGCTCTGAAAATTTCCCTTTGCCTCTCTGCGGGCATAAAAATCCCCGCCTGCCGCGGCAGGCGGGGATTTTTGCGTCTTCCCCGGGAAATCAGGCGAACATCTTCGGATCGTAGGAATTCAGCGCGGCGTCGTTTACCGTCACGTCTTTCAGGGCGTCGGCTTCTTTCTTCAGCCCTTCGGTGAATTCCTCGCCCTTGTAGCTGTAAAGCAGGTTCGCGCGGTCCGTCGCCGAAGCGACGGTCGAGTCCGCTTTCTTCGCGGCGTCGCCTTTGTACAGGAGCGCGTAAGTCTGCTCGTCGGTCAGGTCGACCGCCTTGACCTCGCCGGCCTTCATCGACTTGAGCGCGGTGCGGAACGCCTCCGGGTAGTTCGTGTCCGTGGCCACGTTGATGCTGTCGGTGTGGAGCTGCTCCTCGGAGCTTTTCAGCTTCGTCTTGTAGGCCGCCGCGGCCTGCTCGACCGTCATCTTGCCGGCCTTGATCTGCGCGGCGTAATCGTCGATCGGCTTCTTGGCTTCCTTTTTCTGCGCGTCCGTGAAAGAAGAGGAGTAGTTCCCGTTGGAGTCCGTCTTGTAGAGCGGGCAGACCAGGTAGGAAAAATCCGTGTAGTTCTTCACGTAGTAATCCTTCAGCTCGGAATCGGGGACGGCTTTCGTGCCGCCCTTCCCGTAAATCGCGTTGAAAAGCTTCTGCTCCTTGTAGATCAGCTCGCCGTAAGCCTTGTTGAAGGAGGACTGCGCGACGCCGTATTTCTCCATCTCGGAAGAGTACTGCGACCACGCGGAAGCGTTCAGGGAATCCACGTTCTTCTTTTCCGCGTCCGTCAGGGAAAGCTTCATGGCGCTCATCTTCCGGTCCACCAGAAGCAGCGTTTTCGTCGCGGTGAAGGCCGTGTCGCGGATCCACGTCTTCGCGTCCTTGTTCTCGATCTGCTGGTCGAGAATCGCCTTGGAGGTATCCTTCTTTTCGCTGTCCGCCTGCTGGTAGGCGACGTAGAGGTTGTAAATGTAGCAGCCGACGGGGAGCTTTGCGGAACCGTCCTGCATCGCCCAGCTCTTGTCGCCGCCGGAGCAGCCCGCGGCCGAGACGAAGAAAACCGCGGCCAGAAGCAGCGCGGCCGATTTCTTAAGAAGTTTCATATTTTCACACTCCGATTTCTTCAAGATATTGGTGCAATTATACTCTTTTTCCGCAGGGCTGTCCAATCAATTTTTCTTTCGCGCTTCCCGCGCGCGGAGGCCGCGCCGCAGGGCAAAAGCCGGGGCGCGGTCCGTTTCAGGGCTCCGCCCCCGAAAGGACCGAGAGCGTCTCCTCCAGCACGGCGAGCGGCTGCGCGCCGGCGGGGACCTTCACGCTGAGGTAGGGCTTCGCGCCGGCGTTCACCATCACGCGGCCGCGCATGGCGGCGATGAGCGCGGAGATGCGCTTCATGTCGAAGCTGTCGCGGAAAAGCAGGAGCTTGTCGCCCTGCTGCCGGATCTCGCGCAGGCCGAGGCGCGAGGCCTGGTTGCGCAGCATGGCGACCCGCACGAGGCCGTTCACGCTGGCGGGCGGCTCGCCGAAGCGGTCGATCAGCTCGTCGGTCACGTCCAGCGCGTCCTCCTTCGTGCGGATGTCCGCGATGCGGCGGTAGATGTCCAGCCGCTGGTTCAGGTCGGGGATATACGCCTCCGGGATATGGGCCTGCACCTGCAGGTCCACCAGGCACTCCTCGCCGTACTCCTGCACCGCCTCGCCCTTTTCGCGGCTGACGGCCTCGGAGAGCAGGTGCAGGTACATGTCGTAGCCCACGGCCTCCATGTGGCCGCTCTGCTCGGGGCCCAAGAGGTTGCCTGCGCCGCGTATCTCGAGGTCTCGCATGGCGATGCGAAAGCCCGAGCCGAACTGCGTCAGCTCGCGGATGGCTGTGAGCCGCTTTTCCGCGACCTCGGAGATGGCCTTATCCCGCTTGAAGAAGAGATAGGCATAGCCCAGCCGAACGCCCCGGCCGACCCGCCCCCGCAGCTGATAAAGCTGGGAGAGACCCATCTTATCCGCGTCGTAGATGAGGATGGTATTCACGTTTTGCATATCCAGCCCGCTCTCGATGATGGTGGAGCAAAGGAGCACGTCGTACTGCCGATCCAGAAAATCCAGCATGGTCTTTTCCAGCACGCGCTCGCTCATTTGGCCGTGGGCATAGGCGACGCGGGCTTCGGGAACCAGTTCCCGAAGGTATTCCACGAAATATTCCATGGTGCGCACGTGGTTGTAAACGAAATAGACCTGTCCGCCCCGGCCGATTTCCTTGCGGATGGCCTCGCGTACGATTCCGTCGGCATATTCCATCACATACGTCTGCACAGGGTAGCGCTGGGCCGGAGGTGTTTCGATCACGGACATATCGCGTATGCCCGTCATGGACATATGCAGCGTGCGCGGGATGGGCGTGGCGGAAAGAGTCAGCACATCCACGTTGCGCTTGAGGTTTTTGATCTGCTCCTTATGGCCCACGCCAAAGCGTTGCTCCTCGTCTACGATCAAAAGGCCCAGATCCTTAAATTTGACGTTGGCTGCCAAGAGCTTATGCGTGCCGACCACGATGTCTACTCGGCCGTTTTTGAGCCCGCTTAGGGTATCTGCCTGCTCTTTCGGCGTTTTGAAACGGGAGAGCAGGGCCACGTTTACAGGGAATCCGGAGAAGCGTGCGGCGATGGTGTTATAGTGCTGCTGGGCCAATATGGTGGTGGGCACCAGCATGGCCACCTGCTTGCCCGAAAGGGCGGCCTTGAAGGCGGCCCGAAGCGCCACCTCGGTTTTGCCATAGCCTACGTCCCCGCAAAGCAGGCGGTCCATCACGCGACCGCTTTCCATATCCGCCTTGATCTCGGCGATGCTGACGAGCTGATCCGGTGTTTCTTCGTAGGGGAAGCTTTCCTCCAGCCGCCGTTGCCAGCTGTTATCCGGCGCAAAGGCAAAGCCCTGCATCTTTTGCCGCTCCCCGTAGAGCCGCACCAGATCGAAGGCCAGCTTGCGCACGCCCTCGCGGGTGCGGGTTACGGTGCGCTGCCACTCACCGCTGCCCAGCTTGGAAAGGTGGGCGGCTGCAGCATCCTCGCCGCCGCCGATGTATTTCTGCACCCGGTCAAGTTGATCCGTGGGAATGTAGAGCTTATCCCCGCCGGAATAAACGAGGTGCAGGTAATCCCGGGGCGCGTTATCCACCGTGAGGGTGACCACGCCCACGAAGCGGCCGATGCCATGTAGCTCGTGTACTACCAGATCGCCCACGTTCAGCTCGGAAAAGGCCAGCTGGGGGCGGCTACGCTTGGATTTTTTGGCCGCGCGCACCACATCGCCATAAAGCTCGTGCTCGCTGATGGCCACCAGCCCCAGCTCGCTGTATTCATAGCCCCGCTCCAAGCTTTGGGCCAGGATGATCCGCTCGCCCTTGATGATCTCGCGGGAAAGGCTCTCCACGGCCGGGAGGATCACATCCAAATCCTCCAGGCGCTGGCGCAGCCGCTCCGCGTGCGGCCCGGCGTAGATCAGCACCGTCGTGCCGGCCTTTTTCCAGGCCTCCAAATCCTCGCAAAGCAGGGTTTCGTCCCCCACATAGCGGGAAACGGGCCGCGTCTCAAAGCGGAAGGGGGCCTTCATAGCGATGAGGCCATAACTGCGGGTGAGCGAGAAGAGGAGGGCCGTGCGGGGGGTAGAGAGGGACTTGATGGTTTGCAAGGGGGAGCAAAGAAGCTGGGCCTGCTCGCCCTCTGCGCCGCCGGTCGCGATGGCCTCCGCGCATAGCTCCACAAACTGCGTGTGGGCCATCTTGGCGCTTTCCTCCACCCGCGCGGGCTCGTCGATTAAAAAGACCGCTTCTGCCAGATAATGAAGCAGGGTGTATTCCGTTTCATAAAATAGGGGTAGCAGCCGTACGGCTCCCTCCGGCGTGCCGCCCTGCCGCAGACTTTCCGCCATTTCCGAAAGGGCTTCGCGGCCCTTCATGCGGGAGAGGGCGCTCTTGCGGGCCTTTTCGGTAAGGGGCATCTCCGTAGCCGGGGGCAGCTCGATGGAATCGATATTCTCGATGGAGCGCTGGGTCAGCGGGTCGTAGGTGCGCAGGGTATCCACCTCGTCGTCGAAAAACTCGATGCGTACGGGGTTCTCGGCGCTGATGGGATATACGTCCAGATAGCCGCCTCGGAGGCACACCTGGCGGCGGCTTTCGCAAACCTCCGTGCGCTCATACCCTGCCGCCACCAGAGCGGCGAGCAGCTCGCGGGGCTCCACGACGTCCCCCGCCTTAACGGTGCGCACAGCGCCGAGGATGGCCTCCGGCGGCGCCAGGCGTTGCATGAGCGCCTCGATGGATACGGTCAGGGCCGCGCCCACGCCCCGGCCCAAAGCCAGGCGGCATAGGGTATCTACCCGCCGTGCCTCCAAGCCCTCGGAGCTGGTATACGCGCCGGTGAGGGGGATATCCCGGGCGCGTTTGGTTTTGGTAGTATCG
>ENA-UOOK01004791-UOOK01004791.1-fermentation-metagenome-genome-assembly--contig:-NODE-4791-length-14155-cov-5.766950_pt1 | contig 14155 bp, 12 predicted proteins | sample MGYA00245777_ERZ724023 | MGnify/ENA primary metagenome ERZ724023 (study PRJEB28704, sample SAMN03018312) | fermentation metagenome | biome: anthropogenic terrestrial biome; feature: soil; material... | reverse complement strand
AGTCGGCATACCCTGGAAGCCCATGCTGATTACTGGCAAGGACCGGCAGCCATCAAGACCGTCATCGTGAATAACGGTGTGACTGAGTTTAACACCAGAAAACTGATGTTACAAAGAGGCGAGGCCGACGCCATTTACGTGCCGGTTGAGAACTCGCCGCAGATTGAGGGGACGGAAGGTGTGGAACTGATCCGCAACCTGCCGCGGCTCAATAATGTCTGCGCGATTTTTAACCAAGAAATTAATGCAATCGACAATGAATTCGTCGGCAGCGGCAAACTTGACGGTAACGGGATTCCGGCCGATTTCTTCTCGGATGTTAACATCCGTCGGGCGTTCAGCTATGCCTTTGATTATGATTCCTTTATTGAAGAAGTGGTTTTAGGTGAAGCTTCCATTCCGTACGGTGTTATTCCGGTCGGACTTAGCGATTTCTTTGATACCAAGGGATTCCAGTATAGCTATGACCTGAAAAAGGCTGAAGAGCACTTTAAGAAAGCCTTTAACGGCGAGGTTTGGGAGAAAGGCTTTAAAGTTACTTTAGTCTGGAATATCCCGAACACCACCAGAAAGACGGCTTGCGAAATCCTGGAGGCCGGGATTGAGAAGATCAACCCCAAATTCCAGGTGGAAGTGCAGGGAATGGAGTGGGCGACCATGCTGCCGCGGCGCCGGGAAGGACGCCTGCCAATGGTCTTCATTGGTTGGCTGGCCGACTACGCTGACCCGCATAACTTTGTCTATCCGTACCTGCACAGCAAGGGCGATTTCATGAGCTTCACCGGGGACAAGGGACGCGCTTTTGCCGCCGCCGAGTTTGATACGTTGGTTAATGCCGGAATTAATGAAACTAATCAGGCGAAACGGGTCCAAATCTATACTGAGCTCCAGGAAAAATCAAATCAGCTGGCCCCCCATCTGATGCTGTATGATGCCTATGACCGTAGAGCGCACAGAGATTGGGTAAAAGGGTTTGTCTTTGATCCGATTTGCCCAGCCCAGTATGATTTCTATGCCCTTTCCAAGAGCTTGAAATAACAATGCTTGGAGCGGGATAGACTAAAAAACCATTCGTGGGATGAGCGGGGGCGGGGGAACCTCCCGTTCCCGTTCTCTATTACTTCAAATCGGTAGGTGTAGCAGATGCTCTCTTATATTGTACGGCGCTTGATGTTTTTGCCGGTGGTGCTTTTTGGCATTACCATTTTGATCTTTGCGTTAATCAGCACCCTGGGACCATGGACCCTGGTGGCGACTTTTATTCCATCCCCTGATGCAGAACGCCACGTTGATCTAGAAGGAATCATTCAGAAATATCATTTGGATGATCCGCCCCTCAAAATGTATATGCGGTGGGTAAATAACCTCTTCCATGGGAACCTGGGTTGGTCCCAATCCAGCCATATGACGGTCTCGGAAGCAATCGGCAACCGTTTTCCGGCTACTTTGGAATTGACTCTGTTTGCGGTGATCCCTGTTATTATCGGGGGAATTGCTTTAGGGGTCATATCAGCGGTGCATCATAATAAACCGATTGACCATACCACCCGGATTATCTCGATTGGTCTGTGGTCGCTCCCCGACTTTGTGTTGGGACTGGCGGTCTTAATGGTTGGTTATGGCATTTTGGGCTGGTTTCCGCCCGGACGACTGAGCTCCTGGGCTGAATTGGAGGTCTTAAGTGATTCGTTCCGGTCGTTTACCGGCATGCACACGCTGGATTCCCTGTTGAATTTACGCTTCGATATTTTTTGGAATGCTCTCCGCCATATTGTCGGCCCCGTCTTTACCTTGGCCTGTCTCTGGTGGGCATTTATGTTACGGATTACCCGTTCCAGTATGTTGGATGTGCTAAATCAGGATTATGTCCGGACCGCTCGGGCCAAAGGTTTAGCCGAGAAAGATGTGATTAAACGTCACGCCTTAGGCAATGCTTTGATTCCGGTGACCACAGTTGCCAGTAATATGCTCCTGGGTTTGTTGGGTGGCGTGATGATTGTCGAAACGGTCTTTAATTACCCGGGATTGGGGCTTTTGACCTCAACGGCGGCGACTCGTTTGGATGTGCCGTGTGTCGTCGGGGTAGCGCTCTTTTACGCCATCATCTTAGTCTTGGTTAACTTAGTGGTAGATATCTTATATTCGGTGATTGACCCCAGAGTACGATTGGAGTAGGTGTAAAATGGAAATTCTCAGACGACTTGTAAAAAACCGTATTTCCCTGCTTGGCCTCGTCTTATTAATAATATTTGTGCTGATTGCGATTTTAGCTCCATGGCTCGCGCCTACGGAACACGAAGATCCCTACCGGATTCCACGACGCGGTTGGACTTTAGAACCGACTCCTCCTTCAGCTGAATACCCCTTGGGGTTAACCCAAGGCCAGTACGATATCTATTATGGAATCATCTGGGGAACACGTACGGCCTTCCGTGTTGGAATTATCGTGATTACTTTCCGTGCCTTAATCGGGATCCTGCTTGGCTCGATCTCTGCGTACTATGGCGGATTATTGGATGAAATTTTGATGCGGTTTACCGACATCTTTATGAGTTTCCCCTATTTAATCGGGGTCGTGGTCTTTGTCTCCATCTTTGGACCAGGTTTGAATAATGTAATGATTCCATTGATTGCACTGGGCTGGATGCCGTATGCCCGGATGATCCGCGGTAATATCCTAGCGATTAAACAAGAAGAATACGTCATGGCCGCTCAAGCCATCGGGGTTAGCGACTTGAAGATTATTACCCGTCATATTCTCCCTAATTCCATCTTCCCGGTGCTCATTCAGGCTTCGATGCAGATTGGCTCGATTGTAATTAGTGTCTCTGCCTTAAGCTTTCTTGGTCTTGGCGCGCCGGAAGGCTATGCCGACTGGGGACAGATGCTTTCTTTTGCCCGAAACTGGATGTTAGGGGAACAGGGCAATGTCCTTAAATACTGGTTTACCGTTGCTTATCCCGGCATGGCGATGGTTCTTTTTGTCCTTTCCTGGAACTTGATTGGCGATGCATTCCGGGACATCATGGACCCCCGAATCCAAGCCTGAAGAAACTGAAAACAGCCGTTCTTTTAAGAAAGCTTTATGCGTTGTATCCATCAATCCTTAAATTTAATAACAACGCAAAAAGCCCGAGGAAGAAAGGATGGTATAGACAAAAACCCGCTCCCGTAGCGGGTTTTTTGCGCGAGATTTTTACATAGTTCGCCCCTTTTCCGGTAAGGATAAGAGGGAAACGGAGGGGATCATGATGCACAAAAAAAGTTGGATTATCCTGTTTGTTTTCCTCATGGTGGTGATCCTAACCACGGTAGCTTATGCTAATTGGACCTATACGGTCAGGCGGGGAGATACCTTAGACTCAATTTCGCGTCGGGTTGGGGTAAGCCTTGCTCAATTACGTAGTTGGAACGGTTTATGGACCAATCACCTGCGGGTCGGGCAAAGAATTACCATCCCGACGCAGACTAGTACCGCCAGTAATCGAGGAGGGTCGCGGGCCGGGGTGGACCGTTATTTACTGGCGCGGCTCGTTCATGCCGAAGCTGGAGCCGAGCCCTACAGTGGGAAAGTGGCAGTGGCCGCGGTGATCTTAAACCGGGTTGAAAGCCCCAAATTTCCTAACACCTTGGCTGGTGTTGTTTATCAACCTTTGGCTTTTGAGTCTGTAGCTAATGGCCGGGTCTATACCAACCCCAATAGTGATTCGATTAAAGCGGCCGGTGATGCGATTAACGGGTGGGATCCGACTGGTGGCTCCTTGTTTTTTTGGAACCCGTCCAAGCCGGTTAACCGGTGGATCTGGTCGCGGCGTATTACGGCCAAAATTGGCAAACATGTCTTTGGCTTTTGAATTCTGCGAAATTACCGCCTTTCGGGGTTGACAGACTAAAAAACGAGGGGTGAGATCTTGAACTGGAACAGTTTACTCTTGCGGTCGACAATGGGGTTTATCATCTTATTCTTTTTGGGATATCTGGTACCGGGATTGTCCGCTTTGACAATTACCCATTTAATCATCGTCAGCCTACTGCTGGCTTTCTTGTCTACCGTTGGGGAGAATATAATCATCGCGGATACCCGCGCTAAAAAAAGCATCCTATTATTGGTGGTTTCTGCCGTAACAGTTTACTTTTATGCGTGGGTGATTGTCGGGACACGTCTACCGGTGGTCAGTGTGTTGCTAACCACGGCTTTAATTACCCTTCTTGACCATCTCTTTACAGCCCAAAATGAAAACAGCGTAACAGTAGAAGAGGAATAAGCGAAGAAGGAAACGGGCATTACCAGGAATAGCCAGAAAGAAACACTTGATCCTAGCGAGTTTTTCTTATAGAATAAATATGTTACAAAACGAGTAAAGCATCAACTTCTGGGATATGCGACGGTCTGCTTTTTGAACCTACAGTTGGAAGCAGGGAGATCTAGATTAAACGATGGATACCAAGCCTCGCCAAGACAGAGGAAGGTAGAAGTGTTTATGCGATCACCCACCTATCGAAGGATAGGTGTCAAAAAACAGACTACGGTATTCTGGTTGCTGCGGACTTGAAAATTTAGTGACGGATTAGACCCTACTTGTATTGGTGGGGTCTTTTAATTTTGTATGAGAAAAAAGGGATTGGACCCTGCGTTGCTAAATATATATTAGAAATGTAGATATAAACGGAGGGGGTTTTATGGCGCGGATTCGATGTCTACACCTGGCTGATCTCCATCTGGGTTGGGCACCGCAAGCTTGGGGAGGCCGGGAGGCCAAGCGACAGCAAGAAAGGGACGGTTTATTGAAGAAAGCCGTTGACTTCGCTCTGGACCCTACATCCCAAATTCAGCTGGTTCTGATCGTTGGGGATCTTTTTGAGACTCATAATCCGCCGGTAGATCTGGTGAGCAGTGTACGGCAGGAATTAAATCGACTGGTACAGGCAGGGATTAAGGTGGTTACCGTCCCTGGTAATCATGATGAAATTACTTACCATGATTCGGTCTACCGTAAATTTGGTCGGGAATGGCCGGGACTTTTAGTTACTAATCCGATGCCGGAACGGATTGGTGAATTAAACCTTGGTGGGACGCCCTGCTTTCTCTATAGTCTAGCCTATACCGGGGGAGTGACCCGTGCGCAGGAGCTGATTCAGGATTTTCCCTGCGGAAAAGAAGCTGGGATTCACTTGGCTATTTTCCACGGCTCTCTGGATTGGGCAGCGGGAGAGCGTAGTCTTCCCCTGGCCGCGCGGGGACTGGCTGCCGCTGGTTATGATTATGTTGCCTTGGGGCATCTACATCTACATCAAGTGAAGACAGTGGCTAGCACCGTGATGGTTTATCCAGGGATGGTCGAAGGAAAGAACCTCTCCGATCCGGGAACCGGATTCTTCACCGTAGTTGAGTTTGGTGCGGGTTTACCGCAGGTTAGTAAAATTCCGGCGGCGGTGCGGGCTTATCGCCAGATTAAGCTGGACGTAACAGGCATGTCGGAAGAACAGTTTGCCGGGGAGCTTTCGGAAACGAAAGATCCGGAGGCCGTGGTGGAACTGGTTCTTCAAGGGGTCTTCGCTTTTTTGCCGGATTTAACTGCGCTCAAAGAAGAACTCCGCCCGAATTTTTATCATTTGGAAATTAGCGATGAAACGAATTTTCTGGATTTGGAACTTTTGCACAGCTGGGCGGAGGAACCGACCTTACGGGGGGCCTTCCTCCGGCGGATGCTGAAACGAATGGAAACGGCGAATGGACCGCGGGAAGAGCAGGTTACCTACCTTGCTTTAGTCAAAGGAATTGCCGCATTGCAAAGGGGGGAAGGCCATGGCAACGATCAGGTTTAACCAGGTGCGGCTAACTGGATTCGGTCCCTATCGGGAAACTTGCGAATTCACCTTTTCCGATCAGCTGAACGTCTTAGTGGCGCCGAATGAGACTGGTAAATCCACTTTGGTTGCCGGCGTAAGTGCGCTACTTTTTGGCTTGCCGCAGACGACCGATCCCAAGGTGTTTGGCCAAGCCCGCTACCGGAATTGGGATCATCCATTACGGTTCGAAGGTGAATTAATCTATACGGTGGACGCGGAGCGCTACCGGTTACGCCGGGATTTCCAGAACAACCAGATTTCCTTTGCAAAGCAGCAGGCAGGGGAATACCGGGAGCTGATCAGCGGAACGCATAATCCCCGGGCGCAACGGCGAAACCAGCGCTATGAAGAAACGCTCAAAGCGTTACTGGGTATAAGTTCCCAGGAATTGTTTGAGGCTACTTTCTGTCTGACCCAACCTTTACCGGAGGCCGAAGAAATTGACAGCCGGGTTCAAGAATTGCTGTCCGGAACGGGGGTCGGGTTTAAGCAAGTAACGGAGCGTTTAAGCGGGGAACTCCGGGAGATTACTCGTTTTACCGGACGGCGGGGGGTTACGGCTAAAGATGCCATCGAGCCCAGAGCTTTGGAACGGTTGGAAGCGGAAATTCAGGCAATCGAAACAGCATTGGAACGGGACAAAGGCCTTGTTGACCAATTAGAAACCTACCGTCGGCATCTGGCTGAAGAAGAACAACGCCGGACGGAACTGGCGCAAACTCTGGCTACCCGAGAACAGATGTTGACCCTTTGGGCCCAGTGGCAGCAGTTGAAAAAGAGTTACCAGGCCGCCCAGGTGGTTTATACACAAGTAGATAAGAGTAAAGCACAAGCGCAAGAACTCGACGACGAGCGACGCCGGGTTGACGAAAGGAAAGCCACTTGCGCTTGGGGCCCGCAGGCACCGGTACGGACGGCGGAGATCCTTAGTGAACTGGAGGCCATTGCCGAACAAAAGGCCGGTCTTAGTCGGGAAATTGCCGAACTGGAAGCAGACGGGGTCACAGACATACAGGAAGAGGAAGCCCAGAACGGGCAGGAGGACCATTTTACGCTGGACTGGTCGGTTTTTGGATCAGAACCCACAGCGGTGGTGCAAAGACGGCGTAATCAGGCGCAGGAAGCTTTGACAGCCTGGGCAGATTGGGAGCAGCTTAAAGCGGCAACGGCGGAAAACAGTCTGCTCCAGGAGGAAGAATTCCAGCTGTTTAAAGACGCGGCGCCGGCTACTTTAGATACTTTAAAAGTTTACGAACCCCGCCAGGCTTTGCTCCGTTCCGCGCTGGAGAACGCCACATTAAAATGGGAGCAAGCCGAGGAGGAACTCCGAAAACTTAGAGGCCGGGCCAAAGTGCCATGGGTATTGTCGATCCTGATGATGTTGATCGGCGGGGGCCTTGGGGCATTCTTAGCCGGAGGAAGCAGGCTTTGGTTGTTTGGGTTAGGGGGTCTTGCTCTTGGGGCTGGCTGCGGTTATCTGGCGGGACGGCTACTGTTCCCAACTACTGGACTTGCGCAAGCCAAGGAGCGGGTAGCAGAGAACGGGTCGCAGGTCAAAGTGGCTGCACAAGCTCTGTCCACCTTCGAAGCAGTGCTTCAACCCTTTACGGAGCAGTATACCCATCTGCCGACTGCTTACCGTCGCTGGGAGCAAATTCGGACTGAAGGGGAAGATCTAGCCCGTGGGCAGCGGGAATTCAGCCGGCGGGAATTAGGGGGATATGCGGGACCGGCAGAGGAGTGCCCTTTGGAACCGTCGCACCGGCTGAATGATCATTGGTCGGATCTAATTAACTTCATCCAAGTTATAGCTCCCCAGGAACGGTTGGGCTGTTTAGGGGAACTGGTGGTCTGGCTTCAGGAAAAGTCCTCCCGGTGGTGGGAAGGGCTGATTGATGAAGCCGCCGCTTTTGAGGAAAAAAGTGCCCACTTTAACAAGATGAAAGTACGGCAGGAGGCCAACCAAGAATATTTAGCAAAGCAAAAACGAAAACAGAGTGAACTAACCCAGAACGAAGAAAAACTGCAGGCAATGATTGAACCGCTCCTTAAGGCAGCCGATGGGGATTACCAGCAAGCCGGTAAGTTGTGGGCTACTTGGCAGGAATTAAAGCAAAAAGCCGAAGAAACCACCGCCGCGCTGCGGCATATTTTGCTGATTCAGGGTGTAAACACCCTGGAAGAACTGGAAGCCAAAAGGGATGACGCCTCTATAAAAGCGCAGGCGCTTTATGGGGAAAGGCAAAAGTTGATCTCCGCTCACCCGGGTTTAGCCCCCTTGGAAGAAGAGACTGATCCGGAATGGATTGAAGCTGATTACCGCCGACGACAGGAAGAAATTACGGGGGGGCAAGCTGAGTTAAGAGGGGTTGAAGCGGAGATTCACCGGTTGACTACTGAGATCGCTCGGCTGGAAGGGCAGGAGCCGGTGAATATTGCCCAGGCTGAAGAGGAAAAAGCGGTACTCGAGGCCCGTCGTCAGAGTCTTGAACTTCGTGGTGATGCGGTGACCATCGCCTACTTGGAATTAGCCGAGGCGCTGAACGATTTTCAAAGCAGCTACCGCCTACGGCTGGCCGAGGCTGCTTCCCAATACTACCGGGATTTGACCGGTCTGGAGGGGCGGCGGGTTGAGCTGAATGAAGATTTTCAGGTTGCGGTGGTCATTGATGGTCGGCCGGTTGCTCCGGCCCAGCTTAGTTATGGGGCCCGCGACCAACTTTATATTGCGCTGCGTTTGGGGATTGCCCGGCTTTTAGCAGCCGATACGGTGTTACCGTTCGTTTTTGATGATCCCTTTTTGAACTGTGATGCCGAGCGGTTGGCGAAGATTGGCACTTCATTGCGACTTTTGGCCAACGAACGACAGGTAATTCTTCTTTCGCACCGGGCTGACTTTGCGGCCTGGGGGGAAGCAGTTGTTGTAGCGCCTGGGGTGTAGACCAGTTTCTGTAAAAACAGAGAACGCTTAAAAAAGGACCCGTCGGGGTCTTTTTTTATTGGCGTTGTAATCATAAAAACCGGAGTGAAGGTATAGTAATTGCTAAGAGGTTTTCAAACCAAAGACACCAAGTTCTAATAAAGCTTTTTGCGTTGTATCCTTAACGAAGATTCCGGTACAATATATAGTGTTTGACTTGAGTTAGGCGATCAATATATTGTACCGGAATAGTGGAATCAAATGACAACGCAAAAAGCCCAAATAAAGGAGGCGGAACTATGGAATACTTTGCACGAATAGCCTTGGAACACCAAGGGATTAAGGAACTACTCCAGGTCCAAAAGGAACTTTTAGAACGGCTGAACAAGGCCAAGGGGGTTAATATCGTGCATCTGGATAACTTACTCTATTTTTGGCGGGACTTTCTTGAACAAGACCATATGAGTCGGGAAGAGGAATTTGCTTTTGCGGCATTTCGTAAGCTGAATCACTCTTTACCTGAGCGCTTGCAAGGCGATCATGAACAAATCAGAGCTTCCTTAGGAAAGCTGGAGGCGACGATTAAACTTTTACGAAACGGTCGACCCCATTCCGGTCGTGAATATGCGAAGTGGGGTGAAGAACTAACGGAAACAGTCATGGATCATATGGCGCGGGAAAACACTGCCCTCCGGGAAGTAGCGACGGATGAAGCGGAGGCCGCAGCAATTTTAAGTGCCCAACCGGAAAGATTAGCGTCCGAAAAATTTAACCAGTTGCTCCAAGTCGCGGAGGATCTTTGTCAAGAGTATCTACAGAAGCCAACTTCATTGCATGCCTTGAGCTTACCAGCGGAAGTTGCTCCGGACGAAACAGCTGAGGAACACGATATTGAGGTGACAAAACCTGTCTTAGACCCCGAGACTACGGAGTTGACTTCAATGGAAGAGACTTAAGGGGAGCTTTTTTGATCGAAGGCATTTTTCGCCGGTAAAATCTGTTATAATACGAATATGGACAAGGTAAAAGAAGAAGGGGAACATACCGCCGATGAAATATTGGGCCGATCTGCATCTTCATTCCCATTACGCCCTAGCGACCAGTAAAGATGCCAATCCGGAACAACTAGCCTTTTGGGCGCAGCGGAAAGGATTAACGTTAATCGGGACCGGTGATTTTACCCACCCCGGGTGGCGCGCTGAACTTAGGACTAAACTAGAGGAAGCGGAAGATGGCCTCTGGCGGTTAAAACCGGCCTATCAGCGGCCAACGGAGCCTAATTTTCCCGAGGCTAAAACGGTGCGGTTTGTGATCGCGGGGGAAGTCTGTACCATCTATAAAAAGGCAGCAAGAACGCGGAAGGTACATCATCTAATTTTACTGCCTGGCTTGGAAGCAGCGGAAAGGCTGGCCGCCCGCTACGCACCCTATGGGATTCTGACCAGCAACGGTCGGCCGATTTTAAAAATGGATAGCCGGGACTTGTTAGCGCTCACCCTGGAGGTGGTTCCGGAAGCAGTCCTCATCCCCGCTCACATCTGGACCCCCCACTATTCGGTGTTTGGCATGAACTCTGCTTTCAACAGTATCCAAGAATGTTACGGGGACCTGAGTGGTGAAATTCAAGTGCTCGAGACTGGACTTTCGTCCGACCCGGCGATGAACCGGCGGTTGGGGATCCTTGATGAGTACGCCCTTATCTCCAATTCCGATGCCCATTCCCCAGCTAAACTAGGCAGGGAGGCGACGTGTTTTGGCACGGAACTATCTTATCCCGGTCTCCGCCAAGCGCTCCGTAGGCCATTTTCCGGATTATTAGGAACTATCGAGTTTTTCCCGGAAGAAGGGAAATACCACTGGGACGGTCACCGGGCCTGTGGACTGAGCTGGCCGCCGGAACAAACTTATGAGGCCGGGGGAAAATGTCCGGTCTGTGGTCGGCGGGTTACCATCGGGGTGCTCCACCGGATAACCCAGTTGGCTGACCGGGCGGTGGAAGGACAACCCCCGACCGCCCGTCCTGCCCAGCGCTTAATACCGCTGGTGACAATAGTTGCCGCTGTAGTGAACGGGGGCGAGGGATCGCAAAAAGTACAACGGCTTTATGAAAAGCTGCTGGCCTGTCATGGCCCGGAATTACACATCCTGCGCGAGACCCCCCTAGCGGAGCTGGCCCGGACCGGTGGTGAGCAGTTGGCCGAGGGAGTGCGCCGGGTTCGCCAAGGGTTACTTGAAGTAAAGCCTGGTTTTGATGGGGTGTACGGCGAAGTGAAGATCTTTAGTTAAGCTTTTTGCGTTGTATCCTTTTTACGCAAAAAGCCCTTAGTTAGAATCGAAGAAGAAAGAAGTTGTTGTGATGCCAAAAGCAGATGAATTATCCCCGTCGCTTTGGGCTTACTTGGGGGATGCCCTTTATGAGGTTTACGTCCGTGAACAATTGATCTTGGATCCGGCTTATCATAATACCGGAGAATTGCACCGTGAGGCGATCAAATATGTCCGGGCAGAAGCGCAGGCTCGGATCGTGAGCTACATTTCTCCCCGTTTGACGGCGGAAGAGCAAGATCTAATCCGTCGCGGCCGGAACCAAAAGAGCGGTCATATTCCTACTCATACCAATGCCGTCACTTATCGTTACAGTACGGCCTGGGAGAGTTTACTGGGCTATTTGTATTTAACCGGACGGGAAGAACGGATGCACGAACTGATCGCTGCGGGCTTCGCTTATCTAAAAGCGGAACTTAAGAAGAGAAATAGTAGCGTGGATCCGGCGAAAGTTTCGCTCAAGCAAAAGGAGGAGGAATAATGGACGTAAAACTTTTGACCCATACTCCCGAGCCCGACCGTGTGGTGGCGACGGCGGCACGGCTTTGTTATTCGCCCCGGGCAGCTGAGGAGGTGTGGGAGGGGTTTTCTCCGGAAAAACAAGCGGAGTTTATTACTAAACTTTCGAGTTACGGCCATTATTCCCCCTTTGAACATGTTTCTTTTACGCTGGCAATTGCTGGGGTGAGTAGGTCTTTGAGTCACCAGTTGGTTCGCCACCGGATCGCTTCTTACTCCCAACGCTCCCAACGCTATATTAACGAAGGGACTTTTCAGGTGGTTGTTCCCCCAACGGTGGCCGGCGATCTGGCGGCGCAGAAAGAGTTTGATCGGATCATGGGGCAAATCCACGAAGCCTATAACCGCCTGACCAAGCTAGGAATTCCGCAGGAAGACGCCCGCTATTTGCTGCCCAATGCCTGCCAGACCCAACTGATCATGACCATGAATGCCCGTAGTCTTTTGCACTTTTTTGCTTTACGCTGTTGTCGCCGGGCCCAGTGGGAGATCCGTGAACTGGCTTGGAAGGTGCGGAGTGAAGTAATGAAGGCTGCCCCCCTGCTCTTCCGAGAATCCGGTCCCCCTTGTTTGGTCCGGGGTGAATGCCCCGAAGGGGCAATGGGCTGCGGTGAGCCTTACAAAAAAGCAGAGGTGGAAGCGGATCATGGCGTCGCATGAACGGGAGGAACTGCTGGAAGGACGTAACCCGGTGCTGGAAGCGCTAAAAGCAGGGCGTAATATTAAAAAAGTGATCATTGCCACCGAAGCCCACGGCCAACAAATCAAGGAAATTGAGGCTTACGTCCGGGATCAGGCTATTCCTTTGGTGTATTGGGATAAAAAAGAGTTGGACCGGCTCTCGACGACCCATAAACACCAAGGAGTGTTGGCCTCGGTTGAACCCCTAACTACAGTGCTGGTCGATGATCTTTTGGCCACGGCGCGGTTCAAAGGGGAAAACCCACTCCTGTTATTACTGGATGGGGTAGAAGACCCGCACAATTTAGGAAGTATTATCCGTACCGCAGAGGTCGCCGGGGCACATGGTGTAATCCTACCGGAGCGGCGGACCGCCGGTTTGAATGCGACTGTGCTGAAAGCGTCGGCCGGAGCGGCGAATTATCTTCCGGTGGCCAGAGTTAAGAACACGGTCCGGGGGATTGAAGAACTAAAGACTAAGGGTTGTTGGGTAATCGGTGCCGACCAGGACGGGTCGAATCTATGGACGGAACCCTTTGATCTGACCTTGCCTTTATGTTTAGTGCTAGGCGGTGAAGGAAAAGGCCTTTCCAGACTTGCACGGGAAAAGTGTGATTTAATCCTGCAAATTCCCATGCAGGGCCAGGTTAGTTCGTTAAACGTTTCCGTGGCTACCGGAATTTTGGTTTATGAAGTACTGCGCCGTCGTACCCAGTCGGCTGAGTAACAAAAGGTCACTAAACTTCGGATATTATGTAATAAATCCAGCTCTCGACGGCATAAATAACTTTAATTCCTTGACGGCTGTAATCGCCTGTTGTATAATGTTTAATAAATGAGCTCTGTTAAAACTTATTATATTGTCTGGAGGCGATGTAAGTGGGGGCCAATGCACAAAAAAACTACGAAGCTTATGATAATATGATGGATGAAGCAATTGTCGAGGCCGCCAGACAAGGTAATGCAGGTGCTCAAGAATATCTGATTAATAAATACAAAAATTTTGTACGAGCTAAGGCCCGTTCTTATTTTTTGATTGGAGCCGATCGGGAAGATATCATTCAGGAAGGGATGATCGGTCTTTACAAGGCGATCCGGGATTTTCGCCATGATAAACTTGCTTCTTTCCGTGCTTTTGCCGAACTTTGTATCACCCGTCAGATTATCACGGCCATTAAGACCGCCACCCGACAGAAACACATCCCTTTAAACTCCTATATTTCGTTAAATAAACCAATCTACGACGAAGAGTCCGATCGAACGCTGATGGATGTAATCTCCGGGAACAAAGTGACTGATCCGGAAGAATTAGTGATCAGTCGCGAAGAGTATGTGGACATTGAGAACAAAATGGGCGAATTTTTGAGCGATTTGGAATGGCGAGTCTTAGTTGCCTATTTGGATGGCCGTTCTTATCAGGAGATTGCCCATGATCTGCACCGGCACGTCAAGTCGATCGATAACGCCTTACAAAGAGTTAAAAGAAAACTCGAGCGGTATTTGGAAAAAAGAGAAGAAACCAACTTTAAAGCTTAAAAGTCAAAACTCACCAGCGACAAATTCGAAAAATGGTGTTGACAGTATACTTAAGCTATAGTATAATTTACGTTGTGGCTTGCGGAGGGGTTCCCGAGTGGCCAAAGGGGGCAGACTGTAAATCTGCTGCGTGAACGCTTCGAAGGTTCAAATCCTTCCCCCTCCACCACTAAAGAATCAAATAAGCAAATCGCGGGGTGGAGCAGTTGGTAGCTCGTCGGGCTCATAACCCGGAGGTCGGAGGTTCAAGTCCTCCCCCCGCAACCAAAGCCCTCATAGCTCAGTAGGTAGAGCGCATCCATGGTAAGGATGAGGTCATCAGTT
>ENA-UOOK01004789-UOOK01004789.1-fermentation-metagenome-genome-assembly--contig:-NODE-4789-length-14158-cov-3.514146_pt1 | contig 14158 bp, 10 predicted proteins | sample MGYA00245777_ERZ724023 | MGnify/ENA primary metagenome ERZ724023 (study PRJEB28704, sample SAMN03018312) | fermentation metagenome | biome: anthropogenic terrestrial biome; feature: soil; material... | reverse complement strand
CATCCACGAAGTCATCACCCGTCACGACCTGTCCCTGTTGCATCTCTTCAGAATAGAGATCCTGGAATTCCTCATTCTTCAATTCAGTGACAGCCTGTGAGAGAATCTTCTGATAAGTTTCATATCCGAGATCTTCCATGAATCCACTCTGTTCAGCCCCCAGCAGGTTGCCGGCACCACGGATATCCAGATCCTGCATAGCCAGATTGAAGCCACTACCGAGTTCAGAGAAACTCTCCAGTGCTTCCAACCTACGGCGCGCCTCAGTAGTCAGACTGCTCTTCGGCGGAGCCAGCAGATAGCAGAATGCTTTCTTGTTAGAACGCCCGACACGCCCTCTCATCTGATGCAGGTCAGCAAGTCCGAAACGATGCGCATCATTGATGATAATCGTATTTGCGTTTGGAATATCTATACCGTTCTCTACAATCGTCGTAGACAAAAGGACATCATAATCATATTGGCAGAAACCCATCAGAATCTTTTCCAATTCTTCCGGGCGCATCTGCCCGTGACCTATGGCGATACGGCAGTCAGGCACATACTTATGGATCATATCTGCCAGTTCAGGAAGATTCGATATCCGGTTACTGACAAAGAACACCTGTCCGTTACGACTCATCTCAAAATTGATGGCATCGGCAATGACCTCATGTCCGAATGTACTCACTTCCGTATGGATCGGATACCTGTTAGGCGGCGGAGTACGGATAATACTCATATCACGCGCTCCCATAAGAGAAAACTGCAATGTACGTGGAATAGGCGTTGCAGACATGGTAAGTGTGTCCACATTCACTTTCAATTTCCGTAATTTCTCCTTTGTAGATACGCCAAACTTCTGCTCTTCATCAATGACAAGAAGTCCGAGATCATGCCATTTCACCGACTTCCCAAGCAATTTCTGTGTACCTATGAGAATATCAATCCTTCCTGATTCCAGATCAGTCAGAATATCTTTTGTCTGCTTTGACGTACGGGCACGCGAAAGATAATCCACGCGTACCGGCATATCCTTCAGACGCTGCATAAAGGTCTGGTAATGCTGATAAGCCAGTATGGTAGTCGGAACCAGGACAGCAACCTGTTTCGAGTCACAGGCAGCCTTGAAGGATGCGCGGACAGCCACTTCCGTTTTTCCGAAGCCCACATCACCACAGACCAGACGGTCCATAGGACGGGAGGATTCCATATCCAGCTTTATATCCTGAGTAGCCTTATACTGATCCGGAGTATCCTCATACATAAAACTCGCCTCCAGTTCGTGCTGCATATAGTTATCAGGACTATAAGCAAATCCCTTCTCCTTACGGCGTTCTGCATAGAGCCTGATCAGATCACGGGCGATGTCCTTGATTTTCTTCTTCGCCTTTTCCTTCAGGCGATTCCATGCGCCCGTACCAAGGGTAGACAACTGCGGCGGCTGATCGGTATCATTGCTACGGTATTTGGAGATCTTATACAGACTATGGATGGACACATCCACCTTGTCGTTATTACGATAGATGATACGAATCATCTCCTGATAGCCCTGCCGGCCGCTCTTTTCAGGATGCCGAGGATCAGGAGGCAACGGTACCCTGACCAGACCGCCAAACTTACCGATTCCGAAATCTACATGGACGATATAGTCTCCGATATCCATTTCCTGAAGTTCCTTCATCGTCAATGCCATTTTCCCAAGGCGGGCACTGTCAGAGCGCAGACTGTATTTATGGAAACGGTCAAAAATCTGATGGTCTGTGAAAAGGCAGACCTTCATATCATTATCCACAAACCCCTCATGCAAAGTATGGTCGACAGGCGTAAACTGCACCTGGTACTTTGCCAATTCATCCCCGGCGAAAATCTCCTTCAGACGCTGGTTCTGTTTTGCACTATCTGCCAGGATATACAGTTTATATCCTTTCAACAGATAATCTTCCAGACTCTCGGAGAGGAGTTGGAAATTCTTATGATAAAGAGGTTGAGGTTCAGTATGAAAAGGAATAACCGTATTCTGCTGGTTTGCCAAAGGTCCGAACTCCACACGCTGGAACTTTTCAGAATCAGAGACAAACTGGGACGGCATACAGAGTATGTTCTCCTTTTTCATCTGCTGCATGATCTGTTTCTGTTCCTGTTCGGTAAGACCCTCCATCCGTTCAGTCAAAGCCTGACTGGAAAAGCCGTCATTATAGATCTGACCTATCGCATCACGAATATAAGTAAAATCCTTAGACAGAAGAACCGAATCCTCCGGCAGAAACTGGAGGAAAGGGATTTTATCACTCTTCAACTGCGCCAGTTCGGGAACAATCTCAATCTCGGTTTTCTTATCCTTACTCAACTGGTCCTGTACCTCAAAAGTACGGATGGTATCGATCTCATCCCCAAAGAAGTCAATACGGTATGGCTTTTCATTACCAAACGAATAAATATCCAGTATGCCTCCCCGCAGGGCAAACTGGCCCGGCTCATAGACATAATCCTGTTCGGAAAAACCCAATCCCCTAAGTTGCTTGATCAAATCAGATACCTCGACATGTCCCCCCACTTTCAGCCTCACGACCTGACAGTCGAGCTTCGAGCGAGAGATGACCAGTTCAGCCAAAGCCATCGGATAAGTAACGATAAACGTCTCTTCCGTTTTTTCCGATCCTTCGCTCCTATTCCGATCAGCATCAAAAGCGGAATCATTCCCCGTCAGCCGAGCCAGGACTTCAGTGCGCAGGATCTCCTTAGCAGAATCCCGCTGGCCATATTTTACGGCACGCTTATAACTGCTTGGAAAGAAAAGAGCCCTGTTTTCTCCAAGAACCTGGGTAAGATCATGATAAAAATATCCAGCCTCATCGTCATCATCAAGGATAAAAACAAGTGTACGATGAAGATGACTATAAACCGATGCGAAAAGCATCGGAGTGGCGGAAGCAACTAATCCCTGGAGAAAAACCGATTTCCTCGACTTTCTCTCCAGAGATTTAACAAGGGCAGTCGCCTGAGGCAATCTGCCATACAAAAGACTTAATTCCTCAATCGTCATGCCTATTCAGGAAGTTTGGGATATTTGCGGAGCCAGCCGTCCAGGCGAAGACGAATCACGCCAAAGAAAGCTTCGCTGAAAATACCACCACTCATCTTACTCGTCCCCTCACGGCGGTTGACGAATACGACCGGTACCTCCTTTATCTTAAAACCAATTCTATATGCAGTATACTTCATCTCTATCTGAAAGGCATACCCTTTGAAATGAATCTGATCGAGTTGGATCGTTTCCAGCACCCTGCGCTTATAACATACAAATCCGGCAGTGGTATCATGAATATTGATACCCGTAATAAAACGGACATAATCTGATGCGAAATAACTCATCAGTACCCGTCCGATGGGCCAGTTGACTACATTGACACCACTCACATAACGAGACCCGACAGCCACATCATATCCTTCATCATGAGTAGCAGCATACAATCTCGGCAAATCTGCAGGGTTATGGCTAAAGTCAGCATCCATTTCAAAGATATACTCATACTGATGTGCCAGAGCCCATTTGAAGCCCATGATATAAGCAGTACCCAATCCCTGTTTACCTTTTCGCTCAATCATAAACAAACTGTCGGCAAACTCCTCTGCCATCAATCTACGGACAATATCACCTGTACCATCGGGACTGCCATCATCAATGATGAGAATATGAAAATGTTTCTCCAATCCCATGACGGTCCGAATAATTTTCTCCACATTTTCCTTCTCGTTATAAGTAGGAATTATGACAACAGAATCATCCATACACTTTATTTTTAGGTACCAATCATTTACATCAAAGACTAAGGATATTTTCGATAGTCCGATGCCCCTTTGAATTGCAAATTTAGAAAATTTATTTGTAAATCTCTTTCTTATTGGTCCGTATTTTCCACAAATCCCTGATAATCGGGTTCCAAAGACGACATGATCGCCTTATAGCTTTCCGTCATCTGATATTTTTCATTCTCACGACCCTTTCCATGAGGAGGAATCGGTTTATGAATAGTCAATGTCAGAGGATGCCAATAAACCCACCACAAGTCTTTCATTCGTGGTTTTATCTCAAAACTGCCATTGATCGTCAAAGGACAGACAGGCAATTGCAATTCATCTGCAAGCAGAAAAGGACCGCGGCGAAAGACGCCCATGTGCCCTGTCCATGTCCGGGCTCCTTCCGGGAAGACAACTAAAGACATTCCCTCCTTCAAAGTGTTTTGAGCCTCTTCAATCGTACGACGGATACCTGTCGGTGTACGCTTGTCAACGAAGATATGATGGCAGGACTTACAAGCCGGACCGACAAAAGGGATACGTTCCAGTTCCCTTTTCATCATCCATTTAAAATTCCGGTTGAGGAAGCCATAGATCAGGAATATATCAAATGTTCCCTGATGATTGGCGACAAACACATAACTCTGATTCTCATCCAGATTCTCTCTCCCCTCAATCTTTACAGGCAGGAAAAGCAAACGAACCGTCCACATCGACCAGATCTTTCCGGAATAGTAACTCCAGAAGTGCTCATTACCAACGAGACAGCCGATAATAGCCATCAGAGCACAGATGATAGTTAATACCAGGAAAACCGGCAAAAAAATCACCAACTGGTAAAGACGGTAAAAAAAAATCACTATCAATTTCATAGTTTGTTAAGACTAGTTATTTTGGTTTCTATTATAATCCATAAAATTCACAAAGAATTCCAATCACACTATTCAGATTTCCTATGCAGCGTAATCACCACAATATCGGGAGTTGCACCGAAACGAAAGGGGATAAGAGCACCTATTCCAGAAGAGACATACAGATAACGGCCCTTTTCCTGATAAAGTCCATTATCTTCCTTGTAGGCCAATCGAGTAGGACGCATTCCAAAGATGTCTATCTGGCCCCCATGAGTGTGTCCGCACAGAGTAAGCCGGGCATGAGAATAAGGACGAATACTATCATCCCAGGCTGTCGGATCATGCTGGAGCATGATCAGGAAAGCACGTGGCCCAACCCCTCTAAGGGTTTTCGAAAGATCCGATTTCTTAGGGAACCTTCTTGAGCCTTCATTTTCTTCTCCACCGATAACAATAGAGTCGTTCCCCCGATGGATGACAGCATGCTCATTCATCAACAGTTTCCAGCCCAACTGACGTTCCAGATTCTGTAGTTCTTTCTCATTCTCCTTTTTCTCCACAGGTGAAGCATTCAGATAAGCACTGTAATCATGGTTACCCAATATACTATACACCGGTGCTCCTGATTCACGCGCCAACCGTGCAAGAGTGGATCTGCACGGATAGATTTCAGAAGCACGAACATCCACCAGATCACCTGTAAAGCAGATCAAATCAGCCTTCTGGGCAATGATACTGTCCACATCATGTACCAGTATCCCATCCATAAGATAGTTGAATGTCCCCACATGAGCATCGCTGAACTGTACGATCTTATAACCTTCAAATTCAGACGGCAGATCCTTAAAATAAAGATTGACATGTGTCACATGCAACTTTCTCGGCCCGACAGTCAAGCCATATACAGATACCAGGACTGACAGTCCCGCCAGAATCACACCTACACGGTTACCCCTATTGATACTCGTATGTCTGAAGCGGCACCATACAGAACCCACCAGGGAGCAGACCGTAAAGATTACCTTTGGATTTATCAAGATGACGGCCAGAAAAAGATAGACCTCTATCCACGCAAAATTGTCCGGTATGAAACTCTTCACACAGGACAGCCCTACGGTATAGGCAATCATGCCAACAGAAGTTGTCCACCACAATAGGGTTATCCACCACCGTAACGGTCTGATACGATGACGTACAACATGAACATAGAGGTACACATCTGGCAATACTATCAACAGGATGACCCATACAACTATTCTTGCTATCACACGCTTTCTTCCTATTCTTCAAAGTTGATTTCCAGGAATCCCTGATTTTCAGGATATATCCAATTTATGAAACCAAGCTCATTTTTCTAAACATTAAAGAATGGTCCTTCATCTCCAAGGCTCATCCTAATTATTATTTTAAATCCGTTCTCCTTCTGAGGAGAAATTATCTTCTAAGCAAACTTGACTGGAGAAAATGCCTCATCAGTTCTACCGGCAATCCACGCCGACGGGCATAATCCAGCAACTGATCCTCTCCTATTTTCCCTAAATCGAAATAACGGCTCTGAGGATTCGAGAACAAGAACCCACTCACCGAAGCATGAGGGATCATCATCCCATTCTCAGTAAGTCGGATACCAATCTCCTTCATGTCCAGCAAGTCACTTAGAATGAAGTTCATGCTTGTATCCGGCAAAGACGGATAACCTACAGCCGGTCGTATACCCTGATATTTTTCCAGATGAGTCTCCTGCATTGTAAGGTGCTCATCCGGTGCATATCCCCAGTAATGACGTCTCACCTCTTCATGCATCCTCTCCGCCGTCCCCTCAGCAAGACGGTCAGACAAGGTCTGTGACAGCATCTTCCGATAAGGATCATTCTGGCTCTCCTCTACTCTCACCGTATCTACAGTAGTTGCAAAAGCACCGGCCCGGTCCTTGATGCCAGAAGAAAGCGGACGGACAAAATCAGCCATACAGAGATTCGGCTCTCCCGGTTTTTCCGCCTTTTGCTGACGAAGCATCGGAATACGGACACCATTAAGCAAGAGATCATCCCCGTCACTGTTCGCTTCATACAAGCCAAAAACAGCCCGGGTACGAACCTTTCCCTGCCAGGAATCCAACAGTTTTTCAGCCTCAGAATGAAGATGTTCCTTCTCCTCTAAAGGTTTCCCATCCATATTCCAGGCATGATAGAAATAGAGCCAATTGATATAAGGTTCTATCTCACTGACCTCATAAGTAATGATCTTTCGCATCTGAAGTATCTGTTTCCATTTTTTTAATCAGGAAGTCAATACGCATTCCGTCTTCACATTTACTATCCCATCAATGTTCAAAGAGAATCTCTTCACCACGATAGTCCGGATCGAAATGCCCCGAATGATAGATAATATGACCATTACAGATGGTATCCGTTACTTTCCAATTATATTCATGTCCCTCCACAGGGCTCCATTTACACTTACTCTGAATGCAATCTTTGGTTATCTGCCAACGCTGATGAGGTTTCACGATGGCAATATCCGCCTTATACCCTTTACGCAAAAAACCACGATCCTTCACGCCGAAAAGAACAGCAGGATGATGGCACATCAGTTCCACCATTTTCTCAATCGTAAGAACGCCCTCATCAACCAGTTCCAACATCGTCACTAACGAAAACTGCACCATAGGCATTCCTGAAGCAGCTTTTACGCATCCCCCCTGCTTGTTTTCCAACTGATGTGGGGCATGGTCTGTACCGATACAGAAAATCCGTCCATCAGACAGTGCCCTTCGTAATTCCGTACGTTCCGTCTTTCCTTTTATAGCAGGATTGCATTTGATAAGGGCACCCTTCTCCGCATAGTCCTCAGCAGAAAAGAAAAGATGGGGTACACACGCTTCCAGTGTAATCTGCGGGAGTTTTTCCGAATCTGCGGGTTGGGGAACTGCGAATTCCAATTCATGTCCGGTAGAGATATGGGCCACATGGAGCCTCGCACCAGTCTCTTTGGCAAGAGACACAGCCAGGCGAGTGCTTTTATAGCAAGCCTCCGCACTACGTATGACAGGATGCAGGAAGACCGGCGGGTCCTCTCCATAAACATTCTTTTCCCGATTCATATTCTGAGAGATCACCCCCATATCCTCACAATGTGCCATCACTAAGAGGCCGAGAGAAGCCGCAGAACTAAAGACAGACCTCAAGGATTCCAATCGGTCCACCAGCATATTTCCCGTACTTGAACCCATAAAGAGTTTTATTCCGGGAATACGGCTACGGTCAAGTTTGTCAAAAAGACAAGCATTGCTATTCGTTGCGCCAAAGAAGAAACTATAATTGACATGGCTTTCCTGCGAAGCCCTCGTAAATTTATCAGCAAGATTCTCAAGTGTGACAGTCGGAGGATTCGTATTCGGCATCTCAAAGAAAGAAGTTACGCCACCATAGGCAGCAGCCCTGCTTTCACTTTCAATATCAGCCTTCAAGGTCATTCCCGGCTCCCGGAAATGTACATGCTCGTCGATTACACCGGGTAAGACAAAACACCCCGTAGCATCTATTACCTGATCACAGATACTACGGGAAGTTTGATTCCTCTGAATAATCTCAGCAATACGACCATCTTTTATAATAAGGTCACCCTGAAAAGAATGTCCCTCATTAACAATCGTACCACCTTTGATACATATATTCATTAACAATCAATTATGTAATTAAATGGTCTTGGATTCCAATCCGGCGATTCCCGGATCAAATTTCATGTTCATCACCACTATTCTTATCTATCAGAACAAATGATTAAACACAAGATATAAAGTTTATCTATTCCCTACACACCAACGAGACAGCCAGTGCTCAGTTACAAACTTCTATGATAAACATCACCATGACCACTTTCACTCTCACTCAGAGACAGGTTGAGCCAAAGCTGCCGGAGTCGGTGCCGGAGCAGCATTCGGATTATTGGGATCATGTAGTCCATTGAAAGGAGCTCTATGAGGAGAGCTAGGTTGCTTCATGCCATTCATGATCTGTTCGTTCTCCTGAGCTTTCTCATAATAATCCTTCACATAAGGATCATTCTTAAACTTATCCGTAGCCCTGCTCATCACATCCTCTATCCAAGGGGTAAGCATCGGATATTCATTATTTGCAGTAACCATAAAGAAGATACCAGGGCCTAGAATATTATCAAAATTATTGCAGACAAAATCCGTAATAAACCGATCCTCCTCAGCAGAAATACGTGCGGCGTCCTGATTTAAACGTGCATTAATCACATTCATATTACGCCCGTTCATGATGCCTTCATCATGGCGATGAACAAGTTCTGCTTCCTCATTTTTCAACTGATTATAACGAGTGAAGAACTTGAAGAGTTTATCATTAAGCGGAGTTCCACTGACAAGTTGTTGTGTGTTGTCAATTTTCACATTGATATCACCGCACTCAAGCACAAGCGGCAATACGCTTTCACTATCCATAAAAATACTTGCCATCCGCGTAGTATCCACAGTACCAGCAAACTGGAACTGACCGTGAATAACATCACAGGAATCCAACTTCTTAAAGTCATTATTTTTTAAGACTTTAAGATAGAGCATACGCCCGTCAAGTGTCGTGACATTGCTTGTACCTATAATATGATAACTGTTAGCACAAGAAGTGAATGCCAGCAACGTGGCCAATGCGCAAATCATTTTATTCATAAGTGGCGATTCTTTTTCTTTTAACAAAGGTACAACCTATATTCAATCTATGGAAATATTTTTATCCAATTTAATTGATTCCATATATCTTTTATATTTTTTTCGCACTACAATGTCAGCAAACTATTAGACTGTTTTAGAATCATCAGTTTTTTATACTTATCCAAATATTATTTCTATCAATCAATAATGAGAAGTATATTACTGCGGAGGATTTTTCTTGGCAAGTTCATGACCAATGCGGTGAGTAGTATAAATTTCAATCAGAGCTGCAACCAACAAGATCGCCACCCATTTGTTATAGACCAACTGAATATAGGTTTCATAATTGGAGAAAAAAGGTTCCAGAAACCGATAGGCTGTATCAACCATAGAAAAGCCAGCCAAGATAAAGCAGATATCACTAAAGCATTGTAATTTCTTCAACCGGCGGACGGTCAAACTGCAATCCTCATAGCTCAGCATGATTTGAGGGATAGCAAACAAGAGGGATCCTCCCAAATAGATCCAACACATGATCTTCAATAATGAAGGATGAAAAAAGCCAAAAGCAAAACACCCTGCGCCAATGACCATCAGTATACCGCCACTAAGGAAAACGATATCACCTACTTTACCTTGTCGTTCCATCTTCTTGATCATTATCATTATCATTATTTTGATTGGCAGCCTCATCGGTACTCAGCACAAAAATATCCTCGCCATTTGCTTTCATGAAATAGTCCTCACGGGCAATCTTCTCAATAGACTTAGGATTTCGCCTCAACTCCTGAAGTTTACGTGTATCCACTCGGTTCAAAGTTTCATATTTTCTGATCTGGTCTTTCAATTCATTGATCTGCAACTCATATTTTACCCGCATACGGAAACTATTCTCATCGAGAACTCCGACAACGAGTAAACCCACTACAATTGTAATCAAATACTTATAATGGGAAAGGAAATTCAACAGCTCATTCAAATGATTTGCCATATCATACTTTTACCTCTGCAAAAGTAAGAAATTAAATTGAGAATGAAAGCGAAAACGAAGGAATTTTGAATTTAAGTCCCAATCTGCATCCAAAGTATCATTACAACTCCTTTAGAGGCAACACAGAGTACAATTACCAATTCTTTTTACAGCAAAAATAACTCCTGGTTTTCTATTTATCCTCACATTTTTATAGTATCTTTGCAATCAAAGACTATCAAAGAAAAACGAGACACAATGGCAGATTATATTGTTTCCGCACGAAAATACCGTCCTATGACATTCGATCAGGTAATCGGACAAAACACGCTTACCACAACATTGAAGAATGCCATCAAAAGCAAAAAACTTGCCCATGCTTACCTCTTCTGCGGTCCACGCGGTGTAGGGAAAACAACCTGTGCCAGAATCTTTGCAAAAACAATCAACTGCGAACATCCTGATGAGAACGGTGAAGCCTGCAACCATTGCGAGAGTTGTAAGGCCTTCAATGAAAGACGCTCTTATAACATCTTCGAACTCGATGCCGCGAGCAACAACTCTGTAGAGGATATCAAGAAACTTATGGAGCAGACACGTGTCCCGCCCCAGATAGGCAAATACAAGGTGTTTATCATCGATGAGGTCCACATGCTATCGCAAGCAGCTTTCAATGCCTTCCTAAAGACCCTTGAAGAGCCGCCGGCTCACGTGATTTTCATTCTGGCAACTACAGAAAAGCATAAGATACTGCCTACCATCATCAGCCGTTGTCAAGTATATGATTTCGACAGGATGACTGTACTTGATATGGTCAAGCAATTGAAAATGGTAGCCGATGATGAAGGAATCACCTATGAGGAACAAGCTCTGGCACTGATTGCAGAAAAGGCTGACGGCGGAATGCGTGATGCGTTATCCATTTTCGACCAGGCAGCAAGTTTCTGTCAGGGGAACATCACCTATCAGAAAGTGATTGAAGATCTGAATGTTCTTGATGCAGACTATTATTTCAAAATAATCGATCTGGCCATACAGAACAAGGTATGTGATATGATGCTGCTGTTCAATGAAGTGCTGGCCAAAGGATTCAATGGCGGAAATTTCATTGAAGGACTCGCCGAGCATGTAAGGAATGTCATGATGGCAAAAGATGAAAGCACTATTGTCCTTCTGGACTCTAGTGATGAACAGAAGAATCGTTATCAGGACCAGGCTAAACGCTGTACGGTACAATTTCTTTATGGTGCCCTGAAAATAATGAACACATGCAGTGTCCAATACCGTCAAAGCAACAACAAACGATTGCTCGTAGAACTGACTCTGATAGAGATTGCCCAGTTAATGCAACCGAATGAGGACCAGATCGTCACGGATCAGCAATCACATCCGTTAAAATCCATATTCAAGGCTCATCCTTCTCCCTCCGCAAAAAGTACAAGGGCTGCAAGACCCGACAGCAGGCCTGAATCAAGTAATCAACAGGTACAGGAACAAGACCATAAGATATCATCAGCCTCACAAGAGCAGCAGTCTACATCTGTCTCGAACCAGATGCCATCCTCCGGCGACTCTGATATAAAAGCCCCACATGTAAGTGAGCAACCAGATTCAGAGGTAACAGACGTACAACCTTCAGACGATACTGAATCAAAGATTTCTACTCAGAAATCTTCCTCAGAAAAGTCTTCCGGTCAGTCCGTCCGTACCCAATTCAAAGCCGGGAGCATCGGAATGTCCTTTCACTCCATTCTCCATCCCAACAACTCTGCTAGCGCAAAAAAAACGGAGAATGAAGAATCTGTCCCCTCAGGACCAGGCGAAGAAAAAGAATTCAATCAGGAAGAATTACAGACAGAATGGTTAATGATGTGCAACCGTATGCCCCAAAAGATGGTTGGTTTAGCACAACGATTGAAACATATCACTCCAAAGATTACCAGTTATCCTCATATCGAACTTATCATTAATAATGAGATTTTCCTTGAAGATGTCAAGAAGATACAGAATCGAATCAAAACCACTCTTCTGAAGGACCTGCACAACAGGAAACTCACCTTAGATATCCGGTTGGCAAAGAAAGAGGAAGTAGGAAAAATCTTGACCAAGCGTGAACTCTTTGATGAGATGAGGAAAAATAATCCCGGCGTAGAAAAACTTCGCAATCTGCTTGATCTGGATTTAAATTAAAAGGTACAAGTTCTATTAGCTCTGTACCGATAATAATAAAAGTTCCGCTATAGAATAGTCTCTATTACGGAACTTTTATTTTTACAATTATTTTCCTATTCAGAATACCTGCTATGTGCATAAGATCATTCAAGAACGTTCACATCATCTTCTTCATGGCAAGTATCTATATCTAAGGCATCATGGTTTCAGACATGCTATTAAATCAATTTCATGCCACACCCATCACATTCTTTACGCATCTCTTCAGGCCATATACTTGCCTGAATCTCTCCGACATGTGCTTTGTGAAGCAAAAGCATACAGAGCCGGCTCTGGCCTATACCTCCTCCAATACTTAACGGCAGCGTCCCATTCAGCAGCCGCTGATGGAAATAAAGTTTCTCCCGGCTTTCCTTGCCTTCGATCTTCAACTGACGGAGCAGGGACTCCTTGTCCACCCGAATACCCATAGAACTCAATTCGAAACTACGGTTCAGAATCGGATACCAGACCAATATATCTCCATTCAATCCCACCTTACCGTTTTCAGCTATCGTACTCCAATCATCATAATCAGGAGCACGCCCATCATGCTTCTTGCCATCAGAAAGTTTTCCGCCAATACCTTCAAGGAACACAGCCCCATATTCCTTGCAGACCGCATCTTCACGCTCTTTAGGCGTTTTATCCGGATACCGGTCAAGAAGATCCTGGCTATGGACAAAATGGATTTCCTTCGGCAGGAAAGGTTGAATCTGCGGATAATTTTCACAAGTAAGATATTCTGCCCGAAGGATTGCACTGTAGATCTTACGGACGACAGTTTCCAAGAAAGCAATCGTACGATCCTTCCGGGCAATCACAGCTTCCCAGTCCCATTGGTCCACATAGAGAGAATGCAGGTTGTCAAGTTCCTCATCAGGACGGATAGCATTCATATCGGTATAAACACCATATCCTACAGGAATATGATATTCAGCCAAAGCCAGACGCTTCCATTTTGCCAGGGACTGCACCACTTCTACCTGTGCCTCGTCCATGTCTTTCAAAGTGAAACTTACGCGTCTCTCTACGCCGTTAAGGTTATCATTCAGCCCCGTCTCCGGCCTTACGAACAAAGGTGCGGACACTCGTCTAAGATGCAGGCCATATGCCAGTTCATCCTGGAAGTAATCCTTGACTTTTTTAATAGCTCTCTGAGTCTCCAGAGAATTCAGGACGGATTTATAATCCTTAGGTAATATAAGTTGTGACATTATTTATCTCCTTGCTATAATAATTTATTGTAAACACTATTTTCTCTTGGAATAACAACATCCGCAGTAATCCTGCCTGTATAGATCGTATTCCTTAGAAAGCTGAACGCTTCTCTGGAAGCCCGCTTTCTTCTTGAAGTCCATATCCAGAAACTCGTTCCCGTACTCTTCCGCAAGACTGTTGCCTATTTCCGAAATGAGCTTGTAATTCTTATGAGGACTGACAGTTAAAGTAGTCCCAAAGATGGGATATCCATGTCTGGCAGCGTAAGCAGCTGTCTTAGTCAGCCTCTGCCTGAAGCAAACCGTGCAGCGTTCCCCGCCTTCAGGTTCATTTTCCAGTCCTTTAGTCTTCTCCAGGAATTCATTGGGTTCATAATCACCCTCGATGAAATTGACCCGGCCAAACTCAGTCTCCGCTTTCTGGTTTATTGCTGTGATGAATTTGATC
>ENA-UOOK01004786-UOOK01004786.1-fermentation-metagenome-genome-assembly--contig:-NODE-4786-length-14174-cov-3.785821_pt1 | contig 14174 bp, 12 predicted proteins | sample MGYA00245777_ERZ724023 | MGnify/ENA primary metagenome ERZ724023 (study PRJEB28704, sample SAMN03018312) | fermentation metagenome | biome: anthropogenic terrestrial biome; feature: soil; material... | reverse complement strand
GTTTGCCCTTTTTCATTATGAAGTCATTATTTGTAATTATCGGATGCAAAAGTATAATCTCCATATTACAATGGAAAGACTGGTACTTGACAAAAACGAGACATAAACATGAAGAACGCATTACATACCGTCAAAAAACAAGGTGGGCAGGGCACAAGACCTCTACCATTAAGATTAACCATAAATCATCTGTCTAAAATACCCGGACTTTAAAAAATTATGATTACCTTTGATGAGTTTTATAAGTAAAATCAATATGAAAACAATACTTTTTATTATTGGCTCGACAAGAGCAAAATCCTTTAACCGACAGACCGCACAATATGTTGAAAGTCTGCTAAAGAGCAAAGCAAATATCCAGTATCTCGATTTCACTGATCTTCCCTTTATCAATCAGGATCAGGAAAGCCCTGTACCTGGAATCGTATCCAGGATAAGAAAAGGAGTAATGGACGCTGATGGTCTCTGGGTATTCTCTCCGGAATATAATTACAGTTATCCGGGATATGTCAAGAACCTGTTTGACTGGCTTTCACGTCCTAATGATCCCGGAACACCCAACGGACCAACGGCCATTGCAGGGAAAAAGATTACCATCACCGGTGCTGGCGGCACTTTTGCGACCCAAGGAATGCAGGAAAAATTAACGGAACTCTTTGGTTTCATCAAAGCTGATGTCATGAAAGAACCGATGACCAAAATCCACGTCAATCAAGAAGCCTGGACATCAGACCTCCTCACCCTCTCCCCTGAGGACAAGGCACACCTGGAGAAACAGGCAGATGCTTTTCTGAAGTTCATCTAACCTGATAAAAAACGGAGTAAGACCAGAATCTTACTCCGATGAAACCGCATGTTATAAGTGATCTCTCCGACAGACGGATGGCAAATTCTACCGGATGAGTCCGGCATGTTTTGTATACCATGCATATAACCTGCTCATTCCTTCCTGCAAGGAAGTAGCAGGTTTATAGCCGAAATCCCGTTGTAAACGGGAGGTGTCTGCATAAGTACGGGTCACATCCCCAGGCTGCATTCCCAGCATTTTCATACAGGCCTGGTGACCGGTTACGACCTCGATGCTATGGATAAAATCAAGTAATTTTACCGGTTGGGAATTACCTATATTATAAATACGATAAGGTACTTTCTCATCGACCTCAGCATGAAGGATCCTCCGTACTCCTTCTGTAATATCATCAATATAAGTAAAATCACGAAGCATCTCTCCATGATTGAAAACAGGGATCTCCTGCCCCGAGGAAATGGCTTTCATGAATTTGATTGGTGCCATATCCGGGCGTCCCCAAGGACCATACACGGTAAAGAAACGAAGTCCTATCGTCTGAATGGCATAGAGTTTGCTATATGCGTATGCCATCGCCTCTTCACTTTTCTTCGTAGCAGCATAAAGACTCACCGGCTGGTCTGTACGGTCAGTTTCAGAGAAGGGCACATGAGCATCCATACCATAAATACTGCTTGAACTGGCATAGACGAGATGAGGGAGCCCATGGTGACGACAGGCCTCGAGAAGATTCAGGAAACCCACAATATTCGATTGAACATAAGAATATGGATTTTCTATGGAATAACGTACTCCTGGCTGTCCTGCCAGGTTACAGACATGGGTAAAATGTTCTCGTTCAAAAAGTTGATTCAATTTTTCCCGATCCGTAAGGTCCATCTGTACGAAACGATAACGGGCAATGGTCTTACTTTGTATAAGTTTGTCTCGGACAATTTCATCTCTGGAGATGCCTGTATCTGCCAGACGGGCATATTTCAGATTCGGATCATAGTAATCATTGATCACATCCAAGCCTACCATGTCGGCCCCTTCTGCAGCCAGCACTTTTACCAGTTGATGGCCGATGAAACCGGCCGTTCCTGTAATTAATATTTTCATTTTCTAATCCTATTGCGCGCAGGATGACGAATCATCACCCACACTTCTATTACATTCTTGTCTCTTCTGCTCCTTATGGTGGAGGACAATATTCCTGAAATAAGTAAAAAATCCCACTGACTGTCCCAGAATCAACACTGGATCCAGCCTGAACACACCATAACTTACGATAATGGAACATCCTATCAGGCTGATAATCCAGAAACCTACCGGCAATATGGATTCATGACGGTGGTAAGAATAAAACCACTGATAGATAAACCTTAAAGTAAAGATTACCTGGCCCACAGATCCCCAGATCAGCAAAGGTAGAGAGATCGCCTCATTATGCAGGAAATTATGGATAAACCGCGGCACATCTGAAAGCATAAATGAAATGGCAACCAGAGGTAAAGCGCCAATCAATATTCTGAACACCAGGGGTATCCTATGCCACAAACCCTTGATATCCAAGTTCCATATATAGATATAGAAAGAAATCAGTTGTCCCAGGATGATGGCAAAATCATGTCTCATCCACCCATAGACAAAGAGCAGAATGCTACCCACCAGACTGCAGATCCAGTAAAGATTTGGCGAAACTACTTTCTTGGCCCGTTCTGACAATATCCATTGGATAAGCATCCGCGCAGAAAAGAATCCCTGCGCAATAAAGCCTATAGCATAAACAAATAAAGGAGAGGTTTGCATTCAGGCTTTCTTATAAAGATTCTGTTCATCAATATGATAACGGATATACCGCTTTTTCATCCACCGATAGGCGAAGCAATCAACAAACGGACCCTTCAGCCGATTCCACAGGTGATACTTCGAGACACCGGCTACACGGGGATAATGACGGACGGGAACTTCCTTGAATTTCCCGTGCTCCAGCATCATCAGAGCAGGAAGGAAACGATGCATACCGTCAAAGAAGGGCAGTCGCCTGGCATAATCGGTCCACATCACTTTTAACGGACATCCCGTATCTGTTGCCGTATCACCGGTCATCTTGCGGCGAAATCCATTTGCAATCTTCGACTGTAATTTCTTGAACCCGGAATCCTTGCGATGAGCCCGGATACCGGAGACCAGTTGATACTCAGGAGCAAACTCCAGCAGGCGATTAAAATCCTCCGGATTTGTCTGCAAATCGGAATCAATATAACCGATATATTTACTTTCCACCGTATCAATCCCTGCTTTCATCGCCGTACTAAGACCATGATTTCTATCTGAAGAGATAAAATAGAAATCTCTGTTACGAGTACAGATGTCCTTGATTTTCTCCAGACTATGGTCTTTGGAGCCATCATTGATCAGGAGCAGACAAGTCTTCATAGGGGCTTTCGGCAGGTAAGCCGACAACTCTTTTTCCACTCGATCCAGATTATCTTCCTCATTATAGACAGGCATGATAATCGTAAAGTCATAATCCTTCGTATGATTCATTTTTCTGATTTAATCCTTTTATATAATATCCTTCCGGTCTTGTCTTCAGGAATAATTAATTATCTTTTTACTGATTTGCCAGCCCTTCTTCCGGCCGTACCGCTCTTCCGGATATTCTTTTCCTTCAAGAGGGTTACATAATTGAGAAACAAATTACTGTAATGACTGTCTTTCTTCGGATGCTTGTTGTCATCGTAATAGCCGATCCTCACGGTGTCCAACCTGCACAGAATGGAAGCTGGAATTTCCTGGCCAACTGGTTTTCGAGAGACGATGACACAGGGCAGATCCGACATTACTTCAGCCTTCTTGCCCAAATTCAACGGCAGGATCTTACGATGTGCTTCATAGACCAGTTCGATACGCAACTGCTCCTTTTCATTATAATAGAATGGCACCTGATCAAGATGGTGCATAGAGCAGACCTCACTGATGCTATGCTCATCAGGGTTGCCGAACAACTTGCCGACGGGGCGGAGGAAAAACAGTTCTGCTATGAAAAAGAGTCCTGCATAACCCCACACGAATCCTTCTGATAATTTCGGGTGCCTGCTTTTTGTCTCCAGCCAGTCCAGGACGAAAGCAACTGACATTGCGACCGTGGGAGCCATAGGCAACAGGTAACGCATCTTTTTCTCAGGCATACAGGAAAGCAAGACGAGCTGGAGCAGCATGCAGATGACGACAGCAACATATTTCCGGGGCTGGGTCACCCGTTTCCGCCAGAAGGGAACAGCCAGGGCTACCAGGATGAAAGGAGCCCAGAGGCCTCCTTCGAGGAAGAAACGCCAGTAATAATACCAAGACCGGACATTATGGTCAGACCAGGCGGAAGATTCTTTATGGATAACATACTCGGTCGCTTCCGGATGATAAATCAGCAAATAGATATACCACCAACTGCCCAGGACAAGGCAGATCAGGATGGCGACACCTAATGGTCCCCACTTCCCTTTCATCCGGGGTCTTCTGAGGAATATTGCCGTAACGATAAAAGGCAGAAGCAGTGCATAAAAGGAAACGGGACCTTTGCTCTCAAAGGAAAGTCCCATAAAAAGTCCGGACAGAAGAAACCAACGCCATTTATGCGTATGCACCAGTCCGCCATCATAAAATCCCAGGTCTTCCTCATAGAACCCATGATCATCATCATAAAAGCCACGCAACAGGAAATAGACTACTCCCATCATAAAAGCGTGACAGTAAATATCCCATGTAGCCGAACGCCCCATGAGCACCACATTATATAAGGTGAGAAAGACCAGCACGCTATTCACAGCGAAGCGGTTCCTCCTTGTCAGATATTTCGCCGTCAAGAACAGGAACAACGTCCATAGGAATCCCATGACAGCCGGTGCAAAACGCTGTGCGGAAAGGCTGTTCGGCACAATCATCTCTACAAGACCTGCCACCCACGTGGGCAAGGGTGGTTTTTCCAACCGTAATTCTCCGTTCATGGTAGGCACCAGCCAGTTGTTGTCTGATACCATTTCCCGCGCGGTCACGATATTCCGCGATTCCATAATGTCGGTAGGCAGAGCACTACGATTGACAAAGAATGCAGTAATGCATAGGATAACTAATAGGATGGTGGTATTTTTCGACTTCATCTCTTGTGATTCATACATTTGTTATTACAAAGCAACTTCTAAGATTTCACAGATCTTTCAGTCCGACTCATAATTATGGACTGCTTCCAGAAGCAGTTCCACGAGCCTGGGCACTGCATAGTGCCTCAATTCCGATTCTTTCACCCAGATATATTCTCGCGGCAATTCTGGTTTTTCCTGCTTCTCCAACAGATAAAAGTCCGCATAGAGCACCCGGTGTGTCAGCACATGTCTGACCCCTTGTCTGAGCAAGACAGGTTTTCCTCCACATTTTGCGAATACCGTATCCACCGATGAATCCGCTGTTTTTTCTATCATAAGCGGTTCCCAAAGCCCATGCCAGATCCCTTCCCCCCGGCGGTGAATGGCAACCTTTCCCCCACAGCGAATATAGATATAGGCCAGCCGGAGGGTAAGCACTTTCGTTTTCTTCAATTTCACCGGCAGCTGCCCGACCTTATTGCTGCGGAAAGCAGAACAAATCTCCAGAAACGGACAACTGTCACATCTGGGAGAACGGGGCATACATAGTGTGGCCCCGAAGTCCATCATCGCCTGATTGAAATCAGCAGGACGGTTCTTGGGTATAAGCGACTGCGCCATCTGGGGAAAAAGAGCTTCCCCCTCCGGAGAATTGATTGGTGTATCGATGCCCATCACACGGGACAGCACCCGATAGACATTGCCGTCAACGGCCGCCACGGGAACGCCGAAAGCAAAAGAGGCCACGGCTGCTGCCGTATAAGGGCCTATCCCCTTCAATTTTCTCAGCTCTTCCGGAGTTTCAGGGAAATGTCCCAAGGAGACAATCTGCCTTGCTGCATGGTGAAGGTTACGTGCCCTGCTGTAATAGCCCAGACCTTCCCAGAGCAGAAGGACATCGTCCTCACTGGCAGATGCCAGGTCCCGGACAGTAGGATAGGTTTTCATAAAGCGTTCCCAATAGGCCTGCCCCTGCACGACTCGTGTCTGCTGAAGGATCACTTCGCTCAGCCAGATCGCGTATGGATCATGTGTATGACGCCACGGAAGATCCCGTCCATTTGCCTCAAACCATCTTAACAACGCAGGCACAAAAATATCGCTCATATTATTTGCAAAGATACGACAAAAATAAATTTAATCTGAAAAGTTTTCTTTATTTTTGCATATAAAGATTCAAAACATGGAAATAAATACTGATAAGGATAAAATTGTTAAAAGCCAACTCTCTATGAGCCCGCATACGCTCTTCCATCCTTTCCATACCACCATTCCCTTGCCTGCAAGATTCAATGACCCTTTTCATTACAAGCCTCATCCGCTATGTCTTCTTGCCGCCCAGGAAGTACAGAATTTTCTGATTTCATCAGAGATTCCGGCATCCTTTAAAGAAGAAATCGCACGCGGCAAGATGTTCGGTGTCCTGGTCGTCCAGGATTCGCTAAAGGATATTGGGTATCTGGCAGGTTATGGAGGACAAATTGACGGACGAAGTGACTGGGAAGGATTTGTCCCTGCTATCTTTGACTATCTGCAACCTGACGGATACTTCAAGAAGAAAGAAACAGAGATCACAAATATCAACCGCCATATCGATCAAATGGAACATTCTGAAAGGTACCATAGCCAACTAACGGCCTATAACGCCCTGAGACATGAGGCAGAGGAGGCAATCAACGAAAAAAGGAATACCATGAAAAGGGCCAAACAACTCAGAGACAGGAAACGGGCTGAAGGGCAACTGTCCTATGGTATAAAACAGGAGATGATCCATGAAAGCCAGTTCTTGAAAGCAGAAGTACGCCGTACGAAGAGGTTATACGATACTTATCTAGACAATAAAAAATTCGCATTAGAACAATATCGGATGAGGATAACCAACTTGAAATTCCAGCGGAAAGCGCACAGTGATGCCTTGCAGCAGTGGCTCTTTGACCACTTCATCCTATGTTCTCCCAAAGGAGAGCAGCATAATCTGCTGGAAATCTACAGGAAGCACTATATCACCATTCATCCTTCTTTCCGGCCGAATTCATCGGGAAGGGAGACCCTGATCAATGATGTTTATCCTCCTGCGGGCTGCGGGGAATGCTGTGAACCTAAACTTTTACAGTATGCTAATCAGCATCATCTTCACCCTCTCTGCATGGCAATGTTCTGGTGGGGAAAATCTCCCAAGGGAGAAATACGGAAACATCTGCATTATTATCCGGCATGTGAAAGCAAGTGCCGTCCCATCCTCTGGTATCTGCTGCCACAGGAATAACTAGGAAGATGGAATCCGGAGAAAGGATCACGAAGAAATAGATCCGCTAAACAAAAAACATAATCAGGACTTGCGCGATAATGACTCTGATGAACATCCCCAGCGGATAAACTGAAGCGTATGAAACACTTGAAGAATCTCCTTTCAGCGTATCATTGGCATAGCCTAAAGCCATCGGATTGGCCATACTCCCGCAGAGGATGCCACATATTGTACCGAAGTCGTACTTCTTGGTTTTCAAGGCTATGAGACCTATAATCAGACAGGGAATAACGGTGATCAGGAAACCGACGACTATCCAGATCACTCCCTCTGGTTTCATGACCGTGGCAAAAAAATCTTTACCGGCATCCAGTCCCAGACAAGCCAGATAGATACTTAACCCGAATTTTCTCAGCATCAATGATGCAGAGCGGGTCGTATAGGAAATGAAATGAAGTTGTGGTCCTAAAGCTCCTACAATAATTCCCATGATAATAGGACCTCCTGCAATACCCAGCCTGATAGGGCTCTCTATCCCAGGAATATGAATAGGGATCGTTCCCAAGGCCAGTCCGAGAAGAAGGCCGATAAAGATGCTGCATAGATTCGGTTCATTCAGTGTTTTGACGGAATTTCCAAAAAACTTCTCCACATTATCTATTGCATCGTGTGTTCCGACTACTGTAACCCGGTCTCCATATTGCAATCTCAGATCACTCGTAGCCAACAGTTTGATGTCACCGCGGATCACACGGCTCACGTTGACATCATAGGTATCACGTAAATGGAGCTGCCCCAGCCGTTTTCCGTTGAGCACTGTCCGGGACACCACCAGTACCCTGCTTTCAACCTTAGCATCAATCGCATTCCAGTTGATTTTCCCCTCATTCCAGTTTTTCTTCAATTTTCCGAAAAGAAGGACCAGGGATTCTTCATCATCCTTGGTCGTCACGACCATCACTATATCATTAATGTGCAATACTGTATCTGCCTCGGGAATAATTACCTGACCGGTTCGCCATAAACGGGAGACGATGAACTTCAGATGTGTCATGTGCGTAAGATCAGCAATCGTCTTATCTTCCAATGCCGGGTTAATGACTACGAACTGGGCGATATAAGTCTCATCATCTTCCGATAAAGGTTTTACTACCAGATCACGAGGCTTGACAAACGCCTTTCTCATCACGACCATGACGACAATAACGCCCAGGACCCCCAACGGATAGGTTACCGCAGTAGCCAGAGCCAGACTCCCGGAAGGGAGTCCCAGATGGGCCATTGCCTGTGTTGCAGCACCCAGTGCGGGAGTATTGGTGGTTGCTCCACATAGCACACCTACCATGTCAGGAAGTTTAATGCCTGTAATCGGAACAAGGCAAACTGCAAAAATGGTGCCGAACAGGATAATAAAAAGACTCCACAGATTCAAGTCCAGTCCTTCATGCCGCAATGATCCGAAGAAATTAGGACCAACATGCAAACCCAGACAATAGACAAACAGGGCTAGTCCAAAAGTTTCTGAATAGATAAGGACGGTATGATCAATGCTCAAGCCGAAATGGCCGACAAAAATGCCGACAAAGAAAACGAAAGCGACCCCCAGTGAAATGCCTTTCACCTTGATTCGCCCTAAACCCAGTCCCACAGCAATAATCAGTGAAATGACAACTACTGATTCTATATCAGAATGAATTTTAAAAAGCCCCGCAAGCCAATCCATGTTTTTTACTATGAATTCAAATTTGTGTGCAAAATTACTTTATTTTATGAAAACTCCAAACAAAATGCTTAAAAAACGTTTAAATATTCGATAGAAAATGACCGTCAGGAATATTTTTTGAGAATTGCATCCAGTAGTTTACATAAATTCACCTCATAACTCCCCCCGCATCAGGCAGCATCTTTTACAAGATATTCAAATACTGCTCAACAGGAATACCATGATTCTTATCCACATTGTCTTTATTCAAGTCTATGAGTTTCCATACCGCATCCATTGCCTTTTGCGTACTCTCTTCAAGAGGGCAGTCGTCAAGAAGGTATCGGATCAGCACAGCAGAGAAAATATCCCCCGTACCGGGGAAATGGACGGGAATCTCCGTATAGGGAAGGGTAAAATAGGATTTTAATCCGGCATTGTAACCACAGACACAGGTCTGGCCATCTACAGGTATACTGGTGATGAGTGCCGAACGTGTCCCCAATTTCAGAAGATGATTCAGAAGCACACGAGCAGTTGCCTGATTGACTCCTTCCGGCTGATAAGGATGGCCGGTCAACAGACAGGCCTCCGTATAATTAGGATAGCAGAGATCAGCTACAGACAACATTTCTCTCATACTGCGGACAGAGTCCATGGTCATTCCATTGTAAAGTTTTCCTTCATCCCCCATAATAGGATCAACGAAGACAGGTGTACCCGCAGCAGCCTGCTCTTTACAATACCGGCTGATATAATCGGCCTGGCGGACACTTGCAAGAAGGCCTGTAGCAATAGCATCAAAATGGAAACCGAGTTCTTTCCACACCGGAAAGACACCCTTGATATAGTCGGTTGTATCCAGCATGTTGAATTTACCGTAGTCCAGTGTATTAGAAACCAGGAGCGTGGGAAGATTGTACGTAGAATAGCCGAAATAAGAGAGTATAGGCAGCATGGCTGCAGTAGCCACTTTTCCATAACCGGCAATGTCATTGATGAGCAATATCTGTTTCTGATCCATATCGAAATGTATTTCGCACGCAAAGTTAATAAAAAATCAAGACATCACATCACTTATTTGTTTTTTCCTGAAAAAACAGAAAGCAAAAAGTATATGATAGAATAGAGAGGGTGCAAATGATCCTGAGATTCTTTGAATCAGCAGTTTCCTTTTATCTGTCCGATTCATGATCCGGTCAGAATATCAACTCCAAGATTGATGGTTTCTGCAAAAATATGAGTATATTTGCAAAATTTTAAAAGGTTAACACATGAGCCAGTCGGTTAAACAGGGAGCTTCTGAAGGGATGAAGGAAGCCCGTGAGGAGGACGTTTCTGAAAAGAATCATAACATTTGCTGTATCGGTCATATTACGAAAGACAAGATCATCACGCCACAAGGAACGGTCTACATGTCGGGGGGGACTTCTTTCTATTTCTCCTATGCCATCAACCGACTCCCCAGGCGAGTTCCTTTCTCGCTGGTTACAGCAATGAATCCGGAGGAAACTGAACCAGCAGAGGAAATGCGGCGGAATGGCATTGAGGTCACACTGTTTCCCTCACGCCACACTGTCTTTTTCGAAAACATCTACGGGAACGATCCCAATGACCGTTCACAACGTGTCCTGGCCAAAGCTGATCCTTTTCAGATCGATCAGCTCCGGAATATCCATGCGACCGTTTACCATCTCGGGAGTTTGCTCCACGATGACTTTTCTCTGCAGTTGGTTGAATATCTGGCTCAAAAGGGCAGGGTATCCATTGATGCGCAGGGATACCTGCGGGAAGTACGCGGGGAAAATGTGTACCCGGTTGACTGGAAAGAGAAGAAAGAAGTGCTCCGGCATACCTATTATCTTAAGGTAAACGAGACAGAGATGGAAACCATCACCGGGAAGAAGGATCCTGAGGAAGCTGCACACGAGCTGCACAACTGGGGAGTAAAAGAAGTCTGCATCACACTGGGCAGTCTTGGTTCCATCATCTATGCTGACGGGCATCTTTACCAGATACCGGCTTATTCCCCACATCGGTTTGTGGATGCGACAGGGTGTGGTGACACGTATTCTGCTGGATACCTTTACTGCAGGATGCTGGGGCGGTCTCCAGAAGAAGCGGGGAAATATGCTGCGGCCATGTGTACCCTTAAACTGGAACATAATGGGCCCTTTAACGGCACGGAAAGAGACATCAGGAATATCCTGAAAAACGAATAAGGATAATTCATTGACGATTGGGGAATAGCAGACTTTCAGGTCTGCTATTCGTTTTTTATAACCGTAACCCTCATGGTCTGCCGGTCAAAGGAGATTCCTTTCCGCTCTACATACCGGCTGAGATCCCCACAATCAGCCAGTTCCTGCGGAGTGCCTGAGGAGAGGCCCTGCTCGGCGTCCATAAGCCAAAGGGTATCTGCCACCTGTAGGACAAGTTCGAAATCATGGGTGGATAAAAAAATAGTCTTGTTCATCTCATGGGCTAATCTACGAAGCAACAACAGCATTTCCACTTTACTCGGAAAATCCAGAAAGGCAGTTGGTTCATCCAGGAAGATGACCGGAGTCTGTTGGGCAAGTGCCTTTGAGATCATCATCTTTTGTTTTTCACCATCGCTAAGCGTCTGGACCAAGCGGTCTTTCAAGGCGGTAATGCCAGTCAGGGCAAGTGCCTTTTCAACTACCTCCTTATCTTCTGCCGACAACCGTCCCCAGAAATCAGTGTAGGGAGAACGTCCCAGACCAACCATTTCTGCAACGGTCATGTTCCGGACCCGTGGCTTACCTGTCAGGACGATACTGATCAGCATAGAGAGTTGATGGGTGGAATAAGCGGACAGAGGTCTTCCCTTCAGCAATATATCCCCGCTTAGGGGGGGCTGGAAAGAGGAAAGGGTACGGAGAAGGGTCGACTTCCCTACTCCGTTAGCGCCTAACAGACAGGTGAGCTGGCCACTGTACAATGAAGCATTGAGCCCAGACATGACAGTCCTTACTGTTTTCCGGCGTTCTGCATAACCAATACTGAGGTTTTCTAATCGCAAGGTCTCCATACTGCAAAATTAACAAACTCCAGGCAAATGTGCAAAAATCCCTGAGTTTAATTGATTCTGACCGGAAAATCTTAACTTTCGGATTCTCTGCCTCATATCTGTCCGCATAAGACAAGCGCTTTTGACTTTCCAGGGAGGAACAAGCACTTAATCTTTGTTAAAAGTACAGATGATAACACAAAGTACCTCAAATTATTAATACTTTTGCATCCCAAATCATTTGGATCCATCCTCCGGTCCTCTTCAATAAGTATAAATATTATCATGAGTTTTCATTCTTCAAGTTTAAAATATCAGAATGACGACAAACCGTCACTCTTCCAATCCATCCTATACGGATTGCAATGGTTCCTAATCACCATTCCCTTCATCATTATCATCGGTGTAGTCGTCGGTGGCATAGAAAAATTAAATCCTGCGGAAGTAACCCTTTATAACCAGAAACTATTTGCCATAACAGGAATAGGATTCCTCGTCCAGATTTTCATCGGACACCGGCTGCCGCTGGTCTTAGGTCCTGCCACGGCCCTCCTCATCGGACTGGTTACCTCACAAACTTCCGATTTATCCGAAGTAGGCACCGCGATGATCTGTGGGGGGCTGTTGATCTTCCTGTTGTCCTATACCCGGCTCATGTCCTATCTTCAGAGAGTTTTCACGAGCAGGGTGATCGTCGTGATACTGGCTCTGATCAGTGTTACCATGATGCCGACGATACTACAACTGATTTTTGATGGAAGCGACAAGGGGCTTTTTCCGCTCTGGTTCACGCTGATCCTGACACTCGGACTCCTCATAGCCAGCAGATTTCTGAAAGGAATATGGAAATCTACGGTCGTCCTCTGGGGGATGCTGATCGGCTCTGTCTGCTATAACCTTCTATCAGGGATAAGGCCATCTATACCCGCTCTTTCGAGCCTGTCCGGACAATCATTATTAATCAGTCATTTTCATCTGAATCCCGGCATCCTTCTGTCTTTCCTGTTTTGCTATATCGCCCTTTTTATCAATGACATCGGATCTATTCAATCAGTAGGCACGGCCATCAATGAAAAGGACCTGGAGAAAAGGAGCAAGAAGGGCCTCAGGATTACGGGATTGCTGAACGCTCTCTCCGGTGCCGCAGGCGTCGTCGGGCCGGTAGACTATTCTCTCAGCACGGGAGTGATCATGAGTACAGGCTGTGCATCACGATATACGATGATTCCTACGGGAATCGCCTTGATCCTATGCTCCTTATTCCCCCATGCCATCGGAATCCTGACCTTGATCCCCAGACCGGTCATGGGGATCATCATCCTCTATCTGATGATGACCCAACTGGCTTCCTCTTTCCAACTCATGAGTCAGAAAGATGCAGCACCAGACTTTGACAGTTGCATGGTCATTGCTGTTCCTCTGATGATCGCAATGATACCGGTCTTCATGCCTGCTTCGTACGTCGCTGCTATGCCATCCCTTCTGCGGCCGCTGTTAGCCAATGGTTTCGTCGTTGGCATTATCACCGTGCTCATTATGGAACATATCATCTACAGGAAGAAAGACTCTGGACAATAGATATAACAAGGTCTGTGCCTCCATAAGACAATAATTCCGGCAAATCTCTGTACATCTATGAGATAAATTCTGTACCTTTGCGACAAGATGAGTGATCAAGATTCTCCTATTCAGGCTCTCCAGCGACAGAAGTTGCTCCTGAAGATGGAATATTTCGAGGAAAAGGAAGCCTTCCGCAAACAGACGGAAACGATGGGATTGCAACGTAAAATCAAACGGGGTGATGCCTGGTATCCTTTAACCATCGGAAAAAGTTATTATAATTCTCTGAATCAAAGAATCCTGGAAGTTTTCCGGACAGAGGAGGAGGGCATTGAGCACAACTTTGAATTTGGGAAACCGGTTGTTTTGTTCAGTATTTCCCAGAAGAACGGAAAGGACTATATCCGCTATCTCAATTTCACCGCAACGGTGAGTTTCGTAGAGGGTAACCGTATGGCTATCGTTGTTCCGGACACGGAAGTTATCAGCATCCAGAGCTGCGAAAACAAGATGGGAATCCAACTTTTCTTCGATGAAACCAGCTACCGGCTGATGTTCGACGCTCTGGACCGGGTCATCAATGCTAAAGACAACCGGCTGGCTTATCTCCGTGACCTGTTCTATTCCCATCGTCCGGCTGGCCGGTTTTCTTTTGCTCCGTCCAGTTTCCCGTGGCTGAACGCCACCCAGGAGAAAGC
>ENA-UOOK01004783-UOOK01004783.1-fermentation-metagenome-genome-assembly--contig:-NODE-4783-length-14178-cov-48.355449_pt1 | contig 14178 bp, 13 predicted proteins | sample MGYA00245777_ERZ724023 | MGnify/ENA primary metagenome ERZ724023 (study PRJEB28704, sample SAMN03018312) | fermentation metagenome | biome: anthropogenic terrestrial biome; feature: soil... | reverse complement strand
AACGAGATACAAAGCAATACGTTCACCATATATTAGTGCCGGAGTTCGGGGCCCCCAAGGACGAACAAGGTGAGTTCTTGGGGTAAAAAGATCGGGGCCCCCGCAAAATTGCGCAGCCATTTTGTGGGGTAAAAGAAACGAGATACAAAGCAATGCAGGCACTCTCAATTCACCGTTCACCGTTTACTATTCTCTATTGCGCGAAGCGCATAATTCGTGTTAATTAGTGCAAATTCGTGGACAGACAAATCTGCGTAATCTGCGTACCCGATCTGCGTAATCTGCGTGAAATAGAAGCTTAGCCCGATCTGGCTACCATCATCGCCGCCAATCGCAAAAAAAAATGAAGAGTGGAAAAACATCAACTTGACAGATTGCTAAGTGACCCCATTTATGTATTTCGAAGCTTGAATGCCTTTTTGGTGATTTTGCTTCTAAGTCTGTAATATATTCTATATCATATAGTTATTGTTTTCATAAAAAGGAGTTGCTCATGTTTTCTAAGATCCGCAAGCGGAATGGACATATAGTAGATTTTGATAAAAGTAAGATAAGCCGGGCTATATTCAAGGCAGGGGATGCCAGTGGGGAGTTCGATGCAGTGATGGCGGATAAACTCTGTCTCAGAGTGCTCAATCTGGCTCAGCAGAGCCTCAGCGAGGAGATCCCGGACGTAGAAAAAATTCAGGACATTGTGGAAGAAGTTCTACTGTCTTCACCCTACAAAAAAACTGCCAAGGCCTACATTATATATCGGGATCAGCATGCCCGCATTCGCGATATGGTATCCAGCGCGGGAGTGAAGCTGATCGACCAGTATCTGGAAAAACTTGATTGGCAGGTGAATGAAAATTCGAATATGGCTTACTCCCTGCAGGGTTTGAACAATTATATTGCCAGTGAAGTGAGCAAGACCTACTGGCTGAACAAGATTTATCCCCCCGAGATCCGTGAGGCCCATGTAAGCGGTGATATGCATATCCACGATTTGGGTCAGCTATCTGTGTACTGTGTAGGCTGGGACCTCATGGATTTGCTTTTAACCGGGTTCAAAGGCGCTGTGGGAAAGGTGGAGAGTTCTCCCGCCAGACACTTTCGCAGTGCCTTGGGGCAGATCGTTAATTTCTTTTATACTCTGCAGGGTGAGGCGGCCGGAGCGCAGGCTTTTTCCAGTTTCGACACCCTGCTGGCACCTTTCATCCGTTTCGACGGTCTGAATTACGATGAGGTCAAGCAGGCTTTGCAGGAATTTATCTTCAACCTGAATGTGCCTACCAGAGTGGGTTTCCAGACACCTTTCACCAATATCACCCTAGATCTCTATGCTCCGGATAGCTACAAAAACCAGGCGGTGATCATCGGCGGAAAGCCTCAGGATGCGTGTTATGGCGATTTTCAGGCCGAGATGGATGCTTTGAACCGCGCATTTCTGGAAGTGATGGTGGAGGGCGATGCCAAAGGCAGGGTATTCACTTTTCCCATCCCCACTTATAACATCACCAAGGATTTCGATTGGGAAAATCCCGCCATTGAGTATCTGTGGGAAGCCACGGCCAAATATGGCATACCCTATTTCTCGAATTTTGTGAATAGCGACATGGATCCCAACGACGCCCGCAGCATGTGTTGCCGGCTGCGTTTGGACACCCGCAAACTGGCCGCACGCGGAGGCGGACTCTTTGGCGCTAATCCCCTTACCGGCTCTATCGGAGTGGTTACGCTCAATCTACCCCGCATCGGTTATCAAGCCGAAAATGAAGAGGATTTCTTTGCGCGCTTGCAACGCGCCCTGGCTCTGGCGATGTCTTCACTGGAGATCAAACGCAAGATCCTGGAAAACTACACTGATAATGGCCTGTATCCCTATACGCGCTTCTATCTGAAAAATATCCGCGAACGCTTCAACGAATATTGGAAAAACCACTTTTCCACCATCGGAGTGATTGGCATGAATGAAGCCAGTCAAAACTTCCTGGATCTGGGCATCGGAACCGCCAAGGGGCGGGAATTTGCCCTAAAAGTGATGGACTATCTGCGGGAACGCTTGATCGAATTTCAGGAGCTTACCGGCAATAATTACAATCTGGAAGCTACTCCCGCCGAGGGTACCAGCTACCGCCTGGCGCTATTGGATAAACACGCCTTTCCCGGCATTCGCAGCGCCAATCCTGATGGCGAAGTGCCATTCTATACAAACAGTACCCAATTGCCGGTGAATTTTTCCGACGATGTCTTTGAAGTGCTGGACCTACAGGATGAATTGCAGACCAAATATACCGGCGGCACGGTTTTACACATCTTTGGCGGAGAACGCCTGGAACACAGCGCCAGCGTGAAGAATCTGGTACAAAGCGTTTGCAAAAACTACCATTTACCCTATTTCACTTTCTCGCCTACCTTCAGCATCTGCCCGGAACACGGATATCTGGTGGGCGAACAGCAAAAATGTCCCCGCTGCGGCAAGACCTGCGAAGTGTTCTCCCGCATAGTGGGATATCTGCGCCCGGTATCACAATGGAACGAGGGTAAAAAAACTGAATTCAAGATGCGCACTACCTTCGATACCATCAATAAATCAGATCCGCATCAGTTCAGCGAGCACAATCTGGCATGAAGATCGGTGGATTCCAGAGATTTTCTCTGTTGGACTATCCCGGAGAGCTCAGCGCTATTGTCTTCACGCAAGGATGCAATTTCCGCTGTCCCTATTGCCACAATCCTGAATTGGTGCTGCCTCAGATCTACAATACACCGTTGAATACCGAAAAAGTGCTGCGCTTCCTCTATAGGCGCAGGCGAAAACTGAGCGCGGTGGTGGTTACGGGAGGCGAGCCTACCCTGCAAGAGGATCTGATCGATTTTCTGAAGCTTTTGAAAGCCATGCGCTTCAAGGTAAAGCTGGATACAAACGGCTCCATGCCGGAAGTATTGACTAAAGTACTGTATGCCAAAGCAGTGGATTATATCGCTATGGATCTGAAAGCACCACTACCACTGTATCGGAAACTGACCCGCAGCGAAGTGGAACCTGCCGATATTTTGCGCAGTATGGAATTGATCAGACTCAGCGGTGTGGCATACGAATTTCGCACTACCGTGGCCCCGGAAATCATCTTTGGAGAAGACCTCTACGAAATACGATCGCTGCTGAAAGAAGGGGATAATTACTATGTGCAAGCCTGTCGCTATGCCACTACCCTGGAAGATCTGAAAGCGCACGAAATACCGAGTGTGGAACTGACACAAAATCCCGATTTCAGAGAACTGAGCCGCTGGGCAGAAGAACATAAAGTGCACCTGGCTCTGCGAGGCGCGGGACGCTAAGGTAGAAGCGTCATCTTGACGAATCTTTTTCTGTCCACGAATTTGCATAAATTAACACAAATTAGGGCGCTTCGCGCAATGGAAATTGAAAATGGCGATAAGTGCCGTAGGCACGACAGTTTAGATAGTCTCCGATAGTTAAAAACAGGCTTGAGTGCCGTAGCTACGACAGTTTAGATAGCATGCAGATTGCATAGAGAAACCTTGAAAGTCCCGTAGCTACGACAGTTTAGCTAGCCTCGTTTCACCCCAAAAACTCACCTTGTTCCTTTTCGGGGGCCCCGATCTTTTTACCCCAAGAACTCACCTTGTTCGTCCTTGGGGACCCGAACTTTGGCACGTTCCCGTTATTGCGCCTCTCCTGAGGCGTCAATTATGCGGCTAAAAGCCGCACCAACACTACCCCAATCTGCGTGATGCTGGTGTATCTCGTTTCTTTCACCCCAAAAACTCACCTTGTTCCTTTTCGGGGGCCCCGAACTCCGTCACTAATATATGGTGAACGTATTGCTTTGTATCTCGTGCCTCCGGCACGTTCTCGTTATTGCGCCTCTCCTGAGGCGTCAACCCCCTCAACCCTCTCAACCCCCTCAACCCCCTCAACCCCCACAACAGCTCTATTCAAGCGCCGGCTCGCAATAAATCCTTTGATACGGAATGAAAATTGTATGTAATCAGGTTAAAAAACGTCTGGAGTCCTTTTGTGATCATTAAAATACGTGTGTTTATTTTGCTCAGCATTATGCTGGCTTTGCTGTTTCCGCTATCGGGTATTAGTGCTGAAACCTACACATTACCCTATGCTTGGGAAGAACGCTTCACTCAAACTGCTCCGCCACCCTCTCCTGTTCGTCCCATCGCGGAATTCGAACCCGCGTCTCATGTAATGATCCGTTATCCTCTGGGCATCCCCCTATCTTTGGTGGTACAGCTTTCCAATACGGCAGATGTGATCTGTCTGGTGAGCGGCAGTGCTCAGCAAAACAGCGCCTTCAATTCTTTCAATAGCGCCGGCGTAAATATGGATCGGCTCAGCTTTATGATAGCCGACACGGATTCATATTGGACCAGAGACTATGCGCCGTGGTTCATATTTGATGGCAATGGGGACTACGCAGTGGTGGATTTTCAATACAACCGCCCTCGACCGGGGGACAACATGGTTCCCCAAGCCTATGCCAACAACCTTGGTTTGACCTATTATGGCATGAATCTGAAGCAAACCGGGGGCAATTATATGACGGACGGTATCAATACCGCCGCCCAGACCCAGATTGCTTACACCGAAAACGGCAGCAATCAAGACAATGTAAACAGCCTCATGCAACAGTATATGGGCATCACAAACTACCACGTGATACAGGATCCGAACAATACCTACATCGATCACATAGACTGTTGGGGAAAGTTTCTGGCTCCGGACAAAGTTCTGATCCGCAGTGTGCCGCAATCTCACCCCCAATATGACGAGATCGAGCAAACTGCCGGGTATTTTGCCGGGATTAACTGTGCGTGGGGATATCCATACAAAGTGTATCGGGTAAATACTCCCCAAAACCAGCCCTATACGAATTCCTTGATCCTGAACAAACGGGTATTTGTCCCGCAGATGGGCGGTTCATACGACGCCGCGGCCCTGGAGGTGTACGCTCAGGCCATGCCCGGATACGAGATCATCGGAGTTACGGGAAATTCCTACACACCTTGGGAAAGCACAGACGCCTTGCACTGCCGCACCCACGAGATTCCTGATCCCGAAATGCTGCACATCGCGCACAATCCCTACAGCGAAGTGCTGGATCCTGCTGCAGAATATGTCTTTGACGCCCTGGTGATTCCCTATAGCAATTCTGCTTTACTCACAGATTCGCTGTATGTGGCCTACAGCGTAAACGACGGCCCCTATCAGAACGCTCTGATGACTCAGATGGGTGGATACAACTATCGGGCAACTGTATCTAATTTATTGCCCGGCGATGATATCCGCTACTATGTCCATGCTGCTGATCTTAGCGGAAGACAGCGGAATCATCCCGAATTTGCAGCCTTGGATCCGCACACTTTTAGCATCTACAACGATAATCTGGGACCGGATATCCAGCACAATCCCATCCTCAGTATCAGCGCAGAAGAGATCACCTTTGTGGCCACTGTCAGCGATGAATCCGGGGTGGAATCCGTATGGCTGGAATACAGCATTGATGACGGCAGCATCATGAATGTGGAATTTGCCGAAGCCGGATCCGGAATCTACCTGGGGCTATTCTCCCCGAATTTCAGCCCTGATGCCGAGATCTTCAGCTATCGGCTCTGCGCGCAAGATCTGCCGGGAAATGTAGCTTACCTTCCCGCAGAGAGTGAGTGGTACTCTGTGCCCATAGAAACACAGAGCTCTGCGGACGAACTGAATGCCCCTGCCGCGATATCGATGAAGGTCTATCCCAATCCCTTGCATTATGGTGGCGAATTGGTGGCGCAGGTGAAACAAGCACAAGCGGGTGCCCTGAAAATGCAGATTTTCAACGTGAAAGGCCAATTGCTCTATGAAAGCAGCCAATATGGAAAGGAACTGGAGTTTCGCTGGGATGGCAGGGATAATCGTGGAAAAAAAGCAACAAGTGGTATTTATATCATGCGCGCAATCGGGACAAAAACAAGCCTTAACCGCAAGTTAATCATAGTGTATTAAAGTCATGTGGATATATGTCAACAGAAGAATTGAAAAAAATCCGCATATTTCTCTTGACACAATATCAGATCCTGAGCATCTTGTAATTAGCCTACAGACCCTACATAGAATGCCCTCCGAGCAGTGGGGATACCGCCCGGTATTCCCCACTGTATTTTTTTTGGCAGCAAACACAAATAGGAGGAATAATGAAAAGAATTCTTTATTTATTACTCTTTGTATCGTTCAGCCTGTCAGTTTGGGCAGATCAAGCCTTGGTTCGCATCTCCGATCCCGGTGAGATCGTTTATGACGTTGTTTAACTGGATTAGTACCGGTTGTTGGGACATTGTACAGACCGATGTTCCTCAGGGAACTCAGTGCCTTTGTGACAACCCCAGTGGCTCTGCATTTTACGAGGAAGAAAGCTCTGCCACATATGCTCATCCCATCGATCTGGAGGCGGCCACTAATGTGAATTTGCAGTTTTGGGCAAAGAAAAGCATCGATTTATACAATCATTATGTCGCATTGTGCTATCGCAGTGCAGGTGAAAGCTATTGGCAAACAATTTACAGCTTCATGGGAGTGGGGGATTGGGAGCATTATGATCTGGACCTCAGTGCTTTGGCCGGACAATCAATCGAGCTCTCTTTTTCTAGCAGGGGTATATGGGGGGTAAATTATGCCACTTTTTGGATCGACGACATTCACCTATACACGGACAATTCATACAGCGAAGCTCAGTATCTTCTATCGCCCCCTTTGCGAGTCCTGAGCTCTCCAAATCCCTTTACCCGGGAGCTGGCGATCGCAGTTCAAGGCTTCGAAAAAGGGCCGCTGCAATTGGATATCTACAATATAAGGGGACAAAAAGTGTGCAGTAAAAAAACTAATCCCTTGACGTCTCCGGCTTTTTCCCTGAATTGGAATGTTCTGGATAAAGCGGGGCGGGAGCCGGCTGCGGGAGTATATATCCTGAAGGTGAGTGCGCCAAACCGGGAGACGACGATCCGGAAAATACTAAAACTACACTGAGGACGAATTTGGACGACATCATACTGGAAAATCTGAGCAAGGATTTTGGCAGCTTCAGGGCCGTTGACAACGTGAATTTGGTGATCAAAAGTGGAGAGCTCTTCTCTTTTTTGGGACCCAGCGGATGTGGAAAAACCACGCTTTTGCGCATGATTGCCGGCTTTGAATTGCCCAGCAGCGGAGCTGTGAGATTGGGCAGCAAAGACATCTCGGACTTACCTCCCTATAAGCGCGAAGTGAATACCATCTTTCAAAACTATTCCCTCTTTCCCCACATGACTTTGTTCGACAACGTGGCATTTGGCTTGAAAGTAAAGCGCATCCACAAGAAAGAGATCAGGGATAGAGTATACGAAATGTTGAATCTGGTAAAAATGGCCGATCAGGCGGGGAAGTATCCCAATCAGATCTCAGGAGGGCAAAAACAGCGCATCGCGATTGCCCGGGCTTTGATCAACAAACCCAGCGTACTGTTACTGGACGAACCCTTGGCGGCGCTGGATCTGAAGCTGCGTCAGCATATGCTGATTGAACTGATGAACATCCACGACGCGGTGGGCATCACCTTCATCTATGTAACCCACGATCAGAGTGAAGCCATGAGCATCTCAGACCGTCTGGCAGTGATGAATCAGGGGCAGATCGTGCAGAGTGGCCCCCCGGATGATATCTACGAGCGTCCCGCGAGCATATTTTCCGCTTATTTTATAGGGGAGACCAATTTCATATCCGGTGTGGTGACAGCCGTGCATGAAGACTATCTGGAGTTGGACTGCCAGGATGGCAGCGACAAGAGCTTTTCCATAGACAGCAGCTTTCAATCTGCCCCTGAACCGGGCAGCAGGATCACCCTCTCTCTGCGCCCCGAAAAGATTGCCATCGCCCGCAATAAACCCCGCTATCAGGAAGACATAAACATGCTGAAGGGGCAGATCGAAGACATCCTCTATCTGGGGACTCACACGCAATACATCGTGCGAGTGGGTAAGCTGAAATTTCGCGTCTTTTCACAGCACAAACGGGTTTATTTTGACGACAAAGCCCTGGATTGGGAAGATAATGTGTGGCTATTCTGGCACGATACCGATACCTGGGTGGTGGATATGGCCGGCGATGAGACTCCGGATGCTGATCTGAATGAGAGCGGGAATCTACAACGCTATGTGAAGCGGGGAAAAAGCTGATGCAATCCACTTTGCAGAGCAGGCAGGATAGGCGCAGGAACCTCAGCAGTTGGCTTTTGAGCTTGCCCACGCTCATCTGGCTCACTTGTTTCTTTCTGATACCCTATCTCATCGTGGTTATATACAGTTTTTTGAGCCCGGATATCTACGACGTAAAGTTTGAAGTATCTCTGGATGCCTACCGGCAGATCTTCAGTGGAGATTACCTGCGGCCCTTTCTGTTATCATTTCGTTTGGCCATTTATACCACCCTGCTTTGCATTCTATTGGGCTTTCCGGTGGCATATTTTATTGCCCGCTCGAAGGAAAAGACCCGCAATCTGCTGCTCATTTTCATTATTATTCCCTTTTGGACCAATCTGATCATCCGCATCTTTTCCTGGCGCATCTTTTTGGCCTACAATGGAGTGATGAACGACACTCTGATAAATCTGGGTATCATCTCCCAACCTCTGGAGATTTTGCGCACCGATCTGGCGGTGATCTTGGTGATGGTCTATGTGTATTTGCCTTACATGATTTTACCGCTATACAGTGTGCTGGAAAAGCTGGATTTTACGCTGTTGAATGCCGCGATGGATCTGGGCGCGAACGAGGTGAAAGCTTTTTTTCGCATCACTCTGCCGCTTGCGGTGGAAGGCATCTTTGCCGGTACTCTTCTGGTTTTCATCCCCGCCTTGGGAGCGTATCTGATCCCGCAATTGGTGGGTAATCAGCAATCCTTGTATGTGGGTCAGGTGATTACCTACAAGATCAAGAATATCCCCCGCAATTGGCCCATGGCTTCTGCGCTTTCGCTTACTTTGCTGCTCTTGGTTGCCATATTGTTGCTGCTGATGTACGGCCTGTACCGGCGCCATCAAAAACGGAGTCAGTGGCAATGAAGCTAAATTCCGCAAAATTCTATAAAGGCATGAATCTCACCATCTTCAGCTTGATGATGGTCTTCCTGTACATTCCCATTCTCATTCTGATCATCTTCAGTTTCAACGATGCCCGCATCATCACCGGATGGCAGGGATTTACCTTCAAGTATTACATCCAGCTCTTCCAGAATGCCACCATCGGCGAAGCGTTTCGCAATACTATGCTTATTGCCGGGCTTAGCACCTTGATCTCCACCACTCTGGGCATCCTTACCGCTTTGGGATTGGAAAACAAGCGTTTCAGCGGACGCAAGGGCATCATCGGACTCATCTACATTCCCTTGATGATTCCGGATATTCTGATGGGCGTATCTTTGGCTTTACTGTTCAATTTCACCCGGGTAAACACCGGGATGTTCACCGTTCTGATCGCCCACATAACCTTCTGCGTATCCTACACTGTGATCGTGATCCAAAGTCGCCTGGAAGGCTTCGATTACTCTTTGGTGGAAGCCGCACAAGATCTGGGAGCAAAGCCGTCCTACATCTTTTGGAAGATCAAGTTTCCCCTGATGATGCCTGGGATCATCGCCGCAGCTCTATTGGCATTCACCCTGTCCATCGATGATTTCATCATTACTTTCTTCACTTCCGGACGCGGTTTTGATACTCTGCCCATCTACGTGGAAGGCACCATCCGCCGTGGAACCATAACCACCATCAATTCACTTTCCACCCTGATGATTGCCTTCACCCTCTTTTTGGTGATAGTCACAAAGCGGATCCGCAAGATCATCGTTTCCGCGTTATGATAAAATACGCCCCCACCTTTGTGGCGGGGGCTTTGTGCTTTGTGGGGCTTGGCTTAGATATCGATATCTATATCCAGCAAGTTCAGTAGATTTTGCATCAGGATGTTTACGATTAGTTCAAAGAAGATTTGTTCATTCTTCTCATTGATCAGCGGGATGTTGATCAGTTCATTGATGCGGGAGGCGATTTCGCGTACTAATATTTGGTTTTCCATCTCTATCCTCCTATCAGATCTCATTGGTCAGCAGTTCGTAGCCACTTACCTTGGGCAGATAATCCGCTTGCACGGCGGCGGCAATGGAAGCAACGTCGAAGAACATAGTCTTCAGATCGCTGTAGGTGATGCTGGCCAAGTTCACGCTTTCTCCGCTCTCCGCAGCGAGGGCGTACATCATCTTCACAAAGAGGGAGAAGGCGTTGGGGCCCAGTTCGTTTCGAGCTACCTGCTCTTTCTTGTAGATATCGGCATAAGTGCGCAGGTCGGAGATATAGCCTTCACTGCATTCCGCGTAGATTTTGCTGAGGTTTTTGGTGCTGGCGCCCATTTGAGTGTTGTTTTCGGTGAGGGTGGGCATCACATACTTGCGGGCAATGCATACTGCCCCGTTTTTGTAACTGGCGAAGGTGATGTCGTCGATGGTTCCGCTGTAGGAAGCGATTCCGTATTTCAATTTTGTTTTCATGACTGTTCTCCTAATATTTTTTTTGAGGTCTTCCGGATTACCTTCACAACCTGTATGGCGGACAGCACTGGGACAAAAGGGGGGAGATATTTTCGGGAGATTTGTAAGAGCCATATTGGCAAGATGTTAGGGATGCGAATTTTTTTTTTGCCGCTGGAGAAATCCTGGATTTTTGGGCCATAAATGCTGCGATATTTGGATCATCGATCTCGGCTAAAACGGTGCTTAATGACTGTGATGGATTTGTAAGTACCGTGCGATCATGGATGCAAAAGCGAGTTTCAAAATAAAAGACTTTACAAAAAGCGCGTATACAAAATCTTGGTATTCTCAAATGTCGTTAGGAGTTACATATGTCAGACAAGGTGCGTGAAACCAGCAGCAAAGCTGCTTTAAAAGAACTGAAAGAAGATTATCTTCGCATGCTCGAAGATTCCTTTCAAAACACAAACGAAATCAAAAAAGGCGATGTAGTCGAAGCCCCGATCGTCACCATCACGGATAATTTCCTGATCGTGAACCTGGGTGGCAAGTTCGACGCTTATGCTGAGATCAGCGAATATTCCGATGATAAAGGTGTTCTCTCACTGCAGGTGGGAGACATTCTCAAAGGCTATGTAGTGGATCAGACAGATCAGGGCTACGTGGTTGGCAAGAGCCTCACCAAACAGCATGTGGATAAACAATCCATTCGCGATGCATTCGAAAAGAAGATTCCGGTTCAGGGGAAAGTCTATTCGGTTACCAAAGGCGGATTCAGTGTGGATATCCTTGGTGCCAGAGCTTTCTGTCCGATCTCGCAGATTTCGGATCGCCCCGTGGAAGATACTACCGTATTCATCGGGCAGACGCTGGATTTTATGGTGATTGAGTGCTCGGAAAACTGTCGCCGGATCGTGGTTTCCCACCGTCAATTGGCAGAACAGGAAGCAAACGAGAAAAAGGCTGAAGTATTGGCCCGTCTTTCCGAAGGCGATGTAGTAAGCGGAAAAGTAATGCGCATGACCTCATTTGGCGCTTTCGTGGATATCGGCGGTGTGGAAGGTCTGATGCACGTTTCCGAGATCTCATGGCAACATGTGATCAAACCGCAAGATGTGCTGAAGAGCGGCCAGGAAATGGATGTGAAAATCCTCTCCATCAAAGGAGACAAAGTAGCGCTTTCCCTGAAAGCCCTGCAGGAAAATCCCTTTACCCAAGCCCTCAGCGAGATCAAAGAAGGCGACGAAGTAGATTGCCGCATCCTGCGCCTGCACAATTTTGGCGCTTTTGCCGAGATCAAACCCGGCGTGGAAGGCCTGATCCCCGTTTCCGAAATGAGCCGCAACCGCAATATCGCCCATCCGCGGGAAATCCTCAAGGAAGGCGACTACGTGAAAGTACAAATCCTGCGCATCGATCCGGATACCCAAAAAATATCGCTCTCGCTGAAAGCGCTGCAGCCCGATCCCTGGAACAAAATCGACGAGATCGTGGCCATAGAAAAGCCCTTTAACGGAGTAGTGGAAAGTTCTACAAACTTCGGCGTATTCGTTAGTATCAGCGATGGTATTACCGGACTCTTGCCCCGCTCCAGAGTGCGCAAGACCGATAATTTCAAAAGCGGCGATGAATTGGAACTGATGGTTACTGCCATCGATCGCGACAATCATAGAATTACCCTGGATTATACTGACCGCACACCGGAAGAGATAGCCGCAGCCAGCCGTCCCCGCAACGAAGACCGTCCCCATCGTGACTTCCGCGATGGTGGATCTCGTGGCGATCGTGATTTCGGCGGACGCAGAGGTGGCAGAAGTCGCGGCGACGATGAATGGCGCAAATATGCCAATCAGAAAAGCCCGGTGGTGGAAGACAACCCCTTCAAAGATCTGTAAAATATGGCTGACAACCAATTTGTAAAGCTTCGCAAAGAGAAGCTTGCCAAGATACGCGCTCTGGGGATAGATCCCTATCCCGTACAGAGCGAACGTAGCCACAAGATTGGCGATATCCTGGAAGATAAAGAATCCTGGATAGAGCAAAATACCGTTGTTACCCTGGCGGGTCGCCTCGTCGCGATGCGCCGCCAGGGCAAGCTCGGTTTTGGCAATATCGAGGACGATAGCGCTAAAATCCAGATTTACGTATCCCAAGCCGAACTGGGTGAAGAGAACTATGGCCTGTTCAAACTCTGCGATGCCGGAGATTTTGTGCAAGCCACAGGCAGCCTTTTTTATACTCAAGCCGGGGAATACTCGCTGAAGTGCACTGCCATCAAAATGCTCAGTAAAAACATTCGTCCTCTTCCCGCTGTGAAAGAAAAGGTGGTGGATGGCAAGACACTGCGCTACGATGAGTTTGCAGATATCGAGCTGCGCTATCGCAAACGCTATCTGGATCTGCTGCTCAATCCCGAGCACCGCAAGGTCTTCGAATTGCGCAGTCGCATCGTATCTGCCGCCCGCAGATACATGGATGCCAGAGGCTACATCGAGGTGGAAACCCCCATCCTGCAGCCTCTCTACGGCGGCGCCAATGCCCGTCCCTTCATTACTCATCACAATACACTGAATGTAGATCTATATCTGCGCATCGCGGTGGAATTGTATCTGAAACGCCTGATCGTTGGCGGTTTTGAACGCGTCTATGAGATCGGCAAAAACTTCCGCAATGAAGGAATGGACCGCACCCACAACCCCGAATTTACCATGATGGAAAGCTATGAAGCATATTCGGACTTAAACGGTATGATGGACCTCGTGGAAGGGCTTATCAAACATCTGGCTCTGGATGTGGTGGGCAAAGATACCTTCGTGTATCAAGGGCACACCGTGCATCTGGGCGGAAGCTGGCGACGCGCGTCTATGCCCGAATTAGTCGCCGAAGCCACGGGACTGGATCTGCTCTCCGAGACCGAAGAAAAGCTGCTTGCATTTTGTAAACAACACGAATTGGAAGTGCCTCCGGGCAGCGGCAAAGGAAAACTGATCGCGCTGATCTATGAACACTTTGTGGAAGAAACCCTCATCGAACCTACCTTTGTCTGCGATTTTCCCAAAGAGATCTCGCCCCTGGCCAAAGCCAAACCGGATAATCCGCTTTTGGCAGACCGCTTTGAACTGATCATAGCAGGTGGCGAATTTGCCAACGCTTTCAGCGAATTGAACGATCCCCTGGATCAGCGGGAACGCCTGGAAGCGCAAGCGAAACTGCGCGCCATGGGCGACGATGAAGCCAATGTGGTGGATGAAGATTTCCTGGAAGCCCTCGAATATGGCATGCCCCCGATGGGCGGTCAGGGCATCGGTATCGACCGCTTGGTGATGCTGCTCACGGAAAATGATTCCATCAAAGAAGTATTACTCTTTCCACAGATGAAACCCGGGAGCTGATCCCGGGCTTTTTGTTTGCCCCACAACTTAAATCGCTTTTATCGGTCCACGAATTTACACTAATTAACACGAATTAAGCGCTTCGCGCAATGGTGAATAGTGAATAGTGAATTGAGAATGCCTGCATTGCTTTGTTTTGAGATCGGGCTAAGCTTCTATTTCACGCAGATTAACGCAGATTTGTCTGTCCACGAATTTACACTAATTAACACGAATTAGGCGCTTCGC
>ENA-UOOK01004782-UOOK01004782.1-fermentation-metagenome-genome-assembly--contig:-NODE-4782-length-14187-cov-8.906100_pt1 | contig 14187 bp, 10 predicted proteins | sample MGYA00245777_ERZ724023 | MGnify/ENA primary metagenome ERZ724023 (study PRJEB28704, sample SAMN03018312) | fermentation metagenome | biome: anthropogenic terrestrial biome; feature: soil; material... | reverse complement strand
GCATCTCTCGCTTAAACCCAAGAATCTCACGACTTTAGTCGTGGGAGTATGTCAAAATGTTGCTCCTTTTTTCTTAAAGGTTAAGCGTTCCATTACTACTCTTCATGATTTTCTCTGGGAATACGGTAGAACCTTCTATCGGCAATACATAGCATATATGCTAAAAGATCCGGCCCTTTATACTGATCCCATTATTTCTTTGCCAGAGCTGATGACAATCAAAACAGCAGATGAACGCGTGCATTATATACAAAAGAAGGGTATCGCTACGTTCTTGCGAAGGTATGAAGAAAAAGGCTGGCAAGATGCCCGAGTACATTGGGAAGATATGATTCGGATTCCTGAATTTTTGGCGGCCAACACCGGTGTGCATGTAGCCGTAATAATTGATGAATTTCAGGATCTGAAGACTTGTATTTATGATACTGACGATAAGACTCGCATCGATCCGGGGAGGGACTTCCCTGTGGATCTATGTTCAACTTTTGACCGACAAGCATTAAGCAAAAAGCACCGATGTTGGTTTCAGGCTCTGCCGTGACTATGATTTTCAGAACAGTAATGGGCGGGGCACTAGGTGGTCGTTTCGGTTTTAAGTATCTCAAACCCATGGCGATTGAGGATGGAGCATTACTCGCTGAAAAACTTTTGCCAGGCGTCTCTCATGAGCTGGCTCTATACCTGAGTTATCAGCTAGGTGGGCATCCCTATTATATAACCTGCTGTGCAAAATTCGATTTTTCCGGAAAAGATTTTTCCACTCGCGAAAATATAGATCGAGTTATAGATTACGAGGTAACACGGGGCAAAATTTATGGGTTTTGGCATACCCATTTCTCCATCAATCGGGAGCTTATTAACCAAGATGATGATACCGAACTTGGCAGAAAGATCATTTATTATTTTACAAAATATAACAATAGACCGGTGGAGATCGGTGAAATTGCAAGTAAGCTAAACGTTTCTAAAGAAAAAGTGCAAGCCAAAATTGAGAAGTTGCACCAAGCGGATCTTGTCTATGACAGCAATTTTAGATACTATGCTTTCAATGACTACATGTTAATGCGCTACATCCAATACTCCTTTGGTGCAGAGTTGGAAAATGTAGACGCTATTGATGTCAAAGCAAAAGGCTTTGACAACTACCTCAAGGGAAAACTATTAGAAATGCTCATCCAAAACCTCTTTCATTCGTTCGGAGGGGAAGAATTGCCCGGAGAGCTATTCGGTAGGGAGGAGCCGGTGGTGGTTCCAAAATTCCAGCAAGTTGGTTCTGTCAAGGTAAAGCTACCCACTTCAGGTGAATATGAAATTGATGCTTATGGTGAATATGGAAAGGGTACGGAAAAAATCATTTGGGTGGCTGAATGCAAATATCGTGAGAGACCAGTGAATACAGATGAGGTTGAAAAGGTGATTAGAGCAGTTGAGGTGGTTAAAAAAGAAAAAGCTGCCGACAAGGCTGTGGTGTGGTTAGTATCGGCAGGTGGCTTTACAGCGGAAGCAAAAAGCCTGCTCCACCAGAGAGGTTGTTTTTATTCCACAGAGCCCGAGATAAATGCGTTAGCTAAAAGTTATGGCATTACTGTAACGTTGAAATAAAAAGCAGCTTTGCAACGGATACATCATTCAAGATAGTTATCGCCTGTAGTGGTGGTTTTCTTTATTCATTCTTTCAAACTATTGAATTTATGGCCATGGCAGCTTGGGATTCATACCATATACCTGCACCACTTCCAGCAAAGGGCTGTTTGCAATATCTTTTGGCGTTATAATTCTCCCCCCAGTCGAGTCAAGATCAAAGCCATATTCTCGAAAAGCACGCCAGATAAGATGAGCACATTGCGTGCCGGAAATTTCGGCTGCAGGCCCATACTTTTTTCGAAATACGCCTGCTGTCAAAGTATATGGAATGTCGTTTAAGTATGTCTTGGCAAAGTCTGCAATTTCCCCCAGCAACAGGGAATCGGCGTTTTTCAGCCTCAAGACAATAAAGTTTGGGTAATTCAACCATTTATTAACGTCCTGTATACAGGAATTCGACCCTAGCACAACAGATTCCAGGGTTTCGCCTTTGCGTGCATCCACTACTATTGCTGCATGGCCATTCCTCCAGCTAAATGTATGTGAGGATTTGGTTATGAGAACATAGCCATTTTGGAGATCTGCAAATTTTGTACCACAGATAGTCTTTCCTCTATCTACCAGCCTTTCCTCGTTAGAGATAATGCTATTGGGTTCGCAAACAAACTCTACATCTTGAAAGAGTTTTTTCTGAAAGTAAATAATCCCATCGGCTTTATCCTCCTGTTGCATAAGTTTATCTATGGCTGTTTTTCCCAATCCTGTCTGCTCGGTGATAACCTGATAGTCGCTACGCGCAAGAACGTCTTTTTTTATAATCTCAGTTAGATCAAGTCGGGTGCATACGGGCACTACATGTGCCTGTTTCTCTACAAAGGGTGGGAAAAGGCGAAGTAGAATTACCAACAGAAGGCTTCCAACAATCATTTTTCTTTTTTTCTTGACTGTCATGGCCATCACTCCTTGAAATGGCTTTAGGTGGAATGGTTAGCTTAAGTTTCTCTGACAGAGAGAAATAGTGATATAGGGAAGAATTTAAAAATGATATAACCTACGCTTCATGAGCTGTAGGTTTTTTTATTTACCAACATGGTCAGTTTAGCTTGGTCATCCTGTGGAATAATCCGATGGGGGAATACCAGCGTGTTTTTTGAAAAAACGGCTAAAATAGTAAACGTTGGAAAATCCGCATTGCTCAGCGACTTCGGAGACTGTAAAAAAACCGCTATTGAGTAAGTCTTTAGCCCGTTCCAGGCGTAATTGTTGTATATATTCATTTGGTGACATGTTGTAAATTTCACGGAAAAGCCGCCGAAAATGTACCACACTGAACCCGCATAACTGTGACAAATAGTCCACGTTGACAACAGAATCAGTATAGTGGTCGTGAAGATACTGAAGAGCGGGTGAAATTTTTGTAAGCTTTTTCTGAGGGTAATTCTCAAATAACTTTTGAGACATTATCCGGTACAATATTTCAAATAAAATTGATTTTGCCTTCAAAAGTCTGATGGGACTGCGCTTTTTCCATTCTTTCTCCAACAAAGAAAAAATTGCTTCGTACTGCATGGAATTTCGGACGGTAATCTTACTTGAATGGAAGAGGGACTTCAGAAATGTTTCATTTGTACAATCAAAGTCTACAACAATATAGCTGTAGGCTTCTTTTTTTCCATTTTTTGCAAAGTAGCGCTCTCCCTTATTTAAGAACAAAATGTCATATTTTTCCACATGGCAATCGGAGTGATTCTCAAACTGATAGATCCCCTCACCAGAAAGCACAAATCCTAAACAAAAGAATTCCCTGCCCGTAGAAATACGACGATCCAACGTCCATCCAGAAGAACTTTGACCCTTTACTACTGTATTGATGCAGGTAATATCAAAATTAGCTATTTCATACGATGGTAAACCATTAAAAAAGGCATGTTCAGAATTTAACTCCTGCAAAATGGTCTCCTCTCTTTCTGGCCCTTTTATTCCATCTTACCATTTTTCCAGTAACAATACAAAAAAATGTTCGGTAAGTATAAAAAATGACTCTGCGGAACATTTACACCATATCTTTTGCGGTTTATAATAAACTTAATGGGTAACGGATAACTTGGATACAGTAGTAACTTCGAAATTGAAAACAAAATTATCTCTCAAAGTATCTTATTAAAATTAATAGGATCAGGTCATTTGTACTCTAGCTGGCAAACTAAATTAGCGATGGTCTTTAACTTTTACGGTTCAGTACAATCGTGACGGCTATATTCTACAAAGCTAGGGGAAAAGAGGTTAAAATGAAAATCTTATTAATTGGTGGCACGGGAGTTATTAGCACGGATATTTCCGCACAGGCTGTGAAAAAAGGTATAGAACTATATTTAATTAACCGCGGAAATAGAAGTATGTATGCTCCCAAAGAAGCAATTTGCATTCAGGCTGATATTCGCAATGCGATGGAGGTGAAAAAGAAAACCGAAGGAATGCATTTTGATGTTGTGGCGGATTTTATTTCATTTACGCCAGAACAATTAATGCAGTCGATTTCACTATTTCGCGACAAATGTAATCAGTATATTTTTATCTCATCGGCAACGGTTTATAGTCGTGAAGATCAAAAAACACCGATTAGAGAAGACTCTACACCTCTGACCAACGTTTTATGGGATTATTCCAGGAACAAAATCGCCTGCGAAATGCTACTTAAAAAAGAGAATGATTTATACGGGCTAAATTATACAATTGTTCGGCCCTATGTAACCTATGGCAATACTAGAATTCCATTTGCACTAATCAGCGGTGCCCAGTGGACCTTGGTAGACCGCATGCTAAAGGGAAAACCAATTCTGATGGCAAACGACGGAAACGCTGTTTGTACACTGACGAGAAGCAGTGATTTTGCAAAGGGATTTCTACCTCTTTGCGGGAATCCTAAAGCATATTGTGAATCGTATCATATAACTTCGGATGAAACTTTTACATGGAATGCTGTAGCTGGGATGATTGGAGAGGCAGTAGGAGTTAAGCCAAAACTCGTATATCTGCCGATTCGTGATATTGCAAAAGGAATGCCGACAACCGCATATGGTGATGTATATAGTTTATTAACAGCTGATAAAGCAACTAATTGGCATTTTGACAATTCAAAGATTAAACAAGTTGCACCTGAATTTATTTGTACAACACCGTTTTCTCAGGGACTGCGTGAGACAATTGACTTTTATCGCAGCCATCCTGAATATAGAAAAGTAGATCAACTATGGAATGAACAGATAGACCAGCTGATAGGAGAGCATTTATAATAAATTTTTGCACCCGGATTATAGCATCCATAGTTTAAAATGCGGCAAAACAAATTAACGGTACCTAGACAGTTTTAAGAGCTTAATCTGAAAGCCTAGGCTAAGAGCCGGCCTCAGTCTTTATAAAGGAACCTAAAATCCCGCCAAAATAAATACCTACAACATGCTAACCCAAATGCTTAATAGTTCGTTTTCTGCTCTTTTGTGAGGAAAGATAAAAATTGCTTTCCGTGAATTGTTTGGGTCCTTAGCTTTTCAAATGGTTTGATAATCTTCTTCATAAGCCTTCCGAAATCAAGACAGTTTATGTCAATTGAGTCCTTTTTAACCTCGTGTTCAGTTCGCTAAAGCGCAACCGCTTGATATATGATTGCAGATTTTTTATCATAATTCCTTCTAAAAATCGCAAGTCACACTAGGATCAGATCCTCCTGACTAATACTTGAGGCGGCCCTAATGTTATTTGTAGAGTACTGATCTTCTTTAAGCTATCAATATAAACGGACTGAATTCCTGTCTGATGAAAACCTCAAATATTAAAGAGAGCAACATATCGAAGCTTATGGATCAATTTGCTACCTAAGAAAGACAATTGGAAGGCAAAGAATCCCAACCAAAAAAGCTCCCAACAGCAGGTTGTGGAAGAAAACCAGAGAGTAAATTTATCTAGTAATTTAAGAAGTCTTATGTAATAGTTTTTTTGCCCATAAACTTTTTATAAGACTAGGCAGCTTTAAGCCTAATGCTAAGGAAGGAGGTACTTATGGCCCCCCAATCGGAGCAGAAAACCGGCTGATTTCTAGTCTAGGATGTCTTTTTAGGATCGGTAACTATGTTTAATCCGGTGTTGTGCATTTTTGATTATAGGAGGAGGATTTCGATGAAAAAGGTTGGAATAGTTTTTTTTCTAACGGTTGTATTGTTTTTACAGGTATTTAGTTTCGGGTATGCTTTTGAGAACATAAGGAGTATGGATGTACAATCTGCAGCTATGGGTTTTGTAAGCGATGATATGCATCATTATCAAGATGGGAAATTTTTTTCAATCGATAGCGTTTATTCAGAACTCTTTGATCTGGGCTTAACTTACAATGCACACAAAATAAAGTTATTTTCTCCACGTGCTGATTTTGTGTTAGGGATCGCATCACTTTTGGATAAAGATATTGTCGATGATCTTGGCTATAGTGAAAAGGGCGCATTTGTGCAGCTTGATTATAAAGTGATGGATACATTAAAAGTAGGGGCTTGTGTGGAACATGAGAAATATCTGCTGCAGGAAGAAAATATTGGAAACGGTTGGAGAAACACCGTAAGAATTCAAACAGGTCCATATGCTTGCAAACTGGGGAACTATGAAGTTGGAGTTAGCACGGGAAATATAGTTCGTAAATTTTCTAGTGGTCGGGAAGAAAAAAGAGCGGTTGACACTGAGCTGTATTTCAGGCTTGATAATAATTCTACTTTGTTTGCCATGAGTATTAATAAAAATGAGATTCATTTTGGTACGGAATATTCCCTTTCGAATAACATTATTCTGAGGGCAGGGCTTAATGGGAAAGAGCCAACTTTTGGATTAGGTGTAAAGCTTAATCGGCTGAAACTAAATTATGCATATTGGTTATCCGAAGCAGGTGCCACACAGCTTTTTGGTAGTTCTTACTCGTTTTAGGTTTGATAATTACAACTTCCCGGATCGGGAATTGTCAATTTAAATTAAATCAGATAAAAGGAGAAATACGAGCATGCTTCATAAAAAAGAAATTAAATATGTGTTTTTTTTCTTACTTCTATCTATAGTGCTACCTACGCAAGCTGCAATTGATGTTAGACTGAAGGGATCTGTTTCTTCAGAAATAACAGCACTTCCTGGAGACGTTTTTTTAGCTGGGCATCGAACCCGCCTTTATTCAGAATTAAGAGAAGGGGAATCATTTTACGCTAGATTTTGGCTCCTAGATCAAAAGGCAGGGAAGCTAAGTCGGTATGATGCAGCTGGATATTTATATACAGATAATCTAATAGATTGGGTTGAGGTGAAACTGGCTGGTAATCTAACACCAAAAGGACCTAATGTGAATCTGTCTATGGGCAATTTTGAGTTAGATTATTCACCATACACAATCAGTTTGCGAGACAATGCGTTAGATGAATACGGAAAACGAAATCAAGAATATAGAGGCGTAGCTATAAAAGACTTTGATTTATTAGGCCTTTTATGTACTGGCTTTTCCTTGTGGGGTTTTGAAAAAGATTCATCTAAAAATATGCTTGGGACCTCGCTAAGCAAGAATTTTAATAACACTAAGGTTAATCTTCTCTTTTATGATTTTAGTGATAGGACCGAGTTAACGGCAGAGAAAGTTCGTAGAGCTTCTAAAGGCGAAAGCGTTGGGGTGAATAACGAACTTATCTGGGAGCAATTATTCAGCTTCGAATTAGAACAAAACCTAGGTAAGATTGGAACGTTCAAGGGGTTAATAGCGGCTCAAAAACAAGTGAAAGATGTTCATACAATTGATATTCTCAAGGATGCTAAACTACAGGTCCCCCTAGCAGAGAACGAAACTTTTTTCGTTGGCTATCGCAATGTACCAGTGAATTATGATCCACTATTGCGCGATAGAACACCGGAATTTGATGCAGATACAGGCCACTATCTTGGATATAATCCTGTTGATCGCAATCGGGATAGGGTGGGTTTTTATACTGGAATTAGTGTTGATAAATCGGCATTTTCAGCAAAGGTACTTATCTCAGATTTGAAGGGGCATGGAGAGAGAGCAAACCGTTACTTAACGAAAGAATTGTCACTTTTTCAGGATTTTAATCGCTTTGAATATGAGTTGTTTTCAAAGATTGATCAAATCCAACGCTGGTGTATTTGTCAATTGAAAAGTGGACCATATTCCAATTGAAAAGTGGACCACCTTGAGCAAAAAAATTATTGGGATTTTGACCACTCGGTTGTCTCTTTTAGACGAAAAGAATTGCCATTCATGTTTACAATATAGGCCCTATGCGTAAGACGATCTACCATTGCAGCTGTGAGAACTGGGTCGTGAAAGATTTCCTCCCACCTTTCAAAAGATAAGTTAGTTGTAATTATGGTAGATTTCCTCCCAGCCCTTAAAGATAGATGTGTAAATAAGAGCTCTGAACCTTCCTTGTCAAACGAAATATATCCAAGCTCGTCTGATATTACCAGGTCATATTTCTCAAAGCGGTTCTCTGATGCCCGTAATGTCTTCTCAGAACGACTTTCCTTGAGTTGGTTAATCAGTGATGGTACAGTGGAGAAGAAGACCTTATAGCCCGCAAGACATGCTTTTATGCCTAATCCTATGGCCAGATGCGTTTTCCCAGTACCAGGGTTTCCGGCCATAATAACGTTTTGCCCACTTTCAATAAAATCAAGCGAAGACAATGTTTTAAACTTCTTTTGAGCATCATTGGGAAGGTCCTCTATGATAATATCCTCAAGGTATTTCTTGTAAGGAAAGGCAGCTCTACGCACTCGATTTTGCTTGGCGTTTTCATGGCGTCGATCGGATTCCTTTTGCAGTAATCCATATAAGAACTCTTCATAGCTAAGGTTTTCCGAATTCGCTTCCCGAATCATCTCTAAGTAACTACGTTTCAAAGTAGGCATCTTGAGATAATCTGCAAACTTTTCAATCTCTTGGTGAATAACGATTTTGTTCATATAATGGTGGCCTCCTTTGAAAACTTATCATCGCCGCCGGGAATTAGCTCTGCAAACTGTTTTAACATATCTAAAGATTGGCTTTCAATTTGAGATGTGTAATCGTCAAAAGCCGTTGGCGCTGCCTCTTGGTTTTTTCGATTACAGATGGCTTTAATCATTTCGGTATTAAGCTCTAGAGGTGTCACTTTTTCTATTAGAACTATAGCCTCTTCAACCTTCTCAATTCCATGCTCCGAGATAAAAAACATAAGTTCAATAAAATCCTTTTCCTTGGTGGCGAAATGTTTCTCATAAATTTCTTTAAGCCGCGGATCTGCTTGGCGAAGTGCAACACTTGAGTATAATGCTCCTGGTTTTTTCTTGAGTGTGTGCAGATAGTGCTCTAGCTTTATGGTCCAAAGATTGGTACCCATTAGCCTGGCGTGTGTTGCGATAAGGTTTTCCTCGTAATAACATCGAATCTCATTGGAATAGACCTTCGTTAACACCCATTTACCAACGTATTTATCTGGAACCGAATAATAGCAATTGTCCACAGTGATCACAGAATATTTATTGACTCTGAGTTCTATAATGCGTGCCGCATCGTATTTGGGCATACCAGGTAAAAGAAATGGTCTCTCTTCCTTGAGGACATCCATTGCTGTTCGCCCATCTAAGAACTTTTGGGGTTTGTTATTCAGCTTAAGACATGTATCAAGTAAATGCTCATTTGCTTCTTCAATCGAATCAAAGGTATCTTTATGGGAAAAAGCTTTACGTCTAACATATTCTACGCTCCGCTCAACGTGGGGTTTCTCATTGCCTGAGTTTATGTTACAAAAACGAAAATCGAAACCATAATATAGTGAAAGCTGAAGTAACGCTTCGGTTGGCTCACCTTCAGCGCCTGCAAGCCGCTTGACCGCAACACGAGTATTGTCATATACCATACGCTTATAGACATTGTCAAGGTGCTCAAAGAAAGCGGCATGAGATTCAAGAAAACATGCTGTATCTTGCTTTTGAAATAATTGCGAGTAACGGTAGTTTCCTGCAGCACCAGTGAAAACGGACATTTGCAGTTTGATCAACTTTCCGCAAATCTCTAGCTTTGCTTCACCCCAATCAAATTCACAGACGTCGCCTGGATTATAGTGCGCCTTAATAAATGCCTCCTGGGACTTGTTAAGCAGGGTCCTAATGGTGTTGCAGACCGTGCTATAGCCAATATCGAACCCATCAGCTTGCAGGGCTTCGTGAATATCAATATTTTTCTTCTGTATCTTTCCCTGACCGTTCAGTCTCTTCCTTTCGTTGTCATTTAAGTGCCCCTGGATGGCAGCAATAATCTCAGGTGTAAGCTTCCGTTTTGTTCTTGTACTAGTGTCATACTTTGGAGGCGTAACAATACTATCAGTAAGCTCCTTGGAATCCAATTCTGGATTGTTCTCTAAAAGCTTGGCTCTGGTTTCTTCATACTCGACGATATATTTCTTAACTATTCTTCGTGAGATCCCAGTTTCGCGGGAAATCGCCCTTTGGGTTTTACCCTGCATATAATGATTAATAATGATGCTTTGTTTCTCTTGCAGTGTAACCAGTCTCCTCCCACCCCTCCATGTGTTAAACCAAGTTTAGCACATGGAAGCAAAATTTTAGTAAAGTTTGTTAGAGCATTTCGTGTGAGTTAGTTATGGTATTTTCAAAACAATAGGATGGGTTTTTCAGAAAGTTGCGCCGGACGCCGCCCCTCCTAGGAGGGGGCTTTCTCCTTTGTTGTGTTTCCGCAAACTCCCCGTTTCTATGCGTAACACATACCGTATCCTTAGAAAGAAAATCTTCCCCTATCGTATAACTAATACCCTAACAAACTGGGTCTAGGGTGGTCCACTTTTCAATTGGAATATGGTCCACTTTTAAGTTAACACAAACATGGGGCCATCTCCATCTGTAGATTTCGGCTCATTGGAATTATCTTGGTCTTTCTTCCTCAAAGCCTCAAGCTGGCAATGATAACCAAGGAGAAATTCGCCTTTCAACTTCTTGTCATTAACAAAATCTTCCGGTTCGAACATGGTCATTACTTCAGAAATTAACTTTTGCCTGCTCCACGCTCTACCACCAAGTCTAGCTTTATAAGGTCCTAAGCCTAGTTCGATTATTCTCCAAGTGCTATAGGGATGATCAGCAAACCTTTGCATTAATCTAGCAGCATTAGTCTGGCGTTTCTCCTCAGCTTTGTTCAGTGCCCATTCTTCTAGATTGTCGGCCAATGCTAATAATCTACCATAGAGATAATCCCTTGTTTTCCTGTTCTCATCCAAGGACATACCCAATCCCTCCTTTTCATAATATTTTCTATAAAGCGCACAGGCGATGCTGAGCGTTTTATTCCATTCATAATCTTCAAGACCTACCCGATTCGAAGCACGCCTTACTGTCGATTCCACCAGGTCTATGGGAATAGGTCTACCATCTACAATACAAGGAAGAAGCCTTTCCACTGTTGCTTTTCTCAGCTTGTCATCAAGCCGCTTTCCAAAAGCCGCTTCCGCTATATCATTAGGAGCTGGAGCTCCTACAAATCTAACAGCTACCTTTTTGATTTTTCCAGTTTTACCATCTGTTACTTCTTTCCTAAGATAGTCATGAATCCAGCAACATGAGTTATGCCAATTCTCCACTCTTTTCAAGAAATCAGATCCAGTCAACTTTCGATAAAAGGTTATGGACATACGACCGGGCGTTGCAGAATCTAACCCCATTACCACAATATCTGTTGTATCTCCAAGCTCAGCACTATAACCGGCTATTCTTGCCTTCAGTTTAAGCGCGAGTTCCTGAGCAGTATAGGCCACTTGCTGCATTGTTGATTCGCTTATTGGATCATCCATTCCATATAAAGCATACGCATCCGATAAAAAGGCAGGTATAGCTTCCCCTGTAGTGGCCCAGGCCACAATTGCGCTCTCGCCATATCTATATCCTTGTCGACTAATGAGCCAGCGTAAAGCACTATGAGCTTTCTGGGTGACTTCCATCCCAATGCTACAAGCCTCTTCCGCTGAAGAAAAACGCCCTCGGAAAGTAAAACCACTAATATCATTAGATGATATTAATTTTGCGCTATCACCATCTCTTCTTATATTCCTTGGATGTTGCTCCGCTTGAGGTACTTCCTTTCCGGTCACATAACAAAGTGCTTTACCTTCTTTTATTGCAGAATAGTAATTAGTCCAGCTTTGAAACAAACTCAAATCTGTCCATACAGAAGTTTGCGGATCCCCGGTGATTTGGACAATCCAACGTACAAAACCTTCTATATCAAATTCAACCCCATGTTCAATAAGATCCTTAACCACATTTCCCCTTTCAACATATTTCAAAACAGCATTTGCTTTCGGGTGAGAATATTCTGACTCGCACCATGCCCCTAATTGTTGTAGATACCCCTTGAAATACGGTTTCTTTTTACCATTGTAATCTTTATAATCGGCTGCCACATATTGCAATTTATCACAAAGGGGATGAGGAGCTTCTCCACTTGCCCTTCCACCAGAGCCTTCTGTACACGGAATGATAGTTCTTGCATCGTCTTTCTCCACAGGTCTCGCCCAACAATAATTTCCGTCTTGATCGATCGCTATCTCTATTTGCGCTTTTTGAGTAGTGTGGCAAAGCGGTAAGAGCGGAACTCTATTGTTATCAGGATAAATACCAACCTTAGATTTACAATTTTCGTAGGTTTTAAAAAGATCTTGTATCCAGCTCATGGGGCAACCCTCTTTTCGGAATAGCCCTCTATAAGGCCTTCTTCTTGCAGACCAACCGATAATGGCGGATTTGCTGACATTGACTTTACAAACTTTCGAATAACACATTCTTCAGGGCGACTAAAGTCAATAACACCGTTAACCATTTTGGGTCTCCAAAACCTTGCTTGTAGCTGATCCTCACCCAACTCATCAGGATAATCAAACCCATGAAACATTAAGTCAAAAGAAAGCTCTCCATATTGATCATAAAACCCTTCACCCTCACCAAAATTGCAGGGCTCCACATAACCTTGACATTCCCGTGTTCCGAGGAAGATATCCCTTCTACCTCCCCTCTCAATCATCCGTTTAGCCACAAAGTAATGTTTGTTCTCATTCCTATCTTGGATCAAGTCTTCCCGCAAGAGATTCCATGAAAAGCGTGCTTGGACTTGATACTCCACATCTCGCAAATAGGTGTAATAGGCTAAATCGTTACCGCCGCCATACTTGGTAGGCTTTATTCCTTTGCTCTCTGTTTGGATAGCTTTCATAACCCGAATCTTATCAATTTCCCATACAAGCGTTGGTTTCCAATAAACAGATTCTACTATCCCTTTTACAGCTTGATATGTGGGTACTTGGTAGGAAAACTTCTCACCCCCTATTTTGGTCAAGGGATCCGTAAACAGGGCATACTTTCCGTGAACTTTAAACTGCACAATATTATCTTTTTGCACTCTATCCCCCCTCTAGGCAAATGGTGTTGACATTGCGTTTGACTTCTCCATAGTTACACCTAATTCATCATCGTAATGGGTTTCGGCAAGATACAGTATTCCAGAGCCCTCTTGAACTTCATGTAATGCCCCTGCTTTCGATAGCCGATCAAGTTCATGTGAGAAACAATTCACAGAAAATCTCTGTGCATGACGCAAAAGCTCAAATTGCTTATTAGGCTCAAAAATTCCACACAAATCATTAATGAGCTCTATCCCTTCACCATAAGGAACAATAACGCCTTGACCCGCATTGGTGATGACTTCGAAAGACCTTGCGGCTGTTTGAAAAGATTGGTTTAGAAAGCGCTTAAGTTTAGGGCTTTGTGGCTTGATCCCATGGGCATATATGGATTTTTGATTTGTGGAGAGTAAATCGACGAGTGTATCATTTCGCCCAACTTGACTTTTCTGAGAGACAGGATAGTCCATTAACCCGCTTCTAGTATGGAAATAATACTGGAAATAGCGCTCTAGTGTGGGATCGCTGAGGAGATGTCCCTGAAAAATCCCATTTATGTCCCTTTGGAATTCGCCTAAAACCCTCTTGGCGTCTTTTTGTGCGATAGCAATGCTAGGCAATTTGCCGAGGTTTTCGTCATTTGAGTTGACGAGAAAAACTCGTCCCTTATATGGTTTACTACCATGGCGATTGCAACGTCCAGCTGCCTGGGCAATAGAGTCTATACCTGCTAAAGAGCGAATTACAACATCGAAATCAACATCCACGCCAGCTTCAATCAGTTGAGTGCTAACTAGGATAAACGGCCGTTTCTTGCCTGGCTCTAGTAATCCTCTAATTTCAGTCAATTGTTCAATCCGATGAACCGGGCACATGCTGGTGCTTAAGTGACAAGTTGGCAACCCTGTGACCGTTTTCAATTCCCGAAAGATTTCCCTTGCGTCGCCTTTGGTATTAACAATGATCAGGACTGACTTTTCCCCAGCGCACTCTTCATTGGCTAATTCTGCGATTTCACGCTGATTCCATCCTTGAGGTCTGGTTACATCGAAAACATCTACACGATTAAGTGTCTTGCGATGTTGCTCTTTTGTGACTGTGATTTCTCTCTTACTATCAAAAG
>ENA-UOOK01004781-UOOK01004781.1-fermentation-metagenome-genome-assembly--contig:-NODE-4781-length-14189-cov-3.753290_pt1 | contig 14189 bp, 14 predicted proteins | sample MGYA00245777_ERZ724023 | MGnify/ENA primary metagenome ERZ724023 (study PRJEB28704, sample SAMN03018312) | fermentation metagenome | biome: anthropogenic terrestrial biome; feature: soil; material... | reverse complement strand
CGGCTGCCTCCCGCCAGCCACCCTTTTAGAGCTTGGACTTGTAGCGGGGTGAGAACCGGCCCCGGATCGGAGAGGGTCATTCCGCTTACACCGTCGTAATTCAACGGGGTCCCGGGCAAATCGGCAATTTCCACCGGTGTCACCAGTATCGGTTCGGCGGGGAGCAAGGCGCTTTCGATTGCCTGCTGGACCGAAGCCTGGGTTTTAACGGCTAAAACCAAATTGCCGGGGAAGTTCTTGGTCTCCGGGTCCAAGCCCGTCTCGACCAGCAGTTTTTCGCCGGAGAATAGCCGGACCTTCAAAAGGCTATTTTCCTTAATAAAAACGGAAGCTTCAATCCGTCTCCAATTTTGCACTGGAAAACTATCAACGATTGAAAAAGCGCCCTCCTGATCGGAGCTGATTATCTCCAACCGTCCGGCAGGGACCGAGTGATTGAGCTCCACTACAACCGGCATTACCGTCTCCGGGACCAAGCAACCGCCGAATCCCGCTTTTAATTTCAGCAGCACTGTGGCGCCTAGGACAGGCTGCGCCGATAGGCAAGCCGCCATAATCGCCATCATCATAATTGAAATTTTTCTCATCGTATCTCTCTTCAAATAATTACCTGTCCCAACAGATTCCGTTTTCCAAGGTTTTATTAGCGTTAATTCGCGTGTATTAGCGGTTAGATCTATAATCGTCTTATAAAATCCAAAAATACAGCATTGTCAGGTTTACATATGAGCAACGAATGGTGAACTACGTGAAACTAGATTGGAGCGTGAGCCTAAATGGAGTTTTATAATTTAATCGCCCAACGCGAGAGTATTCGAAACTTTGATCAGGCCCGAAAAGTAGAGTCGGAGGTTCTCAGCCGGATTTTGGAGGCGGGCCGATTGGCTCCGTCCGCCGTCAATTTTCAACCTTGGCAGTTTTGGGTGATTTCCTCCCCGGAAAAGTTGAAACAGGTAAGGGCTTGCTATAAACTTCCCTGGTTTCAGGATGCTCCGCAGGTATTAATCGTTGTTGGAGATCTTAATCAAGCTTGGGTTAGAAAATACGATGGCTATAGCTCAATTGAAACCGATTTAACCATTGCTATGTGCCATCTTATTTTAGCCGCTGAAAACGAAGGCGTCGCCACATGCTGGATCGAAGCCTTTCAGCCCGATCTGTTAAAAGAGGTTCTCGGGCTCAAAGAGAATGAACGGGTGTTTGCCATGACCCCGCTCGGTTACCCGAAGGATGGTTTTACCAAGAAAAATAACAAACAACGAAAACCATTGGCTGAAATTGTCCGCTTTATTTGACCAGGATTTAATGGATTTTATGGATTTCACAGATTGCGCTATTTTTGAGAGTGTCATTTTAAACCGGGAGTAAGCTCATGTTCAAGTTGATCGATTTATCCCATCCCATCGACGCTCAAACGCCAACCTACCCTGGAGATGCGCCGGTCCAATTATACAAAACCAAGCGCCTAGAGAAAGACGGCTTTACCAATTATCAATTGGAGATCGGAATGCATTCCGGGACCCATCTTGACGGGCCGATGCATCTCACCGAAGCAATAAAATATATTTCCGAAATACCCCTTGAATCCTTCTACAGCGAAGGTTGCATCCTCGATGTCCGGGGCGAACCGGTAATTAGGATGAAAGAGCAATATCGCTCTCAAATCAAGGAAGGGAGTATCGTCTTATTTTATACCGGCTGGGATCAAAAGTATGGAAACCCTGAATATTTTACCGACCAGCCGGAGATCCACCCCGAATTAGCGGAGTTTATAATCTCAAAAAAAACCAAAATCATCGGTATGGATTTGGCTTCTCCTGATTATGCGCCTTTCAAAGTCCATCGAATGTTCCTCAATGAAGGAGTATTAATCTTAGAAAACTTAACTAATCTAGGAGCTCTTTTAGACGTGGAACAATTTGAAGTGATGGCTTTTCCGCTCAAGATTAAAACGGATAGTTCGCCGCTGCGGGTAGTAGCGAGGGTTATTAAATAATTCCCCAAAACGGGGTAACTAAAAGATGAAAATATGTATTTAACCACAGAGATCACAGAGATCACAGGCAAATCTAGCCGTTTTTACTCCGTGCCCTTTGTGTGCTCTGTGGTATAATAAGTTTGCATTACTCTTCTTCAACCACCGGATTGACCAATTCCCCGACTTGTTCAATGATCACCTTTACTTCATCCCCGTGTTTCAAAAATATCGGCGGGCGCCTGGTAAACCCGACTCCCGAAGGGGTGCCGGTGGCGATGATGTCTCCTGTTTCCAGAGTGAAAAGTTGGGAAAGGAACGCAATCAAACGGGGGATGTTGAAGATAAGCTTGTCCGTTGAAGAATCCTGCATCGTTTTTCCGTTTAACTCCAATCCAATCTTTAAATGATGAGGATCTGCTATTTCATCCTGGGTTACAATATACGGCCCTAAGGGCGCAAAAGTATCTAGAGCTTTTCCTTTAATCCACTGGCCGCCGCGAAATTGCAGATCCCTGGCGCTGACGTCATTGAAACAGGTATACCCGGCCACATGTTCCATGGCTTGGGTTTCCGGAATATGTTTGCCCGGTTGGCCGATGATCACCGCTAGCTCCGCTTCATAATCGATCTGCTCCGATACTTTGGGGATGATAATCGCTTCCTCAGGCCCGATAATTGAGGACTTAAATTTGCAAAAAAACACCGGCTCTTTCGGAAGGTCCATCTCCGATTCAGCCGCATGTTCATTATAATTCAATCCGATACAGATAATTTTATCCGGGTCGGCCAATGGGGGGAGAACCTTTAAATCGGCCAAAAGATAATCGATGCAATTATCTTTAGCCACCTCCAACATCTGAGCCAACTTTCCAAGATGCGCCAATAAAAACCGCATCTCGGAAAAGTTAATTTCCAACATCTGGAATTCAGATAACAAGGCAGCTGTTTTCGAAAGATCGATCACTCTTTCACCGTTTACAACTCCGGTAAAGATCCGGTCTCTTATTTTAAATCTTCCCAACTTCATTAGCAATCCCCCGAATCTCTGGTCAGTTACTATTTTTAGTTTATAGCCTAAATCTTTACTTTAAATACTACGGCGGAGAATCTTAGGTTAAGCATCGCTCATTTAATAATTCATGACCTTCCGAATTTCTGGAACCAATAAAATACTTTGATATTGATTATTATAATAATTTATAACATTTTTAATGCAACTTTCAGCCATTCTAGCATTTGCTTCGATTGTATTTGAACCTATGTGAGAAGTCAATAGTATATTCGGCAATGTTCGCAAGTCTTTACCGGGGTACGGAAGGTATGGCTCGTTATAATAGACATCCAAGGCGGCTCCGGCGATATTTCCCGAAACCAACGCATCGTATAGATTAGGTTCGTTGATTAATCTCCCCCTAGCGGTGTTAACAAGGAAAACCCCTTTTTTCATCAGATCAAACTTGGATTTGTTAAAAAAGCCTTCGTTTTCTTTGTTAACCGACATATGAATTGATATAAAATCTGCGTCCGCTACGCATTCCTGGTAATTATCGCTATATAGGTCGGCCAAATTTGCCTCGTTGTTTTGTAAATATAAATCAAAAGCATTAATCTTCATCCTAAAGCCATACTTCCCAATCTGTGCCGTTTTCCTCCCTATTTTACCAAATCCTAAAATTGCTAAGGTTTTACCATTCAATTCGAGACCGGTGGCTCCGTTCCAGATTTCTTTCTTAACATTGCAATGGGTTTCAGGAATATGTCTTATTAAACTCATCAGTAGCGCAATGGCAAATTCGGCGACGGAATCATCAAGTGTATTTGGGGTATACGCTACATAAATGTTTCGTTTTAAACAAGTATCAAGGGGAACTGAATCATAACCGACTCCAAACCGAATTACTAGAGATTTCTCCTTAATTTGTTCGTAAAAATTGGGGGAATATTTTTCCGCGCCAATAATAAAACAACCGGCGCCGGTTTGTAGCTGAGCATTGACCATACGTTTTTGTTCGGAAAGATTAAACCTAATAAATTCCAAGTTGGAATCTTTAAAGACACTTTCCGCCTTTTGATAAATATTTTCTTGAATAATTACTTTCATTGCCGTCACCCGTTTATAAGAATTCTTCAATCGCCGAACTGACAAGGTTCGTATCCATACTGCAAGCGATAAATTGAAAACCATCTTTAATGTAATCCTGAATTTTAACCCGAGTTGGAGTCAGTTCATGTAAACCTAAAGCTATTTGATATTTTTTAGCCTTAGCCTTTATTTCATTCATTACTTTTTTAAAATCTTGGTTTCCAAAATCGCCAGGAATCCCCATTGAGCCTGATAAATCATATGGGCCGATAAAAATCGTATCCACGTATTGGTTTGATAAAATTTTATCCAAATCATTGACTGCATCGATATGCTCAATCATAATGGCTAATAAAGTCAGATCATTCGCTTTTTTAAAATAAATATCCGAATATTTTCCGTATCCTGTCGCTCTAGGTAAAGCGAATGATCTGGAACCAATCGGAGAATACTTAGCGTATGAAACAGCTCTTTCCACATCGTGTTTTGATTTGACCATGGGAACAACAACTCCGGTCGCCCCAGCGTCTAATGCTTTTTTAAATTCTTTCTCCTCGTTAACAGCCAACCTTACAAACGGCTCCGCGCCTTTGTTTTCAATTCCGATAATTAGGTTTATTAAGGTTTCGGTGGTTGTCACTGAATGTTCCATATCGACACATACCCAATCAAACCCGCTCATCGCCATAATTTCCGCCATCGCTACCGATCCGCTTAGACACCATCCGCCTAAAGATGCCTGCCCGGAACGAATTTTACTCTTTACAATATTTTCCTTTTTCATAGTTGCTCTCCTTGTTTATTTGACCCCGCTGGATATTTCCGCTGGATTAAAATGGCGTTGAAACATAATAAATAAAATCGTCATTGGTAGAATTGCCATCATTACTGTCGCGCCTAATTTCCCCCATTCAATCCCAAGTTCGGTGAAGAACTGATAAACTCCGACTGGAAGAGTCTTCAATTCGTTTTTGGTGATAAAAGTCGAAGCCATGATGAATTCCCGCCAAACAAGTACCAACGTATAAAGAGAGACAGCGCCGATACCAGGTATGCTTTCGGGAATAATGATTTGATACAGAATTTTTAGGCGTGAGCATCCATCTAACATCGCCGCCTCATCCAAAGCTTTCGGGAGACTATCGAAATGGGCTTTTAACAGCCAGGTCGATATCGGAAGCGCCTGGACCACATAAACTAAAAAAAGTGAAAAATGAGTATTAATTAATTTTAATCTAAGGAACATTAAATATAACGGTACAATAATTGTAGCCCCCGATATCATAACACTAGCTAGCATTAACACCAATAATACAGACTTTCCCCGAAATTCATATCTTGAAAATCCATAACCGGCTAAGGTCCCAAAGAATAAGACCCCTAGTATGGTAGTGAACCCCATTAATAAAGAATTAAATAAATACCTGGGAATCAAAGAACCTTCAAAAAGATATTTATAATTCTCTAAGGTAACTATTCGAGGGATAATTTTGGGCGGGAATTCCCTGGTTAAGATTTCAGGTTTAACTGAAGTCGATAACATCCATAATAAAGGCAATAACGAGAAAAATATAAATAATAATAAGAAGGTATAAACCACTATATTTCTGATCACTTTTTGGGGGTTAATGGTATTCATGATTGCCCTCCCTTCTCGCCCAACATGCGGAAGTATACAACCGCCAGGACAAGATTTATTATTAACAGAATAACTGCGACCGCCGAACTATAACCAATATTAAAATAGGACATGCTCTCCTTATACATATGCAGCGCTAAGGTCTCCGTTAAACGCATCGGTCCCCCTCCGGTAACCACAAGAACCACATCAACCATGTTTAAAGCTCTCATACTCATCAAAATAAGTAGCACAAGTATTGAAGGAGTTAATAAAGGCAACATAATATAGCGGAAAATTTTCCGGTAATCTGCCCCATCCACTCTCGCCGCTTCCAATAAACTAGGATCAATCCCCTGAAGTCCGGCAAGAATAAATACTGCCACATATCCTAGACTCCGCCATGAGTCTACAATAATAATCAACAGCAAGGCCCAATTGGGATTATATAAAAAGTCAGGACGAAAGGAAAAAATTTTTTCAATATAATACGATAAAAAACCAATATCCGGTGAAAGGATCCACCTCCAACAGACACCCGCTACCACAGCTGTAATTGTCCATGGAACAATTGAAATTGATCGAAAAAAAGCTGAAAATCTAATTTTTTGATTCAAGGCTAAAGCAAGCAAAAAACCAGGAACCATAGTGAAAAATAAACTTCCTAAAAGATAAAGGATTGTTACTTTAACAGTCTGTAATGAAACCGGTCTAAAGAAATCAGTATAATTTTTCAACCCGATATATACATCTGGGTTAATTAGATCAATTTTATACAAACTTAAATAAACTACATATATCATTGGAAAAAGGGTTATAAAACCCAATATCATAAAAGCAGGACTAATAAACATGTATGGCTCTATCTGTTTACCATATTTTTTATATAAAGTTCGAATGCAATTATTAACCATGACAGATTCTCCTTCCGGAAGAATATCCTGTTCAAATAAATCCCTATCGCGAACAGATCTTGGTTTGGTCAATCAAGATGTCCCTATGATTGAGCGGAGGTAAACCCGTTATACCCTATACCTGTAAGCTTCGGGAGGTGTACTCGCTCAATCAAGGAACGCTCTTTAACGGTGTGGTTATAAAATTATTTATTTCTGTTATGATCTTCCCGAATTGTTTCGGAAAGCAAATCGACAATCCGGTTGATCATTTTTTCTCCTTTTTCCCGGGTACCCCATTTGGGGTTGCCGGTGTAACCTTTTTGATTCACTTCGCAAAAACGACGGAATTCATAAGAGTTTACGGTTAAAGGATGGGGATCTTCCGTTACAAATTCCGCTTTTTCCAGTTCCTCTTCTCTTATGGTTTCCGGGGCCAAGTACTTCCGGAAGGAAGTTTCCACTTCACCGGCATGGCCGACTCCGGGCAAATCTTTAATATAATTATTCCATTCCTTATTGATGACATCCCAATAATTCAACACGATAGGCGAATGGTCTAGTTCATTTCCAATTTGACTGGCTACCGCCCGCAGCGGTACTTCGTTGCCGCCATGTCCGTTTATCAAAAAAATGCGTCGGACATTATGTCTAATTAAAGATTCACAGATATCGTAAATAAGCGGTAAAAAAGTTGTCAAATTGATCGTAATGGTTCCCGGAAACTCCTTATGATGAGGCGAATATCCCGTCCAGATTGTCGGTGTCTTGTAAATTAACATCTCGCTCTTTAACCTTTGAACAACCATATCGGTAACTTTCGTAACATAAAAACTATCACAGTTAACAGGCATATGGGGCCCATGTTGCTCATTTGACCCGGTTGGAACAATAACAGTCACGCCTTCTTCAAACACAGCTTTTGCTTCTTTCCAGGTTAGGTCGCTTAATAACATTAAATCTCGATAGTCGCTCATTTTTGTCCCTCCAAAGTATTTTATTGGGGAGTCCAGCTTAAGACTCCCCAATATTCATTTAATGACCGATCCTGGCATCATACTCTTTTTGAGCGTTTTTAAGCAAATCGTCGATGGGGCGCAATTTAAGCACTGCCGCCTGGACTGTTCTCGCTACGGTATCGGCCCAATAATCCCACTCTAAGATTTCCTCGTCAAACCGTGTGGCTACAATCGAATAATCAGACAGAAACCTCATATCCTCCGATTGAGAGAAAATCGGGTCTTTGGAAACCGATATCCGCGGCGATAATCCACGTTGGTATTTAGCCATGCCTATATATGCTTCCTTACTCATTAAGCTCTTTAAGAATTCCCAAGCAGCTTCCCTTTTGTTTGAGTCTTTCCCGGCTTTAGTTGACATAACCCAACCAAACAATTCACCCCAACAAGCGCTCTTACCACCCTTTTTTACCGGCGGAATCGGGGCCATTTTTGCCTTATCACCCAAAGCATCTAACGATGGGGGATATTCTTCGGCGCCTCGGAAAGTCATCGCAATTTGGCCGCTGCGGAAGAGACCCATATATTCCTTATCCCATGAACTTGAGCCTTTAGGAGTAATCTTATGAAGGTTTACATTATCTGAATAAAACTGTAAAGCCTTTCGCGCAGCTGGGGTATCAAACAAAGCTCTACCGTTCTTATCGACTGTTTCCCCACCAAATAGCCATACTAATGTTTCAAAATTTTGGAAGATGAACGGCGGATGAATCATGCTTGAAGGTATACCAAAACCACACACTTCGGGGTTCCCGTCTTTATCCCGGTCAATAGAAAGTTTTTTAGCAGTTGCCACCAGTTCATCCAGGGTTTCCGGAACTTTGGTGATACCGGCCTCAGCGAACAAAGCTTGGTTATAAAACAATACATGGGGTAAAGTATAAGCCGGTACAAAATAAATTTTATTATTGACTTTCATGTTTCTTTCAAAAAGTTCTTTATTAAAATCCTTCCAATCAAACTTAAATTGGTCCAGCGGGTAAAGGTAGCCGGATTTGGCCAATTTATATTGGGTACCGTTGTTGGCCATAATAATGTCAGGCGGATCGCCAGCTCTCGATCTATTAATAAAAGTACTGGTAATTGAATCGTAAGCTACCGGTTCCACTTCCACTTTTACGTTCGGATGATCTTTTCGGAAATTTTGGACGATATCGAAGAACCATAAACGCCGAGGAACTACATCTTCTCTCTTCCCCGTTTTTAGGGGATCTACGATTCTCCAATGTTCGGGAACGCATACTTTTAAGGTAACCGGTTTTGGAGCAGCCTGGATTGAAATACTACTAACTACAATACTACTAAGTAAAAATGCCGCCATTAAAAACACGATCATGCTTTTTCTCATCAATAACCCTCCTTTAATTTGTATTAAAGCTTTATTTACCCGGGATATAGGCAACCGCTTCGATCTCAATTAAAGCATCTATGGCCAATTCCGCTCTAAAACAAGACCGAGCAGGTTGATCTTGAAAAAAAAATTTTTGATATGCTTCATTCATCTTGGAAAATAAATTGATATCTTGCAAAAAAACCGTTGTCTTGACGATATCGTTTAATGTTCCACCGCTTACTTTGACCAAATCTTCTATTTTCCGAATTACGGCAGTAGTTTGTTCTTCAATGTTCTTCCCGACAATCTTCCCTGTTTTGGGATCTGTAGGAACCTGCCCAGAGATAAAGACGAAATCCCCCGCTTGAATGGCTGGTGATAAAGGAACGTCTGGGTTAGCTACCCCAAAGATTTTTTTCAAAATAACCCCTCCTTTTTTGATTAAAACTTTGTACCTCGCTCTTGTTGTAGACAATTTGTTGCAAAATTTTAAAAAACTATCTACATAAATGTTAATACAATTTAACAATATTTCATAGTGAAGTACTTCCTGTTTTTTGTCATTATTTTCAGACCAAAAAATAATGACTTTTGTCACTATCATCTATTTATAATATGACAATTTGAAATAATGGATAGAATAAGAACTGATGAAGGAACGGCTAATCACAGTATTCGAAATGAAATGTAAGTATGTTTTGTCCGCTGCGGACTAAACCCAAACGGCTAAACTTGACATAAAACCTGCCGAAGCCGACTGTTATATTCTAAACAAATCACAAAAATCGAATATCTTTTAAATCTAGTTGCCCCATTTGTGGAAATTTATGAGAAAATTTTCAGCCTTGGGGTTTTGGCCGCAAATGGCTAAATTGATAACAAACAATATCCTTGATAAACTTTTGTGGAAGAAAAGAGGCATAATTTAAAATAACATGTAAATGTTGTATTTTGCCCATTTTATTACAACAGGAGAAAAATAATTTATAAAGAACTGTTTTATAAAGAATATTTTTAAGTATAAATTCTTGGTGGGGTAAATGTTTACTAATTTCAAGGATAAGATATTTATACTTTCCCTTTGTATTGTTCTTCACTTAGGAGTGCTTTATGGTTATTGGGCTGATAGTACATATAATTTTCACCCTAAGTATTGGGCCAGGCAGTTTACTGTTGCTATATTTCTGTTGCTTTTTCTCTCAATAATTTTGCCATTTATCAAATCTTGGAAAACTCGCGGCAAAATATTGGCGATTAAAGTTGTTACTGTATTCGCCTTAGCCATACCGTTCGCTGGTAATCCCGGGATCTATAGCTTAATTTATGCTCTAGTGATTTTTGAAGGGTTTGTTTTTCTCCCCTTAGGTTTCGCCTTACTGCTTAGCGCTTCGTGTTTAGTGTATTCTACATGGATATCCTTTTCACTTCCAACTTTATGGTTGAACTCGATCCCACAGAAATTAGACTTAAGTGCGTTAATTACTAGTTGGACCGAGTGTTTTTTCAGCGGGATTATTGGTTATTTATTATCAAAAAATCAAAAACTTCGCCTCAAAGAAAGGGAAATGTCGAATCAACTACAAATTTCCAACAATAATTTAGCAAATGCCATAATCAATCTACAAAACCTCGCTGCAACTGCCGAGCAATCAACAATGGTGCGGGAAAGAAGCCGAATTGCTAGGGAAATACATGATTCTCTCATCTATACATTAACTAATCTACTCGCCTTATTAAATGCTTACCGAGAAAAACTTAACGCCGTTAATAAAATAATCCCGGATGAGTTGAACCAAGCCAGGGAGTTGGTATTATTAGGTTTGAACGATGTCCGACATTTTCTAAACACCATCCACCCAAAAGATTATGAAGAGGATATTGGACTAGGCAAAATAAAACGATTAGTGACCGTTTTTAGTCAAGCAACAGGTGTAGAAGTTGAATTGAACTTTGGGGATGTTCCCCAATTTATTGATAAAAAGTTGGAGCAAGTTGTCTACCGGATTGTCCAGGAAGGTCTCACCAACTCCTTTCGTCATGGGAAAGCCACCCAGATATTTATTAATTTTAACCTTTTTAAGAATGGAACAAGTCTGAGTATCAAAGATAACGGCTGTGGAGTTGAGCTAATAAAATGCGGTTACGGCCTTACCGGAATTCGGGAACGCGTTGAAGAATTAGGCGGAAAGATAAAGATTATATCTAGAGTTGAGGATGGTTTCACTTTGCAAGTGTGGTTTCCGTTGAAAGGAGGAATCACGGATGGTTGATGAACCTTTAAACATATTAATTGTTGATGATCAAAAACTGTTTAGTGAAAATTTAAAGATCATGATTGAATTAAAAGTCCCCGGCGCTAAAGTGGTTGGCATTGCTGGTAATGGATATGAAGCTTTAGAAATGTATCAAGCGTTAAACCCAAATTTAATACTACTGGATATTCGGATGCCGAAAATGGATGGAGTTGAATTTATACGCCGACTCCATACGATGAACACTAGCGCTAGAATTATCGTACTAACTACATTTGATGATGATCAATACGTTTTCGAGGCTTTAAAGTATGGAGCAGTCGGATATTTATTAAAACAAATCGAACCGGATGATTTAGCCAAGGCCATCCTCGAAGTACATAATGGCGGCACCTTGGTATCGCCACAAGTTACCAAAAAATTGATTAAAGAAGTTATTCGCTATCGTATTACTGATTCAGAAATTCCTGATGATGCCCTTCAAAAATTGACTCCTAGGGAATTAGATGTTTTGAAACAGATTGGACTAGGCAAAGATAATCGTGAAATTGCTCAAAATTTACAATTAGCCGAAGGTACTGTTCGAAATCATGTAAGTAATATATACGAGAAATTGAATCTTAAAGATCGTGGGCAAGCAATAAGATATGCAATTTTACACGGTTTAAATGAAAAAAACAATTAGGAGCTACCCAATTATTCCCATTTCAAACCTTGTTGCATCAGATGTGCAATACCTAAATTATATCTTTAGCTTTTTAATTGTTTAAAATTCCTCTTAGATAAAGTACTGGTCGGTTTTATAATGATTAAAAATCCTGCGACTGGTATCGCAAACAAAAAGTTAATCTTTTTAACTCCGACTAATACTGAACCTTTTTGAATATAAGCAATTAGTTAAAGAATATTTTATACCGCCGGTTCATTCAAGTATATAAACTTTAATCTTTTTACGGCCGAACCTCAGGGCTTCTTGATAGGTTTCGTAACAAAGGTCAATCTTATTTCCCTTGATAGCTCCGCCGATATCAGCCGCTTCCGCTTTACCGTACCCTTCGATATAAAGCTGGGTGCCGAGGCGAATCACTTTCGGATCAACCGCCACTACTCCATATCCGGCTTTCTTACCGGTATAAGTGTAACCGTCCGCCCATTTGCCGCAACTCTCCGGTCCCGGATAGTAAGCCGTGGCTTCCATTACTTTGGCTTCGACATACCGGTAAGAACCTCGCGAAGTCACTAAGGTCCGAACCACCGGTTTAGTTCCGACCGCCACTATCTCATTGACTACCGGTTCCATTACCCGCTTGGATATAATAGTCTGTTTGGTTAAAACACCGTCTTGATAGATCATTTCAATTTGATGCTCAGCCAAACCGGTTTTGCCGGAACGAATCGTCTTTCTTTTGCCCCGTTCCAAATTTTTATCATTTCGGTACTCCGTTACCGGATTGATAGCAACTTGTTTGATGATCACTTCCGAACGGACATTGATTACCCGGATTTTCAGATCAGGTTCAACCATGGTCTCCAAACCGGGTTTGATGATATCGTCTTCGTCAAACTTGATTTTTGCCTTGGCTAATACCTCTTTTACCGGGCGAGTAATAGTCTTGAACTCAATAGTTTCTCCGGCGGCGGCGATCGCCACACTATAGCCCCGGATTACTTCAATCTTGGTATCCTCCCTGACCTTGGCGGAAAGGGGCGGTTCGACTTCATCACCTTCGCTCAAATCCACCCTTTTTTCTTGAAGGACCTTGGCTACGGTCGGACTTAGTGTTTTCCATTCATATCTTTGTCCATCCACCTCTAACGCCACCCGGTCGAGAGCGACGCTGTAACCGATTATCCCGGTCAAAACCGCTGTTAAAACAATACCTGAACTGAGATAAAGATAATACTGTCGCTTTCTTTCCCAGCGGCCTGAAATTATTCGCAGTTTCATTTTAGTTCCTCCTGGAATAGATTTACGGGCCCGGAAACATATCACAACATTTTCTTTAATCGGTTGATTTATTCCTGCTTAATATCGGTTATTCCAAATACTCCCTCACCCGAAACTCAACACCGATTTCCTCAGCAATAGCCGCTGCTTTTTCCAAGTTGACCTCGGGATAATCCACCACCGACAGGATAACCCTGGGGATATATTCAATACTTCGTTTTGCGAATTCCAGGATTGCCGGAAAAGCTTGCTCGCCAAATTCAGTCCGGCAGAGCTTATTATAAAGCTGGGCATTATCGGCGTTTAAGCTAATCGAGATGATATCGATCAAACCTTGTAACCGTGGTAAAATATCGTAACCTAAAATCAAGTCCGCCAAACCATTGGTGTTCAATCTAACCGGTACCGGCCATTGTTTGAGCCACCGGGCTGTCCCCTCCAGGACCTCCGGCCGCATTAACGGTTCCCCGTACCCGCAAAAGACAATTTCTCGAAAACCCGAAGGGTCATGGATCGCGTCGATAACTTCAGGCAAGGAAGGTTCGTGCTCTAGCCATAAATTATATCCAACTCCGGTTTTACTACCTCGGATACAAAACAGACAGGCATTGGGACAACGGTTGGTTATATTTAAATATAGCGAGTCCTGAAGCTGATAAGCTATGATAGTTGATTTTTTTGAATTAAGGTCGTTTTCCATAAAACCACCAGTATTATATGACTTGGGTGGGAAACTTTGGCAGTAATAATCCAAATTGTTTGTCTTAATTTATTATGCCAATTTTTCCAATTTAATTACATTGAGATGACACCGTATATTTTAGAGAGTTATCCCAAACAAAGCTTTAGAATTAGCAGCGGTTACCCTCATAACTTCAGCAACGGAAAGCTGTTTGAGCTCCGCCAATTTCTCCCCGACTAGTCTCACATAAGCCGGTTCATTGCGGCGTCCCCTATAGGGATGAGGCGCCAGATAAGGGCTGTCGGTTTCCACTAATAACTTATCCATAGGAATACCAGCAGCCGCGTCCCGTAGTTTCACGGCATTGGTAAAGGTCAGAGGCC
>ENA-UOOK01004779-UOOK01004779.1-fermentation-metagenome-genome-assembly--contig:-NODE-4779-length-14195-cov-2.576662_pt1 | contig 14195 bp, 19 predicted proteins | sample MGYA00245777_ERZ724023 | MGnify/ENA primary metagenome ERZ724023 (study PRJEB28704, sample SAMN03018312) | fermentation metagenome | biome: anthropogenic terrestrial biome; feature: soil; material... | reverse complement strand
GCAAGCACATTGATGTCAATGGGTATGATGATGTTGCCACCCACATTAATATCCATGCCTTTTAAACTGTTGTTGTTCGTATTGGTGGACGGTTGGTCGATGACCGTAGAAACATTGGTAACAAGTTTTAATTAGGAGTATATATGGGACAATCCGATGCAGTAACCATCATTCAAGAAGCTTTATTAACGGTGATTCAAGTGGCGGCTCCGGTGTTGGCGGCCGGTTTGTTCACAGGAATCCTTGTGTCCATTATTCAGGCCGCCACACAGGTCAATGAACAATCATTGGGCTTTATCGCTAAAATTGTCACCATCTTTTTGGCAATCATTCTTTTCGGCCCTTGGATGCTAAACAAGCTGATGGATTTTACATTGACACTTTATGACTATATGTCCATGGCGGTAAGGTGATAAGATGCTGGACGAAACGGTACTTTTAAGCTGGACGGCTCAATTTTTATACATATTCTTGCGGGTGGCGGCCTTGTTCACCTTGTCACCGGTTTTAGGGAAGAAGAACGCACCTCCCGGCTTAAAAATATTGCTTTCTTTGTTTTTAACGTATGTTTTAATCAACTTGTTTCCTCCGGTTCAGCAAGAGACGGGCTTATACGAGTTTATCAACAATTGTATCAAAGAGTTAATTACAGGTTTGAGCATGGGCTTTGTTACAACGTTGTTCTTCTCAGCGGTTTTATCCGCAGGTCATATTATTGACACCCAAATCGGCTTCGGAATGGCGCAATTATTTGATCAAAGAACCGAGTCCCAAGTACCCTTAGTGGGGAATATGCTTCATATATTTTTCCTTGTCCTGTTTTTTATAACTAACAGTCATCATGCACTGATCCGGATATTGGCCGAGACCTTTGTGTTGATGCCACCGGGAAATTTTGAAATCAACCTCGATATAGGGGTTGTAATGGTGGAGTTTTTCCTGTTAACCGTAGCTTTGACTTTGAGGTTGGCCATGCCGGTCATGGCGGCTATGTTCATTACAGAAACGGCTTTGGGTATTGTCATTCGAACCGTTCCCCAAATGAACATGTTTGTTGTGGGCATACCCATCAAGATCATCGTGGGCTTTGTTGTTATGGTTTTGACCGTCCCTGTATTCTTCGGGCTCTCCGGCAACATGTTTGATTTGATGTTTACGAGTATAAGGGAGTTGGCAAGAAGGATGGTTTTGTAAAATGATGTTCATGATGATGGCGTCAGATGACCGTACTGAAAAAGCCTCTCCTAAGAAAAGAAGAGATTCAAGGGAAAAAGGCGAAGTTCGAAAGAGTACAGAGCTTAATTCCGCTATTACGTTGCTGGCCTTGTTTGCATCACTTCGTTTGTTGGGATCTTTCTTTTTGGAGAAGACAACACTTGCTTTTGTTGATCTTTTTCAAAGTGTCCACCCTAATGAGGGGGCATTGGATTTAGGTTATGTATATCACTATTTGTTTAAAGCCCTGGTATCCATTGCTGTTGTCATTGCGCCGATATTGGTGATTGCATTGGTATTGGCCGTATGTGTCAACTGTTTGCAATTCGGATTTTTGTTTTCAACCAAAGCCTTGAAACCAAAGTTTTCAAGAATGAACCCCATCAACGGTTTAAAGAGGATGTTTTCGGCAAAATCCCTGATGGAGCTTTTAAAATCCGTGATCAAGGTGGTCATAATATCCTCCATCGTTGTCAATACCGTCAAAGCCCATGCAGATCATATACCTTTTTTGATGACGATGGATTTATTGTCATCTGCAAAATTTATGCTGGATACATCCATGGATGTGGCATTGAAAGCAGGCCTTTTTCTTTTGATTTATGCTCTGGGTGACTATCTTTATACCTGGTGGGAATACGAGAAAAATCTGCGTATGACCAAGCAAGAGGTCAAGGAAGAATACAAGATGTTGGAGGGAAACCCCGAAACAAAAGGTCTGATCAAAAGAAAGCAAAGAGAAATCGGCATGAGCAGGATGATGCAAGCCGTACCCAAAGCCGATGTGGTAATCACCAACCCCACCCGGCTGGCCATTGCCCTCCGGTATGAGCCGGAAGCCGATTCGGCACCGGTGGTGGTGGCAAAAGGTCAAGGCTTTGTGGCGGGAAAGATCCGTGAGAAGGCAAAAGAACATGGTGTGGAAATGGTAGAGAACAAACCCTTGGCCCGGGCTTTATACAAATCAACGGAAGTAGGAAAGCAGATACCCGCGGAGTTCTATAAAGCGGTAGCCGAAATACTTGCATGGATTTACAAGATCAAGAAAGGAAAGTGATGTACATATGAAAACAAAGATAGGGGACAGTTTGATTGCCGTTTCAATTGTAGGTGTCATTTTATTGATCATGATACCTCTAAGGCCTAAGGCTCTTGATTTTTTGTTCATATTCAACATATTGATTTCCATTGTCATATTGCTCACCGCCCTTTATATCACCGAACCTTTGCAATTTTCCGTGTTCCCTTCCCTTTTGTTGATTGTCACATTGTTCCGATTAGGTCTTAACATTGCAGCCACTCGACTGATCTTGTCCAACGCAGGGGATGCGGAAAGGTGGTAAAAACATTCGGCTCCTTTGTCATTGGTGATAACTTTGTTGTGGGAATCATCTTGTTTCTCATTATGGTGATCGGACAGTTCATTGTCATCACAAAAGGTACCGAGAGGGTTTCGGAAGTTGCAGCCCGCTTTACATTGGATGCCATGCCGGGGAAACAAATGGCCATCGATGCAGATTTGAACTCCGGGGTGATTGATGAGGTTATGGCTAAGGTCAGGCGCAGAGACGTTCAACGGGAAGCCGACTTTTACGGATCCATGGATGGGGCCAGCAAGTTCGTAAAAGGAGATGCCGTGATGGGGATCATCATCACAGCCATTAACTTTGTAGGGGGGATCATCATCGGTATGGTCATGGATCAGTTGACCTTTGATGATGTATTAAGTACTTATGCGTTATCGGCAACAGGTAACGGGATATTAAGCCAACTGCCTGCTCTTTTGGTTTCCACCGCCACAGGTATCACGGTCACAAGAGCCGCATCGGATGAAAACATCGGGACCAACATCAGAAAGCAGCTGTTTACACAGCCGGATGTTTTAATCGTATCCGGTGTCATTGTGGCGGTGGTCAGCTTGATTCCCGGTCTTCCCAAATTGTCCATGTTGTTCTTTGCAACCTTGTTTGTGGTATTAGGCTATTCCCTAAAGAAAGCGACCAAAGAAAAGCAAGTGAAAGAAAAAGCCCAAGAACAAGAAAAGGCAGTGAAGGAAACCAGAAAGGCCGAAGATATCAGCACATTTTTACAAGTGGATAAAATCGAGTTGGAGTTCGGTTACAATATCATTCCTCTTGTGGATGTCAACCAAGGGGGAGATCTTTTGGACAGGGTGGTGGCCATCAGAAAGCAATGTGCCGTTGAATTGGGGTTGGTGGTACCGGTGGTACGTTTGCGGGACAATATGCAGCTTTCACCGGACAAATATGTCATCAAGATCCGAGGTGCCAAGGTGGCAGAAGGCACTGTGTATGCAGACCGATATATGGCAATCAAAAACGATGACACTCAAGACACTATTGAGGGTATTGAAGACTTTGAGCCTGCATTCGGTTTGCCGGCTAAATGGGTGGATCAAAAGACAAGAAGTAAAGCCGAGATGTCGGGTTACACATTGATCGAACCCACTTCAGTCATCGCAACCCATTTGGCTGATGTGTTAAAACACCATGGACACGAGCTTTTGGACAGGCAACAGGTCAAAGACTTGATCGACATGATCCACAAAACCCAACCGGCGTTAATAGAGGATTGTGTTCCAAAAGTCGTGTCCTTGGGAGAGGTGCAAAAAGTATTATCCTATTTGTTAAAAGAAGGAATTCCCATTAAGGATATGACCACCATATTGGAAACATTAAGCGATTACGGGCAAATGACAAAGGACACTCAGATGTTGACCGAATATGTAAGGCAAAACTTGAGAAGGGTCATCACTGCAAAGTTCGTGCCGGAAGGAAAGGCTCCGGTGATGATGCCGGATCCGGATTTGGAGCAGTTGATCCTGGATAACATTCATCAAACCAAACAAGGGTCTTATGTCAATCTGGAACCTACTGTATTGCAAAGCATGTTGACCAAAGTGAAGGATGCCATAGAATCCTTTACTCAAATGGGCTTGCAACCTCTGGTGGTCACATCCCCGGTGGTGCGATTTCACTTTAAGTATTTAACAGAACAATTGGCACCGGATCTTGTTGTTTTATCTTTTAATGAAATAGAGCCCCATGTACAACTGATCAACAAGCATGTGATCACAGCTTAAATTAGTTTTACACAAGGGATGAATAGATGAAAGGAACGGATTGTATGTTTGAAACGAAAACGGATGTCGATGAATTGTGGAAGAGGTATCAAAAGAAAAAGGACCTTACGGATCGAAATGCCTTGGTGGAACACTACATTCATCTTGTTAAGAAAATATCGTTTAAGATGGTGCAAAGTTACGGAAAGTTTGTGGAAACAGATGACTTGATGAGCTGTGGAGTCATGGGGCTGATGGATGCGGTGGCAAAGTATGATATGGAGAAGGAAACCTCTTTCGAAACCTATGCAACTTATCGAATCAAAGGAGAGATCATTGACTTTCTTCGAAGGCAAGATTTCTTGCCTGTAAATGTAAGGAGCAAGATCAAAAGGGTGGAATCAGCTTATGAAACCATCCAAACCCAAACCGGAAAGCCTGCCACGGAAGAAGAAGTTTGCAAATACTTAAGTTTGGATAAAAAGCAGCTGCGAAAGATATTGGACGATTCATACACGTATAATATTTTAAACCTTGACGAAGTATTGGAAAACACCGGATTGGAACCGGCATCCGATGATGAAGAGTCAATGCCCGGTGCAAGCCTTGTACATAACGAATTGAAACACTCTCTTGCAGAGGGCATAGACTTGTTGTCAGACAGGGAAAGGTTGGTGATCACACTATACTACTACGAGGAACTGACATTAAAAGAGATTGGAGTTGTATTGGGTGTCAGTGAGTCGAGGGTTTCCCAAATTCATTCCCAGGCATTGTTTCAATTAAGGAGCAAACTGAAAAGTTTTATAGATGCCTAAAGGTTTTCAGTTTTGAGGCGATATAAGTAATATAACGGGGGGAAATTAAAATGATAAGAGGATTGTATACAGCCGGAACCGGCATGATAACACAAAGAAAAAGGCTGGATGTAACGGTAAACAACATGGCCAATGTTGAAACAACCGGGTTCAAGCAAGATAAACTCTTGGTAAAATCTTTTGCCGAAATATTGATATCAAGATCGGATGATGCGGGTTATGAGAATGTTGGGTCTGTCAACAATGGAGTCCATGTGGATGAGGTGTTTACTGACTTTGTTCAAGGTGCATTGGAACAAACAGATCGATTGACCGATTTTGCTATACAAGGAGAAGGCTTTTTTGCTGTTAATACTCCGGAAGGGGTCCGATACACACGGGACGGATCGTTTCAAACGGATGAAAATATGCAATTGGTGACCGGCTCGGGATATCCGGTTTTAGGGATGAACGGAGAACCCATTTATTTAACCTCGGTTGAATTTTATGTAGACTTGATCCAATTGACAAACTTTACAAACCCGGAGTATGTAAGAAAAGTCGGAGACAACTTGTATGAGGGCTTAGAAGGTGCAGAACCGGTTATGGCAGGGGGGAAAATAAGGCGAGGTTTTTTGGAAGGATCCAATGTGGATTTGGTAAGACAAATGACCGACATGATTGAAATAACAAGGGCTTTTGAAACCAATCAAAAAATAGCGTCTATCATTGATGAGAGTTTAGGCTTAGCTGTCAAAGACATAGGAAGGGTTTAAGGAATTATTATATGATCCAATCGTTATACACTGCCGTCTCTGCCATGACGGCACATCAAAAGAATATGGACCAATTGGCTGATAATATATCCAATGTCAACACAACCGGATTTAAAGGCAAGACGGTAGGCTTTAAAGATGCCTTGTACCGCACCATGGAAACACCGATACAAGAATCGGAACAGAACAATTTGCAACAAGGTCATGGTGTGCTGGTGGGGGATATAAAGACAGCTTTTACACAAGGGTCTTTTGAACAAACGGATATCAAAACTGATTTTGCCCTTGAAGGGGAAGGGTTCTTTGCAGTGGATACCAATGAAGATATATTCTATACTAGAGACGGAAATTTTAATATAGGGTTAACCGGTAATACCCCATATTTGGTTACGAAAGAAGGATATTATATATTGGATCAAAACAGGAACCGTATTGTAGTGTATGACGGAGAGAATATCAGCAGAATGCCGGGGGTGTTCAATTTTGTCAATCCTCAAGGTCTGTCTTCACTAGGTAGTAATTACTATGAAACAACAGAAAGTTCCGGGCAGGCTCAAGACGGAGCAACCTCTATCGTAAAGCAAGGATATTTGGAAAGCTCCAATGTCAGTGTAACGGATCAGTTAACAAGGATGATACGAATTCAAAGAGCGTATCAAACAGCGGCCAGAGCCATCACCACGGCAGATGAGATGGAAGGCTTGGCTAATAATATAAGGCGGTAATATATGAAGATTAACCCGATCAAACCGGCGGATTATATAGCAAAATATAAAGTAACTGCAAGTGAAAAAAGGCAACCGGAAATTCAACAACAAGATCGACTGGAGCTTTCGGAAGAAGCAAAGGCCTATATGACTGCAGTAAAAGCCGCTAAAGCATCCGGTGACATAAGGCCGGAGAAGGTTTCACAAATAAAAAAGGCGGTGGAGAACGGAACATATAAGGTTGACAGTATGGATGTTGCAGATAGCATGATAAGAAACAGCAAGAAAGTTCAAAAGTAAAGGGGTCTTTTCAATGAATTACATAGAGCAATTAATCGATGTGTTGGAAAAGCAAAAGAATCTGCATATATTTATGCTTGAGCTTTCTGAAAAAAAGACCCAAGTGATCATACATAACGATGTAAAAGAGTTGGACTATATTGTAAAGCAAGAGCAAACTTGGTTAGAGGAGTTGGAAGAGTGCGAAAAAACAAGGGAAGACCTTTGTGTGAGCATTGCTCACAAGTTGAGATTGGATCTAAAAACCATTGATATAAAACAAGTTCTAGCTCAAACCCCTCCCGAACTTCAAGATAAGCTTTCTTTACATGTGAAAGAACTTCAAAGCGTTTTGAAAAAACAAAAGGATTTGAATGATCTTAACAGCAAATTACTAAACAACAACCTTAAATACATCAACGAGGTGGTCAACAAAATCGTGATGGGAGAGACGGAGCAGGATACTTATAACCATTCGGGAGACCGAGCCCTTGTGCAAAAGAGAAACATTATCGACACCACCGTTTAATAAGAAAACTTTAGGAGTATATATGACATTTTTCGGATTTGAAATATCAAAAAAAGGATTGTTTTTTAACCAAGCGGCATTGAATGTGACGGCACACAATGTAGCCAATGCCGATACAAAAGGATATACGAGGCAAAGAGTCATCGGCTCTTCCATAGAGCCGGGGATGAGCTCGTCACTTCTTGCCGACTATTCAAATAGAATCGGTGAAGGTGTGGACATTCAAACCATTGAACGTATACGAAACGATTTTTTGGATAGACAATTTAGAGAAGAGAATTCATCAACAGGAGAATGGAATGTCAAATCCGAAGCCCTATCCTATATGGAAGACATATTCAAAGAGCCTTCTGATACCGGCATCAGCCATGCGTTGAATCTGTTCTTTAACGGACTAGAGGAGCTTTCTAAAAATGTCGGCAGTAAAGATGTAAGGACAAGCTTTATGCAACAAGCCATCAGCTTGACAGAAACCTTGAATTATACGAGTAACCAATTGCAAAAAGCGCTAAAGGATCAGGAATTTCAACTTGCTCAATCGGTGAAGCAGGTCAATGAAACCATAAAAAATATCGAATCATTAAATGAGCAAATAGCAAGATATGAATTAAGCGGTCAAAACGCCAATGACTTAAGGGATAAAAGAGATGTTTTTATGGACCAACTTTCAGAGTATGTGGATGTTACCTTTTCCGAAGTGCTTGTAAACGACCGAAGCAACTCGGCACAACAAGTTCTTTTACCGGACCCAGACCAAATGCCACCGTTTTTATCCGGTAAGTTGAAAGGTCATGTGGATATGATCACAGGAGCGACGGATCAACAAAAAGGAATCCCCTATTTTCTAAACCTGTTAGACGATTTTGCACAAAAATTGGTGACAGAATTCAATGCAGTGCACAAAGCAGGATGGACTTACCCGAATACCGAGGAAAATATTGAGTCTCAAACCGGAATCAACTTTTTTGATGATACCTGCACCAAGGCATCCAATATAAGGATTAATCCCTTGTTGACCAATGTCAACTACATTGCCGGATCCTCCGGGAAAGTTGAAGCTGGGGAGAACACCGGGAATAACGAAAACATACTGGCCTTGTTGGCATTAAGGGATGATGATACAAAGGGTGACTTCGAAGCGTTTTTAAGAAGCTTTGCTTCAGAGCTGGGTGTGGAAACATCCTATGCAAACAATATGTCGACCAACAGAGGCTATTTGTTATCGAATATAGAAGAGAATCGATATCCGGTGTATCTTTGGACGAGGAAATGGCCAATATGATCAAGTATGAAAAGTCATACCAAGCGTCTTCAAGAATGATCACCGCAATGGATGAAATGTTGGATTATTTGATTAATAAAACCGGCTTGGTAGGAAGATAATCAAAGGAGGGAACTTAACCATGCGAATTACCAATTCAATGATGTCTCAAAACATGCTGAAGAACTTAAATCAAAATATGATAAAAATGAATAAGTACCAGATACAGATGGCCACAAACAGTAGGATTACCAAGCTTTCAGACGATCCTGTAGGGGTTACCCAAAGCCTACAGGCAAGAAACAGCTTGGAGAGAATCAGCCAATACAAGAAAAATGCTCTTGATGCTAATTCCATGATGACATTTACCGAGACTGCTTTAATGGATATGGGCAATTACAATAATGAGGGTAAGACACCTCCCTATTTCAATATTATTGAGAGAGAATTGATGGAAATAACATATCTCTATCCTATTCGTGAACAGCAGACGATTGAGGTCTTACCTATTCAGAATGCATCTTCGGGATATAGGTTTACTACCGAATATTCAGGCGAGAATTTCTATATTGAATACCGTGACGGCTCAAAATGGGACAAATATATCGGAGGTGAAGGGATTGTAGTATATCACGTGGACAAAACCTCTAATTTTGCAGGTTCCATGAGTGCCAAATTAAGGTGGAAATCCAATGCTGTGAATGCCTGTGCCTCTCATCAATGCGCATATATTGTCTCTTCTTCGGGCAAAAGCATGAACTCTGTTGCCGATGCTTTCTTTCCGGGCTACAACAATGTCAGTGCCCTGCACTCAGGATATAGTTTCCCTCTGAAATCGTGGTCGGGCACCGGTGTGGGATTTGGACTGACACATATAATGAAAGGGTCCAACGGAATGATGGCCACTGTCGAAGAGGATAGAGGATGGGATCTTCCTGTGGTGACCGGATATTCAATCGAACCCGATCAGACACAGGCTCGTCTGCGCTGGAGCACGGATAAAGAGGGGTATGGGCATTGGAATATTGTATGGAGCAGAGACATAAGCATATATCCTGATACTGTAGCGGTCTATTCCAAAGATTATACTTTGACCAATCTTGTCCCCGGAGAGAAATACAATTGCTATCTGTTCTATTCATCCGGTTCTACCGTGGGAAAAGTTTATTCTATGGATTTTCAGACAACAAAGATGATTTCAAAGTATCCTCTTATTGCCGAAATGGATAGTCTTCACAATGTCGGAGATACAATAAGACTTCACCTTTTGAATCTTACGGAAGAGACGGAATCCGTCATTTGGTACATTAATAATTCTTTATATCGCGAAAGTGTATTATCTTTGGATGCTGAAGGTATTTATAGTATAAAGGTGGAAATTATTTACAAGGATGGCTCGACCGAGATTCTTGAAAAGAATTTATCAGTACATGGCAGTACCAATAAAACTACGATTTAAAACTTTATATTTCATTATAAAGTCAAGTCTGTCGCTATCCGTCATAGCGGTATTTTTAGCCGTTTCATGTCCCGGTCCGACCCCTCCACCACCTGATCCCGAACCATACGAACCGACCAAATCCACTGAAAGAAGTGCCTTTGAGAAAGCCACTGAAATAGGGCTGTACATAAAAGGCAGAGCCGTCCTGCAATACGACAGCTCTTCTTTTCAGCAATCCTGCAATATTTCCCGCAAAAGCTTCAGGATACAATGTGACAATCAGAGCAAGTATATTCATATTGACTATACCGGGAGTTTACCGAAAGCGATTGAGGATGAGACTGTCTGCAAAGTAACCTACAGACTTGCTGAAGCAGAGGAGACCATATTGATTGTCAAATTTGTCGTCCTTGCCGTCAAAGACAACAAAATCTGGCTCTGGAATGAATTACAGACCACAGGTATCATCGTCAAAGTATTATAACATCTGCATAAAACACAAAAAACCACCCGTATAGGTGGTTCTTGTATAAATTTTAACCGTCAATCGGCTTAATATTCTTCTTCGTTGAAGAAAAAGTCATCTTTTGTGGGATAATCCGGCCAGATGTCTTCAATTGAATCATAGACTTCACCATCTTCATCGAGATCTTCAAGGTTCTCAACAACCTCCAAAGGTGCACCTGAACGTGTGGCATAATCAATTAACTCTTCCCTGGTAGCTGGCCAAGGGGCATCTTCAAGTTTTGATGCAAGCTCTAATGTCCAATACATATTACAAAAATTTAATAATACCTTCTAACTTTGGGGCTGCAAAGATATAAAAAAAATTATAATCCAATTTTTTTTTACGGTATCCAATAGTCATCCTCAACTTTGTGCACCATACACAAGTATCGCGCCAATGTGAAAAGATAGTCGGACAATCTATTGATATAACGAATAGAGAGCTGATCTTCAGCAGATTTATCCTCTATCCCGATAGCGCTGCGCTCGGCCCTGCGACAAATAGTCCTTGCAACATGGCACTCGGAAGCCACACGCGGCTGAGCCGGAAGCACAAATGCCTTTTGCTCAGGAAGCAATGCTGTCATTTTGTCAATTTCCGATTCGAGGAACATCGTTTCGTCCTCATTATAAGGCTTCAGTTTCGCCACCTTCCTGTCTGCGGCAAGATACGCGGCAATTGTCATCAGGTGTGCCTGAATCCTTCTTAAAGGGATTCCTAAACTTTCATTGATTTCTTTATGGGGTGAATTGTTTTGAAGTAGATAACGTATCAATTCATCTTCATCTCCGTAAGCCATCACGCGCGGATGGGATTTGCTTACACGCGTACCACCAATCAATGAGGTGGTCCCGTTGTCTCCTGTTTTAGTGTATAATTTCATGGTGTCAGGCTAATGTATAATGGTCATTAATTGTATCTGATTCAATACGTCCGTCTCTCAATCGTATGATACGTCTTGCATACTTGGCAATATCCTCTTCGTGAGTGACAACTATCATGGTATTACCCTCCTTGTAGATCTTTTCAAAAAGATTCATGATGTCAATTGATGTCTTGGAATCGAGATTGCCGGTCGGCTCATCTGCAAGGATGATAGATGGAGTATTGATCAATGCACGAGCCAATGCCACGCGCTGCCTCTGCCCTCCCGACAATTCGTTGGGCCTGTGCTCCATTCTCTCTTCAAGTCCGACATCTTTCAATGCAGTCATGGCCTTTTGAGTTCGTTCATTTTTGGAAATACCTGCATATATGAGCGGCAGCGCCACATTATCTATCGCATTATATCTCGGCAGCAGATTAAACGACTGAAACACAAAGCCGATTTCCTTGTTTCTCACCTCTGCAAGCTCATTGTCCTCCATCTGACTTACATTCGTCCCGTTAAGGATATACTCACCGGAAGTCGGAATATCCAGACATCCTAAAATGTTCATCATTGTTGATTTGCCCGAACCTGAAGGTCCCATAATGGCAACATACTCATTCTGTCTTATAGACAAATTTACACCGTCAAGAGCTCTTACTTCCTGGTTCCCCACTTGATAATACTTCTTAACATCCTCAATTCTGATAATCTCTCTCATCTCTTTTGGTTTTAAATTGTTATTATTGTCACCTCATCTTTTGCGGCTCTGCAAAGATGCATTATTTATTAAAGTCTTCCTAAAAAATCGATACATACTTCATACAGCCTGTTCAGCGCAAGAGGGACATTCCACTTAGTCCTGTCCTCCTCTCCCACCATATATGACACGGCACGCAACTCTATAAAAGGTATATCTTCCATCATACACACATAGAAAAAAGCAGCTCCTTCCATAGTGTCTATTTCGGGAGTAAATTGACGTTCAATCCTACCTCCATGCAGTCCGCTGCTCTGTTTTGTCTGAAATGTAATACCCACGGCAGATGGAATATCTTGTATTGCGTACGAAAATCTGTCAACCACAGATGTATTTTTCAATACTCCGTTTATGAAAGGAACGGCATTGGCATCGAGGGTGGAATAATCGAAAATGGTCTGAAAACCGCTGCGCGAAGCAGCATCCGAATCCCCGAATTGTTCAGTGCTGATATTGACAACTGTCCCTACCGGAAATCTTGAAGTATAACTCCCTGCCACTCCTACATTGACAATCATATCGTAACATCCCTCAATTCCGTTGGAATTCAGTATTTTGGTCAGTTTGTAGCAAAGGCTGGTAGTGCCCATGCCTGTAACTGCAAATGAGACGTTTATCCTTTGATTGTCCGATTTCAGGTGCTCATACGCATTGCGTGCACTTTGAAGCTCTTCAGGAACAGCTGCTGTAAATAAAATATTCATATTTTATGTATATTGTAAAACCCTAAATTAGTAATTTGTTGGGACTATTTAAAATATAATTTGTAATATTGCCTGTTTTAATTAGCAGAGTACAAAACTAATATTTTTAAATAGAATGGCATACAATAAAATAGAAGATTTTGATCCGGACATAACAGCGCAGCTTGCTGTTCACTATAAAGAGATATTGCGATTGATAGGAGAAGACAACACGCGGGAGGGATTGTTGAAAACTCCCGACAGAGTGGCCCGCTCCATGCAGTTCCTCACCAAAGGATATGACGAGGACGGGGCTGAAATCCTTCGCAAGGCCATGTTCAAGGAGGAATACAAGCAAATGGTAGTGGTAAAGGATATCGAACTGTATTCCATGTGTGAGCATCACTTGTTGCCGTTTTATGGAAAAGCACATGTTGCCTATATCCCAAACGGCTATATTACAGGCTTAAGCAAAATTGCAAGAGTAGTTGAGACATACGCAAGAAGATTGCAGGTTCAGGAAAGACTGACAGTCCAGATAAGGGACTGCATTCAGAATACGCTTAATCCGCTCGGAGTGGCAGTCGTTATAGAAGCTTCCCACATGTGTATGCAGATCAGAGGGGTACAGAAGCAGCATTCAGTGACCACAACTTCCGCATTTACAGGAGCTTTCATGAAAGAGAGCAAGACACGCAGTGAATTTTTGACACTTATAGGAGCCAAGCTGCAATAATTGCAGGAACCACCTTAGTAAAACCCTTATAGATATGAAGATTATTATTGCAGGAGCAGGAGAAGTAGGAAGCCATTTGGCTAAAATGTTAAACAGTGAGTATCATGATCTTACCATCATTGATAGTGATGAAGAGAGATTGGCTCTTGTAAGTGAAAACATGGATGTTCTCACCGTACAGGGCAATCCTACCTCTATTGAGGTATTGACTTCGGCAGGAGTGAGCAAATCTGACCTGTTTGTATCGGTATATCCGGCCAAAGAGCAGGATGTCAATTTGGTATCGGCCCTTTTAGCCAAGCAGATGGGAGCCAAAAAAGTAACTGCCCGTATCAATAATGCCGAATACCTGAGCCATGAGAACAAGCTCTTATTTACAGAGCTTGGCATTGATTTGCTGTTCTATCCCGAAAAAATTGCCGCCGAAGAGATTTCAGATCTCCTGAAACAGGCCGAAATGTCCGAGTTTGTCGATTTTGCGCACGGCAAGTTGCACTTCCCCGGTGTTTGGTTGTTCCAATCCAGCCATATTTAATCACTCTCCTCATATTCT
>ENA-UOOK01004778-UOOK01004778.1-fermentation-metagenome-genome-assembly--contig:-NODE-4778-length-14195-cov-9.856153_pt1 | contig 14195 bp, 12 predicted proteins | sample MGYA00245777_ERZ724023 | MGnify/ENA primary metagenome ERZ724023 (study PRJEB28704, sample SAMN03018312) | fermentation metagenome | biome: anthropogenic terrestrial biome; feature: soil; material... | reverse complement strand
TAAACAATAACACCTAAATAACAAAAAAGCTATAATCATTTTTGGTTATAGTTTTTTTTTGTGTTGTGTGGTATATTCGAGTCGCAAATCCAGCACGATGGGAATCAAACTTATGTATGGTATGAAATTAAAGTAAACAAAGAAGATGAAACAATACCTATTTGTACATTTTAAATACAAGTAAAAAGTTATCGATGTTACCTATGTTAATCACTTTACAAAAGTCTTGCATTTTTTTATTTTTCTATCTTTTGTTTTTGGGGTAGCATAGGATTTTCATTGTTTTTCTTTTTATTCTTTAAGCATATCTTTCTTATTTATTCTTTAACCCATCTTTCTTTTATATAATATTTTAAAAATATAAAGTATAAGGTAAAAAGTAAGAGGTAAAAGGTAAAGAGGGAAGTCAGAGATATTTTTGTGATACTTTTCAAAAACAAGTAACTTAGGTAACATAGGTAATACTTTTTACTCTTTTCCCCATTTTTTTACATTAAGAAAGTACTAATAGGTTAAAATAAAACCTTGTTTCGCTAAATTAAAACGAAGAAAGAAAAAATTAAAACTTGATTTCAGTAAATTAAAACGAAGATTCAGTAAAATGAAACAAGGAATTAGAAATTCATTGCTAATTATTGAAGAAATCTTAGGAGTGAAAACAAAAGCGGCTACAAATTTTCATGATTATTCATTTGAAGGAGATAATTTATGTATTTTTGTAGATTAATTATAATGAAAATGGAAAGTATAAAAGATATTTACAAGATAGGTAATGGACCTTCAAGCTCACATACTATTGGTCCTAAGAATGCGGCACAGGAGTTTTTGAAAAGAGTACCTAATGCCAATAATTATACTGTTACACTCTATGGTTCGTTGGCTGCAACCGGAAAAGGACACTTAACCGACAAAGCCATTCTTAGCGTTTTGGGAGAAAATAAAACTGAAATTATTTGGCAACCAGAAGTGTTTTTACCTTTTCATCCAAATGCTATGAAGTATGAGGCCTTTGACCAAGAGGGTAAGCTGATTGAAGATTGGATAATTTATAGTGTTGGAGGGGGGAAGATAGCTGATGAGAATACTAAGTTTACGCAAAACCATATATATCCACATAGAAATATTACAGAGATATTGAATTATATTGATGAGAGAGGACTAACTTTTTGGGAGTATGTTGAGCGGCATGAGGATAAGGATATATGGGATTATTTGGCTAATATATGGAAAGCAATGAGGCAGGCGGTAGAAGATGGCTTACAAGAAGAGGGAGTTTTGCCTGGTGGCTTGCATTTGAGAAGAAAAGCAATGTCTTATTATACCAAGAGCAAGAGTTATAAGACTTCCCTAATTGGTCGTACATCTGTTCAGGCTTATGCTTTGGCTGTTGCCGAGCATAATGCAGGTGGAGGAATGATTGTTACTGCTCCAACCTGTGGTTCTTCGGGAGTTTTGCCAGCAGTTCTTTATCATCTAAGCACAGAGCATGGTTTTTCGGACAAGCAAATTATTTGGGCTCTTGCAACTGCTGGAATTTTTGGCAATTCTATTAAGTTTAATGCTTCTATTTCTGGTGCAGAGGTAGGTTGTCAAGGGGAGATAGGCTCTGCTTGTTCTATGGCAGCAGCTGCGGCCAACCAACTCTTTGGAGGAACTCCTCAGCAAATAGAATATGCAGCTGAAATGGGTTTAGAGCATCACTTAGGACTTACTTGCGACCCTATTTATGGTTTAGTTCAAGTGCCATGTATAGAAAGGAATGCTTTCGCAGCTTTAAGGGCTTTGGATGCTAATCTTTACGCAATGATGTCGGACGGTAAGCATTTGGTATCCTTCGATAAGGTTGTTAAAACAATGAAACTAACTGGTAAAGACCTGCCATCTCTCTACAAAGAAACAGCAGAAGGAGGGCTTGCAATTGTTGGAATACCCAAAGGATTAAAATACTAAAACAATAATCACAAAAATTAAATACAGAATTCTAATCTATGGTATTTAGTAGCGTACTTTTCTTATTATATTTTCTTCCAATCTTTTTATTAATATATCATATTGTTCCAAAGAGCTGGAAGAACTATATAATATTGTTTGCAAGCATTGTGTTTTATGCTTGGGGAGCTCCTAAATTCTTATTTGTTATCTTAGCTGCAATAATAATTACTTTTTATCTTGTAGGATTATTATACAAAGCAAAGGATAGGAAAAGGAAACGTTTGTTTTCCACCATTGCAATAGTCCTTAATTTAGGTTTACTTGCCTATTTCAAATATGCTAATTTCTTTATTGATAGTGTAAATTATTTAATTTCTTCTTTTGGGTTTTCTCCAATGAAGTGGATAGAAATTGCATTACCAATAGGAATCTCTTTTTATACCTTTCATTCCATTACTTATATTATTGATGCTTATAGAAATGTTCATAAGCCATTTTCTAAGCTAAGTGATTTCGCCATTTATATTATGGCATTTCCTCACATGGTTGCTGGACCAATTGTTCGTTTTAATACCATTGCCGACCAAATTACAAGCAGGAAAGAAACAATAGATGACAAGCTCTTAGGTTTCTATCGTTTTTCAATTGGGCTTGCAAAGAAAGTTTTGATAGCAAATATTATGGCTTATCAAGCTGATATTATCTTCAACGGAAATATAATTGAATTAAGCACACCTAATGCTTGGCTTGGAATAATTGCCTATACATTTCAAATTTACTTTGATTTTTCTGGCTATTCCGATATGGCAATAGGGCTTGCTCTTATGATGGGATTGAAATTTCCAGAAAACTTTGATTTACCTTATACATCCAAAAGCATAACAGAGTTTTGGCGTCGTTGGCATATAACTTTGGGTAGTTTTATGAAAGACTACCTATACATACCTCTTGGAGGCAATCGTGTTAGAAAACAAAGAATTTATTTTAATCTTTGGCTTGTATTCTTAGTATCGGGACTTTGGCATGGTGCCAATTGGACTTTTGTGGCTTGGGGAGCCTTTCACGGATTTTTCTTAGTATTGGATAAGATGTTTATGCTAAAAGTATTAAAGAAAATACCTGCTTTCTTCTCTACTTTATTAACTTTCTTGGTAGTTATGATTGGTTGGATATTATTCCGTAGCAATAGCTTGGATTTTGCTTTTACTTACATTCAAAGGCTCTTTTCTTTCACTTTCAATAATGACTTTATACCAAATCAAGATTTTATCATAATGCTATTTTTTGCAATTTTCTTTGCCTTTATAACAAATTTTAAGTTTGGACAAAAGATAAAGGACTTCTTCTTCACAAAAACCATATACAACAAAAAAGAACATATAGCCCTAAGTTTAATTGCTATTTTATTGCTTTTTGTTTCCATTGCTTTTATTGTTTCGTCCGACTTCAATCCATTTATATATTATAGATTTTAAGCCCTCTAATGAAAAAATTTATTTTTATAATCTTTATACTACTACTTTTTGTGCCGATGTTCTTTCAAATAATTGGATACAAACAAGGGGCTTTGGGTGGACATTATCAAAAGGCAGAATACTATTTGCTGACACTTAAACGATTTACAAAATTAGAATATCAAAAGAAGTTAGAGAGATACTTAAAGCAAGAGACAGGATTTGCGGATGTATTTATAAGATTTAGTAATCAACTTAGGTTTAGCTTACTCAGTAGTTCAAGTGTTTATAATGTAATTGTAGGAAAAAACAATTATCTCTACACAAATAGCTATATCTATTCTTATTATGGAATAGATTATCAAGGAGAGGAAAACATTAATTTAGTTGTGGATAAGTTGGCTCAAATAAGAGATACTTTGAAGGTAAAAGGAGTTGATTTAGTCTTTTTGATGGCTCCTGGTAAAGGGACTTGTTATCCGGAGTATTTCCCTTATAGATATGCAAGACTAAAACCCAAAACCACCAATTACCAAACATATATTAAGGCTTTTAATAAGTATAATATAGATTGCTTAGACTTTAACTCTTGGTTATGTTCTGCAAGAGACACAGCAAGTTATAGGCTCTATTCCAATACAAGTGTGCATTGGGGTAAGTATGCCTGCTATTTGGCAGTAGATTCTCTAATCAAATACTTAGATTTAAAATATAGTATTGACCTACCCAAAATAAGATTAAAGAGTATCACAGAGTCAAACATTATGTACGATTCTGATGATGATGTAGAAAAGATGATGAATGTGCTTGAAAACATTCCCGATGAGCCAATGCCAAAGATAGATATTGATTTTGACACTCTCAATAAAGATAAATTAAGAGTGCTTACAATTGGTGATAGTTATTTCTTTGGATTAAATGATTTTGGATTGCTAAAAACCATATTCTATAAAAGTGAATTTTGGTACTATTTTGATGAGGTTAGAAGGAGTGAGTACGAGTATATATTGGTTTCGGAATACGAAGATATAAAAAAAGAAATAGAGAAAAATAAACTTCTTCTAATTATATTCACAGAAGCAAACCTACACACCACACCAAAAGAAAATATTGAAGAATTATACTATATTTATTGTGCAAAGCCAACCTATAAATTGGAATTAGAAAGACATAAAGAACGCTTTAAGAATCAAATAAAAAAAGATAAGAATTGGTTGAAGTTCGTACAAGAGAAAGCAGACAAAAAAGACATTTCAATAGACAAAGCAATTGATGAAGATGCTGAATATATGGCAAAAGAATATTTAAAAGACAAGTTCTAAAACAGCCTCCGTAGTTTAATGGATAAAATTTCTGATTCCGGTTCAGATGATAGCAGTTCGATTCTGCTCGGAGGTACAAGGCAAAAAACAAAACAAGTAAATAATCAAATAGAGTAAAAATCCCAATGAAACGATACAACTTTTTCTTTAAGGAAAGCAAGCCTTTTGTAAAACTAATGATGCTTATATGTATTTTTATGGTTTTTACTTCTATTGCAGGGTACTTATTAATGCTTTTTTCGTTAGAACCAATTTACAAACAAGCTCTTTCGCAATTAATAATGTTTGGACTTGCTGTAATGTTATGGGGGCTTATGTTTGAAGGTTCTATATACAAGTTTATGAGCTTTCAAACCAAAGGATTAGGTTATTACTCTGCGATAGCCCTACTGCTTGTTATTGTTGTGGCTCCATTTATTGATGGGATAGGATTGTGGAACGATAGCTGGCATTTCTCATCGGAGGGAATGTATAGAGAAATGGAAAAAGAGGCAAGAAATATTATGGAGACTTTCACAAAAGATACTTCCCCCAAAGGTTTAATCCTAAATATAATTGTGCTTGCTATTTTGCCCGCAATTTTAGAGGAGTATTTCTTTCGTGCAGCTATGCAAACAACAATGATAAATCTTCTAAGAAATCGCTTCTTTGCAATACTCATAACCTCAATAGCATTTAGTCTAATTCATTTCCAACTATTCTCATCTATCCCAAGGGTATTTTTAGGTCTTTTCTTGGGCTATTTATATGTGTTTAGTAAGAATATATTGGTACCTATTTTATTCCATTTCTTAAATAATTTAGTGGTAATAATAGGCTATTATCTAATAAATACCTATCAGACCAGCATTGATATAACCCAATTAGGACTTATCTATAATCCTTATCTCTTTACTATTTCTCTAATTCTTATTATAGGGTGGTTTGTTTTTGAATTAAGAAAAGAAAGAATTAGAATCAAGAGTCAGTAAATTATCTTCTGAAAAGAATTTATTAAAACTTGATTTCAGTAAATTAGAATCAAGATTCAGTAAATTAGAATCAAGAGTTATTTTATTATAATCAAGTTTTATTTTTACTATAACTACAACTTAAATAAACTGAAATTAGAGTATATATAATTGGAGTTTATAGTTTGAGTTTCAGGATTTCTTAGAAAATATTGTTATTTTATGCTTTGGGTTAGGACTATTCTTATTATCTTTGGAAACTAAAATAATAGAAGAAATAGATTTAAAAATGTGTTAATGTAGATGTTATTAGACGAGTTAAATTTAGAACAAAGAGTTGCTGCTGAACACTTGGAGGGGCCTGTTATTATAATTGCTGGTGCTGGAAGTGGTAAAACAAGAACCTTAACTTATAGAATTGCAAACCTAATTGAACAAGGGGTTGATCCTTTTAATATTCTTGCTCTAACCTTTACTAATAAGGCTGCCACAGAAATGAAGGAAAGAATTATTACATTGGTTGGCGATAAAGCAAGGTTGATTTGGATGGGAACGTTTCACTCTATGTTTTCAAGGGTACTTAGAATTGAGGCTGAAAGATTGGGATATATGAGTACGTTTTCGGTGTATAATACTGACGATTCAAAAAATCTTATCAAGAATATAGTGAAAGAGAATAATTTAGACGAGAAAACTTATAATAAATCCTTTCTTCTAAATAGAATATCTATGGCCAAGGGAAATCTTATTTCGCCTCAAAACTATATGGATAATCTCCAACTTATGACAGAGGATAAATCGTATAATAAACCTTATATTGCTCAAATTTATAAGGAATATAACCAGCGTTTACGCAAGGCAAATGCTATGGACTTTGACGATTTGCTTTTCAATATGAATGTGCTTTTGAGAGATAATGCCGATTTGCTTCTGAAATACCAAGAGAAGTTTAAGTATATTTTGGTTGATGAGTATCAAGACACCAATTTTTCGCAATACTATATTATAAAAAAGTTATCGGCTCGTTATAGAAATATTTGTGTTGTTGGAGATGATGCTCAAAGTATTTATGCTTTTCGTGGGGCTAATATTCGCAATATATTGGATTTTCAAAAGGATTATTCCGATTGTAAATTATTCAAATTAGAACAAAATTATCGTTCCACCAAGAATATTGTTGAGGCTGCAAATTCGGTAATAAAACATAATAAAGCCAAGATAGACAAAACTGTTTGGACAAGCAATCAGGAAGGAAAGAAGATTAACTACAACGAATCCGACTCCGATAAAAATGAAGCAAGATGGATAACCAAGACAATTCAAAATAGGATTCAAACAGATAATTCTAACTATAAAGATTTTGCAATCCTCTATCGTACCAACCAACAATCACGTTCGTTGGAAGAAAGTTTGCGGCTAATGAATATTCCTTATAGGGTATTTAGTGGCACATCCTTCTACGACAGAAAGGAGATAAAAGATGTTTTGGCATATTTTCGTTTGGTTGTAAACAATTACGATGACGAGGCTTTTTTACGCATTATTAATTTTCCTTCAAGAGGAATTGGAGAAACATCATTGAATAAGCTCAAAATAGTGGCAGCAGAGAATAATATTTCATTATTTGAAACTGCAACAACAATGCTGGATACTTGTTCTATTTCTCCCAAGACGAATAAAACAATTATTGATTTTGTTTCAATGATTAAGTCTTTTTCTCTCGATATACATAAATTTGATGCTTATGAATTGGGTGTTAAAATAATATCTGCTTCAAGGATAATTAAGTATTGGCAAGAGGATGATGATATTCTTTCTCAGGATAGGGTAGATAATATTGAAGAACTAATAAATGCAATGCAGTCTTTTGCTGAGTCGGAGGAAGATTTAATATTAGATGAGCAAACAGGTGAAGAGATAGACTTAAATAAAAAGACCATAGATGTTTTTATTCAGCAGGTAAGTCTTATGAGTGAAACAGATAGAGATGATAATCAAGACGAAGATAGGGTTTCCTTGATGACAATACATTCTGCAAAAGGACTTGAATTTTCTTATGTTTTTGTTGCAGGAATGGAAGAAAATCTCTTTCCGAACGCTCTTTGTTTGGGTTCACAATTAGAGTTAGAGGAGGAGAGACGTTTGTTTTATGTTGCAATGACAAGGGCTAAGAAAGAATTATCTCTTACTTGTGCTCAAACAAGATTTCGCAATGGTCAAATGGCATTCAATGAAAGAAGTCGTTTCTTAGATGATATTGACCCCAATTGCTTTGATGGGAATGTGTTTGATAAGAAAGAAAAATCAAGTTTTTCATCTACCACCCTAAGAGTCCCTTCATTTGAAAAGAGAAACTTATCAAAACTCAACTCTTTACCTAACCCAATAGGCGGGGTGCCTGTTTCGTCATTGGGTGATTTTAAAGAGGGAATGGAGGTAGTGCACGATAAATTTGGCTTAGGCAAAATAGTTTCCTTAGAAGGTAAGGGCGATGACACAAAAGCAGAAGTTATGTTTGAAAATTTGGGAATAAAGAAATTAGTTCTTAGATTTGCAAAATTAAAAATAAAAGAATAAAAAATAAATAAACAAAATAAATGGAATACAACACCGATAGAGAAAATCTTATTATACCAGAGTATGGACGTAATGTTCAAAAAATGGTTGATTACGCACTTACAATTGAAGAAAAAGAAAAGAGAACAGCTTATGTCAATCTTATAATTACGGCAATGTGTAATGTAAATCCTGATGCAAAGAATATTGTAGATTATAAGCATAAGCTATGGGATCACCTTTTTATTATATCCGATTATAAATTAGATGTAGATTCGCCTTACCCAATGCCAAGTGTTCAGGAAAGGCTATCCAAACCTCAACCATTAGAATACAAGAATAGTAATATTAAATTTGGTCCCTATGGTAAGGTTTTGGAGAATATGATTGAGAAAGTTATTGAAATGGAAGATAATCAGGAGAAGCAGGTTCTTATTGCCCTAATTGCACAACAACTTAAAAAATCATACCTTCAATGGAATAGAGATTCGGTAGATGATGAACTAATCTTAAAACATTTTGAAGAACTTTCCAAAGGTCAGCTCAAATTGCACGAAGACTTTAAGCTCAACACCACAAAGGATATTCTCAATCATAAGAAGAAGAAACCTGCAAATAAGAATAAGAATCAGAAAAATGTTAAGTACACTAATGGTTCTAATAGTAATGGTAAATTTAATAGGAATCATAAGTAAATAATCTATGAGTAAGTTTGAAATTATAGGAGGTAACACTCTGAGCGGAGAAATAGTGCCACAAGGAGCCAAGAACGAGGCTTTACAAGTTATTTGTGCAGTACTCTTAACCGAAGAAGAGGTAGTAATAGAAAATATTCCAAATATAAGAGATGTCAATAAGCTAATAGAATTACTCTCTTTCTTAGGGGTAGAAGTCAATAAACTAAAAGAAGACACATATTCTTTTAAGGCAAAAAACATTGACCTAAACCTTATTCAAACTCCTGAATACTCCAAATTGGCAACAGGATTAAGGGGCAGTATAATGATAGTTGGACCTATGCTTGCAAGGTTTCATAAAGCCTTTAATCCAATCCCAGGAGGCGATAAAATAGGTCGTCGTCGTTTGGATACACACTATATTGGCTTTGAAAAACTTGGAGCTAAGGTTTACTTTAACCCAGAGATAAGCTCTTACTCAATTTCAGCAGACAAGCTAAAAGGGACTTATATGCTTTTAGATGAAGCCTCCGTTACAGGAACAGCCAATATTGTTATGGCAGCCACAATGGCAGAAGGCACAACAACTATTTTCAATGCTGCTTGTGAGCCTTATCTTTTTCAGCTTTGCACAATGCTAAATAAAATGGGAGCCAATATAAAAGGGGTAGGTTCAAATCTTCTTACTATTGAAGGTGTAAAAGAATTAAAAGGGACAACTCATCGCTTGCTTCCAGATATGATTGAAGTAGGTTCTTTTATTGGGCTTGCTGCAATGACAAGTTCTGAAATAACCATTAAGGATGTAAATTACCAACAATTAGGAATTATTCCTGATGTGTTCCGACGCTTAGGTATAAAGCTAAATGTAGATGGTGATGATATTCACATACCTTCCCAAGAGATATACGAGGTAGAGAGGTTTATGGATGGCTCAATTATGACAATAGCCGATGCACCTTGGCCTGGTTTTACTCCCGATTTAATATCAATTGCTCTTGTTGTAGCTACCTGTGCCAAGGGTAGTGTTCTAATTCATCAAAAGATGTTTGAGAGCAGGTTGTTTTTTGTAGATAAACTTATAGATATGGGTGCTCAAATTATTCTTTGCGACCCTCATCGTGCAACTGTTATTGGCTCAGGCAAAGCTTACCCTTTAAGAGGGGTTAATATGGTTTCACCTGATATTAGAGCAGGAGTAGCACTACTTATTGCTGCACTTTCGGCTCAGGGAAAGAGCATAATAGACAATATTGAGCAAATAGATAGAGGTTATCAAAACATTGACACTCGTTTAAATGCCTTAGGTGCAAATATAAAAAGAATAGATTAGTTTAGAGTCTTATTCTATATTTTTTCAATCTCTGGTCAAGCATATTTTCAGGAATAATCGTTTTAATTATTTCTACAATATGATTTAAAAGAGTTTCTCTTACATAATCCTTTCTTACAACTAAGGAAATTTCTCTTACAATTTGAGGAGAGATTAAAGGACGTAAGTGTTCCTTTTGTTCTGAACTGAGCATATCAATATGGAGTTCAGGAATTATTGTATAACCTTTATTTTGATCAACTATCTTTATAAGAGTATTAATGCTACCTGCCTCATAAATAGGCTTGAAATCAGAATTTTGTTTACAGAAATTCAATACTTGGTTTCTGAAACAATGCCCCTCTTGTAAGACCCACATATTATCCAAAGGCATTGTTGCCGATACTATTTCTTTTTGAGTATAGAGCTTCTCTAATGGAGAAATATAAGCTATAAATCTCTCATAGTACAGAGGTATTTCCAATAAATCATCTTGCATAATGGGAGTGGCAAGTATTGCCATATCCAATTCGGCTCTTAGAAGCTTAGATATAATATTTGATGTCTGCAATTCAGAAACATTAATCCCTATATCAGGATAATTAAAGAGAATTTCCTTAAATAATTTTGGTAGAATATATGTGGCAATCGTTGGAATTATTCCCAATCTGATTTGTCCTTCTCCTTTTGTTCTTTCATCTAAAATCATTTCCTTTAATTGAGAAGCATTAAAGAGTATGATTTTTGCCTGATTAATTACTTTTTCTCCAATTGGGGTTGGTTTTATTGGGTGAGAAGTTCTATCAAAAATAATAACATCTAATTCTATTTCTAATTTCTGAATCATTGAACTAAGGGTGGATTGCGTTATATTGCAAGATTTTGCAGCATTAATAAAATGTCTGTACTTATCAACTGCTACAATGTATTCTAATTGTTGTATTGTCATATTAAATCGTTTTTATCAATGCAAAGATAGATAAAATCTGTTTGGTGGATAAGAAAAATGATTATATTTTTGCAAAGTGAAAACAAATTACAAGTAAATTGCAAATAATACAAAATAAATAATAATTAAAAAGAAAAAGAAAATGGAAACAACCAATTCAATCAATGCTATGCCTCGTATAGGCGACAAAGCTCCTTCATTTAAGGCAGTAACAACACAAGGTGATATTAATTTCCCTGAGGATTATTCAGGCAAATGGAAAATACTATTTTCTCACCCAGCAGACTTTACCCCAGTTTGTACATCAGAGTTTATGACTTTTGCTAAAATGGCACCAGAGTTTGAAGCTCTAAATACCCAATTAGTAGGTCTATCAGTAGATGGTTTATATAGTCATATTGCTTGGCTACGTACAATAAAAGAAAAGATAGAGTATAAGGGAATGAAAGATATAGAAGTTAAGTTTCCTCTAATTGAAGATATTACAATGGAGGTGGCTAATAAATACGGAATGATGCAACTGGAAAGTATCCAGAACAGATATTTAGGTGGTAACAGTTCACTGATCTGTTCAGCCCAGACAGCCTCTGATATTGACCAGGAAGTTCGTTCAATCATAGAAAAGGCTCATGCTAAAGCCGTTGACATCATTTCGACCCACCATAAGGAAATGGATGAAGCTGCAGCTATCTTGCTTGAGAAAGAAACCATTTCTGGAGAGGAATTCATGGAAATCCTTAGACGTAATGGAGACTTCCCGGAGGAAGGAAACAAGAATCAGAAGAGTCTGCCAGAAGAGAACAAGGATGAAACCTTACAGGGAAATTGAGACCCAGTTGCTTCTCTGAAGACAAATCCTTTTCTGCAAGAAAAAGGAAGAAGTACAAACCATAGGAAGAATAAACGCAATAGGGTATTTCCTCGTAACAAAAGGGGTATTCCTATCGCTTTTTAGGGATCTCAATCCTATAAACTGGTGACAAATTCATAAATTTGCAAAAGAAACCTGAGGGCACCTGATCAAATTCACCCCCGAAGGCCGAACAAAGGTTTGTTTAATTCTTTAATGCTTACGATTATGAAACGGAATATCTTCTTACTTGCAGCCTTGTTGATCATGTCCTTATCAGCAAAGGCAATGGGCTATAAAAGAGCGGCTGTTGAAGCCAGGTACCTGACGGATAAAATGGCTTATGAGATGGGACTCTCTTCCCGTGAATATGACAGGGCATACCGCATCAACCTCAACTATTTCTTGGGTATCAACGACAGAAATGACCTTTATGCTTCCGGATGGCGGACACGCAGCTCCGCTTTCAGGGTTTTCTTCAACAACAGACAGTGGAATCTGTTCATCGGCACAGACTACTTTTACCGTCCTGTCTCCTGGCGCAATGGCAGTTACGTTTATAATGTTTATTCGAGGTATCCCCGCCATGACAATGGTCGCCATCGTGGAAATTACAACAGTCAGTATCGTGGAGATTACAACGATCGGCATCGTGGAAATTACAACGGCCGCCACTATGGGCAGGACAGGAAAAACTCGCACGATGAAGTTTACGGATTTGATCGTCAGCCCTATCGTAAAAATCAGGAGAAAATTGATAAACGTATGGAGAGGGGAAACAAGCATCATGAGTGGTGAGAAACGCTCTCCCTCATGAGGACCTCTCCCCAGGCAGACCAGTAAAATCAGTAGACCCTCGGTCCAAAAATAGCCGTACCGACACGGACCATCGTGGATCCGTGCTCTACGGCTACACGATAATCATGACTCATGCCCCAGGAACGTTCCTTGAAATCAGGATCATCAGCAAAATACTTAGACTTGACTTCATCAAAGAACGTGGCGGCTGTATCAAACTCCTGGGCAATCTGATGCTGATCATCGATATTTGAGGCCATCATCATCAGGCCGCAGATTTTAATATGCTTCATCTCTTTCCAGACTCCGGAGTCAAGCAGTTCCCTGCAAGCCTCCTGTGTCAAGCCGTATTTTGTAGCTTCCTCAGCAATATGAAGTTCCAGCAATACCTTAATCACCCGATTGCATTTCGCAGCCTGCTTCTCTATCTCTTTCATCAACTTCAGACTATCACAGGACTCCACCATAGAAATATAAGGAGCTATATATTTCACCTTATTCGTCTGAAGATGGCCGATAAAATGCCATTCAATATCCTTAGGCAGTTCTTTCACTTTCTGTTCGAGTTCCTGTTCATGACTTTCACCGAAAACACGCTGGCCCTCAGCATAAGCGACTTCTACATATTCCTTAGGATGAAACTTGCTGATGGCAACCAATCTTACTCCATCGGGCAGGCTGTCCAGCACTTTGTGTAAATTCTTTGCGACATCAACCATTTTACTATCAATTAAAAAACTGCATTTCAAGACCACTATATCGGTTGCTATATTACAGATACGACAACCAGTTGGAAACTCTTATCAGACTATTCCCAACCCTTTCAAACGATAAACGTTTATTATAAAAACGATCAGTTCTTCGGTTCAGGTACTTGGTCTGATGGTTGGGATGCAGGTTGTTCTTCATATTCAGGGACATCATTTCTCTCCTCTTTCTTCTTAGGAGCATTGGGAGCATGATGTTCAAAGACATCCATGACCTGAGTCTCGACAATGGAAGCAATCACATAATCAATCATCGTGCTTCCCATCACTTCATCCACATGCTTTACAGCTCCAGGGAGAGAAGCAGCCTGGACAAGATAATACACGTTTGAACGCTTTTCCTTTTCAGATTTCTCATCTATGGTGATAAACTGGAGTTTGGCTTTGTACCACTTATCATCAGAATCAATATCACTGAAAAAGACCTCACCATACGATGCCGGTTTGATATCCGTGATCTTCATTTCACCACTTATATAAGAAGACATCTCCTCAATAATGGCACTTTCAGCCTCAGTAAAACTCAAGGCATCCACTACATATTGTTCGGTGACCTTTTTCTGCATGCCATCGTCCATCATCTTCTCATATCTGATCTTGGTTTCAAACCAAGTACTTGTTCTGGATC